>Ga0187782_10000051_pt1 | contig 62435 bp, 61 predicted proteins | sample 0715_SJ02_MP15_2_FD_132454 | JGI IMG/M metagenome (GOLD analysis project Ga0187782, IMG submission 132454) | Tropical peat soil microbial communities from peatlands in Department of Meta, Colombia - 0715_SJ02_MP15_20_MG | ecosystem: Environmental > Terrestrial > Soil > Wetlands > Peat | place... | reverse complement strand
TCGATTTGCCGCAGCAGTGTCACGATCTGCTCCGGCTTGTAGCGGACCATGGGCATGACCAGTCTTCCCTCCAGGTGAATTCTCTCTCACTTCACCTGGTACAAAAATCCCCGGTCAGCTCAATTACTCTGAACAAGAAGGGCCGTACAGACGATGAGCAATCTCGGATTCGATATTGCTATTGTCAGAGTCGCATGACAGAAGAACGAAAATTTGAGGTTATCTGGTTAGCGGACGGTAGTTACCGTGATGTCAGCGCCACCGAGAAGAAACCTGAGTCGGAGCAACAAAAGGCCGCCGTTCGGACCGCATTGGATGAAAATCCTGACGCCTCGCTGCGCGAACTCGAACAAATGACTGGCGTTTCAAAGTCCGCCATACAACGCTGGCACCTGAAACCTGCCGCCCCGCATCGTCCTGACCCAAAACCAGAAGGGTGATTTCGGACGTATGCGCGGGTAGATTCATGAAATCTACCCGCTATACTCCACCCCGACTTATCGCTGTCCCATGTCCCATTTCTATAGGGGACACCTATCTTGGGACACCCATAGGCACGCAAAGATCAGATCGGACGAGCCTCGTGGGTTCGACTGGCACACAAACGGAGGACTCGATAGAAGAAACTAGTTTTTGCAAGCGTAAGCCTCCTGAAATGGGTCCTAGCGATCTGTTTTAAGGTTAGCTTCACGCTTTGTCCTTCCTAGTTTTTTCGCGCGTGCGGCAAAAATCCAAAGCAGGGTCAAGACTGAGAGCTAGGGGTGTCTTCACATGATGAGAGAACGAAGGATGTTCGCACTGAAATAGATCGGGCTGCATCCCGCGACGAGTTATTCAACGCGGGCGAAGCCGACGTGTCGGCAGACAGGCAAGCCTCGCCAGCCGATCCAGAGGGAATCCGTTCTCGCTCCGCACATGGTAGTATCGCGTCCGCAACGGCGATAAGGCGGAGAGGACCATCCTTGAACCGCCGAATCGGACAGGACGGAAGCGTGTTCCAGCGGGGTTTTGCAAAGGAATGGAATCCAGCAGTGACTGCATTTGGACGCTACTGGATTGATGTTCGCGGTTGCGAGCAAAGGAAACGCCGAACGGTCAGTCTAGGTGTTTGCTCTTCGCGCAGCCTTGCACGAAGAAAACTCCGTGAACACATCGAGAGAGAAGGTATCAACTCAAAGCTGTACTTTAACCGGAACGCAGCACCAGCCGTTTCATTCGGCGAACAGGCCGCCAAGTGGATAGCCGCAATGTCCGCGCGGCGGCGTAAACCAGTCAAACCCGCAACCATCCACGGATGGCAACATGCGCTAGACAAATGGATTCTTCCGCACCTTGGCGACAGATTGCTCGCGGACGTGTCCAATGGCGCATTGCGCCAGTTTGTGGAGAAAATGGCGGCGGCGAATCTATCCGCGCAAACAATCGTGACCTATGCGAACGTGGTGAAGATGGTAGTCGCGTCGGCGGTGGACGATGATGGCGAACAGATTTACCCGCGCAAATGGAATCACGATTTCATCGGCTTGCCCATAATCGAACCGCACAAACAGCGCAGACCGACCGTGACTAAGGCGGAAGTCGAAAGAATCATTTCCGCTGCAAGCGAGCGGTGGGCGGTGCTTTTCGCTTTGCTTGCCGGGACGGGCTTGCGAATCGGCGAGGCTTTGGGACTGAAAATCGAAGACCTGTCAGACGACTGCTCGGTTTTGCAGGTCAGCCGCAGTATTTGGCACGGTCGAGAACAGGAACCAAAGACGCCGAACGCTGTGCGGGTGGTTGACATCCCGGAACCACTGGCCCGAGTGCTTAGAGAGCACGCGGTCGCTAGGGCAGGGTACCTGTTCGCCACAAAGAATGGGCGGCCCCTGCAACAGCGAAACGTGCTTCGGGCTTTGCATGGGACTGGCAAAAAGGTCGGATGCCATGCGTTCCGCCGATTCCGAACGGAGACATTACGGCGAGCGCGTGTGCCAGAGGACCTAACGAAGCTCTGGCTCGGACACTCGAAACACGGCATCACCGATCTCTACGCGAGCGGATTGGAGAAGGACGAAGCGTGGCGTCGGGAGTGGTGCGAGCGTGCGGGTTTGGGCTTTTCGCTAGATGGGCTACTTGGGCTACAAAAAGTAGTACCGCTCAAGACGGAGGCGGCAGCGTAAACCCAACGTAGGGCAGAGATTAGAATGGCGCGCCCGGAGGGAGTCGAACCCCCGACCCTCTGCTTAGAAGGCAGATGCTCTATCCAACTGAGCTACGGGCGCGTCGGTTAGTGCCATTCTACCACTGAGTTAGAAGCCTTGTTCCCTCTCTTGCCAGAGCGTTGTTTTCACTTTGCCCAGTTCTTTGACCACTCAATTTCGCCATCGTGCTCAACACGACATCCTCGGACGGATGGACGTAACGTGCAGAGATGCTGATAGAACTCTGCCCAGCGATACGCGCCAATGTCCAGACATCGCATCCCGATTCTCCGAGGCGCGTCAGAAACGTGTGACGAAACGAATAGAGCACGAACGGTCGCACTGATTTCTGGTTGTTCTTGGCTGCTTGTTCCACAATCGTCTCGAACGTTTTGCGGCGGGATCGCTAAAAGCTTTCATGCCACTTGAGGAGCCCGAACGCGCTCAACGCGAGATTGCTCGCGGACTTGAAGATTCGGGCGACGAAGAGGTTAAGATCCTGTTGGGACAAATGCTTTCGAGCGTATTCGCGAGAGGTCAAGTGGGGAGTCCAGTGAACGTCCTGCGTTGCTGAGCGACGCCGCCATTGAGCGTGCGAATCGGCAGGCAACAGCGCTGCGGAAAAGACGGCGGTCTTCTCCCGTTGGAAAGCGCTGCGCGTTTCCCACTTTCCCACAGCCCCGGCGACGGTTCATCTGCCCGAAACCTCTAACTTCGGCTGCGACAGAAAATGGGAGCGGTTCAATAGACGAAACTGTCCAGCTTCGCTTGTGGCAGAAATTGGGAGCGGTTCAACCAATGCAAAATCATACTCAGCTTTGTGCGGATTTAGGGGAAGCGGGTCACAGGTCATTGGAGTCGAAACTAGAATTCACCTAGCTTCTGATTCCATGCCTCAAGCAGGCGACTGGCCGTAGCTTCTGCATCCCGCGCCTTGTCGATTTCTCCGGTCGAGTAGTAATACTCCGACAGCGCGGTATATGGCGCATTGGAGTCTGGATATTGTCTGATAGTTTGTTCTATCAATTGGAAGCCGGTTTGGGGGTCGCCGCAGGAGAACTCCCATCTACCACCCAACTCTCCAGCACCGTCTTGCCTTAATTCCCACGGATGATGAACGGGACGACTCACTAGTTTCTTCCATCTCGACTTCCATTCGTTGCACAAGTTCGAGGCCTCGGTTAGGTGCCCTTCCTTGCGAAGCGTTCTAGAAAGCCCAAGGTCTATCTCATAACGCGCAAGGTCGGGGACCAAGCGATCTGATGCGGCCACGTAAGAGGCAAGCCGATAAGAGTTTATGGCATCTTCATCAAATTTCTTTGCTTCCTCAAGCAAACCAAAATGCATCGCCTCGGTATAGTAAGGTGATATTGCAGGAGGGTAGATGGCAATCAGTTCGGACGCAGCGGAATTCCATTTCCTGATTATCGGTAAGGCGTCATCGACTCTATCCAGGCGATCCAACCAAAATGCTTCGTTATTCAGAAGCGAAACACGAAAGGCAAGGGGAATGTTCGATTTGAGAATTTCCTCCCGATTTGCGACGTATGCGGTTTCTGCTTCTTGCTCCGAATAGAATTGATACGGCTGAACCAATCGCTCGCGGACCTCGATGAATTCAGGCTCACTTCCGAGTAGGCTTTTCAGGTAACTGTCAGCGCATTGGTCTTTCATCGACAAACAGATATCGGCGACACCATAGCGGGCAGCCACGGATAATGGGTTTCTGTCTAGAATGTACTTATAACAGTGCTCAGCAGCTTCGTTGTCCTTCGATCTCCAAAACATTGCTCCGAATTGATAGAGTTTGTGCAAGTCTGTTTTATCCGTGCACACCGCGGTATGGTACAAGTTCGCATCAGCAATGAACTTGTGTAGTGGATCGGGTATACGAAGCACGAATGTCGTGCCTGCCAGATTGTACGAGAAGACAGACTTCCTGATCTGTTCCGCCACCGGCCCCAGATAAAGACTAAAACCAGAAATCGGCCGCAGCGTCGTAACCTTGCCCCCGGAATCAATCGATACCAAAAGGATCAGCGCGTCTATTGCCCAGCTCTGATGACGCACAAAAAGAATGTCGTCCGGCAAAGACACTTCCTCATTCCAATCGATGACTTGCGGTAGAGAATCACGGGGATTCTTTTGCGTTCCCGAAAGATTACTTTCGCTGCCATTAGTTAGAGCAGTTATGCTGCATGCCAGGGCGACAACCAGAAGCGGATGGGCTAATGTGTCGATCCAACGAGCGCGTAACATTTAGACCTCAATGGGTTGACCCGGAATCTTTAACTCCACGCTTTGCAGAACAATTCAATGAGGGCAGTTACGCTGCCCGACGCAACCACTCCTCTAACTGCCTCATATTCCTTTGGCAAGCCGCATCAGAGTTCCCGTGCTGCTTATATCGGGCGAAGAGGATTGGTTCGTGCCAACCGACAGGCCCGACAGATTCTCTCAGCGATTCCTGACAATAGGAAGGAGCTTGTGGTAATGCCCAGCGCGGCTCACGCCGTTCTTCCGACCATTGCCGAGATCGCACTGAGTCCGAGTTGGCGCGTTGCCTTCGTGGTGCAGTGCTGGTTCCACGTATCACGCGCCACGGAATTGAGGGCCATGGAGAACGGGCGGCTCGGCCTTGGCAGGGTTTGCCCTACCATGTCGCACACGGCAATCAGGCATTTTGAATCGTGATTGGTCTCAGAGTAACTTTGAATTGGCCTGTTTTTCGAACGACCGGTAGACTCGCGGCATGGCCGAGCCCTACGAGTCTGCTCTTCAAGAAACAGCGTTCGTGCAATTCTTGCCGCCGCCGTCGCGCGAGTCGGTCGCAAGGCGATGGGAATCGGCGCCGAAAAACCTACCCGTGAAACGATCCTTCGCAGCCGGAGGCTTCCTGCTTCTCTATTTGGCGGCCTACATCGGTGTGGGATACGCGGGCGTCACGCTCGTCGAACAGGCTTGGTCCGCGATCTTCCGTTAGCAGATCGCGGCGGTCGAATCGGGACGGGGTCCCAGAGACCTCGCGATTGTCTGTGTGTCTTGCTCGAAATCGCAAACGATTGTCGTGCGTCGCTTATAGGCGATCCGGCTCGAACCAAGGGTCATCTTGCAGACAACGCAATCACGGGAGTTCCGGCTGACGGTTCACCGATCACGCGGGCCTGGTAGCGATACCGGGATTGGTATACGGTACCTTCAAAAAACCAAGCAAAACCGGGGAAGTTCTGCTTTTTCCGCCGCTTAAGTCGGTGACGTTTTAGCCTACTTTAGCCTCCAATCGTCGCCGAAACGGCGGAAATCTACCGAAAACGGCAACAATTGGCAACACAAAATTGGCATCGAATCGTTGATTCTGGACCAGTTGAACATGCACTAAAATCTTGCTTGGCCATCACTGAGGCACCCTGTAGGTTCGTAGAATGTTCCCATTTTGTTCGACAGAGGACACCAAGCTGAAGCCGCTATTCTGCGGAGGGTCGTTCCTGAGTTCAAGTGCCCCTTGGGACCCATCGGCCAGGCTCCACGTTAGCGTTGCCAGAGCTATGCAATCTTTGGGAATAGAGAACAGCACAGTTGTACCTTTTCGTGCCGACCTTTGAATTGGCGGCCCACAACTTGTTGCCGTGATACGCTCGAACTGGTCGGCTACGGCAAAAACTTTCACGGGCACACTCCAATTGTCCAAGGAAACTGTGGCCGTAAGTCCGTCGTCACTGACCGACGCAGGGCCTTGTTTTGTAAATTGACACCCGTTTTGGCCGTTTCCATAGCAGCCAGCAGTTGGGTTTTTGAGGACATATGGATTCGTTGTGGTAAGTTTCGCGTAAGTTCGAGAAATGCATATTCCGTGGTCGCGCCCAGCTTCGTTGAGACAGGGACCACTCTTGTTGTAGCTGTTGTTTGGAGATGGAACTGGTGTTCCATTTAGCCCGTGTTGCCTCAGCACGTCAGTCGAGCCTTCGTATCCCACAACCAAGCTCACATACTCATTATGAGCCGGAGGTTCGGGCTTGGGATTGCCTTGCCGAGTAATCGGGATGGTTATTTTCGTATCGGGTGGCGAGATAAGCAGAGGGTGTTTTTCGTTCTCTCCGGCCGCCTGAAGCTCATACCTCCCCTCAGACAATTGTAGGTCCGCATTGCCGTCTTTGTCCGTTGTCACCTCCTCCACGTCCAGTCCGCCCCTACTTATGATCACCATCGCATGACGCGCCGGAAACAGACTGTTCCGATAAACGGCAGTGATGTGTACGGGAATTTGAGTACCGATATCCGGTGGTCGGAAACTCTCAAACCAGTGCAAAAAGTAGCCGGTGATAAACAAGGTCGTGCCTACCATTGTTGCGAGCGTATAAAACCACACCAAGACCGTTGCAGGACCGCTTAGAGCGTGAGTTCCTCGTCTTACGTAGCTGGAGAACACCGCCAATACAAACATTAGTCCGATGACCACCAAAGCTCCGAAGATAGCTATTTGTGGCCTTAGCTTGAAACCCAATACAATGGCGACCACGGAGGCAACGCCAGCGACGGCGACAGCATATTTCATCGCAGGCACGGCTTTTGTTGCAGCTTTTAGGACATCGAAAGGATTGGTTGCCATGATTTTCGTCCCACTTAGGAGTCGCTTGAGGGATTGAAAATCCACCGAATTGTACAACCAACCCCTCTCGACCCAGAGCACGATATTGACATGTAGGTAACGCAGAAGCTATGCTGCGCGCCGTTGGTCGTCCCCGGTAGTTGCCCTTGTTGGCGGCTCGGATACAACCAGCCTGAAGGCCGCTTCCCAATCGGTGTCGTTTGTCGCGGCGTCCCAGAGCACTGGCCACGTATTTGAGCAATCAAAGATTCAGGGAAGTGTGGAATCGGTGCCCTTCGTGCGTTATGTCAGTAGGAACCAAGCTGAGCACAGATATCTCCGACGAGGAGCTAGTCCGCCGATTTCAGGCCAGTCGGGACGCCGACTTCTTCGGAGAAATATTCAGGCGGCATCGAAAGAGGGTCTATCTGGGATGCCGGTCGTTTTTCTCGGATGGCGGTGCTGCGGAGGACGCCACTCAGGAGACCTTCCTTCGGGCCTATCAGAATATGCACCGCTTCCTCGGAGGAAACCTCGGCGGGTGGCTGATGCAGATAGCGAGGAATGTCTGTATCGATCAATGGCGCAGGAGGCGGTTTGAAGCAAGTTCAGATGACGCGCCAGCCAGCGCCGCGCCCGCTGGCGGAGCGCTAGAACACGCCTCCGATCTGCGATTCGCCATTCAGAGGATACGCAAAGAAATGGAGACGCTCTCTGCCGAGCAACGCACGTGTCTTGAATTGAAGATCGACGGCTATTCATACGAGGAAACGGCAGCTAAGACGGGATTGTCGGTCGAGGCAGTCAAGTCCCATCTTCAAAACGGCCGTCGATTGCTCTGGCTGCGGTTGGAGGGGATGCTGTCTCAATTGAAATGAGTGCTTGGAGCGAGGACGACTTTTTAGAAAGGCTTATGGCCCGATCTCGACAAGAAAGTAAAGCACGTGTGGACGGTTGCCCCGACTCCGAATCGTTGTGTGCGTTTGCGGATGGTCGCGTGCGCGGTGTCGTTCGGGATGCCATTGTAGCCCACCTGACAGAATGCTCAGCATGTTCGGAACTGAACCGTCGGCTCATGGCATTTGCGAATTCGCTGCTAGCAGAAAGTGACAGAGAATGGCAGGGGGTTGAGAAGCGGCTTGATAATTGGCTGGATGCGTACCTTGAAGCTCATAAGGCAGCTCCATCACAGTCTCACTTGGGGATTACAGCGGGTGGCTGGAATTGGTGGGCCTCGTTGAAGTCACACTGGGCGCTGGGCGCAGTCGCGGCCATCGTTGTGCTGGGCATCACATCCATTCTCATCCGACACGATTTTTCCACCCGTCATCATATTCAAACTGCTGTCGTCACAGTTCCGCCGCCAGCACCTACCGGAACCAAGACCAGTGTGTCCGCCGTCGCCGCTGAACCCCACCGTTCGACTTCAGTGGCGGCTCAGCACCCGACTAAGGGGACCACGGAGGAAGCCCCGATGCCGATGGCACAACCCTCGGAAGCCGTTGACGCCAAAACTGCGGAGGAGGTCGCCAGTTCCGGTTCCTTGGCAGAATCATCGCAGGCTCTTCCACAACCGCAGGCACCACTAACTCCGCCCGTGAACAATCTGCGCTCCACTGCTGGCGCGCAGCCGAAGAGCGGCTCGGTCGGACTTGGTTTTTCCGGTTCAAGAGGCGTTGTCTCGTCGTTCCGCCCATCAACGGCTCCGCAAGTGCCATCTGCTGCCGAAGAGCCTAATGTAGATGTGGACAGAAGCCTTCCACCCTCGGTTCGACTCACCGCCGGTACGCGCCTTTGGATTCGAATAGGTTTTCTGGCCCGTAAATCGGATGGAAGCCTTAGTTTTCAGGGGACACTAATCGAACCTGTCGCGCAGGCTTATCCTCTGCCACTCGATCGAGGCGCACAAGTGGAGGGGGTTGAGACAGACAAACAAGGCGGTACTTCTCTGGTGTTGACTGCGTTCGTTATTCACGGCATCCGCTACGCACTGAAGGGTCCTACAAGTGAGATCAAGGGGCAGGCGGGAACGGGCGTCACGGTTCCCTTCGACAATCGGCAAGTGCTGGAGACATTCATCGAAAGAGACTCCGTCTATGACAAAGCACCCGAGGCGACGGGAGGGAGATGAACTTCTGTCTATGACGTGAAACCGTGTGGAATTTTCTGATCTGATGCGTTCTTGATACAGGAATCCGGGCCAAAGTTCCTAACCCAAACTAGGAGGCCGCAATGAGTTTGACAAAGAAAGGCGAAACCATACTCCGAAGTTGTTTCGTATTATTCGCCCTCATAACTGTTCCTCGTTTCACGCAAGCGCAGGACAACAACAAAAAAACTACCCCTCCGGCAACGAAGAGCACACCAGCCCCGCAGCAGCATTCTTCCAACTCGCAACAGCAGCAAAAACCCAACACGCCGCAACAGAAGCCTCCCGGCCCGAAAATCCCCCCGCCGATCCCTCACGGCCCGGTTCCCCCCGGCCACACGCCTCCCACAGTCCCGGAACACCATCCAAACCCTAAGCCCGAGCCGAAGACTGAACGGCATCGAGACGGCTCGCAGACAGAGACTAGAAGCGATGGAAGCACCCGCGAAATCAACAAGGACGGCAAGACTACGAGCCTGACCACTAAGAACGGGACAGTTGTGAGGTATGACTCAAGGGGCAGGCCCACTTCGATCCACACCAAAGACATGGCAATCAACCGTGGCCCTCGGGGGGAACGGACGACCGCGACTGAGCATGTCAATGATCGGGGCGAACGCATTCGCATGGTCAGCATGGGGGCGCACCGAGGCTTTGTTGAGCACCCATTCGTGCGCGGTGGCCGACCCTACCTTCGCCGCACCTACGTGGTCAATGGGCGCGTTTATGCCCGAGTCTACCGTGGCTATTATTACGGCCGGTTCATCTACTACCGCTACGTGCCAGCCTATTATTACGGTCCTCGATTCTATGGTTGGGTCTACCGTCCATGGGGGGCACCCGTCGTTTACTCGTGGGGCTGGGGACCGTGGTATCCGGTCTACGGGTATTACTTCGCACCGTACCCTGCGTACGTGGACGCATCTCTCTGGCTGACGGATTATTTGCTCGCTGCGAACCTTCAAGCTGCGTACGAAGCTCAGGCGCAGTCCAATACCACTGCGGCGCAATCCTCATACGCATCGGACACGTCCTCGCCGGATGAAAATGGGGCTTCTGTTTCTCTTACTCCTGAGGTCAAGCAAGCGATTGCCGACGAGGTGAAAGCGCAACTCGCTGCCGAGAGGGACGCCGCCGCAGGCTCCCAGCAAACGGCTACAGCGCCGAGCGCGGCACCGGGTGGCGAACAGTTGCCTGACGCTCTCGACCCGGTTCATCGCACCTTTGTGGTGGCCACAATCCTGAATGAACAAACTCCCGACGGTTCGGAATGCGCACTCACGCCGGGAGATGTCTTGACCCGCATCGACGACACGCCAGACGCAAACCAAAACGTGAAGGTACTTGTAACCAGCAGTCAAAGGAACGATTGCAGGTCGGGTTCGCAATTCGCGGTTTCGGTTCAGGACCTGCAAGACATGCATAACCATTTCCGAGAACAGATCGATGAAGGTCTAGGCAAGCTCGCTCAGGAACAAGGCAAGAACAGCCTTCCGGCCGCTCCTGACACCACAACAACTCAGGTCGCAGATGGTCAAGCACAGCCCGATCTCACGGCAGAAAACGACTTGAAGGTTCAGCAGCAGCAAGCTGACCAAGCGGAGTCAGAAGTCCGATCGGCTGCGAGCGGCGGACAGTAAGACTAGAGGAATCGAGATTCGGAATGACGCTGGTACCGCAGAGGCGCAGAGCGAGAAAACTCATGCTCCATCCGGGAAGGAGTTTCAAAATGATGCGCATTCCTAGCAAGGCGATGCAAGTCTTCGTGCTGTTTTTCTCTGGGATGTTCCCTTGGCATTCGACCTTGGCTCAAGGGCCGTCGGCAGCGTCGTTGGAGGACGAGCTAAAAGCTCAATACAAGCTGACGAAGACAGGCTCGGACTCCGGCGGACTCTCAATTGTGGAGCCGGGGACTGTGTTCGTTATTCAAAAGGGCGGGATTCTCGGCGTGCCGCCGAATAACGCAACGATGGGCGCGGCTGTCTATAAGGATGGCGAATTGCATTCGCCCGGTGCCGGTACCCGAATGTTTCTTGGAAATAGCACTAGGCTGTTGCAGATCGGAGAAAAGGTTTACGCACTGAAACTCGATGTGAACGTGAAGAGCGACAAGGTCTCGATGACCATCATGGAGTGCGATTCGTGCAATGGCGCAAATCAGCAATCTTCATACAAGTCTGTAGTGTTCTTCCAGTTTCCGAAGGGATATTTGTCAAGCGCGGACGCAGGGCAGGTCGAGGATGTGATCGATCAAGTCTTTTCCATCGACAAGGGAAATAGCGGCGGGCAGGACCCGCAGAATACGCTGCCACCGGCCCAGCCTGCCCAACAGGCTCCGCCAACCCAGCCGCAGACCATCCAGATCGGACAGACTCTGGATCAAGTACAGGCTGTTCTCGGTCAACCCGACAAAATCGTCAACCTTGGCTCGAAGCAGATATACGTCTACAAAGACATCAAGGTGACCTTTGTCAATGGAAAGGTCACGGATGCACAGTAGTGTGTCGTTACGCTGAAGGGACACGCTGTTGGGCGGCTCTGCGGTTCGGATTGAGCATTTGCCCACCCGGCCCTGCGATATCGCACGAAGCTTATGTGGCGAAAACCGAGTGGCACGCCGATGGGAGGACTGCCAATGTCGAATTCAATTTTTGGATTGAGTAGTCGCGTTTTCGTCCTGCTCACCGCTACGGCGCTGACCGCATGTAGCAGCGTTGGGACTGGAAGAGTTTTCCGAAGCAGTCCATCCGCAGTGGTAAGGAACAGCTACATGTACTGCAACGACGGCCAATACTCGAAGGTCGATGACCTTCTATCGGCAGATTCCAAGAAACTTATGCATGGCGATTTAGGGGCAATGGTCGGGGGCCTTAAAGGGGCCTGCGAAAACGCCTCACACAATGGAATGATAACGTCGGTCGATGTCAAGAGTGAGGCCGTACGCGGCGAGGGTGCCACAGTGATCGTCGATATTCATTTCAAGGACAATACGACCAAACAGGACGACAGGACCGACCTAATTCTAGAAAGTGGCTCATGGAAGATACTTCTTCACTAAGGCATTTGCCGCCATGTGGTTGGGTTATCTTCGATTGGCCTCGTCGGTGAGACGTGTAACGGAGTGGTATAATGTATAGCGGTGCGCAAGAAGCTCACCGCGATTCGGCTCAAGCCCGAGCAGGTCAAGAAGCTGGAGAGGCTTGCGGCTCGGGAGGATGTCCCTGTTTCGTGGCTGATTCGCAAGGCGATTGACGAGTTCTTGAAGCGCCGGAAGTAGTGCGGAGCGCCACGCGGGTGCAACCGCATGACGCCCCTGACCAAAGCAACCTTCATGGGAGGCTGCGATGGCTGCACGAATTCTACTAGTCGTTCGTCCCCACGCATTCAAGCCCCTCTTTGTTTTCGCAGTCTCAGCACGAATCGTCGGCGTTAGCCAGTTCTTCCGCTCGATGTAGTCGCTGCCGCATCAGCACAAGCTGATTGGAGGGAGGAATGATTCGAATGGATGGACAATTGGAAGCTCACATTGCCCTCGATGATTGGTACATCGCCTTGCAACGCATCCGCGATGTGGTCGCTGCCGCCGAGACCTATTCGCCCACCGCATTTCGAGAATCGGTAAAACCCCTCTGGCAGGACACCCGCGAAGCGCAGACAAGGCTTCTGTCTGCCCTTGGCACGCTGGAGAGAGGAACCGCGAAGGAAAGGAAGCCTGTCGAAATCGAAGACGACGAAAGTCACGTCATCGGCCGGCAGGAAACCCTCATCAACGGCAAGAGGCCGGCCCGTATTTTCGTGCTCGGGGAAAACGTGAGGATGGCGTTGGAGGACAGCGAGAGCGGTCATGCCCAACGTGAGGTCCAACTCTGCTTGTCCTGTAAGAGCATCGTTGAAAAATGCCCTCGCTGCGGAGCGGACGCACGCCCCTCCCCTGCCCACGTTGGTAGTGACACATGGACGGAATTCCACTGCTCATCCTGTAACTTCCGATTTCCCGACAACGGCAAGAACGGCCTGTGCCCGAAATGCTTGAATCCCGCACGTCGGAAGTGAGTCGGGTAAGCATCGAGAAGTTCGATCTAGACGACCGCCAAATGAAGGGAGGACCAATGAGCGAGAGACCAGCTTGGCATTTAGATGTGGAGACAGCGAAGCGAGAGTGCCAAGTGTGCTTTGACAAGTGGCAGTCGCAAATGCACCGGCTCGGAGAACTCGTGGCGCACCATGAAACGTATACGCCCGAAGCCTTCGAGGCTTCCCTCGAAGAAATAATGCCCGAGTTTCAGAGAACAACACTCGCTTCGGTTTCGAGGCTGCAAATCATGGCCCAAATCAAGGGCGGCGAGATGCGCTACCACGAGGACGAAGCAGAACAGGGAGGAACCGGCGAATGAGAAAGGCAGCCATCTATGCAAGGGTCAGCACGCCTGAACAGCACCTTGAGAATCAAATTCTCGACCTCCGCAAGCTGGCGGCGCAGCGGGGCTTTGAGGTCGTCCACGAATACTGCGACCGGGGCATTTCTGGCAACAAGACGAAGCGTCCGGGGCTTGACGCCATGATGGCCGATGCACGGAGAGGCGAGTTCTCGGTGGTTTTGGTCGCCGCGTTCGACAGAATTGCGCGAAGCACAAAGAACTTCTTAGAGATTGTCGATGAATTGAACAGCCTCAGCGTTGAATTCGTGTCGGCAAGAGAGGCCATCGACACCAGCGGGCCGATGGGCCGAATGTTCATCACCATGGTCGGCTCGATTGCCGAACTTGAACGGTCGCTGATTGTGGAGCGCATCAAAGCCGGAATGCGAAGGGCACGAATGGAAGGACAGCGACTCGGGCGTACGCCGCTCGACATCGACCGTGATGCACTCGTCCGTGACCGCCTCGCGGGAATGTCGCTAACTGAAGTTGCGAAGAAGTATCGAGTCAGCCGCGCAAGCGTAGTTCGCTTCGTGCGTGAGGCAAACACCCGCCGTTCAGTAGCGGCGTGAGCCAGACGAGAAATGGAAGCGCGGTACAGGACGAAATTGAAAGCGCATTTCGCAGTGGTACAGTCGTAAGGTTGACTCTCGCCGCAATGTAGGCGTAGGGTATCTGAGCGGGACACGCCCGTGCTTGTAACACGGACGTGCCCCTGACCACCGGTCTCACGTGAGGAGGCCCGATGGCTGAGACACATCTTAGCGCACGCCCGGCGTGTCCCGCATCGCGGAGGACGCGCTGAATGTTGCCGCTTCCCCCGCCCCCGAACGTGGCAGTGCCTCCCATGGGGTTCGTGCAGTTCTTCCTACTCTTTCAGTCTGCGTTTTGGGGACTCGCGCTCCTGCTTCCCCGTCCGTGGTTCTGCCAGTTGTTCAAACTCGCTTTCCCGTTTCTGCCTGACAGATTGGAGGATTTTGACGATGAGAATTAGAACCTTGCTCGTGTTCGCACTGTTCGTCACGGGTTGCTCGAAGCCGCAGGTTGCGCCGTCGCAGGTTGCCACTCCACCACCTTCGCAAACCACGCCAGCACCGACTTCTCAACAACCCGACCAGACCTCCCAACCATCGCAGAGTTCGGAGCAGCCGCAGCCTGCCGCCTCTGTGCGGTTCTATGATTACAAGGGAATCCTCGATAGCCTCACCGCCGACGATGTCATCGACAGATGCGGACAGCCGGACAGCAGCAGTATTGGTCTGGAATCGCTCCTGACCTATAGCAATGCCTTGAACACCGGGCCTGTTGTGGGCACGAAGTTCAGCACTGTGCACCTGTTCTTTAACGCTTCTGCACACATCGATGAGGGTGAAGTGGATGGCGTCCCGTATGGCTCACACCATCCGGTACCAATCAGCGAAGCTGAATTGCCGAAAGTGATGCCGTGCTTGCTCAAAGGCGGCGCCGCCAAGTGACGCCTCACGTCGGCATTGTCTACCTCGTCGGCGACAAGCTCTGGATTGATGCCACACCGATCGCTCGGGCCGCCAATTTCGGGGACCTCGCCTTTCACGAACTCGAACACAAGCAATGGTGGGCGCAATTGGTGAAGAAGGGAGTTGCACCGGACTCCGCGTACACCGAATTTCCTCGGGGCCGCGTCAGCTTCGACCGGCGAAACGCAGAATTCAGGTTCCTCTCCGACGATTGCATCTTGCGGCGAAAGCGCCTAGTCGCGGTGATTGTGAAACGGATGAACCTGCCGGTCGAGCGCACGAAAACCAGCACGGAGGGCGACTACAGATGTGGTGAATGCGAGAGACGCGATATAGCTAAGTCGTTGAAAACTGGTGCTGGTCAAGAAGGGTCGCCGCGAGGCAGGTCGTAAGCTGTTGAATCTGCGGCGCAGCCACACACAGCGACGGACGGTTCGGAGACTAAAGCTTTTGGACGACCTTGAGAATCTTCTCGAAGGGATGCTCGCTTGGGATGGCTTGGTTTGAATTCAGGGATTCGACGCTCCGAGAGGCGGAACAGAAGGGCTTGGAGGTAAACAATAATGTATGGCTGGCAAATGGTTCTCATCCTTCTGATATCCTTCATCATTTTTCTGGTTTGGTGCCGCGCCGCTGACAGGAAAGGTGGCGGTTCCGAAAGCCTCGTCGTTGTCACACGTCGCATGGTTTGGAAACACTTCAAGTTGGCCTGCTGGATGACCATCGGTCTCGGCATCATTATGTGGCTCTTCGGAGCGAAATCACGGAAAGAGAATCCGGGGCTGAACCATCCCGTTGATTCGGTGTCCCAAACCGTTGCTACTCTCTTCGCACCGATAGCCCTTATCCTCGTGATTTTTGCTAGGTATATGTACGACGACCACAGGGCAGCGTTCAACTTCGGGCTACTTGCCTTCTACCTGATTTGGCTTGTGGCTACGACATGGTATGTCGTGGGCAAGGAATACGAGTACAGAAGCGGCGCAATGGTTCTCCGTGTGCCGGTGAGAATGGAAGTGTGGGGTTGCGACCCGAACAATCCGGTTCTCCAAAAAGACGTTCCCACTGATGTTCGGTGTCAGTTTGAAGGCTTTTCCCTCAATGAGAGACGCGCCGCGTTCGCCGCATTCGACGAAGATCTTCCATGGGAAGAAGCAGTTCTTTCTCCCGTGTCATCCGCCGAAAAGTTTCCCGTGTACTCCACTGCTCGCCGTGTACTCGACCAAGAGCGGCAACTCCCGTCCCTCGAATGGGAATTCCCGAAAGCCTACACCCACCGGGAACGCCTGCCATTCCAGCTAAAGGCAATGGTGCCGTGGGTGCTCATCGCGGCCTTGATCATATTTTTTTTCACGTCGTGGCGGAACGCACCGGATTGCTGTAACGAGTGGTGCACGGCTAACTCGATGGCTCTATTTCGGTTAATTTCGCCTAGATAGGGACACCTGCTTTAGCGTCGCGTGCATTTTGAAGTTTTTCTGCCTGCACGATTCTCGACCGCTGTTCTCGAAGCTCATTCCACACAATGGCTCGCTGGTCGTCCGTTAAATTTCGACGACCTGCCTGATGCCTTGACTTTGGACCACGATTGCCGCGCCAAAACGCTTCTCCGCCCGGCGTTCGAAAAACCCCGATGCAAGCGGTCTCCTAACTGACTGATTTGCAAGACCGGGATTTGCGGGATTCGGGCTTCAACATACATCTGTTTGTCGAAGGCGCTGCACGAGCTTGCCAGTTAGGGGGGCAGGGCAGTTCGACGGCGATATGTTCAAAGAGCTGCCAAGATTTTTTCTATGTCGTGCCCGCCATCTTCGCCATGCAAGGTGTGAACCGCCTTGAGAGCCTCGTCGAGTGACAGGCAATGCTTCTGGCGAATTGCCATGAACCTCAAAGCTGGTGCGCTTGGGAGAGATTAGTTGGTAAGACGGGAGTAGAATTGTCGTCAACCTCAGAAAGGAAGGTTCAATTGGGAGGGCGAAACAAAACGGGGGAGGTTTATGCGTAGCGAAAAACCGCTCGAACAGGAAATTTTGGACCGCTTTTTCAAGAAGCTGACCGAAAGAGAGGATTTTCCGCAAGAAATGCTGGCGCAGCTACTCCAATTGCGAAGAGAAGACTCACTGCGAAATGGTCAGAAAGTGCTTCAAGCACTCAAGCGAGACGAAAAATCAAATGCCTGAATTGGTCATTCAGCGTCTGGATATTATGGGCTTCCGTGGGGTCTCCCAAAGAAAAAGCCTATTGTTTAACGGAAAGTCCGTCTTGCTTTTTGGTGAGAATGGGACGGGGAAAAGCACATTCGTTGACGCTTTGGAAAAGCTCTTTACAGGCGAGGTCTATACTCTCGACCATCGGGCACAGGGCTTATCTTCTCAACGGCATGGTCCTCACATCAAATACACGAGCGCGAACCCGGAAATCGCAGTCACATTCAGTGATGGCACAAAAGTCGAGGCGGGCACGGCGACGAGCGCGTCCTCTGAAACAGTGAAGCGTTATCTGGAAGCCGCACGCCAACCAGTCTACATTTTGAGGCGCGGACAGCTTCTGGCATTCATTGAGTCGCAGCCACGCGACAGATACGAGCTTCTCCGCCCATATTTGGCACTGTCCGAAGTGGAAGAAGTCGAAGCAGTGCTTGCCAAGGCTGATGAACAGCTACAAGCTGAGCTTAATATCTCTCGCCGGGAATTGGCGCGACAGCACGACGATTTGTCGCATCAAGCTGGTCTTAAAGCAGGTGACGAAGTTTCGGAGCCCAAAATCCTTGAGGCGCTGAACAATCGGCTGGCTCGCGCTGGTCGCGGACTCGCAACAAATCTCTCGGAAATCTCGACGCTTATTCAGGAAATCGACGCTGACCTGTCCAAATTTGGAGACATCTCGAAACCCGCCGCAATCACTAGTCTCATTGACGCTTTGGGTGAACTTTTCAATGGTCCAGCAGCCATCAATGTCGAGCCACTCGCGTCGTCGATATTGCAGCTTCGAGAGTTTCAAGCCCGGCAAACAGCCATCATTTATGAGAGGGTTCTAGAAGATGGTGCACGTTGGATAGAGGAAGAGCACCGGAAAGAGTGCCCGCTCTGTGAGCAAGAAATGCGACGCTTCTCCCCCGAAGAAGTTGTGCGTCGAGCGCGTACCCGTCTTGAGCAGGCTCACGAACTCCTCGCCTTACGCCAGCAGGTCCAAGCGGAGTTGGATGCCTTAAAGAAGGTGGTCGGTGAATCGCTGAGCGGTGTTGAGAGGATTCGTCGAACGCAATTAGCGAGAGCCCCGCAGGAACTCCGTCAAACAACTGAAAATCTGTTGGCAGGCATAGCGGAAAGGCTTGCAGACCTCGTGCGCGTCGTCAGCCAGCCCGTTCCCAACATCGAATTAGGTCCGCTCCATTCCATTGGCAGAGCATTCGAACGAGGGGAAAAAATCGAGAGCGACATCTCGCAAAATGTTCAGACGCTCCGAACCGAACTAGAGTCGCTGCCTTCTAGTGCTGCGGCGCAGAGCCTACTCCAGCTTCGTGATTTCCTTTCGCGCTTGAAATCGAATTGGGAAAGGCTCGGACAAGCATGGGCAGCTTTCCAGAAGGTTGAGCATCGCGCAAAGGTATCCGCGCTTGCCGTAGCTAGTTTCCGGCAAGTCAGAAAAGAAGTTGTGGGAGAAATTTTCACGCAAGTAAGTGGGGACGTGGACCGCATCTACTACGAGTTACACAAGCATCACGAATCGAGCCCTCTATCTGCTGCATCGCATCGAAACATCCGACTCGAAGTCCGGGAGGCAGTCCAACAAAGTATCAACATCAGGGCAGATTTTTACACTTGTGTAGATACGGATCCGCGAGCGTATTACAGCGACGCCCACCTCGACACATTAGGTCTGAGCATTTTCCTTGCCCTGCGAAGGTGGTATGGAAAACAGTATCCAGCGTTCAAGCTGCTTGTTCTCGATGATGTGATTAGCAGTGTTGACGCTGGTCATGCTGTTCGGCTTGCCGAAATATTGCTTACCGAGTTTTCCGATTTTCAAATCCTGCTCACGACCCATGACCGGATTTGGTTTGAGCATTTGCGAGATATTCAGAACAGGTGCGGTGTAGCCCAAAACTTCGTCAATAAGACCATCTATAGCTGGACTATTGATGAGGGGCCTGACCTCCGCGAGCCGGAAGATGAAGAACGCAGACTGCGAGAAATTCTCCAGAACGGTCAGCCATACGAGATTGCGGCACTGTCGGGTCGACTGTTGGAGCATATCCTCCAAGAGATGCGGTACTCTCTTCGTCTACCTGTCCCCGCAAAGGCGGGGGAACTCTACGAGATTGGCGACCTTTGGCCTCCATTCTATAGGGAAGTAAAAAGGAACTATTCCACCCTCTATTCGAAAGCGCAGCAGACTCTCGATGCCCTAGACGTAAGTTGGCCTCTTCGGAACTGGATTGGCGCCCATTTCAATCGTTGGGCCCTAAATGTGCCGCTCAGCGTCGCGCGGGAGTTCGGGAATGCCGTGCTCAGTCTCTTTCAATTCCTGTTTTGTCCAGATTGCCGGCGATACATAACTCCTTCGTCGACTCCTCTCGGTCAAATCGCTTGCAAGTGCGGACACCTAATTTACGCCGCGCCCGGCAGAAAGAATCAGCCGACCACAGGGCGGGACGAAGTGATTTCGGGAACCGCTGGTGCTCTCAAGGATGCCAAGTTAACAAGTGAACAGCATCTTGCATGGAAGAGGGCTGAGAGAAGCCACGAGAACTGATGCCCGCTCGTCCCACACATATCGCGGACGCATGTGCGGCAATCGCATACGTCAAGGGTGAGCCGGGACACGAACAGTTTGCGGCGATTCTTCGGGACACGCGCAATTCAGTTGTTATACACCGCGTAAATTTTTGTGAGGTCTACTATGACTTTCTCAGGTCGGACGGACCAGCTATTGCTGAAAGGGCTCACGAGACGCTCGCCCCCGTCATCACAATACTCGACCCGGAGGGTGAAAGCTTCCTAAAGCGGGTCGCCCGTTGGAAAGTGGGTCACGCCTGCCCGAATCACAACTTGGGTCTAGCAGATGCATTCGCAGCCGCAACCGCCGAGGAGTTTGCGTGCCCTTTGATAACATTAGACCACGGTGATTTTGACCCGGTGGAGGCGGCTGGCGTCTTGCAGTTCATTTGGCTCAGATAAATCTCCTTGACCTCGTAATAATGGGTGGGATGTGCCTTTACACATTTTCCTTAGCTATTCTCACAAATCCAGAAAACTGGCAGGACAGTTGAAGGCAGGCCTTGAGCACTTTGACTTCACTGTGTTCTTGGCTCACGAAGATATTAAGCCATCGGCGCATTGGCGAACCGAGATTCGAAAGAACCTGCGTGACTGTGATGTTTTCATTCCGCTGCTTACCAGGGGCTTCTCGGAGTCAGATTGGACCGATCAAGAGACTGGAATTGCGTTAGCACTCAAGAAGAAGATAATTCCGATTAAAGTGCATCAGAATCCACACGGCTTCATCGAGGCGGTCCAAGCCCTGAAATGGAACAAAGAATCTCCGTATATCACGAGTTGGGAAGTGACCGACTGTCTCAGAACTGACGAGAAGTTCGCACAGGCTGCCAGAAACGGTGCAATCAGCGCATTTTTGTCAGCCAATGATTTCAGGAAAGAAGTCCCATACGCAGTGTCAAAATTGCTGCGGTTTCGTCCTTTTTCGGTGTCACAACTACATAGGATTGTGGAAGGCAGTTCTCGAAGTCACGCAATCTTTGGATGTTGGGCAGCACGAACACCAATGGAAACTCTCATCAGAGATGCGAAAGGCAAGGTCAGCCAGCGGGTCATTCGAAGATACCGCGAAGCAGTGGAATCTTGGGGTTGAAAATTTCACGAATGCGTATCGGCTAGAAGTTCGACGTAATGATTTCACTCGGTTCTAATGCCTTCGCCCCCACCAAAGAATTCCGCCGTTGTCCTCAAAAAATTAGCCTTCAACGAACGGCTGAGACCCAATTTCTTGATTCCGTCTAGCTTCTCGCACAGAACAGTGAACGGCAAGTACCCGCAGATTTTAGCCAAGGGCTTTTCACGAAGGCTGAACGTCGGCCTCAGGAGTTCCTGTTCAACTTTGTCTCTCCGTTCGTCAGGGGCTACCAAATACAGGCTAATGTCCAGACTCGGTTGCAACGCTAGCAAATCACTCATGCGGAGCAGACCTGAATAAATAGACGTTGTGCACTCGACCTCAAAGGCCGCTACGATTGAATTCCCACTGAGCCACAGAACGTCAATCAACTCAATTGTGCGCGTCGTCGCTTCGTTGAACTGCGTTGGCAGTTCATCAAGCATCCGTGGTAACGAGCCAAGCAGGACGCCATTCCACTTCTTGCCCCTGTCATTGCGAGCGACCCATACGTCAAGTCCGAGTTCTGCTCCGAGGTTCAGGAGCATGTACTGGATTTCGCTGTGTCTCGTCGTTGCGGACTCAGCGGATTCCGGCTGTTCAGAAGCTGCCGTGACTGGAGACTCCTCGGGTTCTGGCACGCTTACCAGCGCCACTCTTTTCCGAGCGCCGCGTTTCGGCGCGACTCTGTAGAGGGGTTTCCTTGCCAGCTTCTTGGCGTCTACAGGTCGGGAGACGGGATTTTTTTCGGCTTCACGGAGCATGGAGAGAATCAGTTCGCCATCCTTCGGGTCTTCAAACTGCCTCAGACTGGCGCGGACAAAACCGCGAAATTTCCCCCTGTCTTCCGGACCTCGGTAAAACTTCACACGACTCTCCAACTGCTCCATCGGGACGCCGTGTTCAGGTTCGAGTAGCACCATTGGTTTGACGTTGAAACGGACGGGAAAATCCTGTTCTTTCCAAATTTGCCGACGGTCCGTGCTCGGTCCAATTATTTCCAATGCTCCGACCCACCGCATGACGCCGGTCAAATAACAGAGGAAAACGTCTCCGGATTTCATCTTCTTCGCAGATTTGACTTGCTTGGCACGGAACCCCGACACGTTGGAACCAGCCTCTTTGAACTCTCGCCAAGTTGTTCCCGTAAACAGGTCTAGCCAATAATTCATTTCTTGAGTCCCCGGCGGAGCGCCACAATCCTCGATGCGAGGCGAGCCTACCACTTCCACATTTCGTTCGTCACGTGGTGTCTGATTGCAGTCGGTGAACCCGGGACGGATTTGCCGAAAAGGTTCAGCACTAACGCTGCGTTCGAAACGGAGCGTACTGATAGGCGAAGAAAAGACGAACAGATTGTGATATGCTTTGTTTTTGCTTCTTCGGAGATTGAGGATGGAAATCAAAACGACAAATCTCATCGTTGGAGGACTGGCAATTGCGCTCGCTGTGGGGATACGCAACGACGCCATTCCCGAGGGGCACATCGAGGTTTCGACCCCTGCTCAGTTAACGCTGGCTTTTACGGAGGCTCCCTATTCGACGAATGTGGCAACACAGATTTCGAGCGTTTCTTTCAAATTCCTGCGGTTGCCTCACCGTGAGTAGTCGGGAAGCTGAAACTCATCACCACACTTGTTTGGGTTAAGATGTAGCCGATGACCTGCGCCGCTCCCGCTCCAGTTCTAGACATTGCAGGTTTTGTCCCACCCGAACTGCGGGAACTTGCTGACCCACAAAGAGACCTCCCGAGGATTGCAAGAGACCCTCAACTGGTTGCCGCCATAGAAGCGAACCTTCGCTCTTTTCCGACACGCCATCAGTTGATGCTCCAAGATGCCCGATACCTGTCTAGCATTGAAGCCGAAAGCGTGCATCTGGTGGTGACCTCGCCGCCGTATTGGACTCTCAAGGAATACCGTGAGTCCGCAGGTCAGATGGGGTCTATCAGTGATTATCAGCACTTCCTGTTGGAGCTTGAGAAGGTCTGGCGAAATTGTTTTCACGCTCTTGTGCCGGGTGGCAGGCTCGTTTGCGTCGTGGGGGACGTTTGCCTTTCGAGACGGAGAAACAACGGACGGCACACCGTGGTGCCGTTGCACGCATCCATTCAGGAGCAGTGCCGCAAAATCGGGTTCGACAACCTTGCCCCCATCATTTGGTACAAGATTTCCAATGCGGCTTACGAAGTTGAGAATGGCTCTAGTTTTCTTGGCAAGCCTTACGAACCAAACGCCGTCATCAAGAACGATGTGGAGTTTATCTTGATGCAAAGAAAGCCGGGTGGGTACAGAAGCCCCTCGGTGCACACAAGAGTGCTCAGCGTCATCTCCGCTGAAAATTATCAGAAATGGTTTCAACAAGTCTGGAATGGTGTCACCGGCGCTTCCACGAAAGAACATCCGGCACCTTTCCCAACAGAACTGGCGGAACGACTCGTCAGGATGTTCAGTTTTGTTGGGGACACCGTGCTTGACCCTTTCATGGGAACGGGAACAACAACAGTGGCGGCGGCACGATGGGGCAGGAATAGTATCGGTGTCGAGGTAGACGAACATTACTTCAACCTAGCTCAGCGCCGCATCTCGACCGCTACAGGAAACCTTTTCGGAACTGCCTCGGTGCAGATCGCCAAGGCTGCAAGGAAACGAAAGTGAACCTTGAGCAGCGTCTTGCCGAAGCAGTCAAGCACTACTGGCAGACGAGACTGAGACAGAAAAAGAATCAAGGTGCAGTAACAGGAGTGCAGGACTACGGTGCCAGAGCCGATGTCACGGGCGGTAAGCACATGGATGGGTTCGCCAATCTCATTTCCGACCTGCTGTGTGAATCAGGAATCAAGGCACAGTGCATCTACAATGGCTCTAAGAGCGACCTGCCCGGTTACTTTCGCCCAACGAAAGATTGGGACTTGGTTGTTGTCGCTGACAAGAGGCTTCTGGCAGTGATGGAGTTGAAGTCTCAGGCTGGGCCCTCATTCGGAAACAACGCTAACAATCGAGTGGAGGAAGCACTCGGGAATGCTACTGACCTTTGGACCGCTTTCCGCGAGAACTCGTTCATTCCGTCCACGTCGCCATGGGTCGGATATCTGATGTTGCTCGAAGACTGCGCTGGCTCCACTTCGCCCGTCAAAATCCTTGAACCTCATTTCAAGATTCGCCCCGAGTTTAGAGACCTGAGCTACGAGAAGACGAGGAAATCCGTTTCGTATGCCAAACGCTACGAACTCTTCTGCCGAAAGCTCGTGTTGGAACATCTGTACCAATCTGCTTGCTTCATCATGTCCGAACGGGAGGGCGGATTGGAGGGCAAATACACGGAACCAGCGCCAGACCTCAGATTTAGCGACTTCATTGCCTCTCTAATTGGCAAGGCAACGGAGTACACCAAGTCGAAGGAACTTGAGGCGGGCAAGTAGTCCGGGGAACCCCATCCGTAGGGGGCGAACCAATCTTTGCTATCTGGTGGACTCTGGTTCCTTATCCGGGAGTTCATCCTGCGTTCGCCACTCGATGTACTCCCCAGTCTCTTGCTTCAAGGCGGCGGCGACGGCGTCCCATTCTTCCGAAGTGACCATTTGAATGTTGCGTGCCTCTAGCAGGCGCTTGACTGCTTCGGTGAGTGGTGACTTCATCGGAACCTCGCTTTCCATCAAGTCGGATTCTATCACCCTCTTCACGCTTGTTTGCTTTCGGTCGAAGTCGCCGTCTTAGCTCGATTATTAACCTGTGAGAGCTAAGAGGAAGCCATTTCCCCGACTGGTGGAATCTTGGCTCTCAGCCACTGGAACACCGCCCACGTCGCTTCGAGGTCTTCTTTGTTGTAGGCGAGGATTTCGTCCATCAATTCCTTGCGCTTTCCCTCATCGCTTGTTTCCGTTGCCTCAATGAACCTCGCCATCGCCCATTGACCCCCGAATTCGTCCTGCTGTCGCTTGTAGCCGACATGCTGCTCGATGACCTTCAAGCTGAAACTCGGCACCGGCGCGATGACGGATTCCTTCGTGACCGTGAAGAGGTCGAGTAGGTTCGCCACCACGCGAGCCGCGACGCCGTCCAGATCGCCGTACCTCTGGACGTACTTTGAGAGGTATTTCTTTTCGTAGGAGTGCCAGTGAACAAAGGGGATGTCGCCGTAGCGGTCGAAAATCCTCTTCGCGTTTTCCAAGAATGCGAGCCAGCCTTCTCGGTCGCCGTCCGGTCCAAAGCCCGAGACCGCTGGCATGAATTCGCTCGGCTTTTCTCCGAACACTTGCGCTCCCCAGAGATAGATTTTATCCAGTTCGTCCAAGTGGGCCGGCATCCCCTCCAAGTCGAACATCACGAAGTTCGGGAGTTGCGGAATCGCGGGGACAGCCAGCACCTTCTCTTCACGCCGTTCAAGCGCCTCGGCAAACTGGAGAATGCGTTCCGCCGTCTTTCCGACCCGCCGCTCGGTTTTCCCGAACGGGCGCTTGAGGTTGCTCAGGCTCGCAGCATCAAATGCGCTCAGCAGTTCCTTTCGAGTTCGGACGCCCATGGCGTTCAGCGTCCTTGCGAGGCTCTGGTCAACATCGGGCACGAGGGCCACATCGCCGCTTTTCTCCGCCCTGTTCCAGCAACGCTCGTTGAATCCGCAAGCGCCGCATTTCGTCCAGCCGACTGGCTCGTATGGTTCGTCCCGCAACTGCTTGACCGCCAGCAGCCGCTCCAGAGCGGCGAGGGCTGAAACGCCGCCGTCGTAAGGGATGGGAACGACCTCTTTCGTGCCGCCGAACACTTGCAGGGCCTTCGGAGAGACACCGCAACTTTTCTCGAACAGCCAGCCGTAGAGTTGGACTTGAAGCAGAATCTCGGGGTGGTTCTCTGGGTCGATGCGCCGCGCCATTTTCGCGTCGCGCACGATGTAGCGCTCACCGTCGAGAATTAGGAAGTCCGGCTGACCGACGATTTCGACTTCTGTCCCGGCGATTTGCGGGAGCACCCGAAAGGTGGGCTGGTACAGCACAGGAACTTTTGCAGCGACAGCGGCTAACGTCCGTTGGATGCGCTCATCCTCGGACAAGGTGCTGAAATCTGTGTACGCCGCCAAAGTGGCGAGATGTGCTTTCTCGTGCCTCTCGCCGAGCCGGTACAAAACCTTTTCGAACTCGGTCGGTTCCCGCTCCGGCTCACCGCGATTCTGGAGCCAAACCCGCAGGTCGCAGGGGCTTGGTCGATATTGGGTGATGATGTCGGAGGCAACGAGCCGCATGTGGATTGGAGCCTATCATTCAACTCCACAAAGCAACATCCATCGAAGGTACTGGAGCACGCACCGCGCCGGTTGCTCAGCCGTGTTGAGCATCCTTCAGATTTCCGACATCAGATTGCGCTTCGTTCCGAGCCTTCCCCCAGTGATTGAATTTCGGGCAATTGAGGCTCGCTGTCGCATAGAATTCGGTACTGTGCGAGACCATTTATTCATCAGCTACGCAGGGGAAGACTGGCCTTTCGCGGAATGGCTGACCCTGCGCCTCACGGCTGAAGGATACAGTGTGTGGTGCGACCGGATGAAGCTGCTCGGTGGCGAGTCCTACCCCAACGACATCGACGAAGCCATAAAGAGCCGCACGTTTCGCCTGCTGGCCGTGCTCTCGCGCAATTCGGTCAAGAAAGCAAACCCGCTGAAGGAACGCACGCTTGCGCTGAATCTAGCGAGGGAGAGGAATGAGAATTTTCTCGTTCCCCTTAACCTCGATGGTCTGAGTCCGACTGACCTCGGTTGGATGGTCTCCGATCTCACCTTCATACCGTATCACCTCAGTTGGGCCGACGGTCTGGCGCAACTATTGAAACTGCTTGAGGCCTCGGATGCCCCGAGAACATTCACCAACGGACGTTCGGCGGCCGTTGATTGGTTCGATGCTAAGGGTTTTATCATCCCGAAAGAAGAGCGCCTCTGGTCTAATGTGGCGGAAATCACCGAACTGCCCACGGACATATACCGCTACGAAATGGAAGAAACCATTTCCGACGAGCAACGACTCGAATTGTTGAGGGTCTGGCCGCACTTTGCAGAGCGCGAAGTGTTTTGGTCGTTTGTCTATCCGTCCGGCGAACTCTTTGGACGGTATCGGCTCAGAGAGCGCGGCAAAATCACGGATTGGAAATCGGCAAGAAGCAGGGATGTCAGCGTTCGGCAAGTGGCCGTCCGCCTATTCAACCAATCCCTAAAGTCCCACTGTTTGGCGCGTGGTCTGAAAAGTACGCCTGATGGAAGTCTCTGTTACTTTCCCGGTGGCCTGCTTCCGAACAATCGACTGACCTTCCGAAGCTACAACAACGCAACCTCGTGGGTCAGGACTGCTGGCGTTCGCAACTTCAAGACGCTCGCGGGCAAAGAGTCGTGCCGGTACCATCTCGCTCCCGACTTGAGAGTTTGGCTAGACCACGAAATGGGAACCCTTGTTCAAGTTCGCGTGCGGCTCTTTCTTAGAACCCTTGAAGGCGAGCCGCTTGAGGAAAAACCTGCGCTGCGAAGAAGAAAGCGAATCTGTCGGGCATGGTGGAACTACGAGTGGCTTTCGCGCACGCTGGCAATTCTTCAGTTCCTCGCTGGTGACGGAGCCGCAATTCAGGTTGGCAATGCGAAAGGGCAAAGGATGGTCATTTCCAAGCAGCCCATGGCCGCAGCGATTGAGTCCGGTCTCGACGAATCCTTGCTTGAACTGACCAAAGCAGAGTCCGAGGAAAGCGAGGAGGCGGTGTTGGATTTGGAAGAAGGAGATAAGGAACCTGACTCGGAGGGCGGTGCGCGTGATGAGTAGCCGGGCGATTCTACTCGATGAGCCGCGTCTTGAATTTCGTCACCGGCAGTTTCTGGAAGACCCCCACGATGGTCTTTCTCTCTTTGGGCCTTTCGGCATCGAAGTCTCTTCTCATCCCAAGAACCTGACCATAGGTGTAATCGGAATTCCCGAGCACCTTCAAGCCTTCAATCGGTGGTGCAAGGCTGCAAAAGGGGCGATTTACCCCGGCGACGGTCTCGACCCCCATCTGTGGCCGGTCTTTCCGGGATTTGAAGCTGCGTTTTGTTGCGAACTGCCCCGAGAAGCATCTTGGTCTTGCGAATTGGACGCGGCAAAACTTGAGCGGGAATCCGTGCAAAAGGACGCCAACAAACGCGCAACGGGTGTCGTCGAGCAATATCTGAACGCCATCAAGATGACGGAGAAGAGGGAAGAGCCGTTCGGCGTCCTTGTCTGCGTCGTGCCTGATTTCGTCTGGAGGAACTGCCGGCCAGAGTCCTTTGTTCCGGGCGCGACAGGCGAGGGCGTGTCGAAGAAAGAGAGGGAGTTGAGGGCGAGCGGCCAGAGGGACTTTTTCGACAGCTACGACCCTGCGATTTATTCGTATTCTGTCGATTTCCGCCGCCAACTCAAGGCACGCTCGATGGAATACGGCATACCCATCCAGATAGTCAGGGAGCGCCGCTTGGAGGTTGACCCGAGAAATTGGCCTCGATTTCAGTCCCCGCCGTCGGATGTCGCATGGAATCTCCTGACAACGATGTATTACAAAAGCGGCGGCAAGCCTTGGCGATTGGCCGGGGCACGCGAGGGCGTCTGCTACATCGGCATCGTTTTTCGGAAGACCGACCCGACCGTGGCAAACCGAACGGCGTGCTGCGCAGGCCTCATGTTTCTGGATTCGGGGGACGGCGTGGTCTTCCTCGGAGAATACGGCCCTTGGTACTCCCCTGAGAGAAACCAGTTCCATCTGTCAGGCGATGCGGCAAGCCAACTTCTCGCGGGAACTTTGAAAACCTATGAGGAGCTTGAAGGCAAGCCGCTGAAAGAAATCTTCCTCCACAGCCGCTCCTCCATCAGCCCCCAAGAGTTCGAGGGTTACAGGTCGGCATGTCCATCTGGCGTCAAGCTAGTGGGGATTCGCGTCCGCAAGGATTTTCAAGGACTGCGCTTTTACCGGGAAGGCACGCGCTCCGTAATGCGGGGAACTTTCCTCAAGGCGGGGGCGAAACTCGGCTACCTATGGGCATCTGGTTTCATACCGCGTCTGCGGACTTATCCGGGTTGGGAGTCGCCGGTTCCGCTGCGGATTGACATCCAGCACGGCGAAGCCGACATCGAGCAGGTTGCCAACGACATCTCTGCCCTGACAAAGCTGAATTACAACGCATGTCGGTTCGGCGATTCCGAGCCGGTGACCATCGGCTTCTCGGATGCAGTCGGGGAAATACTGGTCTCCAATCCGACAGTGACGAAGCGAAACCCGAGGTTCAAGTTTTACATCTAGGGTGCAGTGTCGTTTCCCGCGAATCGCCCAGAGCGTTCTAGCTGACGGTCGTAACGCGACTGCGCGGCTCGTTTTTGGTTCGACAGAGAACGGGGTTTGCTCTTCTCAAGAGCCTCGGCACGGTTTCCACCTCTGGCGGCGTCAGCGCAACACTCTGAAGACAGCGAGCCGTTCGCCGCCCACCTGAAGAGTCGTCAGGAGCGATGCCTTCAAGGCACGCTTTCCACTAGGGCGAACTAATCGCCAGCCCTTTCCGGTTTGGAGATTCTTCCCACGCCTCACCTTAACCCCGGCCACCCTCGTCTTTTGCGCCACTTGTCTACCTCCTTCTTCTAACGGCTGAATACTTCCTTGAAACCCTTCAGGAAAGTCGCCATAAATGCTTCATGTGCACGAGTGCTGCCTTCTGGCGTTTGTCTACCACTTCTGGCGTCCACTCTGTCTCGGCGAGTACCTGTGTGGTCAGGGCGAAATTCGCTACTCCCTTAGCAGAAGTGAAGTACTTTTGCTTTTTTACGTCGAAATCGAAGTTTTGTGCCTCACTGTTCTTCGGCCTCGAAAGCAGAACCAAGTTGCCGATGCGGTGCGTCCACGTCTCCCTCAACTGTTCCGTGGGAAACCACTTCATCCAAATACTGCCCGGCTGCGGAGTTTGGGGTAGCACGTGTTCGACTGTGATTGTCGAGTAGTTGTAGATGGCTTCTCCCTTCGCCAATGTAGAATCCAGCCGCAGCAAAACGAATTGCCGGATTTTCGCTTGAAGGTAAAGATTGCCGTCCAAGGTTGTCATAACGTCCTTTTTTTCGTTCGGAGTTAGTTGGAGAGGCGAATCGCCAGCGTAGAGGTCTTTGTCTTTTTCAATGGCCGTGAGCAACTCCGCGTAACGGTTAATTCTCTCGTTGACGTTGCTGCGAAGAATCATTTGTCCTGCGGCTAGCCTTTCTAGGTCTTTGAAGAACTGAACGAGGTCGTCTGAGTCTTTGTCGTGTTGGTTGAGGTAAAACAGTGCTGGAGGAATCCAATCTACGTTGTCGATTTTGTTAAGCCATCTCAGCAAGTCGTTTACCTCTTCTGGCCGATGTGCGCTTTGGTAGGACACTTTCTTGACCACTTGATATGCATCACCGAATGGAAGAAGAACAGAGTCAACGAAGGAAGCGGGTTTCGTGCGTGGCAGGATGTGCTTCTCGTATTCTTCGACGATAGTCTCCTTCAATTTCGTCCTTCGGTAATTCATCCGAATGTGGGCAAAGAGTTCTTGAAAACCTTCCCTTCCCAAGTCGTCTTCTAAGTCCTCCCACTTTTGCGAAAAAGACTTCTGGTTTTCCGAGGGGATTCCTCCAATGACCTTCGCCTTGAGAATATCGCTAGGTGAAAGGTCGAGTCCCCGGCTGTTTAAGACGGTGAAAATTTTGTAGGCAGAACCGAAATCCGGGGTAGCCACAACAACCAAATAACATCGGCGGGCAACGAACTGAGCTAGCCGAGTTCTCTTGTCGTCCCGCAGGTCATTCAGGGTTTTCCAGTACAACAGTGCGTTGTCCCGAAGATTTCGCTGGCTATCGGTCAGAGTCACGGCCTTGAGTCCCTTCAGCTTTCCGATTCCGTCGAAGCTCTGTATGTACGTTCGGAAGAAATCGGCGTCTTGCTGCCGAAGCGTGAGGCGATAGCGGTTCTGTGTGCCGAGGATGGGATTCGCTTTTTCATAAAGTAGAGCCGTCAGCCCCTCGGCTTCGTCAACACCGACGAAATGTCTCAGAACCGACAACAAAGTCGTCAGGGTCGCAAGTCTCTGCTGTCCATCAACCACATCTGACGGAGGCGTCTCGCCTTTCACCAACACAATGCTTCCAAGAAAATAGGGATTCGTATCATCAACTGAACTGCTATCCATCCCCATGTTGTCGAGCAGGTCTGTGAGGAGAGTACCGGCTTCTTCGACCGTCCATGCGTATGGGCGCTGATAGAGCGGGATTGAAAAATCAAAGTCGCTACTGAAGATTTTTAGCAACGGCTGCTCATGTGCTTCCAGTCGAAACGGCATTCCAGATTCTCCTCGCAAGCCAAGCGCGAATTGATGGTGCTTTGTCTGCCGGAGATTATCACGGTGATAAATAAGTCTTCAATTCAACTGACTCTATGCGGCGATGTTACTTCGGCTCACCCCCTGTCCCGACGCAACGCTAGAGGACACCTAGAATCCAGCCCTCAATCTGAGCCTTCTTGCGCTCGTCCGGCTCCATACGAGGGTGGAAGTATTTTTCAAGGCTTCCATCCCTGTCCACCTCCTGCAACCATTTGGCGATGGCGAAGGCGTCCTGCTGGTCGGGCGTCCGCCCTTCGCTTGGGTAAGTCCTGTTCCAGAGCGCAGGGTAGACCTCGGCGATTACAGAGCGGTTCGGCTGGATTTCCCAACCGTCGAACGGCCAGAATTGGACGCGGTCTTTGGCGTGTTGCCGGATGTAGCGTAGCCACGGAAGCCCTGCGTGCGTGGACTTCGCCACCGACCCCTGAACGTCGAACTGGAACACGGACTTGGCGGTGCGTGCCCGCACTTCGGTGAGCCGCCGCCATTTCGGATTGCCTAACCGGGCTGCGCCGTTTCCGCTACTCCCATCTCGCACAAAATCGACATAGATGTCCTCGTCGGTCGGCCAGTGGCGCTGGAAATCGTCAAGGAACGTCTGCCAGTCGAGCGGCAACCCGTGCTGTTCGAAATATTGCAGCGGGAACGAGAAGCCGTGGTCGATGCCGACGAGCGTCGGTGCATCCTCTGAGAGCCGCTCGACCAGCCATTCGGCGATGCCTCTGCGTGTCCAGTATTTGCGCGGACTCGGTGGCGGCGGGACTTCCTGCGGAGTGTTCAGGCGGTCAGCCGCATAGACGCGCAGACCCTTGAGGCTCGACGAAGGCGTCTGAGCGCCGGAATAGTCGATGCCGATGTAGCGTTGGAATGTCGCGTTCATGAGAGGCATCGCCGGCCCGGCGCGGGGCCGGTCAAGAACCAAAGCGTATAATGCTATCCGAAGGAGCCGCGAGCGATGAAAAAGTACGATTACAAAGTCAGGGGCAAAATCCGGCACAGCGGAATCACAAAAGATTTGGAAAGGCGCGAGCAAGAGCATCAAGGGCGATGGCCGGACGGTCGAATTGAGCAGGTTGGTCGGTCCGTTACCAAGGCTTCCGCTAGAAGGTGGGAGAGGACCAAAAGCAAGTCAGTAACTCCGAAGCGGGGAAGCAGAAGGCGCTCAAAGCGAAGTTGACGCCGCCGTATCAGCAGTTTTTCCGCTGGGGCAGGAATGCGCTGTCATGACGCGAAACGAGATTGCCGAAGAGTTGTTCGAATTGATGAACAAGCCGCCTGAGCGCAAGCAAGATGTGGTGCACGCTCTCGTGCAAATTCGGAAGATTCTCGAATACGACGGCGAGAGGGATGCTTTCTCGGCGCTCCGTTTTTACTGCGATTGGGCGCTTCATACGAGGCTTGACCGTCGAGGAGCCAAGCTTATCCTCGGCATCCTAGATGATCGCCTCGGGCGATATCAGCCGTGGATTCCCGAGAGCATTGACCCGGACGGAAAAGTTCTGCAAATACTTTCCTTCAATCTGTTTCAAAGGCAACTCTATGATTTCTTGCGCCGGAACGACCTGCCGACAGTATGGGCGGAAGACTGGTTCGCGTGGCAGAAGACAATCGCCCTGTACGGTGAGCAGGTTCGGCATATCCCGCTTATCGTGACCCGGAAGGACTACAAGTTTCGGTATCTTCAAAGGCTGGTCATTACCGCCTGTGAACCGTCGAAAAAAATTGTGGAAACAAATCCCAACGAGAATCATTTCGGGTTCAATTGGGAGCTTACCTTGAACGACGGGTACACATTCTCGTTGCCTTATACTTCGAACCTAGCCGTGCCGCCACCGGGATGGAAAACAGTAGGAGTGCGTTCGGAAGAGAAGCATCTATGAGCACCATAACTCCCGCCCACATGCTCGACACGACTATCTTCAATGCAGCGCTTGAAGGAAAAGTGTCACTCGCGTCGTTTGCTGGGAGCCAGCTACTCGTCATCGGCGTTCAGGCGGACGAATTGCGGGCTACGCAAAACGAGAAGAGACGGGCCGAACTTCTGGCCCTATTTGAACAAATTCGCCCCGTGACGGTGCCTGCTTCGAGCTTTGCCTTTGACATTGAAGGTGCAGGTTGGGGCCAAGCCGACTGGAACGACGGGAGGGGAACCTTCCAGTTGATGCTCTCTCGGCTTCGAGAACTCGATGGAAAGAAGAATATTCGCAACCAGCTTCGAGACATTCTGATTGCCGAGACCGCAATCAGAAACGGGGCGACTTTGGTGACCGGCGATGCCAACTTGCGAAAAGTAGTTTTGGAATTCGGTGGTCGCGCCATAGCGCCCTGACGCACAAGCGTTATAATCCGATGTGAGCACTCGCTGGTTCGCACTCGCCCTATGACCGTAGTGCTGTATCACGAATGGCGTGATGAATATCTGCGGAGGCGTTATCTTCAGCACGCCTCGCACGAGGAACTGGCTCGGCGTCAAGTTGACCTCTTTGAGAATATCCTGACTATCGACTCCGACGGTAAAGCTATCGTTGACGCCGGTGAATCATTGCGTCGCTTGCTCGCACACGTTCAGGCTGAATACCAATTGCGCGGGTTGCCGTTCAGCGATTCATTCACGCAAGGCCCCTACAAGTACCACAAGAAAGCCGCAGAACTATGGCAGAGAGAGCGTTTGGATGAAGGTACTTATCTCCTGAAATTCGGCAACGTCGGATGGATGACGAGGACCTTTGGAGAAGGTGTGATTCGTATCGGAAATGCCAAAAGCTACGAAAGTTCTTCATTCGGTCCCGCAATCCAAGACTGCGAGGTCGAGTTCACTGAGGAGTTCTTCGGGACGACGGCTGAGGCCGTCCGCAACGGAATGAAAATCCCGATAGAAACGATTGGAAACATCCGCCGAGTGTCCGAATGCGTCACCGACTTCTACATTGCATCTTTCGGACTGAAATACGATTATCGGCTGTTTGATGATTTCTCTCGTGAAAACAAGCATCTCTACGACGCTTGCTTGGTAGTCCGAAACCCCGAAGAATTTCTGAGCAGGATGAGAGAAGAAGGAGAGCGCAAACTGCCCGGATGGGACTTTTACGCCTTGCCGGTGACCTACCGAGACCCTTACCACCCAACTCCAGATCGGAATGGAATCGATGTCTTCTTCACAAAGCACTTTCGCTATGCATACCAACGGGAATTTCGAATCGTGTGGATACCGCCGACGGCTCAGGACAAACTGGAGCCAGTCTATTTCGAATTGGGACCGTTGCGTGACTACTCCCAATTGCTAATGCTCTGAGCGATGCTAACAAATTGCTATCGCCAACAAAGCCCTTGCACACCCGTAAAGGGCGCGGGAAGCGATAGCAGAAATGGAAGCGTTTGCGAAGCAGTGCGAGGAAACGTGGTGCGTCAAATCGTTATTTTCGGCGTTCATCACAAGTATCAAACGGAGACGCCAATCAATCCTTTCTTCCGTCAGCACCTATGCGACTTGGTCAACGAGCATCAAGTAGATTTTATCCTTGAGGAAGGAACCGGATTGCCTCCCAAGTCCTGCGTTGAAGTCCTAGCCGATACTCTAGCTATCCATTGGAAAAATGTTGACCTCAGTCGTGACCAACGCGAGTTGGTTGGGGATGGGGCAGAGTCCTCCATCCATGACACCTTCCAAGATTTGAATCTCCATGAATGCCGAGAATGGGTTTGGGCGGTCAGAACCTCTGCCACCGTGATTGATTCGGGACTGATAGTGTGCGGAATATGTCATGTGCTGAGTTTGGCTGACAAGCTGCGTTGGATTGGTTTTGCGGTTGAAGGGCATGTCTACACCCCCCGTCGGGATGATGACTCGCTTTTCTAGTTCGCGTTCGGCTGGATTCGACGACGCTTCGCATCGTCGCTCTTTCTTGCTCTCGGAAACCGGTAACTCGTGCCCGCTTGACTGGTTCCGCCCACCCGTCAGATAGCACGACAGAGCGGTCCAAAATCCCTGCATCGCCTTCGGACTAGCGACCCGCGCCCGGAAGCCCATGCGCCGGCGAGAAGGCGTCCCGCGCTCATCCCTTATCCACCCGCGTGTAGGATGTCGAGATGTACACGTCAAACTTGCTTTCCACTGGCAGTAGGCCATGCTTGAAGTCCAGATGAACCGATGGGGAATCCCTAAAGAGGTTCAGACGCTTGTCAAAAAGCGAGACAAGAAGTGCGTGTACTGTGGTCGAATCATGAGAGCGCGTCCGCACGCCCGAGGGGTTCCACGCGACAAAGTGACAGTGGAGCACATCAACAACGATGACCGCGACAATCAGGCGTGGAATGTTGCCCTTTGCTGCGGCGGGTGTAATACAAGCAAAGGAGCGAAGCAGCCTTCGGACTGGTTTCAATCAGATTACTGTGAGAGGAACAATATCAACGAGAGAACCGTTGCGCCCGTCGTGAGAAATTGGCTCAAGAACCATCGGTCATGGTAGCGTCGGACGATTAAGCGGCGTCGGCCAGATGTGGAATTTTTCGACGAGTCGACGACGCACGGGACAGCTTCGAACACCTCGACCACTCAGTCCTCTTCCATATCGACGCCCTCCCTGTTCGCCTTCATAGCGATGCCGTCATAGACGAGACCCCTGTTGCCGGGTATCGAGCGCAACCTCACGCAGCAGCGCGGAGCGTCGTCCGTCTTGTCAACTCCGCCTCGGCTCGTAGCCAATCTTCCAATGCGTGACCGTCTTGCTTCCCACGCTGCTCGTAAAGTTCGAAGGCACGGACTCTAATTCTTTGTTCCAATTCGTCGAAGCTGGCATCCAACCTACGAAACAGTGTCTTCCATTCTTCGAGCGTCAGCAGCGGAGGGAACTGACCGCCACGCTCGGTGTTGCTTTTGCCATGCGCCCAAAACGTGGGAAGAATCTGCTCTTCGCCTCTTTTGGTTTCGCGGAGCACCAACAGGAACGGGTCGTAATTTTCACCGTCCGCCAGCCGCGTACCCAAGCGGACTGCCCGCGTGACGACAAAGCTGTATTTCTTCCGCTTCGCGTCGTTCGCGTAGACGTGGTCAATTCTGTACTGGAGTGGCTTCCCGCATCTCGTGCAGACGCCGAGTCCTCGTCCCTCGGAGACGGCGATGGCAGCCTCGTGAATCGAAATCTTCTCAGTTGAGTGGTTGCTCGGGCAGGAAATGTGAGAGGGCATGGGTTGAACCTCCCCTCAAGGCGACGCTTGCCGGTCGCCTTGTTCGAAGAAGTTTACATCCAACCCGCATCCCGAGTGCATTACAGCAAGGCACGGCGCCGTCGGCTTCGTGAGATAGGCGTCGCAGCTATGGGGAAGGGCAGGTCTCACTCAGCGTGCCGTTCAGGCCTTCGCGCTCGACGCTGAACACCAACTTTGATTTGCCCTGATCTTGCGTGATCTTGAAGATGTAGATGCGGTCGTAGTCGTCATTTCCCCAATCAGGAACTTTAGAGGGGTCATCTCCATATTTCTTCAACATTTCTTTTGCGAATTCGTTCAATTTCAGGTGTTCCCACGTGACGAAGATCAGCGCCTTTGCGTTGGCAGGCGTTGTGAGTTCCGATTGCAGCTTGGCAATATCAGTGAAGCCGATTTGCGCGTTCACCGGCATCCCGAGTGAGATCGCCGTGGGTTCAATCGTGGCGAGCGGTCGCACATACGAATACTTTCCACTGCTTCCGTCGCTGACTCCTACCGCCGGGTCGGGCGCATAGATGGCGTCGGGCTTGCCGAACCGGGGAACCAGCACGTTCGGCAGCGCCAGCGCACGGTTTAACCCCTTGCATGTAAGCTGCCCCAAACCGGCTGCCGGTTTCTCCCCGTGCCGGATGGCGACAATGGTCTCCTGCGCCGCGAGTGCCTGCACGCTAGAAAAAAACAACAACAGGATGAACGCCTGCCGTGTGCTTCTCACGCTGGCTCTCATCAAGATCGTTTTCATCATTGTCATCTCCGGTCACTCAAGAAAGTTCATGGATTACGATGTCTGGCTCTTGGCCCCACGGTCTGGCTTCGTCGCCGATTGGCGATAGCCGGACACCTTGAAGCGACCGAAACGACGCCCGGACAAATCAATTCTCATCTCTACCCCCGGATTTCCGGCGACTGATCTCGGCTTCCACGTCTTGACGAGATAACAAACCCTCAACTGGTGTGGGTGCCAACTGACGCCAGTTCATGGCCAGACGGTCGTCGGATTGGGTGCGGAGCCATGCCAGAATGGGTTCGGGGGTCATGCCGACACCGCCTTGGCAACCATGGTGGCGTCTTCGAAGGCACGGTAGAGACGAACCACATCCTCCATGTTTGGCCGCGAGTAAGTGTCTTCACCGTGGCCGTACTCCTTCCAACGAACTTGGACACCGTATGCCTTTTCCATGGCTGCCTGCGCGGCTCTCAAACCCTTCGTATCCGGGCCGGGGTACAAATTAGTCCACCAGTACTCGGCGGAGTTGCGCTCCCGTTCTTCCGGTGTCAGGCTCTCGTTCATGCGTTTCATCGCAGCCTGTTCCGTCAGGCTTGGAAGATCGTCGTCCTCATCGACACCACGCTGAAAGTCGAAGTCGCCACTGGCCAAAACCTTTGGGGTCCAGATTTGACTCGCCTTCCATTGGGGATGGTTCTCGGCAACCGTCTTCCAAGCCTTGACAGGGTAAGGACAGCCGCAAAGGTTCTCCCCATTGAGCATATCTATGGTGCCAGTCAAACCTGCGATGGCTTCAAACCATTCGGGGGGAGCACCGGCGAGCCGGAATTGGCGCTCAACATCAGGTTTGAAAGCAGCGGTCATGGTGCGGCGGCGCGGCTTCTTTCCTCCACCAGTCGGTGGGGTTGGGTCTGGCAGGAGCGTAGCGACTGCCTGCTCTTGTTTTTCCTTTCCTTCCTTGGGGAGAGAAATTGAAGTCGTCTTGGTTTTGTCCTGAAAACAACCTATCTCATCAACCAATGAAGGAACGACACATCTAGTCAACATATTCTGTGACAACTTGTCACAAGGCTTGGTGACAGATTGTCTCAAGGCTTGGTGACAGCTTGTCACAAGGCTCTGTGACACGGTGTCACAAGGCTTACCGTCCAACGTGGGTTCAACGTGTGTTGAACCATGGTTGGTTTCACCAGCGACGGTTTTTCCCGCCACGGTGCCGCCTTTCTTGAAACTCGATTTGCGTGCCTTTCTTGGTGCGGCGGCGCGGATGTACTCCCCCGCTTGTGGGTGATCGGGAGGGTATTTCTTCATGGCTCGCTTCTGGATTTTCTTCAACTGTTGAGGCGTGATGGTGTAGCGACAACGCAGGTGGCCGGCTTCGTTACGATAATCGTCTTTGGTCAGCCATCCGTCGCGCTCGTACATCTCGACCAGACAATTGACTTGTTTCCGGCTGCACCCGTGCATGGCAGCCAAGACACCCTGACTGGCGACGCACCAACCCTCATCGGGATGGGGTTCCCCGATAGGCTTTCCCCGTTCGTCTTCCTTTCGAGGGCCGATGATGAGGAGGGCGATGCGTTCCAGCAGAGATTTGGCGATGCCTTGATGCTCGTAGAGATCGGACTCCCGTACAGCCTTTGCGTGTTCTTTACTCATGACCTGATACCTTCTTGACTTGCTTTCGTGGTTCGGCGTTGAGGACGCCCTGATACCGAGGAAAACCACGAGGGCACGGGTATCAGTCGTGCCCTCCGATGTCTGTGTACCATCGCCTCAAGAAAGAACTCCGTAGTTCAGATTTCGATCTCAGCTATCCGGTGTTCGGTGAACCAGCGACCCCGTTGGTCCTCTTAGCCTCGAAAAACGTCGGGCAGATGGCAGCCGTTCGCGGCAGTCGCAACCCTTCGCATGTCTGCCGGGATAAAAACAGTGAGAGTCGCTGACCGCACGCTGCCGCTTCGGTTCCTTCGCCTTGAAAATGATTTCCATCAGTTCGTCGTGCAAATCGCCATGGCGAAGGAACTGGCACAGGTCTTCAACAAGTGCCAAGGGCACCTTCACTTTCTTCGCATTGAAGGGTCTATTGCTCACGGAAATCCCCAAGCCCCCGCTACCTCAAGTTTTGTAGATGGTTCGCAGGACGACTTTTGGGAACCGCTAGCGCACCGTGTCGGCTCGTCCTGCGAGAGATAAGGCCGTCAGCAGGTTCAGCGGTTCCCTTATTCGCATAATACTCAGCGAATCGTGAATTCACCCCGGCTTTTTTGCTACCGGCGCAATTTTAGAGTCTCGCGGCGTCACCGGAATAGAACCTCCCGGGAGCGTGGGCGGACTCCCTGTCGATATTTCCGGGGTCGCCCCGGCCCCGGCACGTCGCAGCCGCGTAACTTGAGCAGAAATTCTAATTCAGCGAGTTCAAGCCGTTCGGCGGATGTCGCCGCACCAGCTTGAACCTTTAGCCATAGCTTCCGGGTCTTGTGCCGGTAAGCCGCGACGGTGCTCGGCGCGAGTTCCGTCAGTGGTCGTCTCACGTTCCCTCTCGACAAAGAGGAGCCGGTAGATGATTTTTTATTTCTTACCATATCGATTTCCGCAGCCAATCTTCGCCTGATGTTCGATTCGAGCCTGTCCGCCACGCATTGGACTTTTTCAAGAGACTGCCCTTATACTGGTTCCAATCTTGAGCAAGCCAAGGCGTGGCATGGCAAGTTAAGCCGCCCGCCCCGTAGGTCGGGCGCTCGGGATGCCTGAGTCAGAGCAGCGGGCGGAACACGACTCCGAACCCGGCTTGTAAAAAGAGACTCTCGGGCGGCAGACCCACCTAAGAACCTGCCTTCGTGATTTCAATCACGGAGGTACGGCCCGTGTTACTAAGACTCTACAAGCTGGTGACAGAGTATCAACCCGGCATTGAGCCACTGCTGGACTCGCTCGTCGCAGATGAGGTCATTGAGGGTTACACCCTCAATCCCTCGCCCACGCTGGTAGGTTCCTACAAAGGGAAAAAAGAGCGTTCCGCAATCGTTGAAATCGCAAGCGAATCGGAAGCCACGGTGGAAGAAATCGCACAACGGCTTTGCGAGCTTTGCGGCGGTCACGAGAAGCGACCACAAGAAAGCATCATGATTGCCGTTGAAGATGTGGTGGGCTTCTACGAAAACAAGAAGACCGACGAAAGGATAGGGTCTGCGGCGGCTCAAGTCTAGGGAAGCTAAGCGGGTCGTGCGCCCATCAAGCCGGCAGGTGACCAGCCCTGCCAGCAGCGCCGTGACGCACGACCAAAATCCAAAAAGGGAGAATTGAAGATGAACGCAAACATTGACGTGGAGCAAGTTGTGGAACGCCGTCTTGAAGCCATCGACGACCAGTTGATGGAGCAAGCCAACGAAGTCGTCGAACGGCAGCAAGAGGAAGAGTTCGAGGAACGTGCGTTGGAAGTCTACGAAAGTCTCCGTGAGGAAGCCGCCGAGCGAATCGAAGAGGAAGTTGCGGAGGAACTAGACGACGAGGAGGACTAGTCGTGACCACCGCACGGCAAGGGATTTGAAACTGCGACCACTAGTATCCGGGCCGCAATCATAGGGGCGCTTTAGCGAAATCATGATGGGCAAGACTTCAATATTCGCAGTCACCGAAATAGGGCGCACGCCGCTCACGGGGCCGTTGTCTGAGGTGATGTTTTCCTTCGTCTCCATCGGCAAACCGCTGTCCGCCGTCGCCTGAGCCGTGCCGTGCTCACGCCGCGTTCTTTCTCTGTTCGTTCCCGGCGATCAGCTTTTCAATCGCGGAAAGAGGAACACGCACGAGGTACCCGAGGCGGACTACAGGCAGGTTGTCTCGCTTAATCCATCGATAGACGGTATTCGGGGTAATTCGGAGGATTGTCGCCACTTCTTGAACTGTCAGGAGTTTCGGAGTCATTGCGTGCCTCTTCGGCTGAACTACCCGAAGCGACACGCACTAAGGTCCGGCGTGAACTTCTTCTGGTTTCGGCTGGCACCTACCGAAAGAGCACGAACTATTCGGGACTCATGCCAACACGCGCCGGGATTCGGCGCTTAAATCACTGCAAGGGCGCGAAACATACACTAATGTTCGTCATCCCTCGACAAAAAATTTCAGGCCGCTGCAGCGTTGATCTGCTTGCGCAGCGTAGGGTCGGTGCGCTTCACGGCCCGCAAATAAGACATCGTGGTTTCGATGTCGGCATGGCCGAGTAGCTTTTGAATCGTGTAGATATCCACACCAGCGCGGCAAAGGCTCGTCGCGTACAAGACTCTAAAACTATGCATCGGCTTGTTCGGAACCTTGACTCCGGCGCGTTTGGCTATCCGCTTTACGATGCGGTCAAGGTGGATGTCAGGCTTCCCGTCATTTCTCGGGAAGAGCAGCGACTCACGCAATGTCGGCAGATAGGATTCGAGTGCCTCGATCAGTGTGTCGTTTGCGGGAATAGTGCGCTCTTCGCAGTCCTTCGTGCGGAATCCCAATTCGAGTTTTGACCGCGTGCGGATTGTTTTGTCAGTGATGTCGATGTCGAACTTTTCGGCGTAGACGATTTCGCCCTTGCGGAACCCCGTCCCTCTGGTGAAAAGGATAAGGACTCGTTCCTTGTCCGTCTTGCAGACCGCGATCATCTTGCGAACGTCGTCGTCCGTCCACGGGTCGTACTCGTTGTGCTCGGCTTTCGGCCAATCGGTCGTCTTAATGAGTCCGCCTTTCCCGTATCGTTTCAGGAATGTGATGACGTAAGCGAAGAGATTCTTGACCGTATGCGTTGAATCGTACTGAGCTTCGCACGTCGCTTTGAAGTTCATCACACAGCCTCGCCCGATTTCATCCACGTACTCGACCTTGCATCCCTGCCGAAACAACTTGAGCGCGTGGCTGTAGGCATCGTGGGTCTTCGGACGCTTGTGCTTCTGTATTTCGGCGAGATACTCGGCGGCCGCATCGGCGATGCGGATGCGTTCCCCGGCAAGTGGCTTCAGCTCCTCGGCGAGTGCAATTCCGAGCGACTTGGCTTTAAGCATCGCTTCCTTCCGCCGCATCGCATTCAGCGCGACTGCGGCGTCGGTTCCCACGGCATCGAGGCGGCGCTTGCCGTGTTCGGTGTATCGGATGTAATAGCCAAGCGTCTGCTCGACCCGCACTTCTTTCCCGCGAATGATGGCGACTCCCGGCTTAATTTTCCCGTTGGGCGCGAATGCCGGACTCACGAAGGGATACTTGTGGTCGCCCGCTTTGACCCGCACTCTGACTTGGAGCTTGACCTTGTTCACGGGCGTTTTCCTTCCAAGTTAAAGTACTCAGCGGAAGGAAAAAGCAACCCAACTATTTTTCAGAATTCGCCAAAGTGCTCAAAAAAGTGGCAACAGTATTCTGAAAAGTGGCAACACACTCTCGCAACCCCAAGGTTTTGTTGGTCTTCTGAAGGCTTGGTAGCGATACCGGGATTCGAACCCGGATTTTGGCCTTGAGAGGGCCACGTCCTAACCCTTAGACGATATCGCCGCCTCGAACGACTTCCTTGCGGGAAATCACAGGTAAGCAGCCACAATTTTCGCACGCCTAAATTATCCGCGCAAGAAGCCTCGCTGCGAGGCGCACGCAGCGCGAGCGCTCACTATCATCCGTGAGACCGTCCGCCGTGCTAGAATCGCAGCCCCAATGGAACGCGCAGGAGATCTTCTGGGCCGAGCGCTGCGGCGTCTCGACCAGCCAGAGGCAGCGCTCGCTTGGCTTTCGAGCGCATGGCCGTCGATCGTCGGCAGGGCGCTTGCCGCGCACACGCGTCCGGTACAATGCGGCACGGGCTGCCTCGAACTGGCGACGGATGGTAAGGCTTGGCAGCAGCAACTCGAACGAGTAAAACGGGAGCTCTGCGGCCGGATCAATCAGGCCTGGGGTACGACCCTCGTCCGCGACGTAAGATTTGTCACGGCTAAGCATGGCCTGAAGCGGCCGCCGCGCGAAGTCGACAACGAACACACACCTTTCATTCGCCGCCGGACCTAGCACCACTCCATTGTTCGCCCCAAGCGATCACACGATGCTGGAGGTCTGCACCAAAGCCGCTTGCATTGTCGCTCTCTTCCACTAAGATGGTTTTGTCGGTTCGTCTTCGAAACGACCGACGGAAACTGAAACAATCCGACATCACGAAGCCCGATGAAGATTAGCCGCGAAGACGTCACCAAAGTCGCCGCATTGGCCCATCTCGGGCTTTCTCCCTCCGAGGTCGATCTCTATCGCGAGCAACTCGACGCGATCCTTACGTACATCGACAAGCTCAAGGAGCTTGACCTGACAAACGTGGAGCCCATGGCGCAGGTTCTGCATGGCGGGGTCGCTCCGGGCGCCACAGAAAGCCACCCTGAACTGCGCGAAGATGTGCTGCGCCCTTGCGACGTGGCTGGCCACGTCCTTGCTGGAGCGGCCGAAGCGCAAGCTCCCTTCTTCCGCGTGCCGCGGGTGATCGCCACCGGAGAGGCGGAAGGTGAGTAGAGGATGAGCGCCCCGTCGTCGTGGACCGTGGCGAGCATTCGCGCTGCTCTCCAGGCGAAAAAGATTTCCGCGCGCGAACTGGCCACTGAATTCCTCAACCGGATCGAGCGGCGCAATTCTGAATTGAATGCCTTCTTGACGCTGTCGTCCGAGCGGGCCTATGCCCAAGCCGATCGCATCGACGGTGCGATCGCCAAGGGAGATGCGCTGCCCGCGCTTGCGGGCGTGCCCATTGCGATCAAAGACGTCATCAGCACGAGCGGCCTGCGCACCACCTGCGCCTCGAAGATCCTCGAGAAATATGTTCCGCCCTACGACGCCACCGCTGTCGCGCGGCTCGACAAGGCCGGCGCCGTTTTCCTGGGCAAGACCAACTGCGACGAGTTCGCCATGGGAGGCTCGAACGAAAACTCGGCCTACGGCCCGGTGCACAACCCGGTGGCGCTCGACCGGGTGCCTGGCGGCTCAAGCGGTGGATCGGCGGCTGCGGTGGCCGCTGGCCTTGCGGTCGCCGCGCTCGGAACGGACACCGGCGGGTCGATCCGCCAGCCAGCGTCGTTTTGCGGCATCGCGGGCCTGATGCCGACATACGGACGCGTCTCCCGGTACGGTCTCGTGGCATTCGCGTCGTCGCTCGATAAGATCGGCCCGTTCGCGACGAACACTGCGGATGCCGCCGCAGTCCTGAGCGTGATCGCGGGTCACGACGGCAACGACTCGACCTCGGCAGCCGTTCCCGTTCCCGACTACGCGGCGGAATCGCAGGCTCCGGTGCAGGGCCTGAGGCTTGGCGTCCCTGAAGACTATTTCGGTGCGGGCTTGGACTCGGAGGTGAAGGAAAGGGTCCAAGCTGGCATTGCGCTGCTCGAGCGGCTGGGCTGCCGCCGGGTTCCGCTGCAAATGCCGCACACCGATTACGCCATCGCGGCCTACTACATTCTCGCTACCGCGGAAGCCAGCTCCAACCTCGCGCGGTACGACGGCGTACGGTACGGCCTGCGCGTCCCCGGCGGGACGCTTACCGAAATGTACCGCAACACCCGCGAGGGAGGCTTCGGCCCAGAAGTAAAGCGCCGAATCATGCTCGGAACCTACGTGCTCTCCTCCGGCTATTACGACGCTTACTATCTGCGGGCGCAACGCGTCCGGTCGTTGATCGCACGGGACTTTACGGACGCGTTCCAAAAGGTGGACGCCATTGTGACGCCCACGGCTCCCACACCGGCCTTCCGGTTGGGCGAAAAAGCCTCCGATCCCCTGCAAATGTATCTCGCGGATATCTACACCGTGACGGGTTCCCTCGCCGGCGTCCCGGGGATTTCGATTCCCTGCGGCAAGACCAAGGCCGGCCTTCCCATCGGCATGCAAATGTTCGCGCCTCACTTCGGTGAAGCGTCCTTGCTCCGCATCGCTCGCGCTTTTGAATCCGCTGGCGGTTTTGTGATCTGACCCGGCCAATCGTCGGCTACGTCCCCGGTCGTTACTCTGCTTGGAGCCAGTTCCCCCCGGCCGGATTGGGCGCGTGGTTCTTGCGTCTTACGACACCTGAAATAGTTCCTTGAACTGGCAGAAATATTCCGCTTTTACATTTGGCCGATATGAAAGTAGAGAAGCAAAAATCGGCATCCGCCGAGCCCCGGCGCCTGCCTCTGGCTAAGTCATGAGGAATATGCGGGTTTCAACCTTGGTTGAGCGGGTGGCTCTACGCGCCTAGTACGGAACGACTATTGCTGGTGAATCAGGCAGCAATTAATCTGAGTTCAACATCTGACGGACTGTGAGGCCAAGATGGTCCGAATCAAGTCGAGCCAGAAATTCTTCACGGAAGAAGAAGTGATCAGCCTGACCGGCATTTGCGCGGAACATCTCCGCGGCCTGGCCGAAGCGAAGCATCTCGGGTCAATGGCCGTCTCAGCGGGGTCCAGCGTTCGGAAATGGCTGTTCACCAATTCAGACCTAATGATCATGGCCGTCCTGCACCCGCGCTGCGAGCACTAGATCCGCGCTCGCAAGCCGGCAGACAGCCACTCCACCCATTCGTAATTCCTCAGCCCCCCCATCAAGTTGTAGCCTTGCTCTCCCCGGCGTATTCTGATGACAGCTCAACCAAATGCTATTGCCCGGCATCCCAAGGTCTCGGAGTGCAATTCTGATGGCGCGGAAACGTAACGCTAGCTCGAACATCCAACGCCGATTTGTTTTCAAGATTGTGACCCTGATGCTGTGGCCTTTGCTGGCCGCATCGGCGGCCGTACCCTGGCAGTCTGAAGGATCAGGGACGCCTCCTGCGGCGTCCTCACCAGCCGGACAATCTTCCGAAACGCCAGCACACCCTGTTCTTCCACGCGGCAAGAAGCTGATGCTGAAGGACGGCAGCTTCCAGCTCGTTCGCGAGTACCAGGTTGAAGGGGACCGTGTGCGGTACTACAGCCTCGATAGCTCGTCCTGGGAGGCGATGCCGGCTAGTCTCGTGGACTGGGACGCCACAAAGAAGGTGGAAGCGGAAGAGGGACTGCGCGACGCCACTCTCGCTACGAAGGTACGCACGCAAGAAGAGAACCGGGTCATCCCACCGCTTGATATCGATGCCAGCCTCGAAGTCGCTCCCGGGGTATTTCTGCCGCCCGGCGATAACCTGTTCGTATTTGACGGCAAGTCCGTGCTTCCACTCCCGCAAGCGGAAACCAGATCGAAGCTTTCGAAGGGACGCCTGCTCGAGCAAGTCATGGTGCCGATCCCAATCGTTCCGTCACGCCAGAATGTTTCGGTCCAGGGAGCTCGCGCCAAATTCCGGCTCCGAAACAGGCAGCCCGAGTTTTATATCCGCACGGCGGATGCCCGCGAGCCTCGTCTCGAATTGATTCGTGCCAAGCCACACGGGGATAGCCGGTTGATCGAACACCTGGACGAACTCTTTGGCGAGCATGCGGAACTTCGTGATTCACTGCCGATGCAGAAGTGGCCTGTGGCCCGCGGAGTCTACCGCTTCACGATCAGCCAACCGCTCGCTCCCGGTGAGTACGCACTCGCCGAAGCACTCGAGGAAGAAGGCATGAGCCTGTACGTGTGGGATTTCGGCGTGGACCCGGCCGGCGCCCCCGCCAAGCCCGAACCGAAATAGCGAAGCCCAAGCAGCTATCCCGCGTGCGCAGGTTGCGGCTTCAGCAGCTCTGCCAGCAGCGTGGCCAGCGCGGAAATGTGGAAGGGTTTCTGCAAGATCGCCGCACCCTTCTGGCGATATCGCTCGGCAACCGTCGGATCGAACAAGTCTCCTGTCATGAAGACGAAGCGAGGCTGCTTGGCACCCTGGCCCGCTCGCAAGCGCTCGAAGAGTTGCTCTCCGTTCATGCCAGGGAGATTGAAGTCGCAGAGGATCGCGTCGCAAGAGTTCGTGGCGAGATACGCGAGCGCCGCTTCGGAAGTGCCGAACGTTTCGGCTTTCATGCCCCGCGCCGAGAGCCCTTCCTGAATGATTTCCCGGATGCTCTCTTCGTCGTCGACGATCAATACGGAGTGCCCGCGCAACGCTTCCGAGCCGGGCAGCGCCGATTTCGCAGCCGCTGTCGGCGCAGGCTTGGCCGCCGCCGCGACGTTCTCACCCGCGATGGGCAAGAGCACGTGGAATGTGGCGCCGACGCCGAGCTTGGATTCCGCCTCAATCCGCCCGCCATGCTCTTTGACCACTGCGAGGCAGATCGTCAGACCGAGTCCGCTGCTACCGCCAGTGCGCTTGGTTGTGAAAAACGGATCGAAGATCTTGCCGATGCTCTCGGGCGCAATACCCATGCCGTCGTCCGTGAAAGTGACGCGAACGTTGCCGCCCACCCGGGAAAGCGAAACCGCAATCTTGCCCTGATCGCGGGCGGCCGAAATCGCCTGTTCCGCATTGGCAAGGATATTCAGAAAAACCTCTTTCAGCAGTTTCCGGTCCCCCTCAACCTCGGGCAGATCACCGGGTGAATCGAGTGTGATGCGAATCTTTTTCTGATCGAGCGCCGCCTTTTCGATCCCCAGCACTTCTTCCACGACGTCGCGAAGATTCAGCTTCGCACGGCCCGACATCGCGGGACGCGAAAATGCCAAGAGATTCTGCACGATGGTCGCGGCGCGCCGCGCCTGTTTCAGCACCAGATCGACCTGACGCCGCATGACGTCATCCGTCGCGCGTTCACGCAGCAGGTCGGTGACGCCGAGAATCGCCGTGAGCGGGTTATTCAGCTCATGAGCTGCGCCGACCATCATCTGGCCCATCGCCGCAAACTTCTCCTTCTGGGCCAGCTGCTGCTCAATGCGCCTCGACTCCGTAACATCCTGTCCGGAGGAGACCATGCCGGTGATTTCTCCGTTTTCGTCATAGAGGGGGCTCGCGTTCACTTGCATCGACCGCAAAGTCCCGTCAGCGTGACGCGCCTGGATTTCGATTTGCACTTGACGTTTGCGGCCGGAAATGATGTCCCGAAACATCTCGGTGATCTTCCGCTGGTTCTCGTCGTCGATGCGCTGGCCGATCGGCTTGCCGATATATTCGTCGGGAGACACTCCGAGCACGTCCCGGATTCGCTCGCTCACAAACGTGAATCGTCCCTCGCGGTCCATCGCTACAATCAGGTGCGGGAAGCATTCGACGACCCGCCGGGCAAACTCCTGCTCCTTGTGAAGCTGCCGTTCGATCTTGCGGGCTTCCGTAACGTCGCGGGCCGCGACAATCACGCCGCTAATCTTTCCCTCTTCATCGTAGAGCGGGCTTGCCGTGGCAACCAAGGCACGGCGCGTTCCATCCGTGTGTGGCGCATCGAACTCAATCTGTCCGCGCGTTGCTTCGCCGCTCAAGATGCTCCGGATCATGCCCTGCAGCCTGGCTCGAGACTCTGGGTTCCCGCGAGCGCCGATTTCGGTTCCGATGTACTCCTCCGGTGCACGGCCGAGGATCTCCTTCACCTTTTCGCTGACGAACGTGAACTTCAGATTCCGGTCCAGCACCGTGATCAAGTCCGGGAAGTCAGCCAACAGGCGCTTGCGGAATTCCTGCTCTTCATGCAGGCGCTTCTCGATCTCTCGCCGCTCGGTGATGTCGATAACTGTTCCCTGCAAACGCACCGGGCGGCCGGAGGCATCCCGAATCGCGAAGCCGGACGTGAGGCAGCGTATGAGTTTTCCGTCCTTTCGGCGCAGCGTGACCTCGTGACCGTGTACCGATCCTTTTTCCTCCAGCTCCCGGATGAGAGCGTCACGGTCGGCCGGGTTTGCATACGTATCCCGGAAGTTGTGCCGGAGCAAATCCTCCTTGCTGTCGTAGCCGAGCATGCGCACGAGGGCCGGATTCGCGTTCAGCAGTTTCCCTTCGGGCGTCACGAACAGGATTCCCTCACGCAAGGACTCAAAGAGTTCAGAAAAGCGCACTTCCGCTTCGTGCTCTTTCGTGACGTCGCGCGCCCAGCCTGTGACCGATGTTGCCTCGCCCTTTTCCGCGACGGCCTGGAGCCAGCAGGAAAAATAACGAAGCTCCTGATCTCTCTTGAATCGCACGGCGATCGTGCCAGACCAGGTTCCCCGCTCAAGAAGTACGGGAAGAGACCGCTCGATATCGGCAAGCGTGGGCGATTCCACAAACTCACTGAGAGAGTGACCAATCAACCCGGCAAAAGAAACGCCCAAGATTTCGGCGAGACGGAGATTGGCTACGCGAATTTCGCCCTGGAGTGAAAGCGTGAAAAGCGCCTGATCGAGATTGTCGATTAGTTCTCGATAGCCGTGCTGCGAACGGGAGATTATCTCCGCCAGCTTTTCGACGCGCTCCGGCGGCGCTGACGTGGATTCCTGCTCCGAATGCCTTTTTGACGAATCCGTGGACATAACTGCGCCCTTCTTCAATTACTCCGCGGAAGATTCCAACTTGGTGCAGGCGACCTTTATGACACTTCTAAAATTCTACCCGGCTGTTGGATTTGCAAAGGCAGGAAAACTGGCACTGATGCCAAATTGCTTACTAGGCTGAGCAAACGGTGTGCCGACTTTAGGAAGCATACAGGCTGGCATCAGCTGTGGGAGTCAGTAGGTGAAAAACGCCAAAACAAAAGGGCGGGTTCGCCAATGCGAAGACCCGCCCCATGTTCTTTTCCCGTTTGAGTTTAGCCTTCGGCGACGGCGTCCGTATCCTTGCGCAGGAAGTCCAGCGCAGCCGCTTCCTCCGGAGTGAGCTGAGGCTCCATTTCCTGCGGCTCCTCCTTCGGAATCTCGGTCAGAAGCTGGATGTTCCGGTAGCGCTCGAGACCCGTGCCTGCCGGGATCAGCCGGCCCATGATCACGTTCTCCTTCAGGCCACGGAGGTAATCGACCTTCCCGGAGATCGCCGCCTCGGTAAGGACGCGGGTGGTCTCCTGGAAGCTCGCCGCCGAAATGAAGGAGTCGGTCGAGAGCGACGCCTTCGTGATGCCGAGGAGCAGTGGCCGCCCTGTTGCGGGCCTGCCTCCGTCGGCAATGACGTGGTCGTTTTCCTCGCGGAAGCGGAACTTGTCCACCTGCTCCTCGAGCAAGAACGACGTGTCGCCGACGTCCTCGACCTTCACCCAGCGCATCATCTGGCGGACGATCGTTTCGATGTGCTTGTCGTTGATGTTGACGCCCTGCAGGCGGTACACCTCCTGGATCGAGTTCACCAGGTACGCCTGCGTGTACTTTTCACCGAGCACGGCCAGCAGGTCGTGCGGGTTGAGCGGACCGTCGATGAGCGGCTCGCCCGCCCGGACGTGCTCGCCTTCCTGCACGTTGATGTGGACGCCGCGCGGGATGGAGTATTCCTTCATCGTCCGGCCATCCTCACTCTCGACGTAGATCTTGCGCTGGCCCTTGGCGATTTCGCCGTACTTCACGACGCCGTCGATCTCGCTGATGACCGCCGGGTCGCGCGGCTTGCGCGTCTCGAAGAGCTCCACAACGCGCGGCAGACCGCCGGTGATGTCCTTGGTCTTCGTGGTCTCGCGAGGAATCTTCGCGAGCACGTCGCCCGGCTGGACATCATCGCCATCGGCGACCATCAAGTGGGCGCGCGAGGGCATCAGGTAGCGCTTGCGAACGCGACCTTGCGAATCGCGGATCTGGATCGTTGGTTGGTGCTTTTCATCGCCCGGCGGCAGCGTGACCACGAGCTGCGAAAGACCGGTGACCTCGTCCACTTGCTCTTCGATCGTGAGACCCGGCTGCAGGTCCTTGAATTCGACTGTGCCGCCGGACTCGGTAAGAATCGAGAAGGTGTACGGATCCCATTCGCACATCGTCGCGCCCAGCGTGACGGGCTGCCCATCTTCCACGCGCAGCCGTGCGCCGTACACGACGTGGTGACGTTCCTTCTCGCGGCCCTTCTCGTCTACCACCGCGATCAAACCCGACCGGTTCATGGCGATGAGCGTCTTGCCGCGGCCCTCGACCGCCTTCAAGTCGATGAACTTCACGAAGCCGTTGTTGCGGGCTTCGACTTTCGACTGTTCGGTGACGCGGGTGGCCGTGCCGCCGATGTGGTAGGTCCGCATCGTCAACTGCGTGCCCGGCTCGCCGATCGACTGCGCGGCAATCACGCCGACAGCTTCGCCCATCTCGACGAAGCGGCCGGTGGCCAGGTTGCGTCCGTAGCAACGCCCGCACACGCCACGCCGCGATTCGCAGGTGAGCACTGAGCGAATTTTCACCCGCTCGATGCCGGCGGCTTGAATTGCGTTCGCCAGCTCTTCCGTGATCTCCTGGTTGATCTCGACGATCACGTTGCCTTCGTAGTCCTTGATCTTCTCGAGCGAAACGCGACCGATCACACGGTCGCGCAACGACTCGACTTCGACGCCGGCTTCCAGAATCGGCTCGACGTAGATTCCGTCGCCCGTGCCGCAATCGAACTCGTTGATGATCACGTCCTGCGCCACGTCCACAAGACGCCGCGTCAGGTAGCCGGAATCGGCCGTCTTGAGCGCGGTATCCGCGAGACCCTTGCGGGCGCCGTGGGTCGAGATGAAGTACTGCAACACCGTCAACCCTTCGCGGAAGTTCGAAGTGATCGGCGTCTCGATGACTTCGCCGGATGGCTTGGCCATCAATCCGCGCATTCCGGAAAGCTGCCGGATTTGCTGCTTCGATCCGCGCGCGCCGGAATCGGCCATCACGTAGATCGGGTTGATCACGCCCTCCTTGTCTTGCTGTTCGAGAGCCTTGAACATCTCGTCGGCGACTTTTTCCGTGACGTCGCTCCAGATGGCGATGACCTTGTTGTAGCGCTCGCCGTTGGTGATTGCGCCGTCGAGATACTGCTGCTGCACCTTGACGACCTCGTGTTCGGCCGCGTCCACAAGCTTCACCTTCACGCTCGGGATGACCATGTCCACGATTCCGATCGAAACGCCGGCCTTCGTCGCGTAGAGGAACCCGAGTTCCTTCAGCCGGTCGAGCATTTGCACGGTCTTCTCCAGGCCGAAGCGCAGATAGGCGTACTGCACGAGCGCTTGAACACCCTTCTTCTTAAGCAGGCCGTTGACGAAGGGCATCTCCGACGGCAAGTGATCGTTGAAAATCACCCGGCCCACCGTCGTGTGCAGGAACTGCTTGTTCAGCTGCACGGGTTCCGTGTGGGACACGTCCTGATCGTCGTAGGCGTTCGTGAGGTCGATCACTTCGCCCGTGTAGCGCAAGCGGATCGGAGTGAGCAATTCCACTTCGCCCGCTTCGAGCGCCATGATCACTTCTTCGACCGTCCCGAATGCGCGGCCCTCGCCCTTGGCTTTCGGCTTTGCCTTCGTCATGTAGTAGATGCCGAGCACCATGTCCTGCGTGGGCACGGCGAGCGGGTAGCCGTTGGCCGGCGACAGGATGTTGTGCGAGCTGAGCATCAGCACGGACGCTTCCACCTGCGCTTCCGGCGAAAGCGGGATGTGCACAGCCATTTGGTCGCCGTCGAAATCTGCGTTGAACGCCGTGCAGACGAGCGGGTGGATGCGGATCGCTTTGCCTTCCACGAGCGTCGGTTCGAACGCCTGAATGCCGAGGCGGTGCAGCGTGGGAGCGCGGTTGAGCAGCACGGGATGCTCGCGGATCACGTCCTCAAGGATGTCCCAAACGATTGATTCCTGCGCCTCGACCAGTTCCTTTGCCTGCTTGATCGTGGTGCAGTGGCCCGCCGCTTCCAGCCGGTGGTAGATGAAGGGCTTGAAGAGCTCGAGCGCCATCTTCTTCGGCAATCCGCACTGGTGTAGCTTCAGTTCGGGGCCGACGACGATTACGGACCGTCCTGAGTAGTCCACGCGCTTGCCGAGCAAATTCTGACGGAAGCGGCCCTGCTTGCCTTTGAGCGTATCGGAAAGCGACTTGAGCGGGCGGTTGTTCGTTCCGCGCAGCACGCGGCCGCGGCGCCCGTTGTCGAAGAGTGCATCGACGGCTTCCTGCAGCATGCGCTTCTCGTTGCGAACGATCACGTCGGGCGCGTGCAGCTCCATCAGCTTCTTCAACCGGTTGTTACGGTTGATCACGCGGCGATAGAGGTCGTTCAAGTCGGATGTCGCGAAACGTCCGCCGTCCAGAGGCACGAGCGGGCGCAACTCCGGCGGAAGGACCGGGATCACATCGAGAATCATCCACTCCGGCTTATTCCCGCTCTTGCGGAAGGCTTCGAGAACCTTAAGCCGCTTGGCGTACTTGATCCGCTTTTGCAGGCTCGGGTCGGCCTTCATCTTTTCGCGCAGTTCGTTGGAAAGCTTGTCGACGTCCACGCGCCGCAGAAGCTCCTTGATCGCTTCTGCGCCCATGCGCGCGTCGAACTTGCCCGGGTTATCGCGCTGCAGCTCGCGGAACTTTTCCTCGGGCAGAATGTCCTTTTCCTTGATACCCGGCACTTCGCCTGGATCGACGCAGACGAACGTCTCGAAATAGAGGATGTGCTCGAGGTCGCGCATCGTGATGTCCAGCAGATAGCCGATGCGGCTCGGCAGGCCCTTGAAGAACCAGACGTGCGAGCAGGGCGATGCCAATTCGATGTGACCCAGCCGCTCGCGGCGGACCTTGCTGAGCGTCACTTCCACGCCGCACTTGTCGCAGATCACTCCGCGGTGCTTCATCCGCTTGTACTTTCCGCAGAGGCATTCCCAGTCGGTCACGGGGCCGAAAATCTTGGCGCAGAACAGGCCGTCGCGCTCCGGCTTGAACGTGCGGTAATTGATCGTTTCCGGCTTGGTCACTTCGCCATGCGACCAAGACCGGATTTTTTCAGGACTCGCCAGGCTGATGCGAATCGAATCAAAATCCGCAATCTGACTGGCTCGGTCGTACGGGCTCGATCGATACAAGGGCGGTTCCTCCCCTCCGGCTGCGCCGGAGAAAAAACTGTGCTACCAAAATCTCGTAACGCGAGCCCCGGCGAAGCGCCGAGACTCGCAGCGTTAATCAGCCGCTTCCGACTGCTCCGCTTGCGGCTTCTGCCGTTTCATCAACTCGACATCGAGACACAGCGATTGCAATTCACGCACAAGAACGTTGAACGATTCGGGCACGCCAGGCTCAATTCCCGGCTCACCCTTCACGATGGCTTCGTAAATCTTCGCGCGGCCATACACGTCGTCCGATTTCGCGGTGAGCAGCTCCTGCAGAATGTGCGCTGCGCCGTACGATTCGAGCGCCCAAACTTCCATTTCTCCGAAGCGCTGGCCACCGAATTGCGCCTTTCCGCCGAGAGGCTGCTGCGTAATTAGCGAATACGGGCCGATGGAACGAGCGTGAATCTTGTCGTCGACGAGGTGCGAGAGCTTAAGCATGTAGATGTAGCCGACGGTCACGTTTTGCGCGAACTCGTCGCCGGTCATGCCGTCGTAGAGCGTGATCTTGCCGCTCTCCGGCAGCTCGGTGAATTCGAGCAAGTGGCGGATGTCCGTTTCGCGCGCGCCGTCGAAAACCGGCGTCGCGACCGGCACACCCTCGCGGAAGCTGTGCGCAAGATCGAGCAAGGCTTCGTCGTCGAGCTCGGCGATCGTCTTCCACACCGAAGTCGGACCGAACGCCTCCTTGAACCATTTGCGCACGGCGTCCACATGCTCATCGCCGTCGATCATCTTCCCAATGCGCTCGCCCAGTTCCTTTGACGCCCAGCCGAGGTGCGTTTCTAGAATTTGGCCAACGTTCATACGGGACGGAACGCCGAGCGGATTCAGAACGATTTCGACCGGCGTGCCGTCCGGCATGTAGGGCATGTCTTCCGCCGGAACGATGCGCGCGATCACGCCCTTGTTCCCGTGGCGGCCGGCCATTTTGTCGCCGACGGAAAGCTTGCGCTTCATCGCGATGTACACTTTCACCAGTTTGATCACGCCCGGCGGCAGCTCGTCGCCCTTCTTGAGCTTGCCGATCCGTTCGTCGGTGATTTTCCGCAGCACATCGATCTGCCGCGAGGTCATCTCTTCGATCTCGTCGATCTTCTCGATGAGCAGCGGGTCTTTGTCGTTGAGTCGCAGGCGCTTCAGGTTGCGCGTGGAGATTTTCTCCAGGATGTCGCGCGTCAGCTCCGCGCCCTTGGTGAGCAGGCGCTTGTTGGTGCGCTCGTCGTGGAGGTCTGCCACCAGCTTCTGGCCGCCGAGCAAATCCGAAAGGCGCTTCAACCGCTCGTCGGTGAGAATGCGAATCTCATCGGCGAGGTTCTTTTCGAGCTTCGCCACCTGCGCGGCTTCGATCGCCTTGTGGCGCTCGTCCTTCTCCGCGCCCTTGCGGCAGAAGATCTTCACGTCGACGATCGTGCCCTCGATGCCCGGCGGACAGTAGAGCGACGCGTCGCGGACGTCTCCCGCTTTCTCGCCAAAGATCGCGCGCAGCAGCTTTTCTTCCGGCGTCAGCGTCGTCTCGCCCTTCGGCGTCACTTTGCCGACGAGGATGTCGCCCGGCTTCACAGTCGCACCGATGCGGATCACGCCGCTCTCGTCGAGGTTCCGCAGGAAGCTTTCGTTGATGTTGGGAATGTCGCGCGTGATTTCCTCGGGTCCCAGCTTCGTATCGCGCGCTTCGATCTCATACTCCTCGATGTGGATCGACGTGTAGTAGTCCTCCTTCACCAGCTTTTCGCTGACGAGGATCGCGTCTTCGAAGTTGTACCCGCGCCACGGCAGGAACGCGACCAGCACGTTGCGCCCCAGCGCCAGCTCGCCACGGTCGGTGCACGGCCCATCGGCCAGCACCTGGCCCTGCTTCACGCGGTCGCCCGCGCGGACCAGCGGCTTCTGGTTGATGCAGGTGTTCTGGTTCGACCGCTTGAACTTTGTCAACAAGTAAATGTCCGAGCCCACTTCGCGGCTCAGCACTCCGGACTGGTCGGATTCGACGCGCACGATCACACGCTCCGAATCCACCTGGTCCACGATGCCGTCGCGGCGGCAGACGATCACCGCTCCCGAATCGCGCGCGGTCACCCGCTCCATGCCGGTTCCCACAAGCGGCGCCTCGCCCTTGATCAGCGGCACGGCCTGGCGCTGCATATTCGAGCCCATCAGCGCGCGGTTCGCGTCGTCGTTCTCAAGGAACGGAATCAGGCTCGCCGCCACCGAGACGAGCTGTTTCGGCGACACGTCGATATAGTCCACTTCCTCGCGGCTCTTTAGAACGAAGTTGCCCGCCTGCCGGCAGTTGACGAGGTCGGTTGTGATGCGCAGCTTCTCATCGAGCGACGCGTTCGCCTGCGCGACCACGTAGCGATCCTCTTCCCATGCGGAGAGGTAGAAGCAGTGCGGCTCGACGACGATGCGCCGCCGCTTCAGCTCCTCGTTCATGTCGTCCACTTTGTCTTTCTCGACGACCTCGCCAGCCTTGAATTCGCTGTCGCCCGCGTTGACGATCTGCACGTAGTCGATCACGCGCCCGCCCTTCACCTTGCGGTAGGGCGACTCAATAAACCCGAACTCATTGATCCGCGCGTAGCAGGAAAGAGAGCTGATCAGGCCGATGTTCGGGCCTTCTGGGGTCTCGATCGGGCAGATGCGGCCGTAGTGCGTTGGGTGAACGTCGCGGACTTCGAATCCAGCCCGCTCGCGCGACAATCCGCCGGGGCCCAGCGCCGAAAGCCGCCGCTTATGCGTGATCTCGCTCAGCGGGTTGGTCTGGTCCATGAACTGCGAGAGCTGCGAACTGCCGAAGAATTCGCGGATCGCGGCCATTACGGGCTTGGCGTTCACCAGGTCATGCGGCATCGCCGTGGACATTTCCTGGTACACGGACATCTTTTCCTTTATCGCGCGCTCCATGCGGACCAGGCCGATGCGGAACTGGTTTTCGAGCAGCTCGCCCACCGCGCGGACGCGCCGGTTGCCGAGGTGATCGATGTCGTCCACGGTGCCGATATTCTTGCGCAGCTTCAGCAGGTACTTGATCGCGGCGACGAAGTCCGTCGGATCCAGGGTGCGCTTATCGAGCGGCGTCTCGAGGCCCAGTTTGATGTTGAACTTCAGCCGGCCAACCTTGCTGAAATCGTATTTGCGCGCGTCGAAGAACATGCCGTTGAAAAGCGCGGTCGCCGTTTCGAGCGTAGGCGGATCGCCGGGACGCAGCTTGCGGTAGATTTCGATCAGCGCTTCCTTGGGCGTGTGGATCGTGTCTTTCTCAAGCGTGCGCGAAACGATGATGCCCACGTCGTCGCGCTCCGGGAAGCAAACATCCACTTCCGTGATTCCCGCTTCGGCGATCGTGGTCCAGTTTTCGGCTGTGAGCGGCTTGTTGGCTTCGAGCAGAACCTCGCCCGTTTCCCGGTTCACGAGCTCGCTCACCGTGACGGCGCCCTCGAGATCAGCTACGCCGACTTCCACCTGCGTGACCCGCGCCTTCACCAGCTCCTTGTACAGCGAGTCGGAGATGCGCTTGTGCGCACCGACCAGCACTTCGCCGGACCGAGGATGCTTGATCTCTTTCGAGAGCTTGCGGTCGATCAGTCCCTCGGATGCATTCCAAAAAAGGTCGCCGTCGCGCAGGTTGATGCGCTCCACCTGATAGAACGTCCGCAGAATGTCTTCATTCGACTTCATGCCCAGTGCGCGCAGGAAGATCGAACCGAGGAACTTGCGCTTGCGGTCGATGCGCACGTAAAGCACGTTCTTCGTGTCGTACTCGAACTCCACCCACGACCCTCGGTACGGAATGATCTTTCCGAGAAAGTAGGTGCGGTTGTTCGCCGTCTCGAAAAACACTCCGGGCGAGCGGTGCAGCTGGCTGACGATGACGCGCTCGGTTCCGTTGATGATGAACGTGCCGTTTTCCGTCATCAGCGGAATGTCGCCGAAGAAGACTTCCTGCTCCTTAATATCGCGGATCGACTTCGCGCCGGTGTCCGGGTCTTTGTCGTAGATGGTCAGGCGGATGGTGACCTTGAGCGGCGCGGAGTACGTCATGCCGCGTTCCTGGCACTCGTTCACGTCGTACTTCAGTTGCAGGGTCACCGGGTCGCCGCACTTGTTGCAAAACGTCGGCGTGTTCTTGTTGAACGTGCCGCACTTCGCGCAGATCACGTCGCCCGTCTTGTACGGGTTCGTCACGACCGACGCGCCGCAGTTCCGGCAGGTGGCGCGCAAGTGGTGCAGGCCGCGCAGGTGGCCGCACTTGCACTCCCAGTTGCCGATCGCATAGTCCACGAAATCCAGTTGCGAAAGCCCGCGGAAATCCTGGATCGGGAACACAGACGTGAACACGGACTGCAGGCCCGAATCCTCGCGCTCGCTCGGCAGCAGGTCCATCTGCAGGAAGCGCTGGTACGACTTCTTCTGTACGTCGATCAGGTTCGGGATCTGGACGGTCGTCTTGATCTTTGCAAAGTCCAGACGCTCCCGCTCTCGAACGACGCGATTACCATTTCGATTGCTCATGGACAATCCTTTTCAGGGCAATGCCGAAAACGGCCGCGCGGACGACACCCGCACCGCCGGTCCGGGTAGGACGTGTTTTGAGGGTCTTGGTTCCAAAGGAGCGCGTGCGTACGCGTATTCCTTTGCAGCCCCGCGTGGCCGTACGCGGGCTGCCACTACTTGATCTCGACCTTCGCTCCGGCCTCTTCGAACTTCTTCTTGATCGTGGCGGCTTCGTCTTTGTTGACGCCTTCCTTCACTGTCTTCGGCGCGCCGTCCACCAGATCCTTGGCTTCCTTCAAGCCCAGGCTGGTGACTTCACGAACCGCCTTGATCACGTTGATCTTGTTCGCGCCAACTTCGGTGAGGACGACGGCGAACTCCGTCTTCTCCTCCGCCGGAGCGCCTGCCGCACCCGCGCCCGCTGCGCCGCCCGCCACCACCACCGGCGCCGCCGCGGCCGCCGACACGCCGAAGGCCTCTTCCATCTTCTTCACCAGCTCGGAAGCCTCCAGCAGCGTCAGGCCCTTGATTTCCTCGAGAATCGTCTCCACTTTGCTAGCCATTGCTGTTCCTATCCTCCTCAAAATGAAAAGTCGTTGTTGCGAAGAATACTTTTATTGAGCCGCCACCGGCGCGGGCTCGTTTCCCGATGCGCCGCCATCCGGCCCGAACTTGTTTGTCTTCACCGCCTCGCTCGTCACCACGGCGATATTCCGCGGGAGCGCCGCCAGGGCCGTCGCCACGCGCTGCGCCGGAGCATTTAGCATGAACATGATCTTGCTGATCAGCTCTTCTTTGCTCGGAAGCTGTGCGAGCTGGCTGATCTCCTGAATCGAAATGACGCGGCCCTCGACCCAGCCGGCGCGAAATTGAAACGCCGGAACGTCCTTCGCAACCTTCGTCAGAATCTTCGCCAGCGCCACCGGATCGGTCTTGGTGTACGCGATCGAATTCGTGCCTTTCAGGTTCTTCAGAAGGCCCTCGGTCGGTGTTCCCGCCGCCGCGCGCTCCGCTACCGTGTTCTTGACGACTTCATAGTGGCCGCCCGCTGCTTCGACCGCGCGCCGCAGCTTCGTGTCGTCTTCGACCGTGATCCCCTGAAACGTCGAAAGAATCACTGTCGAAACCGTTGCCAGCTGCGACCGAAGCTCGTCGGCCTTCTGCTTTTTTTCGGCTTTGTTCTTCATGATGCCGACGTCTCCCCCTTCAAATTCAAATCGACTACGCTGCCACCGCCGAAGCCGTTTCCGCCTCGGCCAGGTTGATCGGAACGCCAGGACCCATCGTGGAGGTTAGCGTGATCTTCTTGATGTACTTGCCCTTGGCAGCTGCCGGCTTGGCCTTCACGATGGCTTCCAACAAAGCCTGCGCGTTCTGAGCCAGGTTCTTCGCTGGGAAGCTAATCTTCCCGACCGGCGAGTGGATTAATCCCGTCTTGTCCAAGCGAAACTCGACTTTGCCGGCCTTGATTTCCTTGACTGCTTTGGCGACCTCAAACGTGACCGTGCCCGTCTTCGGGTTGGGCATCAGACCCCGCGGGCCGAGTACTTTGCCCAAGCGTCCGGCCGACTTCATCATGTCTGGCGTCGCGATCACCGCTTCGTAATCCGTCCAGCCTTCGGTGATCTTCTGAACCATTTCCTCGCCGCCCACGAAATCGGCGCCCGCTTCCTGAGCTTCGCGAACCTTTTCGCCGCTCGCGATCACCAGAACACGCTTCGACTTGCCGAGCCCGTGCGGCAGCACCACCGTGCCGCGCACCATCTGGTCTGACTGCTTCGGATCGACGCCCAGATTCAGGACCACCTCGACCGTCTCGTCGAACTTCACGTAATGCGCCTTGCGAAGAAGCTCCGCTGCTTCCTCGAGACCGTACGGCCGCGCCTCCACGAGCTTTCGGGCGCGGTCGATATTCTTTCCGCCTACCTTTGCGCTGCGGCCCATTGCTGCTCCCCTTAATCCGTCACTTCGATGCCCATATTGCGGGCCGTGCCCATCACCGAACGCATCGCGGACTCGATGTTCGCCGTGTTCAGATCGGGCAGCTTCGTCTTGGCGATCTCCTCGACCTGCTTGCGTGTCACCTTCGCCACTTTGTTGCGGTTCGGCTCGGGCGATCCCTTCACGATTCCCGCGGCGCGCTTCAGCAGCTCCGAGGCCGGCGGCGTCTTCAGAATGAACGTAAACGTGCGGTCGCTATAGACCGTCACAAGCACCGGGAAAATCATTCCATCCGGCTCTTTCGCGGTTTTCGCGTTGAACTGCTTGCAAAAATCCATGATGTTCAGCCCGTGCGGGCCGAGAGCCGTGCCCACGGGCGGCGCCGGCGTCGCCTTCGCGGCCGGCAACTGCAACTTCACGACTGCGTTGACCTTCTTTGCCATTTCTGCCTTCTCCGATTCCTAGTCCAGCTACGCGACCTTCTCCACCTGCGCGAAATCCAGTTCCACGGGCGTCGAACGACCGAAAATCGTCACCGAAACCTTCAGCGTGCTCCGGTCGGAATTCACTTCTTCCACCACGCCCGTGAAATTGGCGAATGGTCCCTCGCCGATCCGCACCTTTTCGCCGCGCTCAAACGAAAGCTTCGGCTTGGGCTTCTCCGCCGTCGTTGTGGCCCGGTGCAGAATGTTCTGCACTTCCTCTTCGCTGAGCGGCGAAGGATACTGGCCTGACCCCACGAAGCCCGTGACTTTCGGCGTCGACCGCACTACGTGCCATGTGTAGTCGTCCATGTCCATTTCGACGAGCACGTAGCCCGGATAACACATGCGCGGCGAAATCACCTTCTTGCCGCCTCGCACCTCGACGACCGATTCGGTCGGAATGATGACCTGGCCGATCTTGTCCTGCAGGCCAAACGCCTGCACGCGGCCTTCGAGGCTCTCTTTCACCTTCTTCTCGAAGCCGGAGTACGTGTGCACGATGTACCACTGCTTTGCCATGACGTCGGTCATCTCAGTGAGTGTGAAAATAGTTGTTCAATAGACCATACAGCCGGACCAGAATCCCGTCCGTAATCGCAAAGTAGACACCGAAAAAAGCCACGGTGATGGTCACCACGATCGTCGTGGACCACACGTCTTGGCGCGATGGCCAGTTCACCTGCTTCATCTCTACGCGCACATCGTGCAGAAAGCTTCGGATACGCCGCGGATATTCTCCGAACCCGCTGAGGGTCGAGGCGATCTTGTTGCCCGCCCCGTTCCCGCCTCCGCTGCGAATCCCCTCGTCTTTCAACTTCAGCGCTTCTGCCATGGGCCGCTACCGTTCCTCTGTTCCGGCGGCGCTGCGTTTCGCGCTCGCCTCTCCAAAACTGGCAGGGGAGGAGGGATTCGAACCCCCACTCTCGGTTTTGGAGACCGATGGTCTACCGTTGAACCTACTCCCCTTTACCCTGAGAACGCTCCTGTGGAGCGTTCGAAGGGTTGACCCTGAGAGCCTTTCTCGGGTTCGCCCTTCGCGTCTGTTCTTCGTTCCTTCAGTCTCTCTGCCTTGTCGACCCTTCGACCGCTTCGCGGTCTCAGGGCAAGCCGACGGTCTACCGCGTTCCCGTGCCGATCTTTGCGACTGACGCAACCAATGCCAGTTTCTTCTCCCGGCTCCAGCCCTTGATCTCTTTTTCTCTCTTACGCGCGGCCTCTGAAGAACCGCAGCACTCACTCCAAAACAACTTGACTGGTCTTCGTCGCGCCGTGAACACAGGGCCCACGCCCCAATTATGTCGTTTCATTCTCTTTTCAGGATCGGTCGCAATTCCCACGTACAGCGAACCGTCCCGGCAAAGAACCATGTAGCAAAACCAAATTTCGACGGCCATTGCAGACCAAGCCGTTCGGAAAAGCTATTTCACTTCCTTGTGCGCCGTGTGCTTCCGGCAAGCGTTGCAAAATTTGTGCGTCTCCAGCCGCTCCGAATGCTTCTTCTTGTTCTTGGTGGTCGTGTAGTTCCGGTTCTTGCACTCGTTGCACTGCAATGTGATGATTTCGCGCATCGTCGTTTACTCGATGATTTCGGCGACGGCGCCGGCTCCGACCGTGTGTCCGCCTTCGCGGATTGCGAATCGCAGCC
>Ga0187782_10000050_pt1 | contig 63111 bp, 60 predicted proteins | sample 0715_SJ02_MP15_2_FD_132454 | JGI IMG/M metagenome (GOLD analysis project Ga0187782, IMG submission 132454) | Tropical peat soil microbial communities from peatlands in Department of Meta, Colombia - 0715_SJ02_MP15_20_MG | ecosystem: Environmental > Terrestrial > Soil > Wetlands > Peat | place... | reverse complement strand
TCGATTTGCCGCAGCAGTGTCACGATCTGCTCCGGCTTGTAGCGGACCATGGGCATGACCAGTCTTCCCTCCAGGTGAATTCTCTCTCACTTCACCTGGTACAAAAATCCCCGGTCAGCTCACACGGAGTGCGATAAACGTCCTGTTTTGCTGCGCGACGCGGAGCCAACGAGCGTGCGAATCGGCGGGCAACAGCGCTATGGAAAAGACGGCAGCCTTCTCCCGTTGGAAAGCGCTGCGCGTTTCCCACCCCCCGCGACGGCGGGTCATCTCTATGCGGGAGATGGTTATGCAGCGGAATCGGCAGGAGCAAGGGAAATGTCGTATGATCCCGCGCGCAAACTTTGGGGGCAGATCATGGCTTCGTCTTACCACACCATGGGTTTTGTTAATCCTCTACCCCTAATTGCTGGTCAAGTGTTCGGCATGCTCAAGTACTTTGCCATCAGAGAGAATGATTGAAGATTTCGAGAACGAAAAAATGGTGATTGCACTAGGTAAAGTCGAGCGGTCATTCGCCCTATAACGACCCGATCCGATTTCGCGACCAGCGGAGTCGAAGGCGTGACATTGCAACGTAATCCGATCTAACCGCGAGCAGGCGACATAAACCCCATTTTTTGTCCGCTGCGCAGTCTTGGGAATGTTAGACGGAGCGGCCCTAACGACGGCTGCCAGAACATCCCCACTCTTCAAGTAAATGTGCTCGCCATCGGCAAATCTGAACTGAAGCATTTCCGGGGGAGCGGCCTTGTCGGTTCTTTCGAGATGATACATTCCTGTCATGTAAACATCGCCGTTAGCAAAATAGACTGTGCAGGCGTTGACTCCATTTTGTGGAGCTAGGCAGTAGATGTAGTTACCGCCATCTGGACCACCGGCCCACACAGCACCAGGGGGAACTCCGGTAGGCCTGCTTGGAGGAGCATCCTGCGTTCTTGCGGAGAGGCTTAGGATGGCGATCACGGCGAAGAGTTCACCGATTGTCCTAGCCCATGCTCTTGGGAGGACGCGCTGCTTTAAGTTGGAATGAACCATGGATTGAGACCTCTGCTGCGATTCATTTTGCTACTCGCACGCAGCGGGGTTTCCTTGAAGGCACTGCCTTGCCGCATCCGCCTCATTCTCATTGGCGTGCGTGTTGATGTTGTAATTTGTGGGAAAGTAAGAGTAGGAGCCAGTTCCCGCATTGAAACTAAGTACCCCATAGGCCGGACCCTCTAAATCGTCCACTATAGCGGCCGGTCTGATGTCGGAGTTTGCTGCGCTCGTATCTATGCCGCCCGCGGCGAGAGCATCGCGAACGAACGTTCCGCAGTTGTTACCATCTGGTTCGCCCATCAAGACTCCAGAGACCCCAGAGTTGTACGGCTTTCGATTAGGATCGTTGTTCTGATTCTCGCGGCCATCTGCATAGGCTTCGATCTTACCCGCCTGCTTGTCAGTCGTCTTGAAATAATCACCTGTGATTTTTCCCGAGTACTTTTCCTGCTCAGCTATCGCCTTCAGCGTCGCCTTTATAGAAGCATCGGTGGCCTTGCCGTCCTTTATCTCCAGTTGCACACTGGTCGACTTGACAACCCCTTTTTCTGCGGCATCATATCGCCCATACTCGTAGTATTTGCCTTTACCCGTACTATCGAAAACCAATAAGCCACCATGACCCGTAAAAGGCACGCGAATACTGCTTTCCCTGGCCTTGTAATCGGTAAAGGCTATCGCGATAGCATCTTGACCGTCGGGGTCTAGATACCCAAGGGGGTTGTTTCTCGCGTATGTATATAGGTTCCAGCGCTGAGGATCTAGGAGCCGATTTCCTTTTAGTGTCACAGGGTCGGCAGACATAAAGCGACCGATAACTGAAGCATTGTACCTGGCTTCAAAGTTATCCAGTGCGCTCTCACTGTCTCGTTCTTTGCCGGTGAATTTGTAGTTCTGCGAGCAGTTGTTCGTATAGGCACGCTCCCCGCCAAAGGGATAGAAGTCCCCGTCATAGCACAGCGTGGCCGTCGTGCTGCCGGACGGAACTTCAGCTATCACGCGCGATGTGCCCAATTGATCGGACGCGTAATAGTAGACATTGTTGGACGAATCGTGGCGGCCAATTCGAGATTTGGCAAAGAAAACATACTCGCTGAAGGCGGTGTTGTTCGTGCTTCCAGTTAGGTCAGTCTCATCGAGAATATTTCCCTCTATTCCATACCAATAGATTTTCCCGTTCGATTTCTCGATCCGCTTGCCATCGCCGTCGTACGTGTAATTGACGCCAGCGGTCGAGGTCAGGTGATTCTCTGCGTCGTAGTTGTAGGTGTTGCTGCCGTTGGTCGTCATGTTGCCAGCGGTGTCGTAGCCATACGTGCTACCGTTGCTGATTTGATTCTGCGCCGTGGCCGTCACACTTAGGCCGCTCTCTTGGCTGCAGCCAGTGTAATTACCAGTCATAGGCGTGATTGCGGTCAAGTTGCCCCACGCTCCACCAGTCGTTTGGCCGTCGAACTGATAAGTTTCGCCCCAGCAGTGCGTCGGGCTCGTGGAGTATGTGGAGGCGGTTTGCGCCGAAGTGATTCGGTTTAGCGCGTCGTACAGGAAGGATTGCGAGCGCGTCGTGTCCCGATTGTTCGTGATCCCCATGACATTGCCATTGTCGCTCGATCCGTAGTTGAAGTTGTAGTTTAGGTCGAGCAGGTTTCCGGTGCTGCCCAAGCCGGGACATCCACTGCCGGGATACGTCACTACACTGCCGGTCGATTGCATTTCCAGCGGCTGGGAGCGACCATTGAACGTAGTTGCTCCCGTAATCGCCGCGCCGTATACCATCCAGCAAGGTGTTCCGTTTGCCCAATAGTGGGCCGTGTTCGCGTAATACACCGATGTCGTGCCGTCCAGCGCAGAAGTGGGCCGCCCCGCAGCGTTGTAGTTGTAACTGATCGTGCGCCCACTGGGGTACTGTATGCTCGCTGGCAAGCCGAGGAAGTTGTTTTGGTACACCGCAGTTTTCGTCAGCGAATTTGTCGTGCGCTGATCGGTTGTTTGCCAGCCTTGGCCAGCGGTGATGTTATAGCTCCAACCTTCCACTTCCCCAGTACCTTCACACATCGCCGTACGTTTGCCTACGGCCTTTCCATAGCTGAACGAACCAAGCGTGCAGCCGGAGGGCACAGATGGGAGAGACTGACCGTCATATACGTAGGAGACGAGCGGGTTCGCCATGCTCCCAAGGGTGCTCGTGCACGGTTGCGATGTGTACGCCTTCGCGATCATGCGATTCAAGAAGTCGTAGCAGTAAGTCAGAGTTACCGTGGCTGTGCCCTGTTGATTCTGCGCAGGCTCCGTCTTGTTGATTAGATTTCCGCCAGCGTCGTATGCGTAGGTCGTCGCGACGTAGCTCTGGTTCGTCGGCGACCAGTTGGACTCGGGATTCGTCGAACTCGTGAGATGAGAAAGCGAATCGTAGACAAACGAGCGATTGCGCGAACTGTTCTGCACAACGCTCGTCAGATTATTCAGCGCGTCGTACGCATAATTCGTGGCGTAATTCAACCCGCTCGGATTTTCGATCACTTCCGTAAGACGACCCAGGCCGTCCATAAAACGCTCACGCGTTTTGCCCTGCTCGTCCGTCACGGTCGTCGAGTTCCCTGAGTAGGTCGTAAAAACCGTATCCGCGGGCTGAGTCGTCGGGCACGTGGAACTAGAAGGCTGTGTGCCATCTGACGGAACTAATAAGCAATTTCGGTTGAGACCGTCGTATAGGTAAGAATCGCCCGGCGTGGTGCTGTTTGAGCAGCGCGTCCCGGAAGGACTGGATGTCTGATAAGAATAGGATTTGAAGCTGACCCGGCCATCGCCGTCATAGCAGGTATCGACCTCGTCGTAACCATTCTCCCCGTTTGTGACTGCTTGGCGAATCTCGCGGCCAACACCATCGACTTGTAATATGGAACCACGATTCGCGGAACTGTTGATCGTTTCCGTGATGACCACATCGTAGGGCGGGCTTGATTGCGTGCACGTCGCGCCGCCCGATTCTGTGCCAGTGTCGGTGTAGCAGAACAATGCTTGGCCGCCGTCCGGCTTATCGATTTGCAACGTGCGGAGCATCTGGTCGTACTGGTAGGTGGTAGTCAGACTATTTTGATCGGTCGAGCTTGTCATTAGGCCAGTGTTGAAATCGTAGGCAGCACTGGTAATGTGGTTCACGCCGTTTGTCGTGGGATATTGCGTCTGGGTCACCAGTGCCCCGACATACGTAGAAGAGTACGTGTAGCTAGTCGTGTGGTTCGGGTCTGTGTAAGAGATTCCGCACGAATCAACCGACGTGGCGACGGTGCCGGTGTCGTTGTAGGTCTTGTAGTTCGTTAGATAGCCATTGCTGACCGTAATCTGGCAATTTCCAGTATTGACAGTGCTCCCATTTAGCCAACGCGAGGTCGAGGTCAAGTTTCCGCGATAATTGCCATTGGGCGGCGTGACATGCTGCGTCGTAATACCCGACTGTCCTAAGGGGTTATATTGATCGTAGCTGTAGGTTGTGGACGATCCTGGTCCCGAGCCGCTGACCTGAACCGACGAAGGCAGGTCGAGGAGGTTGTAGGTCAGATAATTCGAGTTGTTCAGGGCGAGCCAAGAAGTCGTTGTCGTTCGCAACAAACTCCCCGGCGAACCGTTCCCGTAATCGTACTCCGACTTTGTCAGTTGCTTGCCGTACATTTCGGTTCCCGTGGAGTAATAAGGATTCCCCGACTGTGAAAGCGTAACGGTGCTGCCGTTATATCCGTAATAGGGGTAAATGAATGTCGCTCCGCTATCGTAGGTATAGGAAATCTGATTTTCTTGGTTGCTGTTGTTGGGCCAAATCGTGTTCACTTGGATGGGCACAACGTTCAAGTAGACCCAGGGAGGTGTATTCCACCAGTTAGCAGCGAGGAGGGATGAATAGGTCGTGTCTGTCGTCTTAAGTAACGTGCCACTCGCGGAGTAGTACTTCACTTGGTTTTCATATGGCTCACATCCATTCTGCGTTCCCGCCGCACCAAATCCGAATGTATGAACGGAGACGTTCGAAGCAGGGTCCGTTACCGTTGTTCCCGTGGAAGCGATGCTGTAGGACCATTCGGAGGACGCGCCCTCGACCGGGTTCATCGTGCGGTTTAGAACAGCTTCGTTGACGCTCGCATATACGCCCGAATTTTGACAGACATTCGAGCCTGTCCACGTATAAGAGAGGGTCCCCCCTGTCGGGAAGGTTAACTCGGACAAATCCAAAATCGGGATGTAGGACAACGAGGACTGCGTGTACGCGAACGTCCACACTTTACCGTTAGGAAGCACCACGCTCTGCAATTCCGTCATCGAACCAGAGTAGGGATGAGTGTAGGCTACGCTCGCGTAGCAGAGGGTAATGGTGTAGTTGCCACCGCCAAGTCCCGGCAAGGTCCACACAGAAGCACTGGTAGCGGTCAGAGGCGCATTTGGTGGCGCCGGACAACTGCTGAGTCCGGAAGAACCGGCTGCGGGAACCATAGCAATTTCTCGGCCCATCGTGTCAGTCCAACCCGCCGTAGATGAATACGTAATTTCATTGCCATTCGCATCTTCGCGCGTGTCGCTGATGACGCCACCGTTGAGGGTGATGGCGCTCACGTTCGTGTGGGTGGTACCGTCGGAATCGATATAGGCGCTGGCGACGGAACTGTTCGAAGAGCTTGTGCCCAAAATGCCTGAAGCATCGAGGGACCGGTACAGGGTGCTTGCCTCGTTGATCGGTGCCATCAAGTGTGAAGCACCGTCTGTGTTCTGCACCGGGAGACTGCAGAATTCCCAGCTAGAGTTGATTATTGAGCACGGCGAACCACTGGGTTGTCCCCACGTGAAAGCTTGTTTATCGGTGATAGCGAAACCGCCCTGAGTGCCGAATGGTTCGTAGACACATTCCGTGCCAAATGACTCCGTGTAGCACACGTAGAGTTCGTAGCTTGAGCTATTGAAGTATTGCAAATGAAAGTCCAATGCGAGCTTTCCACCTCGTTGAGGATATGAGATCAAAGGAATGTCAACGCTCAGACTTCCATTGCCAAGACTTACGGTATCGATGTTCCCCATGTGGTAGGAGCCGTACGGCTTCAGGCCGATCTCGAAGTCAGGGTTGTCTTGAGCCCAGGCACATTGTGCAGCGATCGTCGCAACGAGAAGAGCGAACAGGCAGTACGTCATCCGCAATGGGCGCATGAAGTGTCTCCTAGTTGGCAGTAAGACTTGGTACGTTGATGGTCACGCCCGTGTTGAAAGCTACAGACGAAAGTTGAATGTCGGTAACGAGCGTCAGAATCGGGCTTATCGACATCGTGCTGTGGATGTGTAGTGCCACCGGATGGCCCTGCACTGCTTCGTAATTCGAAAATTGGACCTGCGCGAGGCGAGAAACGCTATTCCCGCGGTACGGGACCAAGGGTTCATTGGGACTATTGGGGTTGTAGGGCTGTAACGTGTAATTCATGGCTACGGGTAGAAAAGATGAAGCGTCGAGATAGATGTCGTGCTGCGTAGCCTGCTGCCAAGCCTGAGCGACGCTTGTGGCGCTCGAACCGCTGCTGGTTCCAGGAAGCCACCATAGGGCTACATGCTGAACGCCTTCGCCGTTGAGAGTCTCTTGGCCTACGTACGAACTCAGGTAATCGGAAGACGAAGCGGAAGCCAATACTAGTGCAGGGCAGAACCACCCAGGATTCGGCGACACAGCAGCCTGCGTCGTTATCGTGTGGGGAAGACCATCTGATCCCGTCAGAGTCATGATCGCGGAACCACGTGAGATCGACCTAACTTCCGAATAAGTGCCGGATGGCAACGTGATCGTTAACTGTCCTTGCCCGGTCGCTGTGGCGATCATCGTGATTGTGCCGTTGCGTGTACCCGATGCGTCGGTGATCGTGTATGCGCCTGTCATCGTGACATCCGTGATTGGCGATCCTCCGGTCAGAGCCGCCAAACTTTGCTGAATTAGTGGTGCAGCTTGCGCGTTTGGCTGGGGCAAGGCTGGCCGAGCAGGCGGTGATGACGCGGCTTGTTGAGCCGAAGCGGACAAGCAAGCAACACAGAAGATCGAGACCAAGCGCAGAAGCCGTAAGGTGCGCATGAGTTATCCCTCAGACCGAGTAGGATCGCAGAAATTATGAAGGGGAACTAAGAATGTCAAGTAAATAAACTATTACGCGAAGTACGTATTGTGGAAAAAACTGTGTACTTCTTAGGATACTGAGCAACACTCGCTCGGCGCTCTTGGCCGACAAGTCCGTACCAAATGAATGAGCTGCTGTCTGACGGATGTGCAGCAGTGGGCTGACTCCTGCTTACAACCGTGCGGTTGGTCCGTTGCGACTTGATTAGGGATGGGTAGATGCTGGCACTGCCTTTCGATTGGGACGACGCACAGGATTTTGTGACGTGATTTGTGCCATAACCCTACCTGGGCACCCTGGGGAAGTGCTGTCTTTTCGTGTCCACTCGTGGTTGCATGGCATGGGCAATTCTGGGCGCTAACTCACACGCGCTTGTACACTTGTGGCCGCTCCCGTCAATCGCAGTCATCATAACAGAGGGAACTGTCACGGCAGAGGTCGCGAGTTCGAGTCTCGTCGTCCCCGCCATATTTTCAAGCACTTGCGAAGTTCCGCGATCGGCCGCGTTGCACAACCGTTGCACACCGATGATGACAACTTGCCGGCAAGGAATACACCACTCCACCTGCAAGCAGTTTCCAGTCCATCGTCACACCCCAGGCAGCTTTCCGAACTTCGCCCGATAGCATGAGGCGAAGGGCCTAGCCCAAACCGACCTTTGCGACCACGTCGGGGCGATCGGGTCCATTGCGGAGCCGAAGCAGAGCGGGTGTACAGGGGACATTAAATCATCGGTTCGCTATACTGAATGGTTATGTTATTAGTCGTTTTCGGTGCCGGCGCCTCGCACGATTCGCTTGATGTGAAGCCCCCGCGCATGAACAATCCCGATCCAAACTGGTATATTGACGAGGGACACCGTCTACCACTTGCGAACGAACTGTTCGGATCTAGGGCCCTTTTTGCTGACCAGATGAAGCAATTCGAAGTGCTTCAGCCAATCCTCGTGACACTGCGCCGGGCAGGAACAGAGGGACACGTCGAGGCCACACTCCGAGAATTGATGGATGATACGCGGCCGGTGAGAACCCGTCAGCTGATGGCCGTGCGTTACTACCTTCAGATGGCGATCTCGGAATGCCAGCGATTGTGGGAAATCGATTCTAAAAACGCATCGAATTACAAGGCTCTGCTCGACCAAATCGACCAATTTCGAGGGAACGAAGAAGTGTGCCTCGCGACGTTCAACTACGACACGCTGCTCGAACAAGCAATGCCCGCGGTCGGTTTGACGATAACTGAAATGCAGCACTACGTTTCGAAGAGTCATCCTTACAGAGTCTTCAAGCTGCACGGCTCTATCAACTGGGCCAGGACGCTGAAAGTAGGTTCAGGCGATTATTCGAGCAAGCATGCTTGGACAATTGCATTGAGGCACATCGAGGATGCCGCCCAACTCGACGCCACGAACACCTTTGTTCGATCCGACCAAAGACCCTGCGCCTTCCTTGAGACCAAGGACGCCATCGTCGGCTTAGTGCCGGCGATCGCAATTCCGGTCGAGCAAAAGTCTTATTTCGAATGTCCCAAGGAACACTTGGACGAGCTGCAAAGCCTTCTCCAACACGTAGATAAGCTGCTCTTGATCGGCTGGCGGGCGACGGAAGAACACTTTCTCGCGCTTTTGGGCGAACACTTAAAAGGCCGCCCGATTCGGGGGCAAGCAGTTGCGAAAGACAAAGATTCTGCCAAGGAAACAACAGACAAATTCAAATCTGGCCCAGCGGCAGGCCTGAATATCGACTGGGAACACTTCGATGGGGGGTTCAGCGAGTTCGTCGCAACCAGGCGTGTCGAGAATCTCCTCAAATAGTCATTTACAGTTGGGCTTCAAACGACCGGAACGCCTCGACGACCTTACTCAGAGCAGGAATGGATTGATCCAGAAGCTTGTATATCTCTCGGATCACGCCCTCTTGGCGGAAATTCGCATTGCGCTTCAGCGTTTCCCTAATCAATCGTTCTGCTAGCTCGACATTTTCCAAGACGTTCTCAAAATCGTTCCGCAAGCCCGGTTGAATTTTCTCTGCCCAATGCAAGATGGGCGAGGGATCCTCCGGTGTGAGCTCCTCGGGCTCAGGATCAGTGCCCCATCTGGTTTGCGCAAATCCCCGCCAGTAGGGAAGTTTCTTTTCCATAGCCTGAAGCTCAGTGATCAGACGGATTAGCTCGCGCTTTTCGGCGTCTCGCTTCTGGCTGCCATCTAGCAGTTCTACTTGGTGTTCTGCGCGATCGGCTCGCTGGTGTTCGTCGCGCCAAGCTCGATAAGAAGACATCACGAGCCCACCGATGATGCCAACGAGCGCGTACACATAGCGCGGGAAGGGATGACCGAGCAGCTCCGGAACGAATGCCAATACTGCGGCTGCGACGCCGCTCGTGAGGAAAGTCATCCAATGGTCGAAAACGGCTCGAACAAACTGGAGAAACATTTGCGCAGGTGACGGACGGTCGCTGGATGGAGTCACAGTTCCAACGTCCAAATATGGGGAGTCTCGCTACTTCCTTTTGCTGCCGGGTTTGATCTTAGCGAGAGCCTCCTGGCGCGCTCGATGTTCTTGACAGTCCAGAGCCGGACCCTTACACCCCCGATCTTCACCATGGAAATTTCAGGCGGCCCTTGTCGTCGAGGCATTAGACGAATCCTCGTCGACGAGAATTTAGGTTTTTTTTAAAATGGCGGAAAGCACCACGGGGACAAGTGGACCGAGCCACTCGGCGACGTACGCATGTGACTCAAACCAGTTCACGTCTGCCTAAACGTTTACGCCAACAGGAAGGCGGAGTCAAGGGTCGCGTTGCACAAATCGTTGCACAAAAGCTCCCAACGGACCCGACAAACCAAACGGTTGCCGACTATCGAGCGCCTAACCGACTGATTCTGCGTGCGCGAGCGACTGACTTCCCGTCTGTCACGGCAGAGGTCGCGAGTTCGAGTCTCGTCGTCCCCGCCAATCTAAAAAAAGCAAGACCACGGTGGGGAACGTTCCGTCTGGCCGGCTCGTTCATCTCGTCACCACGGCGCGTCTCCCGAGGTCGCAGTGGCCAGGCTGTTCACTTGCTTTCGCCGGGTCCTTGTATCGGAGCCGGGCGGAAAAGAATCGGGCGCACCTCGACCGACGCACGGCAGGCGACGACAGCCTTCTGTCCCCATGCGATTGCCTCGTCCAGATCGGCGGCTTCCAGCACCCAAAAACCGCCTATGTGCTCCTTGGTCTCGGCGTACGGCCCGTCGGTGACGAGCACCTTGCCGTCGGGCTGCTTCCGCAGCGATCTTGCGTCGCCGGCCGGGGAAAGGCCGAAGGCGAACTTCCTCGCGCCGGCAGCAATCATTTCGCGGTTGAGCGCGTGGATCTCCTCCATCATCGCTTCGGTTTCGACGGACGGGTCGTAGTCGTCGGGGCGGTAAATAGCAACCAAATATTCCTGCATGACAGTCTCCTGTAACGGCCTTCGTGTGGCCGTTTGTTTCGCCTTCACTATATAGTCGAACGACCGGATCGGAATTCGACGAAACGTCCAAGAAATTTTTCGGTCGGCGCTTCGCAGTTTCCGCCCGCCCGCTAGAAAGGCAAGGCAGAGGCCTGGCCTTCTGCTTTTTCAACCCACAATCCAACCCGCAATTCGTCTAGCCTTGTATGACTGGCGCTGCGTGTGGCAATCCAGGCGTTGTTCTAGGTTGTTGTAAAGCCGACAAACGCAGCGCTGTCACGGTAGAGGTCGCGCGTTCGAGTCTCGCTCGCACGGAGCTTCTCCGAGCGAAGTGTGGTCCCCGCCGTTCTCTCGTTCGTATAGTTCTAGACTTTCCTGATTTGCCTAGTTGACCGTGAGCGTCACCGTGGTGGTATGCGTGGTAACGCCATTGCCCGTCGCGGATACGGTCAACATGTACGTTCCCGCAGGCGTACCATTGGGATTCTGGTTCGAACTCCCAGAACCACCGCCGCAGCCAGCCGTCAACGCGCATCCAACCAGCACTAACGGAATCCAATCGCGCCATCCCCGTTTCCGAAGCGCCGGGACGAAGAAAAGTAAACCGAAGACGCCGGGCCCAACCAATAATGCCAGCACTGCCTCCTGAAAACCGGTTGTCGGCCTTGCTAACGCGAGCATGCGCGATGTCGTGCTAACGGACAGCATGGTCGAGGAACTCATGGCACCGGGTAGAACAAAAGTCGGACTGAAATTGCACGCCGCGCCCGTTGGTAATCCGGCGCAAGCAAAGTTTGTCACGCCAAAGTCGTACGGAGCAGGATTCGGTGCGACCGTGATAGTGAAGGTTGCCGACACGCCCGCGTTGACGGTCTGTGAGGCGCTACCGCCTAAAGAAAAGTCGGCAGGAGCAGATAGAACGCCGCTATCCTGCGCATCGTGGTGGACGAGCGGCCAGTCATTCAACGCGGGATTGAACTTCGCGCCGGTGGTCACGACAGTCACAATGCCAGGAACGGAGACCGGCGAGCCCGTTACTTCGTAGGCCACGGCGATGTCTGTCATCCCATCTTGATTGAAGTCGCCGATCGCCGGTGCCGGGTACACGTACATCGAATAGCCGTTTGCTGCCGTGAGCTGCCAGGATTTCGAGATACTGCCGTCGGATCGGAGGGCCAGAAGTTCTTCCCCATAGTATCCGCTACCGTCAGTAAAGAAGGGATCGCCAGTTGATTGGAGGGTGTTCAGTGTCGTGACGATTTCCGGCAATCCATCGCCGTCCACGTCTCCAATCACGACAGCGCCATACCCAAAATCGTCGTTCCCCGCCGTTTGCAGCGGCCAAGCGTTCGAGAACATCGTCCCGTCATCGTTAAGGACGTAGAGATAGGTCTCGTGCGAGTACACGATCTCATCGCGGCCGTCTTGTGTGAGGTCTCCCACGGCGAGAAATGACTCGCTCGTCTGAATGGGATTGGGCAGCGCAATGGGCCAGCCGGTACGCTCGCTGCCGTCCGGCTGGAAGACATCCACGATCGCCTGGGCCCCCGAGTAGTACACCAGGATCGTCTCCAGCTTCCCGTTGTGATCCAGATCCGCGGCCACCATCGCTTCCGGTATCCCAGCAAGCACCGGAACGTTCCATGCCAAGGGCGAGCCGTCATTCGCAAATAGACCCAGCGAGAATGTTGTTGGAGACAGGCCTTCCTGGATCACGATTTCCTTGTTGCCGTCACCGTTGATGTCGGCAGCCAGCACTCGCGTGCGGTTTCCCCAGGTGTTGACGGGATTTTGATCGGGGATCTGAATCGGGAAATTGCTATTCAGCACGCTGCCGTCGGGGCGCCATGCGTATACATCAGCCACCTGATTCTGAAAATCACTGCCGAGAGCAATCGTTTCCCATTGCCCATCGCCTGCCAGGTCCGCCAGCACGATCTGGTTTCGCTCAAAATCGAGGGCAGGATTGCTCGAAAGAGTTTGGGAACTCTGACCAGGTTTGTAGACCTCGATGGCATCTGAATCGGCGATGATCGCCTCATCTCCGGGATTCCCGTCAAGGTCCGCCACGGCCGGCTGCTGAGCGCTTCCCCTCCCTTGCAGCGGGATTGGTTGAGCGGCTCCACTGATCGGCAGCGTCCAAAAATCGCCGACGCCCGCACCGAGAATTTGTGGGCCCGTCAAGACCAGACGGGTCGTGTTGTCTGGATTTGCAGCGGGTACAACTCCGGCGCTAAAGTACGGTCCCTTGTCCAGCAGCTCCGGCCAATTCGTCGATAGAAGATCGGGCTCGAGATAAATCATCGTAAGCGCTTGCGTGGCTGTGTTGTTGTTCGTCACGGTCAGGCGAATTGTGTAGTAACCGGCGGTGCTTATCGAACTTGTATCCCAACTGGCCAGCAGTCCGTTGCTTACCGGACTGTTGCCGCCACCGGCCAATGTCACGCCGGTTGTCTCGAAGCCTGTGCCAGGATCCAACCCCGGAGCCCAATCCACTTGATAGCTTTGAAAACCACTGCCGCCCGCCGTTCCGCTGATCTGTACGACGACCCCATTCTTGAAAGTCGTCGACGAGGTCGGCGCAGGAGGCGGCACAGGACTAGTGATCGCTGCATTCGGTGAGATGGAGAGGTTCGCCCTTGGATGGCTCCCCTTGACCGGGGTCACCTGCGGGACAGGCAGGATCGGCACGCCGGTGCGAACCGCGAGCGCGATCGGAGTCAGGAGAACTGTCAGCACGGCGACGACGCGACACGTACGTCTGTTCGCAAGCATGGAAGGGTGCCTATCTTGAGGAGTTGGATTATAGCAAGTCGCTATACTTTGTCGAGCTGCAGAAGACAGCGGCGACCTGTAGCTTCCCAATCCGCCCTGCTGGGAGCTGCGTGTCCTTCGCGAAGACCCGCCTGCGCCACGCCGTTACAGCACAGGGCGCGACTTCGAGTCTCGCTTGCACTGAGCCTGCTCGGGTGAAGTGTCGTCCCCGCCATTCCATCGACAAAGAGCTAAATGAGGTTATCTACGACTGCGTGGGCCAGTTCGGGCCAATCGCCGGTGCCTGTAGCCATGAACTCAAATATCCGGGATGGTCAGCGGATTGCGGTGTTGTGACGATGGGCAAGCCAGCGAGCGCTTGGACGATTTGCTCGGCAGCCGGCGGACGCTGCAACGCGGTCGCGATCGCTTCCGCCCACGGTGCATCCGCGCGCAGCAGCGCTGCGTACACTTCCCGCTCGATCCCGCTCCCACGCAGACGATGCTTCAGATGATCTGACGTGCGGCAATCGTGCGATCCCTCGTACACCATCCGCATATTCATTTCCCTGCCGCACCCGCGCGATACGAGTAGATCCGCATCCGTTGTCATTCCGGCCACGTTTCCGTCACGCAAAGCCAATTGCTCGCGCAATGCCCCATACCAAAGATGCGCCGCATCGCCGCTCGTCGGAAGCGCAATCGCTCCTTGCCGCGCGAGCGTCTCCGCGAACATCCGGCAATCCGCGTACCGCTCGTCGTAAACGACCGCCGCGATCCGCGAACGCCTCGCTCCAATCATCTCCGCCATCGCCGGCCAGCGCGCCGCCGCCACCGCCGCCGGGACAATCGCCGCGCCTTTCAAGAAGTCGCGCCGCTTCATGGCGTGCCCCCTTTCGCCGCCGCAGTGTCGGCGCCGCGTGCCGACGCCGGTCGCGTCAGGTACGTCGCGATCAAATCCAGTTCGCTGTCGGGAAGCTCGATCCGGTTGTGCGGCGGCATGCCATTGATCCCAACCCGCGTGATCTTTTTGATGTACTCCACGTTCAGATCCGTGCGCTCCTCTAGCAGCGAACGGTCCTTTCCGAGCCGCCGCCCGAGCATGATCGTGCCGGTCCCGCCGGCCAGATGACAATATCCGCAGCGCGCGTGAAACAGCTTCTTCCCATCCACGATCTTCTGCGCGGAATCGTCGCGCGAACCAGCCATCGCCGCTGCCACAAAGCACGCTCCGGCAGCGACAATCAGCGCAAACTTGGCCATGCATCCCGGCAGCGGAGCCTTCATCGTCGCTCTCATGCCCGCTCCGTTCGCAGCGCCCGCGGCCACACGCCCTGCTTCCCCGGCGCGAGAATTCCATTCGGATCGAGCGCGTCTTTCACCGCCTCGTTCAGCCGCAGCAGTGCGTGCTTATTGAAATCAAACGTCAGCGCCACATCGTCCATGTACGAAAGATGCGTGCGATATTCCGAATAGCCTTTCTTCGCTGCATCCGCCACGAGCGCCTTGAAAAGCGCGCGCACTTTCGCGGTCAGCGCCGCATCGTCGCGGTCGTACACCATCAGGTTGACGTTCGTCACCGACCGCTCCATCAGCGTGAACGATCCGTAGTAGTCCACGCCGATTTCCTCATACCGCTTCTTCGTGCTGTGGAATTGCTTCAGCACGTGCTCGCTCGTCGGCGGCAGCACGGGCGAAAAACCGAGATGCCCGCCGCGCCCGCCGCGCCAGTTGATCATCTGTAGCGCCAGCGTACTCGGCACGCCCGCGCCCGAGTTCTCGATCGGCTCGCCGCGGTGCCATTTCACGACCTGAAATTCCTGCTTGGTGTGCCTGGCGAACGCATCCTTGATGATCCGCGCGTGCGCTTCGTTCACTTCGTCGTAGCCGTAGAGCCGGAGATTGATCGTCCACCAGCCGTAGCCCGCTTTCTTCAAAATATCCGCGAGCACATCGTCCGGCAGCGCGCCGTCGCCGTTGTACCACTGGCTCCGCTGCGTCGCCGACGCCACAAACCGCAACGAATTCCCGATGCTCGGGCTTTGCTGGATCACGCCGTTCAGCCGCAGCGGAGAAAGTTCGTCCACCGCCCATCCAACGTCGTCCGGATTCGGCAGTTGAATGTTCAGTCCCAGCGTGGCCTCCGGCTCGGGCATCAGCCACATGCCCATCTTCGTCACGATTCCGAAATTCGATTGGCAGAAGAGCTGATCCCATCCCGGCCCGTAGCCCCACTTGAAAAGCTGCCACGTGGCGCTGTTGGCCATTGCGCCGTTTCCCGTGCGAACTAGGTCGCCGGTCGGCAGCACCACTTCGAGCCCGCAGATGTTGCGCGTGTTATCGCCGTACGGCGTGTAGCCGTACCCTCGCTCGAGCGCATTCCCCGCCACGCTGCCCCACGCGTTCGCCGGAATCGACATCCACAGCTTGATTTTGTTTTCCTGCAGATAATTGAAGAGGTCGAAGAATCCTACGCCCGGCTCGATCAGGCAGTACCCGAACCGCTCGTTCACGTCGAGTATGCGATTCACCCGCCCCAGATCGAGCACCACCGTCCCGCTCATCCGCGGCGCCGCCGCTCCGTAGCCGAGATTTTTCCCGCGCGAGATCGGCCACAGCGGCACCTTGTACTCGTTCGCGATCCGAACGATCGCCTGCACCTCTTCCACCGATTGCGGCCCCACCGCCGCGCTCGGCACGTGCTGGTCCGCGTCGCCCGCGGCGTAGATGTCCATAAACGTCCCGCGGTCTTCGTCGGTCGCCAGCACCCATTGCTTGCCGACCACGCCCGCAAACGCGTCCAGCGCTTTCTGAAATTGTCGTTCGCTTACTCTTGGCGGAAGGACCATCTGCATGAGCGAGTGCTCTCCCGGGAATCCTGCGCTCCAAAAATGCGCGCGCCAGCGTGAGTAACACGCGCGATTTTCGCTGTCAACGGATTTGTCGCTTCTCAGAAACTAACGTCGCGCGCCATTCTGAGCAAAGTGGGCGGAATCCACCGGCAAAAAGGTTTGCGTGTAGCGCCGCGGTCTTTAGCGCGGCAGCTTTGTTCTTTGTAGGGGCACAGCAGGAGGGACCCCAGGTCGACGGCGACTCGTGCCCGGGGAATCAGTTGAAGAATTTCTCTTCCGCTCGATCTTCGTCAGGGCACGGCTTCCCTGCCCTAAGCGAAACCGAAGGTAGCCGTGCCGTTGATCAGCCAAGACTCTCTGCGGCTTTAGCCGCGGAGGTATCAACTGTGCAGCTGCCGCTCACGCTCCCCTCAGATCGTCCGCGCTCCTTAGGGGGTCGGACCTTTAGGTCCGACATAAACGACCGGCGCCGAGCGCGCGGCACTGCAGCGCTCCCGGTGGAAGCGCAGGGCTTTAGCCCCACGAAAAGAAAGTCGGCGCTACGGCGCCATCCGTTGCGCAGCTTTACCCGCAGCATGTCCTCGAGGTCGAGCGGCCCAACGCGTCGTCTCAGAGATTGAGTTCGCCGTACCGTTCTTCGGCAATCGCCTGCGCCTTTTGGGATGGTTTCGGCGCCTTCGAATTCGCCCACCGCCCCGGAATGGCCAGCCCGCAATTCGGACAGCATCCGTTCCGCAAATGATTTTCCTGCACGTTGTGCCACGAGCGCCGAATCAGCATCTTCTTGCACGACGGGCAAAACGTGTGCGCGCCGCCGCTGTAAATATTCCCTTCGTAGACGTAATGCATCCCCATCTCAAGCGCCAGCGCGCGTGCCGCGTGCAGCGTCTCCGGAGGCGTCGGCGGCTTATCGCGCAGCTTGAAGTCGGGATGAAACGCGGTGAAGTGCAGCGGCACGTCCGGCCCGAGATGTTCGAGCACCCATTCGCAGAGCTTTCGCGTCTCTGACGGCGAATCATTCAGCGTCGGAATAATCAGGTTCGTGATCTCGAACCACACGTCCGTCTCGTTTTTCAGCATCTGCAGCGTGTCGAGCACAGGCTGCAAATGCGTCAGCGTGATCTTCCCGTAGAACTCTTCCGTGAACGCCTTCAGGTCGATATTCGCCGCATCGATGTGGTCGTAGATGTCGTGAAACGCCTCGCGCGTGATGTAGCCGTTCGACACCATCACGGTCTTGATGCCGTACTCCTTCGCCGCCTGGCAGATGTCGATCACGTACTCGCCCCAGATCGTCGGCTCGTTGTACGTGAACGCAATCGACGGGCACCCGTTGCGAATCGCCAGCATCACCACGTCTTCCGGCGGGACGTGCTCGGCCCGCGCCTGGTCCGCGCGCGATTTCGAAATCCCCCAGTTCTGGCAGAAGAAGCAGCCCATGTTGCAGCCCGCCGTCCCCATCGAAAAGACGCGCGTGCCGGGCAGAAAATGATTCAGCGGCTTTTTCTCGATCGGATCGATCTGCAGCGCAGCGGGATGCGCGTAGCCGAGGCTGTAGAGTTTCCCGCCCTGGTTCGCGCGAATGAAGCAGAATCCGGCCTGCCCCTCCCCGATATGGCAGTGCCGAGGACACAGATAGCAGTGCACCTTGCCGTTCGGCTCAGGCTCCCACCACCGCGCTTCGTGCAGTTCAGATGTCTTGCCGGTAATCTTGAGGTCTTGCATGTAGCCTTACCACTAACTTGATTATACGCCTGTCTGTTGCGCAGGTTTGGTGTCCCCGTCAGGCATGAGCACAAACCGTGGTCCAGTGCATCAACACGTCGGAAGCTAGCTTGCCAACTCCCACTCACTGCACTTGGCATTGCCGGGTTTGAGATCCGGGGAAATTCTGTCGTACCGGCTCACGAAGCGAATAACGCTCCGGTATCCAAAGAAGTCCACGAAGCGCCAAAATTGGGGCAACACGATCTTAGTCAGTTCCGGATGATTCTGATCATTCCCTGACAACATCTTCGTCCAGTAGTGAAGGTATGGGACCAGATCCTGCTGCTCGATTACACCCGCTTCCAAGAAGCTTTCAAACCGCTCAATGAAGCCCAGAAACTCGTCGAAGACCTCCCTGATCGCCGACTGGGCCTTATCGAAACCTTTGTTTAGGTCCGTCTCGAGTGATTCTGCGACTAACCTGTAATCCACGATCACCATGTCATGGTCGTCCAACCCTCGATACTTGTAGAGTTCGATTTTCTTACGGCTCCAGTCGAGCATAGTCATGGCTGCCCTAGCCGCCTCGTCCGCGTCAAAGGCTTTCATCTCGGAGGCTACAAACTCGACTCGTTTCCATACTTGAGCTTTCTGATACTGACGAAGGCCGATGTAGAACGCAATGGCAGCTCCGACGATCTTCATGACGTCGAGCCAGTCGAAGACCTTCATGCTCTGAACCAGACAGTACAGACCGTTCAAGCTCACCCGTTATCCCCACATATGCGACTACGAGCCCTTGGCTCGCGAGGCCGCCGTTCCGATAATCGCAGCCCAACTCGCAACAGCGTGGGGCCGCGTTGTACCAGCAGCATCTTACCTTACTCGGTAAATCGCCCAGCACCATCGAATTGACCGGAAGGCTTCACGTGTGGTTCCGTTAGTGAGAAAATAACTGAAATGGCAATCAACTTTAGCGCGCTTTCAAGCGCCGATTTCGAAGAGTTCTGTGCCGAGTTGCTGCAGGCCACTGGCTTTGTGAACATTAACTGGCGCAAGGGGACCGGACTTGCGACCAGCCCAGCAGACAAGGGCCGTGATATCACCTGTGACCACCTTCGCCTCGAGCCCGACGGCAGTCAGCATTTCGAGCATTGGTTCGTTGATTGCAAGCATTTCAAGAAAGGCGTTCCCCCGAAGGAACTGCAGAACCTGCTCACGTGGTCGGAAGCCGAGCGGCCCGATGTTGCCCTGTTCATCGTCTCGAACTTCCTCAGTAATCCAGCGAAGGAATATCTGGACTCCTACCGAAAGAACAACCGGCCACCATTCAAGATCCGTTATTGGGAACGGCCGCAGCTCGCTCGGATGCTCCACCGCAAAGTAAGCCTCCTGCGCAAATACAATCTTGCCGATGTTCCGATTCGAAAACTAAAGGATATTCTGGCCGCCGAAGACGAGTTCTTTACGAAGGTCTGGTACGGACGAAAGGCTCCCGCTGAGCATTATCGTGCGCAAGGAACGCCAGAATACATCATTAAGGGAATGCTCAAGGGAAAGCGTGATGCTGAGAAACGCTTCGGCAAGAAGAATCTTGGTCCGTGGACCGACTTCGAATGGGGAATGTTGAGCGGAAAACTTTCGGCATTACGCTGGGTTTTGGGCGACGATTGGGACACGCTTGATACCTGAAACCGTGGCCCAGCCAGCAGGAACCATTCTTGCCTGTCGGCCTGATTGCTTAGGAACACCGATGGCAGCTAAGATCGAAATCAAGAAGACCGGCGAGGATGTCTTCCAGGTCTTCATCACGGACGGCGAGAACACGACATCGCACCGCGTCACGATGAAGACCGACGACTACGAGCGCATCTCGGGCGACCCGGCTGAGTCAACGGAACTCGTCCGCCGCGCCATCGAACTCCTCCTCGCCCGCGAGCACCCAAAACCAATCCCTCCCGAATGCGATTTGACGATCCTCGGCCAATACCTCGCCCACTTCGCCCGCTCCCAAAAAGCCGCAACCTAGAGGGGAAACGGCCCGATCGGTGGAAGCGCGGGGCTTCAGCCCCGCGAAAAAGAGACAGCGCGCAGCGCTGAACCAATGCGCAGCCTCACCCGCAGCAAGTACTCGCCGCGCGAACCCGTTGGCCGCAGCTGTCAACGCCGATCAAAAGTCCACAGACTCTCGCGCTTGACACGCTCATCCCCGCTGCTAGCCTGTCCGCGTGATGCTGAAAATGGGATCGACAACTCGAATTGACGCCCCGGCGAGGGCCGCCCTCTCGGCCTGGGGAGGGTGCAAAACGCATCCCTTCTCGTCCCTCGTTTCTACTCGACAATGCTGTCGAATAGAATCAGCCGTAACTCGCTCAAAACAAACGGTCGACGCCTTCGCTACCCGTCAATACTTCCAAGATCGCGCGAAGCGCGGCGAGCGCTTCAGCGCATCCTCTTCGCTCGCTATCGTGTTTTCTTTCGGCAACTTAGCCCGGTTCGCAGTTCTACTCGACAATGTTTTCCGAGTAGATTTCGCTGCATCTCCTTCAAAACAAACGATCCGCGCCCTTTCTACTCGACAATTTTTCGGGGGGTCTCCAAGGCAAATCCGGCGATTCGTCCAGAATCGCCGTCCCGAGCGAACATCGTGAGCCGAGGGGGTCAACCCACGCCACGCTCACTTTCGAATGAAATAGCGCACAAGGACAACCACGATGCCCGCAAAGATTGAAGTCGAAAAGATCGGCGACGAAGAATTTCAGGTCCGCGTGACCGAAGGCAAGGGCCACACCTCGCATCGCGTCACACTGAAGAAGGCCGACTACGACCGCATCACCGGCGGCAAGATCGAGCCCGCGGAACTCGTCCGCCGCTCGTTCGAATTCCTGCTCGAAAACGAGCCCAAGGAATCGATCCTCGGGCGGTTCGACCTCACCGTCATCAGCCGCTACTTCCCCGATTTCGAGCGCGAGATCAAACAGAGGCTGGCGCGTGCAAACTAGGCAGGGTTCAATTCCGCGGCTTCATCGGCGCATCCACGCGGCTCGGCCGCGGCGCGGGAAACTTGTGCTCGCGATGCGCCGCCGAAGGATGCCTCACTTTCGACGGCCGTCCCTCTTTGATCATGCGTTGATATGCCTCCCGCCACGACGGCAACTCGCGCGATTCCTGCGTCCAGTGCACGACGGCAGCTTCGTCGCACCAATCGATCAGCTTCGGCATCGCGTCGCGATGCGCGCCCTGCGTGCGGAACGATTCCATCGCCGCGTCGGCATCCCATGCCGTCATGGTCCAGAAAGCGTTTCGCGCTTCGCGCATCAGACGGCCCGCGACGAAACCCGGCGAGCGCTGGGCCTGCCGCGACGATCGGATCGCATACCACAAGAATTGCGGCAGGTAGAAAATCGACCGGATTCGCAAGCGCGTTATCGACACGAACACCATCGCCCGATTGCTCACTCGGTTTATATCACGGGGTTGCTGGTCCGCGGCGGCGCGCCGCGCGTTTCCCTAGTGCGCTTGAGGGAGGAGATTTCTGCCGCGAGAGATGGAGGAGGACGTTCGTCTGCTCGCCCGGCGCGACCCACACGCCCTGTCGCCATTCCGAAACACGGCCTTCGTAGAACGCGCGCACGTCGTATTGGCCTTCTGGAAGGGCCGCGACCCAAAAATGACCTTGCGTATTCGTGGTTGCGCTCTCGATGTGGTGGCCGTCACTGGTCTGTGCAATCACGTGAGCTCCGGCAGCGGGCTTGCCGTCTGCGTTCAGCACCTGCCCGCCGATCGTGCCAAGCCCTCCGGACTGCGGCGCCGCACCAACGCTCGCAACAATCGCCGCGCACAGGAGCATCGCGAAGAACAATCGATATCGCATGGCAGCCCCTCCGAATTCCCTTTTCTTATTTTCTCAGGTGGAGCGGCAAGCGGAGTTTCGCGGTGCCCGATGCGCAAACAGCGAAGCACGATCGAAGCAGAGCGGAGCGCTCTACTGATTCAGCAGCGGGATGCTCGACGCGGGCTGCGGCGCGGGAAACGATTTCAGGAACGCGTAAATGTCGGCGAGATCCTGATCGGAGACGACTTTCGCCGTGTACGGCGGCATCTGACCGGTCGGCGCGCGGACGTAGCGAATCACGCCCCCGAGCGTCAGCGCTGGCGGACCGATGCGCGGCGCGATGGCCGCACCCGCTCCTTGGCGGCCGTGGCATTCATAGCAGCCGTACACGGCGAAGAGTTTCTTGCCGTTGTCCGCGTTGCCCTGAAGCGATTCGGCAGGCGAAGTTGCAGGCGCGATCGATCTCAGGAACGCGTAGATATCGCCGAGCTCCTGATCGGACGCAGTCGCGACCGGAACAGGCGGCATTTTCCCGGTCGGCTTTCGCGCGTACGCAATCAGACCCGGCAGATCGACGGGCAGCGGAGCAATCGGGGGCGCGAGATTCGTGCCCTCCGCTTGCGCGCCGTGGCACGTCGCGCAGCCCGCGCTCGCGAAGAAGCGTTTCCCGTTCTCGACGTTTCCGGTTGCAGCGTTCGCCGATTTCGCGGCGGGCGCTTGCGCCTCGCTTGCACGACAGCTCAGAAGCACCAGGACCAGCATTGTCATTCCGAGCGAAGCCGCGCGCCCCGTTTTTCCACGCCAGCGCGCTGGCGTGGCGCGCGGCGCAGTCGAGGAATCTGCTGTTCGGTTTTCGCCAGTCTTTGCGCGTTTCATGGGTATCAAAATTACCTCGGCTGCGTGAGAACGTCGACGAGCGCGGGGCTGCCGCTCTTGACGACTTCGATCGCGCGCCGGATCGCGGGCGCGAGATCCTTCGGATCGCTGATCGGGCCTTCGCCGTGCACGCCCATGCTCTGCGCGAGTTTCGCGTAGTCGATCGGCGGATCGGTGAGCACGTTGCCGATGCTCGCTCGCGCGATGCCGCGCTGGTGCTGGCTGGCCATGATCTGAATCTGCATCAGCTCTTGATGATAGGCGCGGTTGTTGTGCATGAGGATGAGAATCGGAATGCGCGAGTGCGCCGCGGTCCACAGCACTCCCGGCGCAAACATCAGGTCGCCGTCGTTCTGGATGCTGACGGTGAGCCGGCCGTGCTTGCGATTCGCGAGCGCCGCGCCGACCGACGCCGGCGCGCCGTAGCCGACTCCGTAGCCGCCCTCCGCGCCGATGTAGTGATAGTGCTTTTTGAAATCCCACAGGCGCAGCGGCCAGCGGCTGACGAACTGGCAGTTCGAGACGAACGACCAGTCTTCGTTCTTGATTTGCGCCCAAAGCTCCATCGAGAGGCGCGCCGTGCTGATGGGGCTTGCGTCCCAGCCGGAGGTCGCCGCGTCCCGCTGCGCCTGCAACAGCTGTTGATGGGCCGCGGCGATTTTCGCGCCGCGATCGGCGAAGGCGCGCTTGCGATCGTCGTTGAGCTGGCGCTTCACGGCCTCGATGAGCGAAGGCAGCGTCGCTTCGGCGTCGGCGGCGATGGCGAGATCGACGGGCGCGTACCGCTGGAAATCCTGATAGTTGCTTTTCAGATAGAGATCGTTGGCGGTGACGCTGAGGAGTTTCGTGCCGGGCTTCGTGATCGGATGCGACTCGGGATAGACCTGGCCGCGAACGGAATTGATCGAGCTCCAAAAATCGGTCAGCTCGAGTCCGGCGATCACGTCGGCTGCGGCAATTGTGGCGCTCGCGCGCTCGGTCATGTTGAGCGGATGGCGAGTGGGGAAATTCATGCGGCCATTGCGGTCGATCACCGGCGCTTGAAGGGTTTCGGCGAGCTCGATCATGCCCGCGAGGCCCGCAGGAGTGCGCGCGACTCGATCGGTGATCAGCACGGGATTCTCAGCCGCTACCAACATGCGAGCCGCTTCCGCAACGGCGGCCGAATCGCCAACGGGCGGAGACGTCATCGTGAGCTTGGGCACAGCCATGTTCGCGCTATCGGGAACGGGATTTTCCTGCAGCTCGTGACCCGCGACGAGCGCGACCGGCATCGTCGGCGGAGTGGTCGCGATCTTGTAGGCGCGCACGGCGGATTCGGCGAACGCCTGCAGGGAGATCGGATTGTCGTCCCACTTTGTGTAGTCGCGAATCATCGCGGCGGGATCTTGCGCGGCGTGCGTCCAATCGACCTGGCCGAATCGCAGCGCCGCATCCGAAAAATTGCCGAGGATGATGTAGACGGGCACGCGGTCGCAGAAGGCGTCGTAGATCGCCATCGATGCGTGCTGGAGCCCGACCGTGCCGTGGACGCAGACGAGCAGCGGCTTGCCTTCGATCTTCGCGTAGCCATGGCCCATCGCGACGGACGATTCCTCGTGGCAGCAGGTGATGAACTCCGGCATTTGGTTGTTGCCGTAGTTGATCAGCGATTCGTGCAGGCTGCGGAATGAGTTGCCGGGATTCGCGCACATGTACTCGAAGTTGAGCGACTTGAGAACGTCCACCATGAAGTCGGAGCCGGGGCGATCGACGGTGAGGACTTCGACGGCAGGGGTCGCGTCTGATCTCCCAGGTTCGACTAGCCGTCGACCTGGCGGCCCCTCTAGCGCTGGTTTCAGAAGCGGCGGCGCAGCGGCGTTCCGAGGCGGCGCCGGCTGCGCGGCGCGCACGGCGACAGGAGGAACAACGAGTGCGGCCGTGCCCGCGGCGGCGGTCCGCAAGAAATCGCGGCGATTTACGGAATCATCCTTTGACTTGCGCACGGCGCCACCCCCTGAAGTTCGCCGGAGAGATTACCCCGATTCCAGTTTTCGCGCACTACCGACCAGCTTCGAAGAGACAAAACCTCTTCGCGGGCTAAGGCCGCCCTCTGTCGGGTGGTTGCTCGACGCGGTCTGGCTCACTACACTAACTTGAACTCAGGAGGCGCGCCATCAAGCTCTCGGTTTTTTGCGGAGTAAGCGTCGATGGTTTTCTGGCCCGGCCGGACCACACGCTCGATTTCCTGGATGCCGGTGGGCAGGAGCCCCACGGCTTCGAAGAATTCTATGCGAGCGTCGATGTCATCATTATCGGCCGCAGGACCTTCGAGGTCGTACTGACGTTCGGCGGGTGGTTTTACGGAACGAAGCCTGTCGTGGTCCTGAGCAATCGTCCGCTCGATTTCTCGTCCATCAAAGGCGGAGTGGTGGAGCAGATGTCCGGAGAACCCGCCGAAATCGCCGCCCGGCTCAAATCCCGCGGCTTTCAGCATGCGTACGTCGACGGCGGGATCACCATTCAGCGCTTTCTCGCGGCTGGATGTATCGACCGATTGGTGATCACGCGAGTGCCCGTACTGATCGGGGCGGGCATCCCGTTGTTTGGCCCAGTGCCGCGGGACATCATTCTGCGCCACGTCGCAACGCGCTCCTATCAGGGCGGCCTAGTGCAAACCGAATACGAAATCGTCGCCGAAAAATCGGCATAGCGACGAAGCGGCCTGCTCGTGGTCTACTCGGACGAGCGCTGCTCCTTTCTCCTCTCCGCAACCCATGCAAGAAAACGCTTCATGCGGACGCGCTCGCGCCACATCAGGCGGAAGAATTTTCGGGCGTCGAGATCGGCGGCTTCCTGGCCGAAGAAGGTTTCCATGCGCCATTGAATGTAGGGCGATTTCCACGGGCGCAGACGATAGCCTTTGGCGGTGATCCAGTAGTAGCGCAGCGCGTTGAACATTTCGAATCGGCCAAGGGTATCATGCAGAAAAGGAGTAGCTACGATGAAGAGTTTTGGATGGGGAATTGTGTTTCTGCTCGCAATGCCGCCTGCGCCGGCCGCATTTGCACAGAAAGCGTCGGACCCAGTACTGGAATCCGCACAAATGCCGAAATATCCCCCGGTCGCCAGAACCGCCCACGTCACGGGCGACTTGGAGGCCGAATTTACACTGGACGAAGGCGGCAACGTCGCTTCGGTCCGGATCTTGTCTGGCCCACCTTTGTTGGCAAGGCCCACAGAGGAAAACATCCGAACCTGGAAATTTCACTTACCTACAGAGAACAACAGACCCGGCCGGAAATTCAAGACGACATTTGCGTATCGTCTCTCGGACCGGTACGTTTCAAGAAGCCGCGTGCCGCCTATATCTGTGACGTTTGACTCATTCGACCGCGTCGAAATTACGAGCGACCAGTGGAATATCGAGCCGAGCTACTGAAACGTGCAAGGGTACGGCCTCATGCGAATCAGGACAACCGTCTGACCCAGAGGCGCTCAGTGGCGGGCTTGCCGAGGTGGATGCGCGCGGAGCCGTGGCCGGAGACCGTGAGCGACATGGTCTGGTCGTATTCGCGGCCGAGGACGCGCACGTGAGACGCGGGCCGCAGATGGCGCTGCTCCAAGAATTCGAGAAACGCGGGATCTTTTTCGTACACGCGCAGGACTTCGTAGGAATGGCCGGGTTCTGCGTCCGAAAGACGCACGGCGCCGTGTTTGCGCCGAAGGCGCGACATTCCGCCAAAGAGCGGGACGCCATGCGGGCAGTGGCTGTCGCGTCCAAACCGCGCGAGCAGAAGGCGCGCGACCTCGGGCGAGATGCCGTGCTCGAGGCGCTCGGCCTCTTCGTGCGCACGCGACCATTCGAGGCCAATGATTTCGGTGAGCAGCTTTTCGGCGAGCCGATGCCGCAGGACGAGGTGCTGCGCGGTTCCCTTCCCTTTGGCCGTGAGCTGGATGCGTCCATCGCGCCCGACGCGAAGGTATCCGCCGCGGGCCATGCGCTTGAGCGCGGCGGTGACGGCGGGCGGAGTGACGCCGAGGTCCTCGGCGAGGCGCGCGCTGATCGGGACCTGCTCCTCCTGGACGATCTCCCAGATCGCTTTGAGGTAGTCTTCCTGGGAAACACTTGTGGTTTCGCGGCGCATAGATCCTAAGAAAGGTCCTTCGACTCGCTCCGCTCGCTCAGGATGACGATCCTGATCGGATCGTCAGAGACACTCGTTGTTTCTCGTCGCATAGATCCTAAGAGAGATCCTTCGTCACGTTGCTGCTCCCTTCCTCCGTCAGGGCAAGCAGGATGACGATCCTGATCGGATCGTCAGAGACGCTCGTGGTTTCGCGGCGCATGAGTCGTTGCGAGTAAGTCTACATCACAGAGCGCCGATTCGTGAGGTTGCAGCCCCGTGGGCGCTGAAGAGAGATCCTTCGACTGCGTCCCGAGCCCGCACACAGCGCGGCGACAACACGTCGCGCGTGACTCCGCTCAGGATGACAACTGACTCGAATACGTCACGCGACCGCAAGGACGACTTTGCCGAATTGCTCACGGCTTTCGAGGCGGCGGTGCGCGTCGGCGGCGCGTTCGAGAGGCAGCACGGTATCGATGACGGGCTTGAGCAGTCCACGCTTGAAAAGTTCGAGCACGGAGAATAGCTCCGATTTGTATCCCATGAACGAGCCGAGAATCGAAAGCTGGCGCGCGAAGAGGTAGCCGACGTTGATCTTGCTGTCGCGGCCGGTGGTCGCGCCGCAGGTGACCAAACGGCCGCCGGACGCGAGGCTGTAAACGCTCTGGTCCCAGGTGGCTTCGCCAACGTGCTCGAAGACGACATCGACGCCGCGGCCATTTGTCAGCTTTTTGACTTCGCGGGCGAATTCGCCGCCGTGCAGCAGGACATCATCCGCGCCAAGTTCTTTGGCTTTGCGCAGCTTTGGTTCGGAGCCAGCAGTGGCGATCACGCGTGCACCGGCTGCCTTCGCGATCTGAATGGCGGCGCTGCCCACGCCGCTGCCCGCGGCGATCACGAGCACTTCTTCGGCGGGCTGAAGGTGAGCGCGATTGAAGAGCATATGCCACGCCGTGAGAAAGACGAGCGGAACCGCAGCGGCTTCTTCGAAGCTCATGTTGGCGGGAATCGGAATCACGTTGACGGCAGGTGACCTCACGAATTCGGCGTAGCCACCGGGAATGGTCGTGCCAAAGAGCGTGTAGTCCCTGCAGAAATTGTCGCGGCCGGCGAGGCACTGCGGGCATTGGCCGCAGGAAGTCCCCGGCGCGAGGAGAACTTTGTCGCCCACTTTCACATTCCTGACGCTGTCGCCGACTTTTGCGACTTCGCCGGAGATGTCGCTGCCGAGAATGTGCGGGAACTGGACAGGCCGATTCGGGAGACCGCCGCGCATCCAGAGGTCGAGGTGATTGAGCGCGCAGGCGCGGACGCGAACGAGAACGTCGTGAGGGCCAATCGACGGCTCGGCGATGTCGGTGTAGCGCAAGACCTCGGGACCGCCGTGCTCGTTGATGACGACCGCCTTCATGAATGCCTCCGGAGAGATTGAGCGCGCTAAAGTAGCATCGGCACGAAAGGCTGTCTAGATACGCTGGAGATGCCGAACCCTCGCATGTAGGGTGGATGGTTCCTGCAGTGCCAAGAATCTTCGCCGGGCGTAGCCGTGCTACGCCCCTACGAAACCTAGCGGAGGAGCCGCAGGACTCGCAGAAATGGGCAACGGCGCGCAGACAGGAGTGCCTGCGCATGCCACGAAGCACAATGAATTGACAGTCTGAGCGGGGAGACGTAGGCTCAAGAAAAGCCGCATAGACATCCCTCGACTGCACTCGGGACAAGGGATCGTCAGTGCCACCGAAGAGCCATGGACATCTTCGAAGAAATCGTGCGGATGCGGAGGGCGGGCGAGCGCGGGGCGCTTGCGACGATTGTCCACACGAACGGGTCGATTCCGAGCTACGAAAGCTCGCGGATGCTGGTGCGCGAGGACGGCTCGATCGCCGGGACGATCGGCGGCGGATGCGTGGAGGCAGACGTCTGGGCGGCGGCAAAGGAAGTGATGCACGCCGAGCAGCCGCGCAAGATGACGTTCAATTTGAACCACGAGGCCGCATACGATGCGGGGCTGATTTGCGGCGGCACGCTGGAGGTTTTTGTGGAGCCGATTCTGCCGCAGCCGGTTCTTTACATTTTCGGCGGCGGGCACATTTCGCTGGGGGTGGCGCGCGCGGCGAGCGCGGCGGGATTCGCGGTGAACGTGGTGGACGATCGCGCGGCGTTTGCGAATAGCGAGCGGTTTCCGATGGCGGGCGAGCTATACACGTCGTACGAGGACGCCTTTGGGAAGATCAAGCCGAACGCGTCGAGCTATCTGCTGATCGTGACTCGCGGACACAAGGACGACATGCGCGTCCTGGCGTGGGCCGCGCGGACCGAGGCGCGCTACGTCGGCATGATCGGGAGCAAGCGCAAGGTGCTCTCGGTTTACAAGGCGCTTGAAAAAGAAGGCTACTCCGCCGAAGAATTCGAGCACGTGCACGCGCCTGTGGGGCTCGATATCGGCGCGCTTTCACCGGAAGAGATTGCCGTCAGCATCGTGGCGGAGCTGATCGCCATGCGGCGGAACGCGCGGAGTTTGCCGCACAAGTCGGTGAAGCTCTCGCAGGCCGTGGCCCGAGGAGATTAGCGCCTGGTAAGGCCGAAAGAACGTAACAGCAGATTCCTCGACTGCGCCGCGCGGGCTGCCGCGCAGCGAAAAATAAGACGCGCGGCTCCGCTCGGAATGACAATTCAGTTTCCTGTTTGCCCGCATCAAGAAGCCGTGCCTTCAACGTCGCCCTCGACGCTGTCGCACAACTTCTGACACGGGGCTACCCAAGCCAATCGTGGCGCAAAACAGAAAACCTATCAAGCCGCTTGCCGTCGCCATCCTCTCCGGCGGCGAATCGCGGCGGATGGGCACTCCAAAGGCGCTTCTTCCCTACCGCGGGAAAACGTTCATCGAACATTTGGTCGAAGTGACGCGGCATCCGCGCGTGGACGTGACGCGAATCGTGCTGGGCGCGCACGTTGAGGAGATTCGCAAAACACTTGGCGAGAACGCTGCAAATGTGGTCGTGAATGCGGAGTGGCAGAAGGGACAGGTCTCCTCGATTCAGGCGGCCATTCGAAGTCTTCCTGCGGGCGGCACTGACGGACTGATTCTCTGCCCGGTAGATCATCCCATCGTATCGGCCGAACTCATTGCGCAACTGATCGAGGCGTTTGACGCGAGCGGAAAAGCGATCGCCCTACCGACATATCACGGCAAGCGCGGTCATCCGGTAATCTTCCGAGCGACGCTGTACGAAGAACTGCTGGCGGCGTCGCCCGAGGTGGGCGCGAGGCAGGTGGTGTGGGCGCACGCGGGAGACGTCGCCGAAGTCGCAACGGAAGAAGAGGGCGTGATCCTGAATCTGAACGATCCAGAAAGCCTGCGCAGAGTTATGGGAAAGATCGAGTAGAGCGCTTTCTCAGGAAAGTTTTCGCAGAAGCGCGGCAACGGCGTCGGCGCAAAGCTGGGCGGCGTGGAAACTGGCGGGAGGCAGGCCGCCGAGCGCGCCAGAGATGTCATCGGGCGTGATGGCGCGGGCTTCGGCAGGCGACTTCCCAGACAGCAGATCCGTCAGAACAGAACTCGACGCTATGGATGCGACGCAGCCCTGAGTCTTGAACCGAGCGGCGGTGATGCGGCCGTTTTCGAGGCGAACCGCAAGTCGCAAGATATCGCCGCAGACCGGATTGGTGACTTCGACCGTGGCCGTGGCGTCCGGCAGGTCTCCGGAGTTGTGCGGGTTCTTGAAGTGATCGAGGAGCGTCTGACCGAACATCCGAAACAGTATAGAGCAGCGCGGCCCGCGCTCCACGCGGCTCGGTGAAGCGAGCAAGCGCCGCCAAGCAAGAGGAAGCCTCGCAATCTTTCGCCTTTTTCTGGAATCTCATTGACAGGATGGGGCTTAGGGCGATACTTTTAGTGTTCCTAGCCAGCGTTCTCTCGTCAGGGCGCGAGAGAACAGCCCTTGTTTAATCCGCCTACAGATGCTTAGGAGACTGCAGATGCGACGATTCCTACATCTTCTCACCCTCGTGATCGCCGTCGCGGCAGGTGCGACCGCCGGTTTTGCGCAGGACGGGAAGCTGAAACCGATTCTCACCCCGAAACAGGCATACGTATTCGTAGATGGAAACGCGATCCGCGAAGGAAACCATAGCATTTCACTGAGCCCGGGCAAGCACACCGTTGTGGTCGTGAACTACGGCTACAAGATTTATACGCAAGACGTAAACATCGAAGCCGGAAAGACCACGAAGCTCGAAGTGAAACTCGAGCCGCAGGGCGGGAATGTCAGCGGGCCGTTCGGAGCCGTAGAACTGAAGGGCGATGAACGCGCGGCCGTGCTTTCGAACGGAGCCACGCCCGGCTATTTCGTCGGGCATGTGGACGAGTTCAACTTCGATTGGTTTCTTTGGCACCAGCTTTTGCTTTTGCCTCCGGGCACCCATCACATCACGGTCACGCACCAAGGTAAGACGGTCTGGTCCGGCGATGTGAATGTGGTGGCAAACAAGAAGGTCATCGTGCAACTGGCCAGCGGCACTCAGAAGACGGTCGATTGGAAGCGCGGCGAGAGCCTGAAGGACGTTCCCCGATTCAAGGTGGGCATTGCAAGCGCGCAGATCGCCATCGCACCGGTGACCGGAAACTTCAGCTCCTCGACGGCGAACATCAACTGCGGGCAGTCCGCAACGCTGAACTGGCAGACCAGCGAAACAGTCGATGCGAACATCAGCGGAATCGGGACGGTGCCGACGAGCGGCAGCCAGTCGGTTTCGCCGCACGCGACGACCACGTATGACTTCACATCAGCCGGCCCGGGTGGAACGGTCAAGGGCAGCGCGACGGTCAACGTCAACACGAAAGTGGACGCGAGCCTGACGGCGAACCCGACCGAACTTCACTACCGGAAGATCGGCGATAAGGTGCTGACGCAGGACTCGTCCAACGTAACCTGGCAGACTTCGAACGCGGACAGCATCACCGTGGACGGCAAGACGGTAGCTGCGAGCGGAAACGAGACGGTACAAGGCACACCGGCGGACACGAGCTCCGTGCCGGAAGGCGGGCAAGCTCGCACGATTGACGAGAGCAAGACGATCACGCTGAACGCGACGAACGTCTGCGGCGGTTCGGCCACGCAGGCCGCTTCGCTGCACATTAGTGGATCGGTCGAGCCGATTCCAGCGGTGACGCTGCAGAGCATCTTTTATCCCACGGACTATCCGGACAAGAAGAATCCGCAGGTCGGCCTCGTTCGCAGCCAGCAGCTGGCGCTGGCGACGCTCGCGGGCGGATTCAAGAAGTATCTCGAATACGATCCGGATGCGAAGCTCTCGATTGAAGCCTATGCGGATGAGCGCGGGTCCAAGCCGTACAACCAGGACCTGAGCGAACGCCGCGTCGAGCGGATCAAGCAGTATTTGGTCGATCAGGGCATCTCCGCCGACAAGGTGCAGACCGCCGCGTACGGCAAGGAGCGTCCGCTGGACAAGCGGACCGTTTCCAGCCTCGAGAGTACAAATCCGAATGCGCCGCCAAAGGCTCGCCTGAAGGATAAGCGGACCGATTGGCTGGCGTACAACCGCCGCGCGGACATCGTGCTGCTGCCGTCGGGCAAGAAGTCGGCGCAGTTCTTCCCGCACAACGCCGACGATTCAGGGCTCATCTGGCAGATGCCGAAACCAGCGCTGAAGAAGGTGGAAGCGGATCAGTAATCTGCTTGAAAGGCAAAACGCGCCGAAGGGCAAACGCTCTTCGGCGCGTTTTTGTTTCTCGTTGCTAGCTGGCAGCCTTTGCCGACTGAACCACCGACCGATATCCCGATGTTGAAGCCTTTTTTGCGGCCTCGATCATTTCGGGGCCAGTGAGAAGCGGAGTCGTCTTAATGCTCTTGACGGCGCCGCCGGAGGCAAAGGCCAGAGCGATCGCCGCGGCAGCGATATTGTCCGGCATTTCGATCAGGGCGACAGCATCGTAGTCGCCAAACGAAAGAAACATGTTGTGGACTCGTCCGCCGAGCTTTTCGATGGGAGCCTGGATCACGGACGTGCGATCGTGTGGATTGTGGAGCAAAGCCTGTACGGCTTCGGGGGTGTAGGCCGCTTGAATCAGGAAGTGAGCCATCGTTTTCTCTCCTTTCCCATAGACGGAAAGAGGCTGGGAATTGCCGGCATCGTCACATAGCGGCGAGCTAAGGTCAAGCCAAGCGCGTCGATCCGCCGAGGCGCATCCGTGCTGACCGTGGTGGCGGCGATCATCGAGCATGAAGGAAAGATACTAGCGTGCCAGCGGCGGCGCGGCGGGCGGTTCGAGCTGATGTGGGAGTTTCCGGGCGGCAAGATTGAGCCGGGCGAGACGCCTGAACAGGCGCTGGCCCGAGAGCTACGGGAAGAGCTGGGCGTGAACGCGGAGATCGGACGCGAAGTGTTCCGCTCGAAGTATTCCTACGCAGAAATGCGCGAGCCCATCGAACTGATCTTCTTTGCGGCTACTGTGGCGGTGGAGCAGATCGAGAACAAGGAGTTCGAGCAGGTTATGTGGCGGACGCCGGAATCGCTGCCGGAAATGAATTTTCTTGCGGCAGACCGGGAGCTAATCGAAAAGCTCGCCAGCGGCGCGATTTGCTTGCCCGGAGATAAAGGCTGAAAGCAGGATTCACCGCAGAGACGCAGGGGACGCGGAGAAACCGAGGAATCCTACAGGCGGCACCGAGCCAAGCACGATTGCCGGGCACAGCATGCTGTGCCCCTATGAAAAAGGGCGTACGCGAAAGCTACTTTGCGCCGAAAATCTTGCGGACGATCATCGCGACGGGATCATAGAACTCGTCGACGACGCGCTCCTTGAGGGGGATAATCGCGTTGTCGGTGATGTGGATTTCCTCGGGGCAAACTTCCGTGCAGCACTTGGTGATATTGCAGTAGCCGATCCCGAGTTCCTTCCGCAGGATGCCCAGACGATTGGCGCCGTCGAGCGGGTGCATTTCGAGCGCCGCGGAGCGGACGAAGAAGCGCGGGCCGCCGAATTCCTGCTTCTTATCGTGCTCGCGCAGGACGTGGCAGACGTTCTGGCACAGGAAACACTCGATGCACTTGCGGAATTCCTGCACGCGATCCACATCGGCCTGGTCCATTTTCCATTCGGCGCCCGGGCGCGGCTGGAACGGCGCGATCTTCTTATTGACCTCGTAGTTCCAAGAAACGTCCGTGACCAGATCCTTGATCACGGGAAAAGATTTCATCGGCAAGACCGTGATCGGCTGGTCGAGCGGTAGCGAATCCATGCGCGTCTTGCACATCAGGCGCGGGCGCCCGTTCACCTCGGCCGAACACGATCCGCATTTCGCAGCCTTGCAATTCCAGCGGACGGCGAGATCGGGCGACTGATTGGCCTGGATGGAATGAATGGCGTCGAGAACCACCATGCCGGGCGTGAGCGGCACCTGATAGTCAACGTGCTTGCCGGTTTCGCGGTCGCCTCGAAATACGCGCAGGGTTGCCGTCGTCTCCGCCATCTACTTCTCCTCCGCAAGAATCTGCTGAAGCTCCGCGGGCATCGGGGCGCGCGGAACTTCGAACAGATTCATCGCGTCGCCTTTTTTCACAATTACGAGGTTCTTTGCGCCCCACGCGTCTTCGGTCTTCGGGAAATCCAGGCGGCTGTGCGCGCCGCGGCTTTCTTTGCGCGCGAGCGCGGCATGTGTGCAGGCCTCCGAGACGGTCAACATGCGCTGAAGGTCCATGCACAGATGCCAGCCGGGGTTGAATTCGCGCGAGCCATCGGCACGCACATTTTTCGCGCGCGCCTTGAGCTTGTCCAGTTCCACAAGCGCCTTGCGCAAATCTTCATCCGTGCGGAAGATGCCCACGAGGTTCTGCATCGTGTCCTGCAAGTCATGGTGAATCTTGTACGGATTCTCGCCACTGGTTCGCTCGAAGGGGGCGAGAACCTCACGCTCCGCGGCTTCGATCTGCGCGTTATCGAGTGCAGGCGCTGAGGCCTTCTTCGCGTACTGACCGGCAGCCAGTCCCGCGCGCCGACCAAAGACAAGCAAATCGGAAAGCGAATTGCCGCCCAGACGATTCGCTCCATGAAGTCCGCCGGCCGCTTCCCCGGCCGCGAAAAGTCCCGGGAGCGAGGACTGGCCCGTCTCGGCATCCACGCGAATTCCGCCCATCACGTAGTGGCAAGTCGGCCCAACTTCCATCGGGCCTTTCGTGATATCCACATCGGCAAGCTCTTTGAACTGGTGGTACATGCTCGGCAGCTTGCGCTTCACGTATTCGGCTGGCTTATGCGAAATGTCGAGGAACGCGCCACCATGCGGAGTGCCACGGCCTTCCTTCACTTCGGTGTAGATCGAACGCGCGACCACATCGCGCGTAGAAAGCTCCAGGCGCTTCGGGTCGTATTTCTCCATGAAGCGCTCGCCGTTCTTATTGCGCAAGATCCCGCCTTCGCCGCGGACTGCTTCCGTGACGAGAATTCCCTGCACTCCCGGCGGCCAGACCATACCTGTTGGATGGAACTGCACAAATTCCATGTCGAGCAGTTCTGCGCCTGCGTCGTAGGCGAGGGCCATACCGTCGCCGGTGCATTCCCAGGAATTCGACGTGATCTTCCAGGATTTGCCGATGCCTCCTGTAGCGATGACGATCGCCTTCGCCTTGAAGACAACGAATTTGCCGGAATTGCGCCAGTACGCGAACGCTCCCACGACGCGATCGCCATCTTTCAGCAGCCGCGTGACCGTGCATTCCATGAAGACATCGAAGCCCATTTCCACGCCGCGATCCTGCAGCGTACGGATCATTTCGAGGCCGGTGCGGTCTCCGACGTGGCAGAGGCGCCTGAACGTGTGGCCGCCGAATGCCCGCTGAAGGATTTCGCCGTCCGGTGTGCGATCGAAGAGCGCGCCCCACTGCTCGAGTTCGCGGACGCGGTCAGGGGCTTCCTGAGCGTGAAGCTGCGCCATGCGCCAATTGTTGAGGCGCTTTCCGCCGTTCATCGTGTCGCGGAAGTGCGTTTTCCAACTGTCAGCCTTGTCGAGGTTCGCCATCGCCGCAGCGAGGCCGCCCTCGGCCATCACGGTGTGCGCTTTGCCGAGAAGAGATTTGCTAACGACCGCGACGCGCGCGCCCTGCGCGAGCGCTTCGATCGCCGCGCGAAGACCCGCACCTCCAGCGCCAATGATCAATACGTCGTGTTCGTGGATTTCGTATTGAGAGGCGGGTGTCACAGGAGTCGAATGTCCCTTATCGCGCCGCAGGCAACGAGCCGAATGTACAGATCGGTGAGTGCGACGGAGAACAAGCTTACCCAAGCCCAGAACATGTGGTGTTCATTCAACTTGGTCACAACGTGCCAAGCCGAGCGTCGCGGCGGCCCAAACGTCGCGCACGAAAAGCAGTCCAGCCGCCCGCCCACCAGGTGGCGCAATGAATGGCAAGACGCCGAATAGGTCGTCAGCAGGATCACGTTCAACAGCATCACCAGCGTGCCGACGCCAATCCCGAATTTGCCGTCGAAACGAAAGGCAACGACTGTGTCGTACCAGAGAAAAACAAGAATAATCGTCACGAGGTAGAAGAAGTAGCGGTGCACGTTCTGAAGAATCAGCGGAAACTTCGCTTCGCCGATATAGCCCCGGTGCTCGCCCTCACTCACGGCACAGGCAGGCGGATGCATCACGAAGGCCCGATAGTACGCCTTCCTGTAGTAGTAGCAAGTAAACCGAAAACCAGCCGGCCCGCCGAGAATCAAGAGCGCCGGGGAAAACGGCCACCAGCGATGATGCGGGTCGATGAGAGGAGAGTAGAACGGCGAAAGATACGGCGCGGTCCAGAAATAGTTGTTTTCGAAGGCGCGCCAAGTAGCGTAGATGATGAAGCCGGTGAAAACGACGAGCGTGGGAACGATTTCAATCCACCACGCGTCCTGACGCAGCGTACCGCCGAAACGAGCTAGTCCCTTAACCGTCGATGAGTCCGTCACCCTTTTCCTTCCGTGAGATCAGAGACAGAATATTCGAGAAACGAGCTTTTGCAAATACGAATTTCGCGAAAACTGCGCGGCGGCGATCGCAGCACGCGCTTGCGAAATTCCATGTGCGTTTATTTCGGCGCCTGGATCGATTCGAGGTATCGCACGAGGTTCTCGAGCCGGACGTTCCCTCGATCGACGTCTTCTTCGACCTGGTGAAAGATCGGTCCCCAGATCGGCATTTCGCGAGAGCCGTGCGCGGCGAGCACGTCGTCACCCATGATGACCTTGCGCACGCGCGCGGCCGGAAATTTTCCGCCGTTGTTTTTCGACAGGACGGTGAGGTCGGCGACCTTCGTTTTCAGCGAGGCCGCTGCGGGACCATCGCCTTTTGCATCCAGGCCGTGGCACGACGCGCAATAGGCGCGGAACAGGTCCGGTCCATTCAGCGAACGAATTAGCTGCGGAAGTTGTTGGTCGCCTGCGGGCGGCTTCGATTGCGTCTGGGTCTGCGCACGGACGCCGCCGGCCGCGCCGCAGGATAGCGCAAGAGCCAAGGCGAATCGCATTGTTGCCCGGATCACGCCGCCGATCCTCGTCATGTGCGCCCTCCCACGCTACCGCAGCGCCCACACTCGTGCGCTAAAACCAAGAACAGCTTAGCGCGAAATAAAGCTCTTGGCACGTGCGAGCGGTCACACACCGGTGTGACTCCGGTCACGGACCTCCCGAGCATGATGGCTCATGTTGCCTTTGCCCGACGCGGGCGCAAGGAAGGTCACGTCATGGCCAACATTGTTTTGGGAATGGCGCTATCGCACGGACCGATGCTCAGCACTACACCGGAACAGTGGGCGCTGCGCGTCCCTGCCGATCGCGCCGCCAAGCACCCATTCCGCGGCCGGACGCTGAGCTTTAATGAACTCGTGGAGCTGCGGCGCGACGACCGGTTCGACCTGCAAAGCACCCTCGACGTGATGCGCGCGCGTCACGCCTCCTGCCAGACCGCGCTCGACCGGCTTGCGGACGTTTTCGCTGAAGTGAGCCCCGATGTCGCCGTGATCTTCGGAAACGACCAGATGGAAATTTTCCAGGAGTCGCTGATCCCGGCCTTCGGCGTGATGCATGGTGAAAAAATCGTGAATTCGGAGATGTCGGAGGCGCGCCGGGCAAAATTACCTCCCGGAATTGCGGAAGCCGCCGCCGGGCACATACCGCCGGGCGGCGCAAGCTATTCAGGCGCTCCGGAGTTGGCGCGCCACATCATCAAATGCCTGATGGCGGATTCGTTTGACGTGGCAACGATGAAAAGCTTTCCCACCGCGGAAACGCCCCACGCTTTCGGCTTCATTTACCGCCGCGTGATGCGGGACCAGCCTGTGCCGAGCGTTCCGCTGTTGCAGAACACGTTTTTCCCGCCGAACCAACCCTCGACGCAACGGTGCTACGACTTCGGCCGGGCGGTGGCGAAGGCAATTCGCAGTTGGCCGGGTGACGCCCGCGTGGGGGTGTTCGCCTCGGGAGGGCTGTCCCATTTCGTAATCGACGAGCAGCTTGACCTGGGCTTCCTCGAAGCCCTTCGAAAGCGCAGCGCGGGCGAAATCACGGGTATGCGGGAAGAACTTCTGCAATCCGGCAGTTCGGAGATCAAGAACTGGATTGCGCTGGGCGGCGCCATGTCGGAAACGGGGCGTGAGTACCGCCTTGTGGACTACGTTCCGTGCTACCGATCCGAAGCCGGAACTGGCACAGCCAACTGCTTCGTTTTTTGGCGGTAGCATAGGGATTCGGCGGTCTAGTCTCGGTGCACCGTGTCGGGTGAGAACGCCGGCAGACAGACCGAGATGTATTCAGCACCCTCCGGAGTCGAGTACTGCACCCACTCGCCGCGATGGGCGATCACGGCCTGGCCTTCGCGCACGTCCAACGTTCCGTTCCTGTGCGTCACGCGCAAAGCACCTTTCAAAACCAACGAGTATTCGTCAAACTCGGGCGTTTGGCCGGGCTCGAGCCATCCGGCCGGACTGCGCATGTGGGCGACGCTCACGCCAGCCGTCTTCGAATTCACGCGCCCGACGTATTCGGCAATCGTCTTCGGCTTGGTGTCGGCAGCTTCGATGCGAGCCGGGCTTTCGATCAACGTAGGCATCGGATTTCCGGGTCCTCCCTCTTTCATTTGTCAATCGCAAAGAAAAAATCACACAAGGCTGCGTCCGCCGTCGACCGCGATCACCTGTCCGGTGACAAAATCGGCGGTAACGAGATACGCGACGGCTGCCGCGATATCGTCTCCGGTGCCTGTGCGGTGCAACGGAACGCGGCGGATGTATTCTTCGTCGGGCGGTTCGCCGGAGAACTGAATCGTGCCCGGCGCGACGCTATTGACAAGAATCTCGGGTGCGAGCGCGCGCGCCAGGCAACGCGTCAGCATGATCGATCCGGCCTTCGACACGCAGTAGTGCGTGAAGCTCGGCCACGGAAGCAGTCCGCCCAGCGACGACAAATTGATAATCCGTCCTCTTCCCTGCCGCTTCATGAGCGGTGCGACGGCTTGTGCGCACAAGAACTGAGATTTCAAATTCGCATCCATGATCCGGTCCCAGTGCTCGTCGGTGAGGTCCTCAAACTTGACCGGAAAGAAAACGCCGGCGTTGTTGACGAGAATGTCGATCCGGCCAAATTCCTTTTCTACAGCCGCGACCATCTTCGCCACTTCCGTGCGTTTTGATACGTCCGCGCGGATGGAGAAAGCGCGGCCTCCGCCAAGTTCGATCTCGCTTGCGAGCGCATCGGCTTCGGTCTTGGACGTCGCGTAGTTTGCGGCGATTGCCGCGCCGTCCGCCGAGAGCCGAAGCGCGATGCTGCGGCCGATGCGCTTGGCCGCACCGGTCACCAGCGCCACCTGGCCGTCAAGAGGCCTACCTGCCATGCCGAAATAACCTCCGAAATGCAGACCGACACATTAGCACTAGCGCGCGACCTTGTAATACATGGCGTTTGCATGGCAGGGACCGGTCGGACATAATGGCGCGCGTTCCATGGCAAACGTGACCGAAACAACGGCGAACGCGCTCGCGAATGACATTCCTCAACCAGAGCCCGGGCTGACGCCGGAAGAGGTGATTCGCCGGGCGGAGGCGATGCGGCCCATGTTGCGCGAGCGCCAAGCGGCGTGCGAAGCGGCCGGCCAGGTATCGGAAGACACGAACAGGAAATTCATCGAGGCCGGCTTCTACCGCATCCTGCAACCTCGCCGCTTCGGCGGCTACGAATTCGACCTGCCGACATTCCTGAAGGTGATGATTGCGGTCTCGCGGGGCTGCTCGGAAAGCGGCTGGGTACTGGCGCTCACTGCCGGGCATGCGTTCATGATGTCCTCGTTTCCGGAAGCCGGACAGTGCGAGGCCTTCGGCCCAAAGGGCGAGTTTCGCGGGCCGAGCGTCGCGCTGCCCGGAGGGCTGGCGATTCCCGTTGACGGCGGATACAAAGTCAAAGGAGTGTGGGATTACGCTTCTGGTTGCGAGCTTGCAACACATTTCATCGGCGCGTCGATCGTCCAAGAGCCGGGCTCGCCATCTCCATCGGCCGGGCTGTTTGCCCTTTTCGATCGCGATCAGTACAGCATCATCGACAATTGGAACGTGATCGGGATGCAAGGCACCAGCTCACGACGCGTCGTGGTCGAGGAGATGTTCTTGCCGGCGCATCGCGCGCTGCTGGTGTCGAATGCAAAAGGGGAAACGATTCACCCGCGCCCGGGAAGCTTGGTGCACAAGAACCCGTTCTATCGCGGAAGGCTCACGTCCGTGCTGGTCAGCGAAGTTGTGGCGGTCTCCGTCGGGATCGGGCGCGGGGCGCTGGATATCTACGAAGAGATTCTTCGCAATAAGGCTGCGAGTTTTCCGCCGTTTCGGCCGCGCGCGCAGGAGCCGGAATTCTTGCGTCACTACGGCGAGGCGCGATCGCTCGTAGATACAGCCGAAGCTGCCCTGTTGCAGATGGCGGCTGACTACACCGAATGTGCGCGGCGCGAAGCGGACGAAGGCGTCACGTTCAGCGACGAACAGGACCGCCGATTCCTGCAGATCGAGCAGCAGTGCATCCGGCTGTGCTGGGAGGCTGTGGACTTGATGTTTCGGACCAGCGGAACGTCCGCCGCCAGCAAGGCTGCGCCGCTCGGGCGCTATTTCCGCAACCTGGCCGTCATCCGAACGCACGTCACGCAGCAGCTCGACCACACGGCGGGTAATTCCGCGCGGCTGCACTTTGGCTTGCCTGCGCTGAGCCGTCTCTAGACAAGCGCGGACCGACTCGTGGAGGGACAATGAAACTCGATTTGCTGGCGATCGCGCCGCACCCGGATGATGTGGAGCTCACCTGCGGCGGGACCATGATCAAGATGGCCGGCGCCGGCTATCGCACCGGAATCCTGGACCTTACGCGGGGAGAAACCGGGACGCGTGGTACTCCAGAAACTCGCCTGCGCGAGGCTGCACGGGCCGCCAAGATCATGGGAGCTAAGGTCCGTCGCAATCTGGGGCTCCCGGACGCGCACCTGCACGTATGCGATGAATACAAGGCCGCGATCGCGGAGGTGATTCGCGAGTTCGAGCCGCGCACCGTGATTCTCCCCTACTGGGAGGGGCGGCACCCAGACCACTACACGGCCGCACGGCTGGGATACGAGGCTTGCTTCATCGCAGGGTTGAAGAGCTATCCGCTGGCCGGCGACGCGTTCCGGCCTTTCAAGATTCTGTACGCCGCCGCGTACGCGGACGCGCGCCCCACGATCTGCGTCGATATCACGAAACAATACGACCAAAGGCGGCAAGCGATCCTTTCGTACGCCTCCCAATTTCGTCCCGTCAAGAAAGACCGGCGCTCGAAAGTGGCTCTTCCTCTCGATGAGCTGGAGGGACGCATGAACGACACCGCCCGCTACTACGGGCGGATGATCGGCGTGAAGTATGCGGAAGGCTTCGTCGTGAAAGAGGTGCTGGAGATCGAGGATCTGGTGCGCATGCCCGTGCGATCGATGTGATGCGCCGCATCGAGGAAACGTGGACCGCGCCGCGCAAAATAAAGGCGCTTTTCCAAACGCATAAAGATTTCGTAAAGAGATCCGAGAAAATTTGATTCGATCCAATTCGAAAAAACTATCGAAGCGATGAAAAAATGCATTGGAATCAAAGCGACGCCGTGCTTGACGCCGGACGAACCCCTGAGGTAACGTCTGCGCTCCTAAACCTGCTCGGCCCACAATCCTACGACGGAGGCTCGGATGGATCCGAAAAGCGTTCTTGAATTTGCAGCGAAACACAACGCAAAAATTCTCGATTTGCGGTTTATCGACGTGCCCGGCGTGTGGCAACACGTCAGCTACCCGATCAAGGAATTGACGCTCGAATCGTTCCAGGACGGATTCGGAATGGACGCCAGCTCGATCCGCGGCTGGGCGCAGATTCACGAATCGGACATGCTGCTGATTCCCGACCCAAACACGGCGTTCATGGACCCGTTCCGGGACACGCCGACACTGTGCATGATTTGCGACGCGCAGGATCCAATTTCACGCAGGCCGTATGACCGCGACGTGCGCAACCTGGCGCACCGCGCCGAGGAGTATCTGCAGAAGTCGGGAGTTGCCGACCAGGCATTCTTCGGAGCCGAGGCGGAGTTCTTCATTCTCGACAGCGCGCGCTTCGATTCGCGCGAGAATCAGGCCTACTACTATCTGGACTCCGACGAAGGCCGCTGGAATTCGGGACGCGCCGAGCACAACCTTGGCTTCCGTCCGCGGTACAAGGAAGGCTACTTCCCCGTCCCGCCGACCGATCACTATCAGGACATGCGCAGCGACATGGTGCAGAAGCTGCAGGATGTCGGCGTCGAAGTCGAGTGTCACCACCACGAGGTCGCCACGGCCGGCCAGTGCGAAATCGATTTCAAGTTCGACACGCTGATCAAGGCCGCCGACAACATGTGCAAGTACAAGTACATCTTGCGAAACACGGCGTATCAATACGGCAAGACGGTCACCTTCATGCCCAAGCCGATTTATTCAGACAACGGCTCGGGCATGCACACGCACCAATCGCTCTGGAAGGGCGGCAAGCCGCTATTCGCGGGCGATGGGTATGCGGGGTTAAGCCAACTCGCGATGTGGTACATCGGCGGCTTGCTGAAGCACGCGCCGGCGATTCTTGCCTTCGCGGCGCCTTCGACGAACTCGTACAAGCGCCTTGTGCCCGGGTTCGAAGCGCCGGTGAACCTGGCGTACTCGCGCCGGAACCGTTCGGCGGCGGTCCGCATCCCGATGTATTCGGCCAGTCCAAAAGCGAAGCGCCTCGAGTTCCGTCCGCCCGACCCGTCGTGTAATCCGTATCTCGCGTACTCCGCGATGCTGATGGCAGGCCTGGACGGCATCGAGAACAAAATCGATCCGGGAGGCCCGCTCGACAAGGACATCTTCGAACTATCGAAGGAAGAGCTGTCGCACGTGCCTTCGGTGCCCGGCTCGCTCGCGGGATCGCTGCAGGCGCTGGAAAAGGATCACGCTTTCCTCACCAAGGGCGGCGTATTCACCAAGGACTTCATCGACATCTGGGTCGATTACAAGATGACGAAGGAAGTCACGCCCGTGAACATGCGGCCGCACCCGTACGAGTTTCACCTGTACTACGACATCTAGACCTTTCCTCGCGGGAAACGTCGCGCGATAGGGCGACCTCGATTCACCGAACGTCCCGGTCAACCGACCGGGACGTTTTTTTGAAGGCTGACGGCACGGAGTATCCTTCCCTGACACGCGTCGGGCATGCACTCGACCGCATCTGCGTTCCTCCTGATAGACTTGTCTCAGGGTCATTCAGAGGCGATGAAACTTTTCGGACGCGGAGATTCGGCGCGCCCATCGGCGCGTGCGGGCGGTGCGAACTCGAATGGTGAGACGGCCGCACCGCACCGGCTCACGCTCGAGCTGAAGCGCGCGGAGACGTTTGCGGCGATGATTGCGCGCAGCCGTGCGTCCCAAGTGATCGAAGTCTCCGATTTTCTGGCGGGAATGTACATCTGCAACTGGGACCGCGTCTCCAAGTATTGGGACGATCACAGTCAAAAGGCCGTCGAAGATCTTCTGCGCGCCATTTGCCAGATCAGCCCACAGCGCTGGCATTCCTGGATCGAACTCTACGACCGGCAGCGGCGCGAGAGCGAACCTCGCAGGTGGGACGTCTTGCGGTTTTTCAAGAAGGATGAACCTGCGGAGAAGCCTTTGCAGCCTTCCGCCAACCTTGCCACTGTGTTCAAGCAGGCTGGGCAGATCGCTCCGGCCTACGACCGAACGGGTGACCGCTCCATCCCCATCCTGACGACCGAGTGCGTACTGCTGTGCATCGTGCGCAACCTCGGCTCGGAAGTCAGCCGCAAACTCGCGGCAACCGGTTTGGACGTACCCCGCCTCGAAAAAGAGGTTCTTCTGCCGCGGCATCGGCCGCGCGCCTAGACGCAGAGTCGAAGCAACGGCTCAATAGGCATGCACGCCTCATGACTGCGAACCTGAGGCGCCGGCTAAAGCAGCGGCGGCTCGTAGATGTAGGCGAGACCGTCGGCGGTGACGGCGTAGGCTTTCGAACCGTCGAGCGACCAACGCAGGTCAAGGACGCCTTCGGCAGCGTACTCGTCGCACACGGCAAGGCTATTCAGGTCCGCGACGAAAAGCCGGCCTTTCGCCGAATTTCTGAGCCACGAGCTGAAGCAGAGGCAGACCGGCAGGTGCGGGTGGCACGCCACAAGCTCCGCGCCGAACGGCAGTGATTCCGTTTCCGGATCATGGGCTGCGATCCGGTACGCCTGCCCCGCTGAGCAGTAGATGAGCTGGCGGCTGTCGAACGTCCACGAAAGACCCGTGATGCGCCCCTGCGCCTGAAACGCACGCTGCCTGCGCAGCGTGGGCACATCCAGCAGCACGATCGAGTCATCGGCCCATTCGCCTTCGACTTCGACTACGCTCGCAAGCGTCCTTTCATCCGGACTGAAGGCGCTGCGGCCGAAACCCGAGAACGCGCCTTCGTCGCCCGAGTCGGCATCGAGGGGCTGAGCTCCGAACCAGTCGTCGAACGATCGCGGCCCGCCCGCTTCGCTCAACGGCGCTCCCGAAAACAGCGTTCCATGCTTCGAGTCGCGCGTTTGCTCCCACAGGCGCACGCGGGCCTCTGCTCCGCCGCCGCACGCGGACGCGAAATACCTTCCGCTGTCGGACCAGGCGAGCCATTGCGGAAAATGCGAGAAGGAGCCAAAGCTGCCCAGCGAACCTTTGCGGTCGAAGTCAAACGCATAAAGCTGGGGCTGCCAGCCGCCCCACGCCGCGATCAGGCAGCGCCCTGTCGCTGACCACGCAAACGCTGCCTGCCATTCCGAGGGCGGGGCGAATGGCTGGTCAGGCTCCGAAAGCGTCATGACGGGCCTGCTCAGCTCGATATCGTACAGGGCGATCCTCTCCGAGCTGTGGCGCACAGCGGGCGAGACCGTGCAGAACTGCCCCGCAACCGATACAGCAAGATACGGCGCGCGCCCCGTGAACACTTTCTTGATGAGCCAGTTGGAATCGCGAGCCAGGTCGCGCAAGCCGCGAGCCACCAGCGCCGCCGACCGCACGGCCAGCGCCTGCCGCGGCGCCGGAACGATTGGCGAGGAGTGCAAGCGACCCGCCATCAGCGCGACTGCTCCCGCGGGTTCTCGAGGCGCTGCCTGGCGAGCAGGATCTGCTCGTCCACTTTGGAGATCATTTCCTTCAGAATGTCGTGACCGGTTTTTTCAGCGTCGTCCACGCGCGATTTGAGCTGATGGACATCCGAGCGCAAAAGCTCCTGCATCTCCGCCTCGATTTCGGCAAGACGGCTGCGCGCCTGGCTGACGCGCCGAATCACGCGGACCAGTTCCGCGCCCGCCCCTTCGCCCTGCACCGCTTCGGGGCTGTGCTCGTATTCGGTGAGAATTTTGGCGAGCCGCTCCTGATCGCCGCGCTCGTAGGCTTCGTTCGCCTCGGCCATCAACTGCTGGCGCCTGGCGCGATCGTTGCGGTCGGAGGTGAGGTCGGGATGAATGCGCTTGGCAACGTCGCGATAAAGGCGCTTCATCTCGGGCGTGGATTCGAAAGCGCGGGGCTCGTGCGCCGCTTTCTCGCCTGCCGTGGATTTAGTCTCGTGGGCGCGGGCGCGGGCCTCGCGGGCCGCTTCCTGAGCTCGCTCGTTGCCGGGCTGTTCGCGGGCGAGTCGCTCGGCCAGGCGCGCCTTCCATTCGTCGAGCTCGGCGTAGCGCGAGCCGACAAAGTGGAGGTATTGCCGCTCGAACGCCCCGAGTTCCGCGCGGAGGTTTGCGCAGCGCAACTCCCGCTCGGCCAGTTCGCCTTCGAGCGCGGCTTGCTCCTCGCGTTTGCGGGCAAGTTCCTGCTCCTCAGGCGTCGCTGGTCGCTGGACCGCCGGCTTAGCCGAAGGCTCGGTGGCCGCGTGACCGGGTTTCGCCGTGGCCGGCGGGTCCGCCGCTTTGGGCGCCATGACGTTTGCCTCTGAGAGTGTCCTGCGTCGGAGCCCCCGGCCGATCGAATCCCAAGCGGCCGAACTGCTTCCCGATCATCAAATATTACGATGCGTCCTGAGCCCGCTTCTGGGCTTGCCGCGAGCAGTTTCCAGAACCTGAAACAGCCATCCGGAGAAGTGCCAATCCAATTTGGCTCTGCGGACCCCTTGCCGGCGGACGCACTTTCGTTTTGAAGCAGCGCCGCCGGCCTTAGAATCAAGCATTCCAACGCGCTTTCGGAGGATGCATCGATGCCAGAGACAGCCGAGCAGTATCGCCAGCGGATGTTCAGCCATCTGGAAGGTAAAGACGCATTGAAGCTTCAGGCCGCCGCACCGGCCCGGCTTGCGAAACTTTTGAAGGGAGTGTCGCCCGCCAAGGCTCGCAAGCGCCCCGCGCCGAACAAATGGTCCATCTCGGAAATCGTGGCGCACATCGCGGACACGGAACTCGTCGGTGGCTACCGGATTCGCGCCGTCTTGGGCGCGCCCGGCACGCAGATCATCGGATTCGATCAGGATGTCTGGGTAACGGCGCTGCACTACGACAAGCGCGACCTGAAGAAATCGCTCGAGCAATACCGCACGTTGCGCGAGGCAAATCTCGCCCTGCTGAAGTCACTAACGCCGGAGCAGTGGAAGCACTACGGAATTCACAACGAGCGCGGCCAGGAGAGCGTTGAGACGATCGTCAAGATGTTCGCCGGCCACGACATCAACCACTTTCAGCAAATCGAGCGCATTCTGGCGGCGAAGAAGTAGGCGGGACGATTCACCGGACCCCGGCACTACGCGTTGTCGATCTGGGCGCGCTGCAAGCGATCGGAATAATCGACGTAAAGCGTCTTCCATTCAGAATAAAAGTCGAGAGCGGCCAGCCCGGCCTCGCGATGTCCGTTGCCCGTGTTCTTGGTGCCGCCGAACGGCAGATGGACCTCCGCGCCGATCGTTGGCGCGTTGACGTAGACGATGCCCGTCTCAAGATCGCGCTGCGCGCGGAACGCCTTGTTCACGTCACGCGTATAAATCGACGCTGAAAGGCCGTAGCTCACTCCATTGGCGATTTCGAGCGCTTCATCGAACGTGCCGAACGGAATCACGGCCACCACCGGCCCAAAGATTTCCTCCTGGCAAATTCGCATCTTCGCGGTGCAATCGACGAAGACGGTCGGTTCGTGGAACCAGCCGCGCGCATGTGAGCCAGTTTCGAGGCGGTGCCCGCCTGTCGCGAGTTTCGCGCCTTCCGACTTTCCGATTTCGACGTAGCTCATCACCGTCTTGAGCTGCTGCTCGTTAATGCACGGCCCCATCTGGGTCGCGCCGTCGAGGCCGTCGCCGACCTTGAGCTTCTTCACGCGTTCCACATATTTGTCGACGAACTCGCGATAGACACCCTTTTGCACCGCCACGCGGCTGGCCGCCGTGCAGCGCTGTCCGGTTGTCCCGAAGCCGCCCCAGACCGCGCCCTCGATCGCTAACTCCAAATTCGCGTCGTCCATCACCACGATGATGTTCTTACCGCCCATCTCGAGGTGGCACTTCTTGAACGTCGGCGCGCAAGCCTGACTCACGATGCGTCCCACTTCCGTCGAGCCGGTGAAGCTCACAAAATTCACGCCCGCGTTTTCCAGGATCGGCGCGCCTGCCCCGGGCCCATCGCCAAAGACAATGTTCAGAACTCCGGGCGGCAGACCAGCTTCGGCCAGCGCGTGCGCCAGGTTGTAGGTCGAAAGCGGCGTATCTTCGGCGGGCTTCAGCACGATCGTATTGCCGCAGACCAGTGCGGGCATCACTTTCCACGACGGGATCGCCATCGGAAAATTCCACGGCGTAATCATTCCGGCCACGCCCACCGAAGCGCGCACGGCCATGGCAAATTTATTGGGCAGTTCGGACGGGGCGACATGCCCGAACTGGCGGCGCCCTTCGCCCGCCATCAGGTACGTCATGTCGATCGCTTCCTGCACGTCACCGCGCGTTTCCGACAGAATCTTGCCCATCTCGCGCGTCATGTCCCGCGCGTAGTCTTCTTTTCGCTGAATCAGAATTTCGGCAGCACGAAAAAGAATTTCCGCCCGCTTCGGCGCGGGAACGAGACGCCACTTTTTATACGCGGATTGCGCCGCATCCGCGGCGTCCCGCACGTCCTCCGCGGTCGACGCCGGAAACATTCCGACGAGCTCATCGCGATTCGCGGGATTGCGGTTCTCGATGGCTTTTCCGCCGCGCGCCTCGACCCATTCGCCGTTGATGTAGTTCTTGAAAGTTTTGGGAGCGAAAGCGGTTGCCATGGAGGCTCCTCCCGAACTCCGCCGAGCAATTCGATGACGCAGCGGGACGCGAAGATTAGGTTAACAACCGCAAGCGTAGGGCGTCAACGCGATGCCGACTTGCGTCACGGAAGCCCCAGAAGAGAGCCAAAATACCTACAAAAACCAGACAATTATTTGACTTCTCCTTGACACAGGTCCTGACGAGTGCGCCTAACGTGAAGACCGTGCGCACGGTTTTTCAATCCTTCGGTACAGGAGATTTATGAACAAGAAAGGAAGTCTCATGAATCGCAGGTCGCTCTTGCAGAAGGGAGCGCTGGCAGCAGGCGCGGCTACAGCAGGCGCCGTGCTGGCCAGCGGAGACAAACTCGCATTTGGCCAAAGCTTCGAAGACCGTATCACAAAGGGAGACATAGCAATTCTTCGATTCCTGGCTGCGGCCGAGATCCTCGAATCCGACCTTTGGACGCAGTATGCGGAACTCGGCGGCATCGGCACTAATCCGCCCATCGAGCTCGATCCGAACGAACCGTTGAACAACTATCAGATAGCCTTGTCGAACCTCGACTCCGATGGCCCGCAATACATTGCCAGCAATACTCTGGATGAAATCAGCCACGCCACCTTCCTCAATGCCTATCTCGAGTCCAAAGGAGCTGAGCCGGTCAGCCTGGAAGAGTTTCGCACTCTGGAGGGAAGCACAGCCACGGGATCATCGGGCAACAAGCGACTCACGAATCTCATGCATCTCAACGTCGATACGAGTTGGTACGTTCGCTACCGCAGTACAACCAATCCAGACTTCGGCGCCACTTTCCCGCAGGCCTTGACTCTCCAGAATGTCACCGCCATTCCCCGCAACGACGGCGATTTCAACGGAGCTCCCAATCCCAACTTTGCCGGAAACGATCATATCCAGGCGATCGCGAACGTAGCGGCCTTTCACTTCGGAATGATTGAACAGGGCGGGTCGAGTCTCTATTCGACGCTTAGCCGCAAAGTCACCAGTCTGGAAGTGCTGAAGATCACGATCGGTATCGGCGGAGACGAGATCGCTCACTTCCTGGAATGGACCGATTTTGCGGGCAACGGCGTGCAGGCTCCGGTAGCGCCGTTTACGGACCCCATATCCGGCCTTTCCTTCCCGGATTTTTTCGCCAACCCGCCGCTGCAACCGCCCAATCTGGTCCAGCCTAGCCTGATTTTCCCTGTTCCCTGCGAATTCATCAGCCCGAATTTGCCCCATTGCGCGGTAATTCGACCAAGCGATGACCGATTTGCCGGCGCTCAAGCGGCCGTAACAGCGCTCACGAACGACGGGCTCTTCACCGGGCAGTCAACGAAGTTCTTTCAAACTCTAATGCAACTGGCGGAACAGGCGGACGCTGCTGTGCGCGAGTTCTAGCCCACCAAAACTCATGCGGTACGGCACAAAAAATGGTCCCGGCCCTCTCCGCCCAGCGGGAAGGCTCGGGACCATTTTCTTACGTGACGATCGAGAAAGCAGCGAGATCGCCACCAGATTACGAGAGCCGAACTGCGTTCTGCCGATTACTGCACGACTGCGATGGCTTCTTCCACGTGCTTGTGCGCCTTGTCGATGTGTTCCATCGCGCGCTGTTGCAAGCCTTGGGCGGCAGGGTCATCTTCTTCCTTGGATACGTCACTGTGAGCTTTGTCAAGCAAGTCCAGGGCTTTATGGAGACGTCCACTCCAAGGAAGATGAGCGTCCACGGGCGGATGATCGGCAAGGTCCTTGCCGTCGTCGATCGAGGCCTTCTTGATTTCGTCGATCGCCTTGTCGATTTCCTTGATCGCGTCCTTCTCTTGCTGACGGAGTTCGCCGCCATCGGGTCGTTCCAGATGTGCGCGCGCGAACCGCAAATCTGAGAGAGCGTGCAAATAAGCCGGGTGGCGTTGCGGTGCGGGCAGAGCCTGAGCGCCCAGTGCCAAAACCAGAACCACAAAGAATGCTGCAGGGACGAATTTCAAGGCAAATCTCATCGGTTCTCCTTTGCAGGTTGCTCGAGTATCTTCGCCGCGTGAGCCGCGTGGAAGCACGCAACCAAGTCTATCCGGGAATCTAACCCCAGCCGCGCACCGGAGTTGCTGTGTTGCCCAATGATCAACCAGCGGACGAAACAGCAGCGGCGCCAGCACTCGCCGTCTGGCTGGTTGTTGGTTTGGACCGGAAAACCAATGCCTTTACTTCTGATCGGACTTCGGATCGGAGGAAGCAGCGCCATTCGGGGCACTACCGGGGGATGGATCAGCGGACGACACCGGTGATTTCGTTGCGGCAGCGGCTGAACAGCAAGCCATCGCCGGTGTTCCCGATGGAGGCGTGGACCCTGGCGAGGCCATCGAACAGCAACTCGGCACCACCGGCTTCGGAGCAGCCACTCCGGCGATGTCGGAGCCTAGGCCCAACTTCTGCAGCGTGGGCGCGTCGAGCTTTCCGCTCGCGTCGAGCCCGTTGGCAGACTGGAATTTTTGAAGCGCCGCTACCGTGTTTGAATCGAGCTTGCCGTTGGGATCGCTCTGGTAGTACCCCTCTCGCGATAACGCCGACTGAATTTCGGAGATGCGGTCGGAAGTGGGCGCCTTCTGAGTAGGCTGGCGCTTGGAATAGTGCTTGCGCTTATGGCTGGTTCGTTTCGTCTGGGAAGGCGATGAAGACGATGCCGACGCGGCGGTTTGGCCGCCACGCGCAGCGCTTGCCGCACTCGCTGTGAAGCCGCCCGCAAGCGCCAAAGACGCGGCAATGGTAAGCCACCTCATGAATCGCCGCCCTCCCATTTGATGCTGGATCCCCTGCTTGTACCGACCCGTTACCCAATTATCCCAGCTCGCTAGACCAGCTCAAGCCGTCGAAGCTGTAGCTCCCTCGAATCAGGCAATAGCTCGCGGCGCTGCGGTCTACGCCTTCCCCGCGCCGGCAGCCGTGCGGCCGATCTTGACCACAACGTAGGCGATCAGGAAGTACCAAAGATAACTAAACACAATTGTGACGGCCAGATAGCCGGCGCGCTGCGCGTGCGGCATCAAATCCTGCACAACCCCTAGCAGCATGGCGCCGACAAGCGACCCCGGCAGCAGGCCCGCGGTCCAGCCAAGCTGTCCTTGCCCGGTGCCCGGATGCAGCAGAAAAACGATGGCCGCGGCGGCTCCGAGCAGCACAATCGCCACGATACACGCCCAAGCCCAATCGCCCAGACCACGATTCATCCCCAGTTCACCTCGAATCGCGCCAAGTATCTATGAACCTGAACCAGACCGCAGTGTCAGCGAAGCTCGGGGGTCGCCAAGCCGCTTGTCCGCACTTCATCCTGGATCGCATTCAGCTCGCTTTGCAACGCGTTCTGCTTCTCGTAGAGTCCCTGCAACAGGTTCGTAGTCATGTTGCCGCCCCAGCGCGGGTCCGGCTGGGCCAGCGACATGCGACGCGAAGCGGCATCGGCGTGCATCGATGCGATCGTCGCCTGAGTCTCCGCCAGACCATCCGAGAGGCTGCGGTACCGGTCGGCCAGGTTCTCTTCCTGTTCCTGCGGGGTCAACCGAATCTCCAGAACCGCACGGCCGCGGCCCTCAACAAGAATGCCGGGAGGCAGGCTGTTCACTCGAGCGGTGTCGCCGAGAGCATCGACTTGCTGCTCGAGTTCCTGCCTGCGCGCGGCGAGCTGCGCGATCAGATTGTCGGTGCCGACGCCTTGGCAGGGCGCGACGACATTGAGTCCGGTGCCGCTAGTCGAGCCGCTCGCGCGGAACTGGCGCAGCTGCTGCTCGCGCGCGGAGACGCTGGCCAACTCGCTTTCCAGGTCGGTCAGTTGTCCCGCATACCATTGCGGGTCCTGGCCGGGAGGCAACGGAGCGGCCGACGCCGGCGACGCAGGCGCCGTTACCGAACTTGCTGACGCAGACGCAACGGAAGCCGTGGTTGATTCAAAACGCGGGCCGGGCGCGACAAAGTCGTCGTTCGTCCATACTTTGACTTCGCGCGCGGGCCGGGGCTGCGGCGAAGCAGGTGCGTTGGCGCCGCCAGCCAGGGCGATCGCAGGAAACGTCAAAGCGAGGCTCGTCAAGACCGCCGAATGAAAAGAAAAACGACTGAATATCCCCATGGCAATACCCCCATTCTGAGTCTCTATGCGCGGGGAGCCGGAGTATGGCACGCAGGCCTAAGCGCTGGCAAGATTCAGGCCGGACGCAGTTGCCGAAGGCGCCAGCCGGGTGTTGGGAGGCGCACCAATCGCAAGACGGACGGGCTAAGGCTTCGCTGGAACTGTCCCCGCGAGGAACAGCATCAGCACGCGATCGGTATCCGACCTTCGCGCGATGCGGAAGAGCACGTCGTCTCCCGGCTTGAGCTTCGCCATCTGAGCGCGGTAGTCCGCCATCGAGCTGACTGAAACATGGTTGATCTCGACGATCACGTCGCCGCGCGCAAAGCCGACATCCTCAGCGAAACTCGCGGGATCGACTTGCGTGATCACAGCGCCACTCAGCTTGGACATGCCGAGCTTATGCGCCAGGTCGGGAGTGAGGTCTTCCGCGTGCAAGCCGAATTGACTCGGCTCCTCGCCCTGATCCGGCTGCTCTTCGTCGTCCTGCGCGGATTGGGGGAATATTTTCGCGCGGTCCGCCACCATGAGGCTAACTTCTTTCTCCTGCTTGTTGCGGACGTAGCGGAGATCAACGTTCTGGCCGATCGGCGTCTGCGCGATCGGATTCACGAGGTCCGCGCCGGTGTGGACCGGGCGGCCGTTGACCTCGGTGATCACATCGCCCGCCTGCAAGCCGGCCTTATCCGCCGGGCTTCCCGGCTCGACTGCCTCGATCACGATGCCGTACGGAGCGCCGAGTTCTTTCATCAGCACAGGATTATTGCTGTTCTCTTCCTGGAAGGTGACGCCGATCGATCCGCGCACGACTTTGCCGGTGGTGATGAGCTGGTTGTAAACCGAAATCGCCGCGTTCGACGGGAGAGCAAATCCGACGCCTTCAAATCCGCGGCTTCCCGTATAAATTGCCGTATTAATGCCGATCACTTCTCCGGCCATGCTGACCAGCGGCCCGCCAGAGTTGCCCGGGTTGATCGCGGCGTCGGTCTGGATGAAGCGCTGGAATTGATGACCCACGTTCGAGCGGTCTTTCGCGCTCACGATGCCCGCAGTGACCGTCGAGTTCAAACCAAACGGGCTGCCAAACGCCAGCACCCAATCGCCCACCTGCACGCCGTCCGAATTGCCGAGCTTCGCGACGGGCAAGTCGTGGTCCGCATCGATCTTGATGACGGCAAGGTCCGTGTCCTTATCTGTGCCTATCACGCGCGCGCTGTAATGGCTGCCGTCGCCATCGAGCGCTACTTGAATCTTCGTCGCCTGATCGATTACGTGGTCGTTGGTCAGAATGAACCCGCGCTTGTCCACAATAACGCCGGAGCCGAGGCTCCGCTCCGCATCCGCGCCGTCATCGGGCGAATCGAAGAAGCGGTCGAAGAAATCCTGGAAGGGGTCGTTCTGTCCCCGGGGGGTTTTCCCGCCGGCCTTGGGTTTTTCGATTACTTGCGTCGTCGAGATATTGACGACAGCGGGACCCAGACTCTTGCTGATACTGGCAAACGCGCTCGACAGGCTAATCGGATCGGGAACTGCCAGCAGGGCTGCACCGCCGGGCGCTTGCGCGCGCAAGGCCAGTGCGCGACCCGAGATCACGCTACCAATGAGAATCCCAATGCACAGCGTGACCGTAACCAGCAGAGAGGCGAACGCTTTTCGGTGACTTACCCACCCCCACAACTCCCGAAAATGGATCCCCATCTCGTGCTCCCCTATAACCACGCGCCCGGTCTCAAACTGCAAGTATAGCACCCATTGATACCCGACAATGCTGAGGTCGGCGGCCCGATGCCCTGATTGCCACGCCCGAAAAGCCGCGACCCGATTTGCCAACCTGAGGAGTCAGCGGTACATTCTCTGCGCCCAAACCGGGCCTTGGACGGCGAAGCACAGGTCCGAACCCTCAAGGAAGGCCATACGCATGAAAGTGGAATTTGGCGTCATCGATCACGTCGACCGGCAGCACAGACCGATCAGCGAGACCTACGACAGCCGTCTCAAGTTGCTCGAACTCTGCGATAGGGCCGGCTTTTTCGCCTACCACGTGACCGAGCACCATTTCACGCCGCTCGGTCTGGCGCCTTCGCCCCTGATTTTCTACGCCGCCGCCTCGCGGATCACGCAGCGCATTCGTTTCGCTCCACTGGTGCTGATCACAACGCTCTACAATCCGCTTCGTCTCGCTGCGGAGATTTGCATGCTGGATCATCTTACGCATGGCCGACTCGAAATCGGCACAGGCCGTGGCGTCTCGGGCGTCGAGCTCGGCTTCTACGGTGTGTCCGAACAAGAAGCGCCTGCGTTGTACGGCGAGTCGACGGCGGTGTTGATGGCGGCGCTCACGCAGGACACCGTCGATTTCCACGGCAAGTACTTCAACTACACGGGCGTTCCGATCGAGATGAAGCCCGTGCAACGGCCGCACCCTCCTCTGTGGTACGCGACGAACAGCCCGGAAAGCGCCGCGCGCGTCGGCAAACAGAACATGAATGTCGCTTGCCTCGTCCCCTCAAAAGAGGCCCGTGCCGTGACCGAGGCTTTTCAAGAAGCCTGGAATGCGGCTCATGGAGGAAAAGGGCTGAAGATGCCGAGGATTGGCGTCGCGCGCAATCTCTACGTCGCCGAATCGGAGGAAAAAGCGCGGGAACGCGGTACGTTCGGCAACAAGGGATTTTACGAGAGCCTCGCTTATCTCTGGCGGAAGCACCATGCGACCCACTTCACGTTCGACGAAGTGCTGCGCTCCAGCGAATCCACGCTCTATACCGGCACGCCCGCCACCGTGCGCGCGAAGATCGAACAGGATTTGGAAGAAAGCGGAGCCAACTATTTCATCGCGCGCTTCGCATACGGCGATTTGACCTACGAAGAGAGCATGCGCTCGCTCGAACTCTTCACGAGCGAAGTGATGCCGCACTTTCAGAGGTAAGCGGCTTCGCAGCTCCTACAGGGAGCGCAGGAAATTCAGCAGATCCTGCTTCTGCTGGTCGCTCAGCGAATTGAAGAGCATGATCACGCGGTTGGCCTCCGAGCCGGCGCTCGCGTGGTCGCGGATCGCGGTCAGCAGGCCGCCATTTGCGGTAGTGGCGCGCCCATCGTGCAAGAAGAAAATCCTCTGCCCCAGGCCCCAGAGCGGCGCCGTGCGGAATTCATCCGGTCCGGCTTCCCCCTGCATGACTCGATCCTCAAGCCGCGCGCCCATGCGGTGAACCAGCAAATCGGAATAGAGCGTCGCGGTCTGGTTGCTCAAGCCCGGCGTAAACGAGGAGCTGGCTGTCTGCAACGCCGGCGTGTGACAAAGATCGCAGTGGATTTGCGAGAACAGACTCTGCCCGTTCTGAATCGACTGTGCCGACGGATTTCCAGGAATGCCATCGCTCGATGGCGCCGCCGGGGCGAGGAACCTCATGAAGTTAGCGAACTCAACGATATCGCTCAGCAGTTGCGTTCCGGCTAGCGTGAAATTCGTCGAGTCCTCCGGCGTCGGATTGTAAAGGCATGATGCTGGAGGATTGGCGCGCTTGTTGGGAAACAGCTCGTTCGTCACGCCGATTTCGACGTTGTAGGCTTCTCCCGCGAACACCTCAAGCGACTTGTTCTGCGCCTTCCAGCCGAATTTCGTGATGGTCCCATCGTTGGCGCTGCGATTGGGATGTCCCGAAATTCCCATGCTGCGCTTGAGCGCTTCGTTCGCACTCATGTTGGCCAGGATCGTTTCGTCGGAAATATTTTCAATCAGCCCCGCGCCGAAAAGGGGCGTCGGAATCCGGAAGATGATGTCGCGGAGCTGGTCGGCGCGATCGTAGTCCGGCTGCGCCATTGTGCATCCGGTCGCGTCAGACCGCCCAGCGATCGTGAAAATGTCGTGCACTCCTCCATCTGGAGTCGCGGTCAGCTTGCCGTTGGCAGTGATTACGAACGGAAATCGGACTTCTCGCACCGGTCCATCGGCCGTGATAAACGGGGGCAGCGAGTTGGTGGCTCCCGCGTCGGCGGCGGCCAAGACCTGCGGGTTGGGGCCGATATTCGGGAATTCAGTCGCGCTGGGGCTCGTCCCTCCTGCGGCCGGCTGTGCATGGCAGCTCGCGCAACTGTTCGAATTGAACCCCGGGCCCAAGCCGGCCCCGGGCTCGCCGGCTATGGTGCCAGTCACCGAGTCAACCTGATTGAAGCGCGCAAGGCCGTCCTGGAAGAACTGAAGCTGCGCTGCACTGAGCGTCGAAAGCGGTTGCCCCGCATCTACGGCACCCGTCCGCACGCCGGGATCATGCGCCGTCGAACCATTCTGCGCCTGCACAAACAGCGCCGTGCAAAACGCCAGCACCGCCAGGCCCGCTCCAATCACCGCCGCCTTCGGGACTCTCATCATCAGCAGTTCCCCCCAAGAATCGCGCCACAAAGCGCGCAAAGTCGCCAGCCGGAGCGATTCGACCGGCTGATCGAAATGCAGTTTTCGCAAGTCCGTGCTGTATCTGCGTGGAGCTAGGACTGAACGCTTGCTACCCGCGTGCATAAAGGTTTGCTCGGGTCGGGCAGGCGTTCCAGAGCGGCGAAGTACAGTTTTGGTACAGGTGGGTCGATTCGGTTAAATGATGTGCCTACAGCGGCTTGCGCGCGGCCATCCAGAGCGAGTCGCTGGTCGGCAGGCGATCGGCCATCGGACGCGGCAGCGGCTCGAAGCCCGCTTTCCGCAGCAGTTCCGTGAGCGTCTTTGGAGTGAAGTAGTTGCAGTGCCCGGGGATGTGATACCCGCACCAATCGACGCCACGGATGTGCCGGTTCCAGCTCGCGTGATTCGGCGTCTTCAGGACAGTAATTCCGCCTGGCTTCAAGACGCGACGGGCCGCGCGCATTCCCGCCAGCGGATACCATTCGTGCTCGATGTAGCCGAATTGCGTCACCACGTCGAAGGCCCCGGCGGGCAGCTCGCGCTCGGCCACCTCCGTCACCGGCCCTTCGAGGATTTGACTGGCCGGCAGGCGCTGGCGCGTGAGTTCGACGCCCTTCGGACTCAGCTCGATTCCGGTCACATCGAAATGCTTCGCCGCGAGCGCGAGGAAACCGCCATCGCCGCAGCCAAAATCGACCAGCTTCCCGCCGCGCGCCCAGCGGAGAGTCTGCGAAAGCATGCGCCCGTTGGTATCCGGCCGCAGGGGGCGCAAGATCCGCGAGAAAAACAACATTACCGGCTGGCGCTGTTTGCGCCGCGCGAACTCTTTGGCGTGCTCGTCGGCCCAATCGTGCTCACGCGCCTGCACGTCGTAGGCAAGCTCGCTCCCGATGAACACCATGCTGCACCGCGCACATTCAACAATCTCCCACTGCTCGCGCCGAAACAGCAGTTTGCGCTCGCTGGCGCCGCAGAGCGGGCACAGGCGTACCCCTTCATTCGACACTTGGCTTGTCGCGCTCATTTGTTAGAGAATGCGGCGCAGAATTTGTGATTCTATCACGCGCGAATCGCGTTCCGGCGAATCGGGCCGCTCGCCGGCGACATCAAAGGCAGAGAATTCGATCTCGCGCTCACACGGAGAACTTCCCATGAAAATCGCACTGGTTGGAGCCACCGGCATGATCGGACAACGCATCCTGAATGAAGCGCTTTCCCGCGGACATCACGTCACGGTCATCGCGCGCAGCCCTTCCAAGGTCGCTCCGCGCCCCAATCTCGAGGTGAAAACCGGCGACGTCATGAAACCGGAAACGCTCACGCCGGCCATCGCGGGTTGCGAAGTCCTCGTCAGCTCTTGCGCACCGCCGCCCAACGAACCGAGAAAGGCAATCGATTCGGTGGCGACCCTGACCGAAGCGGTCACGGCGGCCAACAAAGCGGCGAAACGCTCGATTCGGCTCATCATGGTGGGCGGAGCGGGCAGCCTTGAAGTCGCGCCTGGGAAGCAACTGGTCGATCAACCCGGCTTCCCCGAGGGATGGAAACCCATCGCGACGGCGCACCGCGACGCGCTGGCTGCTCTCCGCAAGACATCGATCGATTGGACGTACTTCAGCCCGGCGGCATTCATCCAGCCGGGCACGCGCACGGGAAAATACCGCACCGGCACCGAACAGCTCGTCGCGGACGAGAAAGGCGAAAGCAAGATCTCGGCAGAGGACTATGCTGTCGCGATGCTGGACGAAATCGAGAAGCCGCAGTTCATTCGTAAGCGATTCACCGCGGCGTACTGACCGGTATTCAATTTCCGGTTTGCCCAGCACCGGACGGCGCGATGAGCAAGCCCTTCTTTTCAGGACCTTCGCTCGGGCAGAAATTGGCGGCTCCCTTCAATTCAGGGAAGTCGCGGCAGAGACTCTTTAGAATGGCAGGCAGATTTTCCAACGCCAGTCGCTGCCCGATCTGCACGCCCTCGGACGCCACTTTTCCCGAGACGTCGTTGAAGTGCTGCCCTGCGGGCGTCTGGTAGAAATCCGCGAGCGCTTTCACGTCGGCATCCGAAAAGTATTTCGCATACAGCGCGACCGAGCGGTCGATAAAATCCTGCGATGAAAAGAGCGCGAACAACCGGTCGCCATAGGCGTCTGCGATTTCGTCGCGCTTGGGCGTCGGAGGCAGGGACGCCAGCAGTGTGGGCCGCAGCGTCTGAAACATCGCGTGGCCCATGTCGGTAGCTCTCGTCTGGAGATGCATCACGTCAAACAGGTGCAGGATATCCGCTTTCAGCTGTGGATCGATTGTCTGGTCGTCCGTCTTTGGCGTAAGCGGGAGCACCTTCGGATCGCCTCCTGCTTCTGGCGCGGCCGACTGCGCGTCGTCCCCCGAACTACCAAGCGTGAATACGACCTGCACCGTGCTGTCGACTTCAACAGGCTGGCCATTCAGGAGCGTCGGCCGATAGCGCCACTGCTGCACAGCGCCGACCGCGGCCTGTATCAACATGGGCGGTCCCGAAACAACCTCGACCTTCTGCATGGAGCCGTCTCGCGCAATGATGACGTGAAGCACCACGGTGCCGCTTACATGTGCTGCCTTCGCCTCTGCAGGATAGATAGGCTGCACCTGATGAACGATCTGTGCCGCGGCTACACTGCCTCCGACGCGGATTCGCATGGGCCGCGGTTCTGGTGATGCCGGTTGCGATGTGGAAGGCTGCGTCGCGCCGGCCGCCGGCGGCATGGGGCCGTTTTCCTCCTGGGCCACGGCATTTGCCGACAGCCACGTTGCAAATAGAAGGCCGAGCAGAATCCCCTTGCGCATCATCGCAGCCTCCCCGGCGAGCCAGTTATTCGGGCGTCATGTCCCCGGCAGTATACTCCCGCCAATCATCCTACTTTCTTGATTTCATTTCCTCGGCCACGACTCGCAAAAACAAGCGAAGCACAGGAGAGTTGTTGCCTGCTTCATAAGCGACCGCCGTTTTTGTCAGAACCCGCGGATCCGAGATTGGCCGATACACGACTTGCTCGGGATGCAAAGTCTGAATCGACGCCGGAACGATTGCTACGCCCAAGCCTGCGGAGACGAGCCCGATGATCGCCTGAATCTGCTGCGCCTCCTGCGAGACAACCGGACGGAATCCAGCACGGCGGCACATCGCGTCGATCTGATCGTACAGCCCGGGCGCTGCGTGGCGCGGCAGCGAAACAAACGGTTCCTTTGCCAGAGACTTCACAGACACGGCGCGCTGCTTTGCCAGCCGATGCCCCTTTGGAAGCGCCACGATCAAGGATTCCACTAGGATTGGCTCGACCAACAGTGAGCCAGTGGTGTCTTCCAGCGGCAACCGCAAAAACCCGACGTCAACGCGTCCGCTCGTCAGCAGTTCCACCTGCTCTTCTGTGCTGCGCTCCTGCAGGCTTAGGATCACCTCGGGAGAGCGCGAGCGAAACGCTCGAAGCACGCGAGGCAACACGGTGTGCGGCATGGAACTCGAGAATGCGACCGCCAGACTCCCGGTCTGGCCCTCGGCCGCGCGGCGCGCGGCGACCGCAACGCGGCCTGCCTGGTCCAAGGTTCGCCGGGCCTCTTCGAGGACCGCCCGTCCGACGTCGGTGAGGCGGACCGCGTGTTTCGTGCGATCGAAGAGCTTCGCGCCCAACTCATCCTCGAGCTGGCGAATCTGCTGGCTCAAAGGAGGCTGTGCGATGTGCAAGCGCGCGGCCGCTCGCGTGAAGTTCAGCTCCTCAGCGACGGCGACGAAATAGCGCAAATGGCGAAGTTCCACGCTTATATTCTATACGTCTCCCACAGTATCGAGACGATATTTGACGGATATTACGGATTCTGGTTTCCTGAAGCAAGTGAGCCTCAGAGTTGGGGCGCACGCAGGCGGGCGGCGCAAGCTTCGATCTCGGATCCCGCCCTCGAATTGGCGGCGCAGGAACGAAATTGCTACAATGCGCTTCCAACGGGCCTAGCAGGGGGAATCATGGCACCACGCACACTCTACGAAAAAATCTGGGATGCGCACATTGTTCACGAAGAGCCGGGACAGCCTTCGCTGATCTACATCGATCGCCACCTCGTCCATGAGGGAACGTCGCCGCAGGCATTCGCCGGTCTCAAGGCAGCCGGACGCAAAGTGCGCCGCCCCGAGTTGACGTTTGCTGTGATGGATCACTCCGTCTCGACGAAGAATCGCGCGATTCCCTTGGCCGATCCCGACGCCGTCGCGCAGTTCGACGCGCTGGCGCGCAACTGTCAGGAAGCGGGCATCAATCTGTTCGACATGAACAGCCGGAATCAGGGCATCGTCCATGTGATCGGCCCTGAACTCGGCATCACCCTGCCCGGCTGCACGATCGTCTGCGGCGATAGCCACACATCGACGCACGGCGCGCTGGGCGCGCTCGCGTTCGGAATCGGCACGAGCGAAGTGGAACACGTGCTGGCAACGCAGTGCCTCTCGCAATTCAAATCGAAGACGCTGAAGATCGACGTGCGGGGCAAGCGCCCGCGCGGCGTCACGGCGAAGGACATCATCCTCGCGATCATCGGGAAAATCGGCATCGGCGGCGGCAATGGGCACGTCGCGGAGTACACGGGCGAAGCGGTCCGCGGCCTTTCCATGGAAGGCCGCATGACGATGTGCAACATGTCGATCGAAGGCGGCGCGCGCGCCGGAATGGTCGCTCCGGATGAGACGACCTTCGCCTACGTGGAAGGCAAGCCGTTCGCGCCTCAAGGCAAGGATTTTCAGGTCGCTGTCGATTACTGGAAATCGCTGGCCACTGATCCCGGCGCGAACTACGACAAAGAGGTCGTCCTGAGAGCCGACGAACTGGCTCCGATGGTCACGTGGGGCACAAACCCCGGCATGGTCACGCAGGTGACGGGCCGCGTTCCCGATCCCTCATCGTTTCAGGATTCGGTTGACCGCAAAGCTGCCGAAAATGCGCTTGCGTACATGGCGCTTCAGCCCGGTACGCGGATGGAAGATATTCCGGTTGATCGCGTGTTCATTGGTTCGTGCACGAACTCACGGATCGACGACATTCGCGCGGCAGCCAAGGTTGTCGCAGGAAAACACGTCGCGAAGTCGCTGAAGCAGGCGCTGGTCGTGCCGGGCTCGCGCGTCGTGAAGGCGCAAGCCGAGAAGGAAGGCCTCGACAAAATCTTCCGCGACGCCGGCTTCGAATGGCGCGATTCGGGGTGCAGCATGTGCATCGCGATGAATGACGATGTGCTGCTCGCCGGCGAGCGCTCTGCCAGTACTTCGAACCGCAACTTCGAAGGCCGGCAGGGCAAGGGCAGCCGGACGCACCTCGTCAGCCCGGTGATGGCAGCCGCGGCAGCACTCGAAGGCCATTTCGTCGATGTCCGCAAATGGTCGAGCGTAGACGGAACCGAATAACATGAAGCCATTCACAAAACATACGGGATTGGTTGCGCCGCTGGATCGCGTGAACGTCGATACCGACCAGATGGTGCCGAAGCAGTTCTTGAAGCTCCTGACGCGCGAGGGATATGGAAGGATTCTCTTCTACGACTGGCGCTATCTGCCGGGCGAAGAGCCGAATCCGGATTTCGTCCTGAACAAGCCGCGCTATCACGGAGCGAGCGTGCTTCTCGCGCGCGCCAATTGCGGCTGCGGGTCGAGCCGCGAGCACGCGCCGTGGGCCATCCTCGATTACGGCTTCCGCGCGATTCTCGCGCCGAGCTACGCCGACATTTTCTACAACAACTGCTTCAAGAACGGCATTTTGCCCGTCACGTTGCCGGACGCGCAGATCGACGAGCTCTTCAAGCGCACCGAAGCGAACGAAGGCTACAAGGTGACCGTCGATCTGGAGCAGCAAATCGTCACCGATGACAGGGGCCTACGGTATTCGTTTACCGTCGATCCGTTTCGGCGCGAGTGCCTATTGAAGGGCCTCGACGACATCGGCCTCACGCTCGTTCACGAAGCCGAAATCTCCGCTTTCGAGAAGAAGCATCTTCACGTCCCGTCACTCCACGGCTCGCTCGACGTGAAGTTTCATCACGAAT
>Ga0187782_10000049_pt1 | contig 63485 bp, 54 predicted proteins | sample 0715_SJ02_MP15_2_FD_132454 | JGI IMG/M metagenome (GOLD analysis project Ga0187782, IMG submission 132454) | Tropical peat soil microbial communities from peatlands in Department of Meta, Colombia - 0715_SJ02_MP15_20_MG | ecosystem: Environmental > Terrestrial > Soil > Wetlands > Peat | place... | reverse complement strand
TGAACAGGAAACTCCTGCGCTACATCCGGCACTACAACAAATCGCCCCGTACCGTGAAATGGAAATATGTCGATCCAGCGCGCCATCTCAGTACACAATCAGTTGGTACAGGCCACTAGAACGGGGGCGCCAGAAATTGGAAATTGGAAAGGAGAAAACGGGGCCGATGGATGCGCTCATCGAGCGGATGGTTAATGGCGGCGCGCGGTGACCGGGTCGGTAGTGCCGTGGAGCAGGCCGTCACGGATACGGCGAGCACGTTCGCCGGCACCAGCGACTTCGACAACCTGGCAGACTTTTTGGCGGACTTCGCTGAGAGACAGGTCGAAATTCATTTCCGCGTCAGCACGACGCACAGTCAGATGAATTACTTCCCCCGGCTCGCGCTGGCCCGCCCAACGTTCCGGCCGCCGTGGCACGTCGCTGCCATTCCAGCGCAGCAGCACATCGCCAACTTTCAGGCCGCTTCTTTCGGCATTGCTGCCGGGTTCGACGCTGGTGACCGACCAGGTGGCATCCGAATCGCGCTGCAGGCCAAAGCCGAGGGTCGCCCGCGAAGATTCGTGCTCTTCCACAGCGAGTCCGGCTTTCGAAAACAGATCCGTGTAGGGCAAAGGATCCGCGCCACTGACATATTTGGAAAAGAAATCGTCGAGGGAGCTACCGGTAATCTTCTCGGCGGTTAGGCGAACGTCCAAACTGTCGCGATAGAAACGCCCGGCCTTAGCAAAATCATTGTTCATGGCGCGCATCACGTCGTCCAGGCTGTGCTGGTTGTCAGTGCGATCGCGAATGAGGATGTCCAGCAAGACGCCGAGGACCTGGCCCTTGGTGTAATAGGAGACACTGCGCTGGGGCTGGTTGTACAAACTGTATTTATCGAGCCAAGTATCGAGGCTGGATTGCTCGGCGCTTTGCCAGTGCTCGGCGGGACGCGTCTCCAGTTCGGTGATCTGGGCGGAAAGGTCCTGGTAGAACTCCTGCTTGTTCCAAACGCCGGAACGAACCAAGGCGTACGAACCGTAAGTATTGGTGACACCCTCGGCAAACCACAGGGCGCGCGTATACATTTCCTGGGTATAGTCGACGGGTTCTAGAGTGGCGGGACGAATACGCTTGACGTTCCACAAATGAAAATACTCGTGAGCGGAGACATTCGGTAGATATTCGCCCGAGGGGATGTAGATGGCGGTGGAATTGGCATGTTCCATGCCGCCGCCCCCGCCGCCGGATGCTTTGCCGATGTGAAAGAGAAAAGTGTATTCGTTGTAGGGGGCACCTTCCATCATCTTCAGCTCATACATACAGATTTTGCGCAGGGCGTTTTCTACATCGCGGCGCTTGTAATTATCGCCGTGAATGACCACGTGAACGGGCGGAGACAGGTCGTGGATCGTGAATTCGTCGAAATTGGAAAGCTCGATGGGGCCGTCGGCGAGGGCGTCGAAAGAAGGGGCCATGAGATTGATGACGCGGATGCCGCCGTCTTGAAAGATGTGCCAGGGCGTGGCAGAGCCCATGCGCCAATCAGCGGGCACGTCTCGCAGCGAGATTGTGCTTTCCTCAGCGCGGCGGTCGCAAACATACATCAGAATCATGGCGGGATTGAGGAAGGCGTGCTCGGAATTGAGCTGGGAATTGAACGGTCCTACATCATCCCAGAACGTGACATATTTCACGGTGACCGTACCGCTGGCCTTCACATCCCAGGTGAGTTTATTCAGCTTTTCGATATCGACGGGCTGACCGTTGGCGTAAGCCTGGACCTGCTGGACATGGCTGCTGAAATCGCGGATTTCGTAGAGTGCGTTCCACGCGGCCATTTGAAGTTGTAGATCGCCGTGGACATCCGGCACTTCAATGCTCACGTGGAAAAGATGCTGTTCCGGATGGTCCAGCGAAACGACGTAGCGAATGGCCGCGTCGGCGGGCAAGGAGCAAAACAGAAAGAACAGCAGCGCGACGACCGGGCTAAAGAGATTCGAAAGGAAATCAAAAGCGGGCTGAGGTATGCGTGCGGAGCTAATGGTCGGTGAGACCCGGCCGGCCGAAATCTCCAGCAATTTGTGGGGAGCGTCGAGAGTGTCCGGCAATGCGCTTGGGATCACCGGCCGGAGACCTCAGAAGGCACCGCACGAGTCTTGAGACGCTGGAGCAGCTTTTCGCATAACCCGTCGAAGCTACCATTGCTCATGACCAAGAGCAAATCGCCGGATTGGGCCTGGAGCGCAAGGAAGTCGGCAATGGCGTCGGCGGAGGAGAAGGCTCGAGCTTCCTTGCCGAGCTTGCAAACTGCCGCGGTAATGGTCTCGGGATCCAGGCGCTGGTCTTCGCTGAGTTGCGTGGCGCGGTGAACGCCGCCGAGGATCACGCGATCGGCCAAGGCCAAGGCTTGCGGCAAGGCGTCCTGAAAAACGCGGCGGCGCATGGAATTGGACCGAGGCTCGAGAATGGCCCAGAGACGGCGAGCTGGCCAGCGGAGACGGGCGGCGTCAATGGTCGCGCGAATGGCGGTGGGATGGTGCGCGAAATCGTCGACGACCAGGACGCCATCAATTTCGCCCTTCACATCCATGCGGCGCTTGACGCTTTGGAAAGTGGCCAAGGCGGAACGCAGCTGGTCGGCACGAATGCCTCGTCCCTGAGCCACAATCAAAGCGGCGAGGGCGTTCAGCACGTTGTGCCGGCCCGAAGCGGAGAGCGAAAAGTCGCCGTAGCGCTCGCCTCTGTAATCGACGCTAAAGCGCATTCGCTCATCGACGACGGACACGCCGGAAGCAACCCAGTCGTTGCCCGGTTCGAAACCATAAGTGATGACCGGGCAAAAGGCTTTTTCGGTGACTTTTCGAGGGGCAGGACCGCCCTGCGCGTCTCCCCAAACAATCACGCGGCCGCGGCGGGGGACCAAATTGACCAACCGCTTGAAGGCGGTTTGATAGACATCGAAATCAGGATAGATGTCGGCATGGTCGTACTCCACGGAGGTGATGATGAGGTCGTCGGGCTGGTAATGGAGGAACTTGGCAGCCTTGTCCCAGTAAGCGGAATCGTATTCGTCGCCTTCGAGAATAAAGTCGGGTCCGCCTTCGAGACCGTAGCTTTTGCCAAAATTTTCAGCGATACCGCCGATCAAGAAATTGGGCCGCTTGCCGGCGACATGAAAAATCCAGGCAAGCATGGCAGTAGTGGTGGTTTTGCCGTGAGTACCACTGACGACAATGGAATGCTTACCCGGGAGAAATTCTTCCTCCAGAATTTCGGGTAGGGAGCGGTGCGGAAGCTTGCGGTCGAGCATCTCTTCGACTTCGACATTGCCGCGGGAAATGGCATTGCCAACGATGATCAAATCGGGGGCGGGAGTGAGATTCTTAGCGTCAAACGAAGTGGCATAGGAAATTCCCAAGGAGCCGAGAAGCGTGGAGGCGGGGGGATACACTCCGGCGTCGGAACCGGTAACTTTGTTTCCGAGTTCGCGCAACATTCCGGCCAGGGGAGCCATGGCCGACCCGCCAATTCCAATCATGTGAATGTGCTTCATGCGTTCAGCCCCGATTCGAGATTGGTGTTGCGTAGCACGTTGCACTCCGTCATTCCACGACCGCCGGTTCCAAGATTTCCAGGCGTCCCGGCCCTTCGGACACCAAGCGGGCGCGAACACCCAAGGGCACAGTCAGGAGGGGACGTTTGGTGTGTCCCACAGCGGCGCCGAAGACGACGGGAATGCCGAGTGGCCGCAAAATGCGTTGGCAAGTGTCCAACACGGATGGACTATTCTTGGCGGGGGGATCGGAATCCGGAAATTCGCCGAGCACGATGCCTTGCAGGCGGCGCAGCTTTCCGGCTTGTTTGAGATGCATGAGCGCGCGATCGACTTGATACGGGCGCATGGCCCGATCTTCGATGACCAGAATGGCGCCATCGGTATCCAGTTCCCAAGGAGTGCCCAAAGTGGTCTGGAGCAGGGTCAGGCAGCCGCCCAGCAATCGACCCTCGGCTTGGCCGGGAACGAGGGCGGTGCCGCCGAGGGAGGTTTCCCAACCTGACTGCGTGTTGCCTACTGATTGCAGAAAAGACCATTCATCGTAGCCGCAAGCATCGTCGGCTCCGCGGTTCAAACCGGCCGCGACCATGGGGCCATGAAAAGTGACCCAACCGCATTTTTGCCAAAGATAGGCTTGCAGAGAAGTGAGATCGCTGAAGCCAATGACACACTTGGGGACGGTCAGCTGGGTGGCGAGATCGCAATCGAGCAAATAATTGGCGCCGTAGCCACCGCGCAAGGCAATCAAGCCGGCAATTTCGGGATGTCGAGCGGCCTTGAGAAAACCTTCGGTCCGAGCAGTGGAGGAGGCGGCGAAGTAGCCTTCCGCGCCGGGCACCTGCATGGGAATGAACTCGTAGCCGAGCCGGCGCAATTCCGCGAGTCCGGCGGTGACCTCGAGTTGCTCGGCAGCAGAAGCCGGGGCAAACACGGTGACTTTCGAACCCTTGCGAAGGGCCCTGGGCTTGCGCGGATCGGAGGTGGGAAGAGCCATGTTTCTTTGATGCCGAGAATGAAACTCCCAGGCTGAATGCAGATTCCTTGACTGCCCACACAACAACCGCTGGTGCATACTGGCGCAAACCAGCTGTGCGCCGGAACGCAGCAAACCAGCTTAACGGGAGAGTCAGCCCCGCAACCTGACAAAGCGATTTTAGCGAAGTTACAAGGTGAACTGAGTCAGTTTTGCGAAGCGGCGTGCCCTGGCGTGTATCTCGGAACGTTTCAAGGTGAGCAGGCGCTCCAGGCCGAAACGCTCGACGGTGAAACTGCCGAGGACCGAGCCATAGACCATAGCGCGGCGGAGGGCGGCGTCGCCGGTGCTGCCAACACTGGCCAAGTAGCCCATAAAGCCGCCGGCAAAGCTGTCGCCCGCGCCGGTGGGATCGTGCGGCTCCTCAAGGGGAAATGCCGGGATGCAGAACACCCCGCGCTTATCGACCAGCATGGCGCCATATTCACCGCGTTTGACCACCAAGGTGGATGGACCCATCTTGAAAATACGGCGAGCGGCACGGAGCAAATTGTGTTCGTTGGAAAGCTGGCGAGTTTCGGTATCGTTGATCATCAAGATGTCGACGTGCTTGAGGGTTTCCAGCAATTCCGCATTCGTGCGTTCGATCCAATAGTTCATGGTATCCATGGCCACCAATTTGGGGCGTCCATGGACCTGCTTGAGCACATCGCGCTGCAAGTCGGGCGCGATGTTGGCGAGGAAGACGTACTTGGATTGGCGATATTTCTCAGGAAGACGCGGCTTGAAGGCGGCAAACACGTTCAATTCCGTGGCCAGGGTCACCCGCTCGTTCAAATTTTCCGAATATTTGCCGGCCCAGAAGAAGCACTTGCCGCCGGCGCGTTCCAGACCCTCGATGTCGATGGCGCGCTTGCACAGGCAAGCCTCATCGTCGGGATGAAAATCATCACCGACGACAGCGACGAGATTTACCTGAGTGAAGAAGGAGGCGGACACGGCGAAATACGTAGCGGCACCGCCCAAAGTGCGTTCCACTTTGCCGTATGGACTTTCCAAAGCGTCATAAGCAACCGACCCCACCACCAATAAGGACATGAGTTTGTCTCCTAAGTTCCTGTTGAAAACCTAGCGCCGCTGGAGCGGTGCGGCACGGCAGTCGAAAAAGTCGCGTTGTCGCCGACGACAGTCAGAGATTCAAGTGACAAGAATATCCGCATGGGAAAGAGGCTAGGCAATGTACTTGCCAATGACGGGAGCGAGATTTTTCATAGTTTTTGCGGGTATCAGCTTAGGATCGGTCAGAATGGCATGCTGCAACGCGTGGGCGCATTTGCAAGAACGTTCCGCCGGAATGTCGCGAATAGCTTGGCGCAAAACATTCTGCGCATTGGAAGCATTTTGATTCAGGATAGCCAGGATGGTGGACACGGTGACGGAATCGTGATCCGGGTGCCAGCAATCGTAATCGGTGATCATGGCAATGGTGGAATAGCAAATCTCAGCTTCGCGGGCGAGCTTGGCCTCAGTCGCGTTGGTCATACCAATGACGGAAAATTTCATGGCGCGGTGATAGTGGGCCTCCGCCAAGGTGGAAAATTGCGGCCCTTCCATGCAGATGTAGGTGCCCTTCTGATGGACGGGAACGTTCTGGGAGCGGCAAGCCTGGCCGAGCACGGCAGAGAGCTGAGCACAGGTGGGCTTGTCGAAGGTGACGTGGGCGACAACACCCTGGCCAAAAAATGTGGACCTGCGCCCTTTGGTGCTGTCGAAGAACTGGTCGGGAATCAAAAATTCGCCGGGACGCAAATCCTCTTGCAGAGAGCCAACGGCACTGACGGAGATGATACGTTGAACCCCAAGGACCTTCATGGCGTAAATGTTGGCGCGATAGTTCAAGTCGGTAGGCATAAAACGATGGCCGCGGCCATGGCGGGCCAGAAACGCGACGCGCCGGCCTTCGACGGTGCCCAGGACAAAGGCGTCCGAGGGATCGCCAAAGGGGGTCTTCAGGCGCACTTCTCGGCTATCACGTAATCCAGTCATGGAGTACAAACCGCTGCCGCCAATCACGCCGATTTCGACGGCCGCCTTGGTTGGCGCACTCTTGCTCTTCGATTTTCCCTGCCTAGCCATTCCTGACTCTCCTGGGATTTACCGGCTCAGATCGACCGGTTCGATTTCGACTTTTCCGTCGCGTTCTTGCAGCGTAGCGGCCGGAATATCGGGATCATGCCCGAACACAACAATCCACCGGCCCATTATGCTACGGCGAATCCAGAGCCGTTTTGTCTCCAGCGACCGCAATGGATACAGATCGTAAGCCATGATCCACGGCAAAGAAACATGGTGCCGCGTAGGAATCAAATCCGCAACATAAGCCAGGGTCTTGCCCCCACCGGTGATCAATACGGCGTGGATATCAGCAGTGTGACCGGGAATGCAGGAAACCGAAAGGCCGGGCACGATTTGGGTGTCGCCTTCGACAAGGTCCCACAGGCCTTCCTGGGAAATGGGAGCAAAATTCTGGGGAAAATAGCTGGCGCGGTCGCGTTCGGTGGGATTCATGGCATGTTCCAGTTCGCCGCGCTGGACGACATAACGAGCACGCCGAAAGGTGGGGAGAAGGCGATCGTCGACCATGCGGGTGTTCCCGCCGCAATGATCGAAATGAAGATGAGTGTTGATAACCAGGTCGATCTGGTGTGGCTGGACACCGGCTTGCGCGAGCGAATCGAGCAAGGGATCGCCGTGTTGCACGGCGTAAATGTTACGTAGCTTGGGGTCCCATTTGGCGCCGTTCCCAGTCTCGACCAAGATGTTTTTGCCGGCCACGCGAACCAGCAAGGAATTGGCGCGCAGACGAATGCGATTCTTCTCGTCGGGCGGTGCTTTCTCTTGCCAGAGGACCTTGGGCACGACGCCAAACATGGCGCCACCATCCAGGGCAAAGGTGCCGCCATCGAGAAAGCGAACCTCAATATCGCCAAAATGCATGCAGCAGTCTCCAGAAAATTTCGCGCCTGGGAGTTGCAGGGGCGAGCCCAGCAGGTCTTTCAGGCTGCTCCTGGTCTACGACAAACCTGCGGACGTCAAAATTTCGCGCACCGCGGAAAATGGATCCTTCTTGCGGGCGGCCACCTGAGCCGCCAATTCGCGCAGGCGTGCTTCGCCGGATGCTCCGCCAAGCACGTTTTCCAGGAGCCGCGACTCGAGCATTTCGATCAAACGCGATTGCCAATGCTCGATGCGCTTTTTCTCGCGCTGGCCTTGGGCCTCAAAATGCTTGCGGAAATTGTCAACGACAATAGCCAGTTCGTCGATACCCCGATTCTCGGTGGCGACGGTACGAACGACAGGGGGATGCCAGCCGTCGCGGGGCATAACCAAGGAAAGCATGGCGTGAAGCTGCTCTTCCAGGCGATCGGCGCCTTCGCGGTCGGCTTTGTTCAAGACGAAGATGTCGCCGATCTCCATCAATCCCGCTTTCATGTTCTGGATGTCGTCGCCCAAGCCCGGCACGAGCACGACTAACACACAATCAGCGAGGCGCACGATGTCCACTTCGTCCTGGCCCACACCGACGGTCTCGATCAGGACCTGGCGCTTGCCTGCAGCATCCAGCAGCAGCGCTACTTCCGCGGTGGAGCGGGCGAGACCGCCCAGAAAGCCACGTGTGGCCATAGAACGAATGAAGATGCCGTTGTCGGAAGCGTGGCCCTGCATGCGAATACGGTCACCCAAAATGGCTCCGCCGGAATAAGGGCTGGTGGGATCCACAGCGATGATGCCGACACGCTCCTGACGCTTTCGGTGCACGGCGGCAAGCCGATCAACCAAGGTGCTTTTGCCGGTACCCGGCGCGCCGGTTACGCCGGTGAGGTAGGCCTGACCGGTGTGAGGGAAAAGGTCCTTGAGCAACTGTTCCGACTCGGGAGCGTGATTCTCGATGGCGCTGATGGCGCGAGAAACGGCGCGCACGTCGCCTTGCAGGACCTTGGCGGCCCAATCGGTGGTGGAAACGGTCATTGGGAGGCGAGCCGCAAGAAAAGGAATGGCGCAGTCCGTGGAGTTAGTTGGGAGCGGCGCGAGAGATGGCGGGCAGAAAGCGGCATGGCTCTATTATTTATTGCCAAGCGCAGGACAGCAAGCGAATCGCGGCCGGTGCACGTGTGCGAAGCAACAGCCAAGAATGGCTGTGCCCCGAAATGGCTCCGTTGACCTGTCGTAGTCAATCCCGTAACCAGCCAGAAACGAAATGTTAACCGTTGCAATTGGCACACTTAATGGGCCCACCGCAACATCACTGACAAATCAGCCGCAAGCGCTAGCATTTGTGAAGGTGGAGATGTTTCGAAGAAACCCACCGGGTCAGGAGGGATCATGTTGGGAGGCTTGCTGTTTGTGGTGTGCGTCATTCTGCAGTTTCACTACCACGACACGATACCGTGGTACGTGTGGGTGCTGGCCGTGATCGCACAACTTGTGGCTTTCGGCGAACCGGCGATGCGCTCAGCGGTAGCTTCGAAGAAAAGCTAAATTCTTGCGAGGGAATAGGCGCCGCAATCACCTCAGCTCTTGCCGAGGAGTTGGCGGGCAATGACCAGGCGCTGAATCTCGCTGGTGCCCTCTCCGATGGTGCACAGCTTTACATCGCGATAAAACTTCTCGGCGGGATAATCCTTGATGAAGCCATAACCGCCGTGCACCTGCACACATTCGTTGGCCACGCGAACAGCAACTTCGCTGGCGAATAGTTTGGCCATGCTGGATTCGCGGGTGAAGCGGACATTCTTGCGATCGGCCAGCCAGGCGGCTTGGTAGACCAGCAAGCGAGCCGCTTCGACCTGGGTAGCCATGTCTGCCAGCTTGAACTGAATGGCCTGAAACTCCGAGATGCTTTTCCCGAACTGTTTGCGCTGTTTGGCGTAGCTTGTGGCGGCCTCGAGCGCGCCCTGGGCCATACCGAGCGCAAGCGCCGCTATGGAAATGCGGCCACCGTCCAGAACTTTCAAGCTGTCCACGAAGCCTTCGCCGGGTTGTCCAAGGAATTGAGAAGCGGGTACACGGCAATCGGTAAAGATCACTTCGGAGGTGTCGCTGGCGCGCATGCCCAACTTATTTTCCTTTTTGCCGGGACGAAAACCGGACATGCCTTTCTCGAGGATGAACGCGCTGATGCCGTGAGCTTGCTTGGATTTGTCGGTTACGGCCATGGCTACGCAGACATCGGCGTAGCCGCCGTTGGTGGTAAAAGTCTTCGCGCCGTTCAGGATCCAATCCTTGCCAGAACGCACCGCGGTGGTGCGGGTGCCGCCCGCATCGGAGCCGGCTTCGGGTTCGGTGAGGGACCACGCACCGAGTTTCTTTCCGTGGGCCAGCGGCACCAGGTACTTCTTCTTTTGCTCTTCGGTTCCGAATTTGTAGATGTGATTGCTGCAAAGCGAATTGTGCGCGGCGACGAACAGCCCCACGGAACCATCGACCCGGGCCAGTTCTTCGATCACCGTGGCATATTCGATATAGCCAAGCCCCGCGCCTCCGTACTGTTCGGGGAAAATGACCCCCATTAAACCCATTTCGCCCAACTTGGGCAAAATCTCGGTGGGAAAATGCGAAGATTCATCCCAGTCCATGACATGCGGAGCAATTTCGCCCTCGGCGAACTCCCGCACAGATTTGCGAAGTTGCTGCTGCTCATCGGTAAACGTAAAATCCACGTAATCCTCTCTGGGGTTTCCGTACTCAGCCGATAGGGACGCGTATGCCCAAAGGAAGTTTATCTTATGGGGAAGAGATGCGCACGACCGGGGGCGCGAGGGATTTTGCTCGAAGAGAGATTCCTCCCGCCGCGGACTTCCTTTGGAATGAAAGAGTTTTGGGGGCTGAGAATTACTAGGCAGTGTGGGTGCGCCGGTTGGTTAGGAGCGCCCGCAGTTCGTCGAGGGTTCGCTGGATGCCGGCGCGATCCACGTTCCAGTGGGTGACCATGCGGACCGAGTAGGGAGTGGTGTCCTGGGCCCAAATGCCTTTGGCATGCAAGGCATCGCAGAGTTCCACGGCGTTCATGCCGGAATCGCGGCAATCGAAAATCACAATATTGGTGCGGACCTTGGCGGGGTCGATTTGTAATCCTGGAATTTGGGCAATGCCCTGGGCCAAGAATTTCGCGTTTGCGTGGTCTTCGTGCAGGCGAGCGGGAGATTTTTCCAGGGCGATCAATCCGGCGGCGGCCAGCACGCCGACTTGGCGCATGCCCCCGCCGAACATCTTACGAAAAACGCGGGCACGCTCGATGAAGTCGCGGGAACCAACGATCATGGAGCCAACCGGAGCGCCGAGCCCCTTGGACAGGCAAAACATCACGGAGTCGCACTTGGCGGTCATGTGCGCGACGTTATCGTTGAGAGCCACGGCCGCGTTGAAAATGCGCGCGCCGTCCAGATGCACTTTCAGGCCCAGGGTGTGCGCGCCATCGCAGATTTCGTGCACCGTTTCCGTGGGATACACCGTTCCACCGGCCATGTTGCTGGTGTTTTCCAGGCAGACGAGGGCGGTCTGCGAGTCGTAATAGACTTTCGGGCGAATAGCGGCATGAATCTGGGGCCAAGTGAGAATGCCATCTTCGCCACCGCGGACGGCGCGCGGAATGCAACCGGCAATGGCGGCCATAGAAGCCAGCTCATAAAGATTCACGTGCGCGCGGTCTTCGCAAATGACTTCGTTGCCGTGATGGGTCCAAGCCTTGATGGAAATGAGATTGCCCATGCAGCCGGTGGGCACAAAGAGCGCCGCTTCCTTGCTAAAAATTTCCGCAGCGCGCTTCTGCAAGCGATTTACGGTGGGGTCTTCGCCGTAGACATCGTCGCCCACTTGCGCGGCAGCCATGGCGCGGCGCATCTCATCGTTGGGGCGAGTTACGGTGTCGCTGCGCAGATCTACGGCGCCTTCGACGGGAAGGACATGATCGGGATCGACTAACTGATTGCCTTTGGCCATTGTGTAGGTCATAAGATCACCAAACCCATTTAAGAGTAAGCGAGGTCAGCGCAAGAGTTCCACGAGGATTTCGTTGGAAACGTTCAGCTTGTCGGGAGCGAGCCGGAGCAGCTGGCCGTGGCGCTGGACCATACCGGTGGAAGCTAGACGCCGGACTTTGTCGGTGAAGTCGACTTGGTACTGGCGTTCGATGCGGCCCAAATCAATTCCGCTCATTTGACGCAGACCGAGGAAAATTTCCTCTTCGAGCGCTTCCTCGGGAGTAACGGATTGCACGCTCTCGATGGCAGGCTGGCCTGCGGTAATCGCGGCAACGAATGCCGCGGGATCGTGGAGACTGGCCCAACGCTGGGTTCCGAAGAAGGAATGCGAACCGGCTCCATAGCCAAGATAGGGCTCGCGGCGCCAATATTTCAGGTTGTGCCTGGAGGCAAATCCCGGCTTGGCCCAGTTGGAAATTTCGTATTGATCGTAGCCAGCGCTCTTCAGTTGGATCTGCGCCAAGGCGTAGAAGCCGGCCATGGCTTCATCGCTGGGCAATTCCCGAGCGCTATAGCGAGCGCCACCGCGCAACACCTCGAGTCCCAGTCGCGAGCCTTCATCAATTTCCATCATGTAAATGGAAACATGCTCGGGAGAAAGGGTGATGGTTTGCGCCAGGGAATATTGCCAGGATTCGGCGGTTTGTTTGGGAAGTCCGGCGATCAGATCGAAACTCAGATTGTTGAGGCCGACGGAGCGAAGGATCGACACGGCGCGGTCAATATCGGCGCAACGGTGCATGCGGCCGGCGGCTTTCAGTTCGTCGTCCACGAAGGATTGCGAACCAAAACTGATGCGGTTGATGCCGGCAGCGACCCACTGCCGAGCTTTTTCGTGTTCGACGGTTTCCGGATCGGCTTCCAAGGTGATTTCTTCCGCGGCCCCAGGAAAGTGATGGCGAAGGGAGGTCAGCAGATCAGCAAGTAGTTGCGGGTCGAGCAAACTAGGAGTGCCGCCACCGATGTATACGGTGTCGATGGGAGGAAAGGACTCTGGGCAAACAATGCTCACACCGAGGAAGTGTTCCCGGGTGGACGCAATCTGTTGCTGAACAGCGGCAATGTAAGGAGCAAACCGCTGCTGGGGCACAACACCGGTGTGAAAATTGCAGTAGGTGCACTTGGTCTGACAAAAAGGCACCTGCACATAGATGCCGAGAGTGTCCATTAGAGAAAACTGTAGCACAGCAGCGGGGATGCAGCTTGCAGGTTCGGAGCGAAACGAGAGATTCCTCGCTTCGTAGACTCCGCTCGGAATGACGTGTTACTTGTTGTGCGGACAAGACGCAGGGGCTGAGACCCCCGATCTGAGAGATCGGCCACTACATAACCGATGGATCTCTTGTTGGGGGCAAGAGTCATCGTGGTGGGCCGAGTAGGCGCGGAGGTCAGACGCGATCGGGGAGAACCTTGACGTGAACCTTACGTTCGCGAGGGCCGTCAAACTCGGCGAGGAAAATGCCTTGCCAGCGGCCCAGCGCTAACTTCCCTTCCTCAATAAACACAAACTGAGTGACACCGGTGAGCATGGTCTTGATGTGCGAGTCGGAATTGCCCTCGGCATGGCGATAATGCCCCGCGGCAGGAATCAGACGATCCAGCGCGGACTCCGCGTCGGATGCAACGTCGGGATCGGCATGCTCGTTGATAAGGATTCCCGCGGTGGTGTGAGGGACATAAACGAAACAGGTGCCAACACGAACGCCCAAGGCAGTGACGACGCGCTGCACATCCTTGGTAATGTCGACGAGTTGGGTACGGCGTGAAGTCCTGACGTTGATCGCCTGCACAGACGCCTCCGAACCGGCCTAGGGAATGGGCACAATCACATGACGCCCAACCTTCCGGGCTCCCGCGCAGTTCTGCAATTCCCTAAGGCCACCACTGCCCCAGCGGGCCAGAAAGGGCAGGAAGCAAAGCTGGCGGGATTGCAATTGTTTGGCCGGAAACAACAAATTCTCCAGAAAAGCTTGATGGTTGGCAATGACCTTCTGGTGGCGGTCGAGCGCGGCACCGGTTTTGTGGCGCAGTTTTTCGACCTGGTAACGAATGCGCTTTTCGGCACGCGCGATGGTGCCCTGAATGGTGGGGTCGACTTTGGCGATGGATTTGTGAAGCTTCTTAATGCTCTTCTCGATGTCGTGCAAATTCTCATCGAACTGGCGCGCCAGTTTCTTGGGAACAGCCGAGTTATACATGCGATTGCGCAGCTTCTCTGGCCCACGCCAAACGTCTTCCACATCCAGGCCGTATTTTTTCAGGATGCGCTCGGCCTTGGGATCGACCAAGGTAAAATCCGAGCGCGGCAGCAACACCGGCATGCGGCCAAGCAAATCCCGGTACAGAACCGAAGATTGCGCAAAATAGGCAATCTCTGCGGGCCCGCCGAAATAGGCGACGGTAGGCAATAAGAAATCCTGAAGCACGGGCCGGAACAGCGCATTGGGACTGAAATTCTCCGGAGCATCTTCGAGCATCCGAAGCCAATCTTCGCGAGGCATGGAAAATGAACCGCTGGAGAATCCAGAATTGTTAGCGGTGATGACCTGGCGCTTGCCATCGGCCAAGGAAAACAACAAGGTGCTGTGCGAGGTAACTTTCACCTGCACGTCGTAGCCGGCATGTTCCAACTCTTTTCCCCGGCGCAGCAGGGAGTCATTCAACTGATCGCGACGGAGCAACGCATCGCGGAATAACGGAGTGGCCAGGCGGTGCAACTGCTCGTCGAGAGGATCGAGGAGGATCAAGCCCTGCTCCTCGAAGATGCGCGCAAACATGGCCGCGAAGGCGCTGCTGTAAGTGGCCTCCGGGGTGTAGGTCTGGTGCAGCAAATCGCCGTAGGTTTGGCCAAGGAGAGGCTGGGCGCGAACAACCAACTCGTGCACTTCCGGGCCGAGGCGGATGCGGCCGACGGGCACGGCGTCCTGGGGCGGAGGCGGCAGGGAAAAATCCTGCAACTCTCCTTCGTGAAACCAGTTCACATGGCGCACTTCGTCCACGTCATGATCTTCAGTGGCCATCCAAAACACCGGAACCGCATCGATTCCCTTGTTGGAAAGTTCCTGGGCGGTCTGAATGGCGCTCAACGCTTTGTAAATGGAGAAGGACGGCCCGCCAAACAGCCCGACCTGCTGACCACTGACGACAGCGAAGGCGCCGTCCCGCAGACGGTCCAGATTCTTGAAGGTTTCGGCGCCGCTGCCATATAAGGTGTTTTGCGCGCGAAGAATGTCCGCGACGGTGGCGCGGCGTTCGTGGGGGAAGTCCAGCTTTTTAGAATACGCGAGGACGGCTTTGAGGGAAGGTTGGTGATCGTAGAAGGATTGGACTTTGGGGAAACGTTCCAGGTAGTCGCGGAAGAGCGTCGACGTGTGCGGCAACTGATGGGGTTCGAGGGCGCGACAGTCCATGAGCGCTTAGATGTAGGAGCGAGAAAAAAGTGACGCCAAAAGACCTGGATTACAGAAGGTTAAACGCGCATAGCGGCCGGGTGCAACTGCGCCACCACGTCGGCGACCGCGCGTTTCTTCTCCTCGGATAATGGTAGCAAGGGCAGGCGGGATACGCCTCCTGCGAATCCGCGCAAATCCATGGCGTACTTGACGCCGGGAATGCCATTTTCCGAGACTATGCATTTTGAGGCGCGCACCAGCAGATGCTGCAATTGTTGTGCGGCTTGGCGCTCGCCGCGCTGCGCCAGGTCGTAGAGTTCCGCGCATTTTTCCGGCAGGGCCGCGGCAAGGGCCAAAACGGCGCCACGAGCGCCCACAACCAGCGAGGGATAAATCACCGCCGCGCCACCCGTAAGCACCTGAAAACGACTGGGCGCGCCAGCCACAATTTCGCCGACACGTTGCACATTGCCGGAGCTGTCCTTGATGCCGACGATGTTGGGATGCTCGGCAAGCGCCAGAATCTCGGGGGTCTCTAAGGTGACCCCAGTAAACTGCGGAACGGAATAGAGCAGAATAGGAATGGGCGAGGCGTCGGCGACGGCGCGATAGTGGCGAATGTAAGTTTCCGCGCGGTAGACAGGCTTGTAATAGTAAGGAGTTTTGACCAGAGCGGCAGGATAGCCGAGTGCGGCAGCGCGTTTGGTGCGCGCGATGGTTTCGGCAGTGGATTCGGCGCCGGTGCCGGCGATGAGCAGTTTTTGCGGAGCGGCGGCTTCCTTGCAAACGGCGAGGACGGAGTCGGCCTCCTCGCGGGAGAGCATCACGGATTCACCGGTGGAACCGAGAACGACGAAGCCAGCAACATGGGTGGCGTTGTAGCGGCAAACGTTTTCGCGGACTGCGGAGAGAGAAACCGACTCATCGGCGGCGAAGGGTGTGACGAGCGCGGGAAAGATGCCGTTGATTTGCATAGTTCAGTCTCCTGCGGTGGAAGAGCCGGCGGTGGCGACGCCAGAACCATGAAGGTCCTGCAGGCAATTCACTTCGCGCTGGACCTCGTGCAAGGAATGGATGCCGCGAACGGCGGCTTCGGCGGCTGAAAGCGTGGTGATGCAGGTAATGTTGTAGCGTATCGCGGCACGACGAATGGACTTTTCGTCGTAGAACGATTCGCGGCCCAGGGGGGTGTTGACGACCAAATGGATTTTGCCGGTCTTGATGAGGTCGACGATATTGGGTCGGCCCTCGTTGACTTTGAAGACTTCTTCGCAAGGCACGCCGGCGGCGCGAAAGGCAGCGCAAGTACCGCGAGTGGCGACGATCTTGAAACCCAGGGAGACCAGTTCCTTCCCTAGCGGGCCAATATGGCGCTTATCGCGATCGTTCACACTGATAAAGACGGTCCCGCCCTTGGGAAGTTTCTGACCCGCGGCAAGCTGAGCCTTGGCGAAGGCCTGGCCATAGTCGGTGGAAATGCCCATGACCTCGCCGGTGGAGCGCATCTCAGGACCGAGAATGGTGTCGACGCCGCGAAACTTGTTAAACGGGAACACCGGAGATTTCACGGAAAAATAATCGCGCACGGCGACTTCCGCTACGCCGTTGTGATGAACGATGGGGAGCTTCATGTCGGAGAGCCGGCGGCCGACCATCAAGCGGGCGGCTACCTTGGCCAGCGGAACGCCAGTGGCTTTGCTGACGTAAGGAACCGTGCGAGAAGCGCGGGGATTAACTTCGAGGACATAAACGGTCTCGCGCTGGATGGCGTATTGCACATTCATCAGGCCGACGACTTTGAGGGCCAGAGCGAGGCGCTTGGTGTAATCGCGAATGGTTTCCAGAACCTTGGGGGACAAACTGACCGGAGGCAACACGCAGGAGGAGTCGCCGGAATGGACGCCGGCTTCTTCGATGTGCTCCATGATTCCGCCGATCACAACTTCGCTGCCGTCGGCGAGGGCGTCGACGTCAACTTCAGTGGCTTCTTCAAGGAACTGATCGATCAGCACGGGGCGCGCGGGACCCATCAACGCAGCCTGGGCGACATATTCCTGCACGGTGTTGACGTCGTAGGCGATGACCATAGCGCGGCCACCGAGGACGTAACTGGGACGAACCAGGACGGGCAGACCAATTTCGGCAGCAACCCGCGCGGCTTCTTCGGGGACAAGCGCGGTGCCATTGCGTGGTTGAGGGATTTTGAGTTCCTCGAGGAGACGGCCGAAGCGGCGGCGATCTTCGGCGAGGTCGATGGATTCCGGGGCCGTGCCGACAATGGGCACACCGTTGCGCTTGAGTTCGAGGGCGAGATTCAGAGGGGTTTGCCCGCCGAATTGGACAATGACGCCGCCGGGCTTTTCTTTTTCGAAGATGGCCAGAACGTCTTCCAGAGTGAGCGGCTCGAAGTACAAACGGTCGGAAGTGTCGTAGTCGGTAGAAACAGTTTCGGGATTGCAGTTGACCATGATGGTTTCGAAGCCGTCGGAGCGCAGGGCGAAGCTGGCGTGGCAGCAGCAGTAATCGAACTCGATTCCCTGCCCGATGCGATTGGGGCCGCTGCCGAGGATCATGATTTTCTGCTTTTGTGTGACGTTGGCCTCGTCCTCCTCCTCGTAGCTGGAGTACAGATAGGGAGTGAAGGATTCAAACTCGGCAGCGCAGGTGTCGACGCGCTTGAAGACCGGACCAACCGCATAGCGGGCGCGCTGCAAACGGACCGCCGCGGGCGTGGTTTTCCAGAATTGGGCCAAGTGTTCGTCACTGGTGCCGATGCGCTTGACCTCGTGCAATAAATCCTTGGAGGCGGTTTCCACAGTGACGGCAGCAGCGCGGCGATTCACCTGGACAATTTCTTCGACCTGGTGAACGAACCAGGGATCAATCTTGGTCAGATCGCAGATATCGCGAGCGGGCATGCCGCGCTCGACGGCGGTGAGGATCCAGTAGATGCGGTTGGGCCGAGGAGTGGCGAGTTTTTCGCGCAGCAACGAATCGGGTGTTTCCGCTGGAGCGCGCCAGGGAGTGCTGGGCTCGAGTGAACGAATGCCCTTCTGGAGGGCTTCCTTGAAGGTTCGCCCGATGGACATCACCTCACCCACGGATTTCATTTGGGTGCCGAGTGTGGAATCGGCGCCCGGGAATTTTTCAAACTGCCACTTGGGAATTTTGACGACGACGTAATCGATGGTGGGCTCAAACGACGCCGGAGTTTTCTGGGTGATGTCGTTGGGGATTTCGTCGAGGGACATGCCTACGGCGAGGCGCGCGGCGATTTTGGCGATGGGGAATCCGGTGGCTTTGCTGGCCAAAGCGGAGCTGCGAGACACGCGAGGATTCATCTCGATGACCACCATGCGGCCATTTTCCGGGTTGACAGCGAATTGCACGTTGGAGCCGCCGGTTTCCACGCCGACTTCGCGGATAATCGCAGCGGCGGCGTCGCGCATGCGCTGGTATTCCTTGTCGGTGAGGGTTTGTGCCGGGGCGACGGTGATGGAATCGCCGGTGTGAACGCCCATGGGGTCGAAATTCTCAATGGAGCAAATGACCACGAAGTTGTCGCGGAAGTCGCGCATGACTTCCAACTCGAATTCTTTCCAGCCGAGGACCGATTCTTCGACCAGGGCTTCGTGAACAGGGCTCATGTCCAGGGCATGAGCGATAGCTTCGGCAAATTCCTCTTTGTTGTAGGCGATGGAGCCGCCGGTGCCGCCGAGAGTGAACGAGGGACGAATGACCAGCGGGAAACCGAGTTGGTCGCAGAGACGCATAGCATCCTGGGCGCTGTTGACCAAGGCGGAGGCGGGAACCTCGAGACCGATTTTGCGGCAGGCGTCCTTGAACCACAGGCGGTCTTCGGCAACCTTGATGGCACGGAGAGAAGCGCCGATCATTTCCACTTTGTGCTTTTCGAGAATGCCGGATTCCGCGAGTTCGACCGCAAGATTGAGAGCGGTTTGGCCGCCGACTGTGGGAAGAAGAGCGTCCGGACGTTCTTTGGCGATGATTTCTTCGAGGTACTCCTTGGTGAGCGGCTCGATGTAGGTGCGATGAGCCATTTCCGGGTCGGTCATGATGGTGGCGGGATTGGAATTGACCAGGACGACCTCGTAGCCTTCAGAACGAAGGGCCTTGCAGGCTTGCGCGCCGGAGTAGTCGAATTCGCAGGCTTGGCCGATGATGATGGGGCCGGAGCCGATGATGAGGATTTTGTGAATGTCGTGGCGTTTAGGCATGGCGCCTCACGTCGGTGGGCAGTAGTGAGTGGCGAGCGACGAGCGTGCCCTGACGAAATGCGCGGATCATCGGCGGGAGCTCCCGGGATGGGCGAAATCCTTCATCATGTCGGTGAACTGGGTAAAGAGGTAGTGGGAATCGTGCGGGCCAGGTGAAGCTTCCGGGTGATATTGCACGCTGAAGAGCGGGATGTTCTTGTGGCGCATGCCTTCGTTGGTGTGATCGTTCAGATTCAAGTGAGTCACTTCTACTTCACTGGACGGCAGCGAGTCGGGGTCCACGCAAAAGCCGTGATTCTGCGCGGTGATCTCGACCTGATCGGTCAGCAGATTTTTTACCGGATGGTTCGAACCGTGATGGCCAAATTTCAATTTGAAGGTCTTGCCGCCGAGAGCCAGTCCACAGAGCTGGTGGCCAAGACAGATTCCGAAAATGGGAACGCGACCGGCGAGCTTGCGAATATTTTCTTGAGCGTAAGTGACTGGCTCGGGGTCTCCGGGACCATTGGACAGGAAGACGCCATCGGGACGAAGCGCCAGAACGTCCTCGGCGGAGGTCTGCGCGGGAATGACGGTCACCTCGCACTGATGATCCACCAGCAGGCGCAGAATGTTCTGCTTGATGCCGAAATCGTAGGCGGCAACGCGGAAGCGGTGACTGTCGGGGGCGGCGCCGGATTCGCCCATCTGCTCGGCCCACGGGGAAGTGGCCAACTCAATGGAGCCCTTCTGCCAATCGTAAGCTTTGCCACAGGTCACGCGGCTGGCCAATTCCTGCCCGGCCATCAAGGGAAGCTGCTTGGCTTCGAACAGCAACTGATCGGCGGGGGTGCCACCGGTGGATACGATGCCGCGCAACGCGCCGACCTTACGGATGTGCAGGACCAGGGCACGCGTGTCGATGTCCCAAATGACCGGGATTTTGTGGCGGTTCAGGTACAGCTGGGCACTTTCGGCAGAGCGCCAGTTGGAAGAGATCTGGGAGAACTCCCGGACAATGAGCGATTCGATGTACGGACGGGGCGCTTCTTCGTCGTCAAGATTGGCGCCGACATTACCGATGTGAGGATAGGTGAGGCAAACGATCTGCCCCGAGTAGCTGGGATCGGTGAAAACTTCCTGGTAACCGGTGAGACTAGTATTGAAAACGACTTCGCCGCCCCGGCGCGTGATGGCGCCGGCCGCGCGGCCGTTAAATACGCGCCCGTCCTCGAGTGCGAGTATAGCGGGTCTGGGGTGAGCGTCCGTCAGACAATCCTCCGTAAAGTGCATGCCACCAAGAAGCGGGCCTTGCCACGTGTTGCGGCGGTACACGAATACTTTGCGCTCCGGAGGCGCGGAACGGACTCCGCGACAGCGGCGCGTCCAACGCAAACGTCATTTGTCGCTCGCCTCGGTTGTGGACAAGGAACCGAAGTGATCGACGGGCCAATAGGCAAAAACGGCGCGACCGTAGATGAATTGGCTCGGAACCGGACCAAAGACTCTGGAATCGTTCGAACTGATACGGTGATCGCCCATAACAAAATAGCATCCGGCGGGAACTTGAGTGGGGCCGTAATCGCTGACATCAGCATATTGGGGAGGAACGTAGGGCTCGGCGATCTCGTGACCATTGACGTAAACGACGCCGCGGCGAATCTCAACGGTTTCACCCGGCAAAGCAATGACGCGCTTGATGAAAGACTTGGAACGATCCAAAGGATACCAGAAGACCACCACATCGCCGCGATCGATAGGTTCGAAGCGATACACAAACTTGTTAATAAAGATGCGCTCCTGGTCAGAGAGCAAAGGCGCCATGCTGGTGCCTTCCACTTTCACCGGCTGGTACAGGAACACAATAATCACCAGGGCCAGGCCGATGGCGATCAGCAGATCGCGAGTCCACACGCGAATCTCATGGCGGAGCAGAGCGTGGGAAGGCGCGGTAGGAGTGGAAGATTCTGGTGGCAATGAGGAATTTGTGGCGGAGGAAGGCTCGCCTTGCGGAGAAGCGCTGTGTTTCTCGTCGGGTGTGAGCATCTGCTACTGCCTTTCATTTATAACATGCGCGCCGGACCTAAGGCCAGCCGGGAATTCAGTTCCCGAGGCGCAATCGTGGCCAGGCGCGAGGAGCGGCCGCAGTTAGCCCCAAGTAAGACGCTGCAGCGACAGATTGGGATATCCGGGGTCAAGCAAAGACCGTAGCGGGAAACGGATGGGAGAGCAGGCGAGGAGGTCAGCCGGCGCCGAGGACGGAGGATTCGGGGCGCTCGGTAATAGCAGCTTTGAGGTAGTCGCGATTGCCGAAGGCGATCACTTCCAATTTGATGTGCTTGGGGCAGACCGCCTCGCATTCGCCAATATTGGTACAGTTGGCGAAACCTTCGAGGTTCATCTGGCGAATCATGGCCAGGGCGCGGCGGTCGCGCTCGGGCTGACCCTGCGGCAGATGACCGAGATGGGCGATCTTTGCACCAACAAACAGAGCAGCAGCGGCGTTAGGACAGGCCGCGACACAGGCACCGCAACCGATGCAGGCGGCAGCATCCATGGCGCGATCCGAATCCTCTTTCTTAACGGGGATGGCGTTGCCGTCGGGCGCGCTGCCGGTTGGAACCGAGATGAAGCCGCCCGCGGCGATGATGCGATCGAAGGAGGTGCGGTTCACGGCGAGGTCCTTGACGATGGGAAAGGCTTTGGCGCGCCAGGGTTCGAGGTACAGCACGTCGCCATCTTTGAAGTGGCGCATGTGTAATTGGCAGACCGTGGTGCCGGGAAAGCCACCGTGGGCTTTGCCGTTGATCATGAAGCCGCACATGCCGCAAATCCCTTCGCGACAGTCGTGATCGAAGGCGATGGGATCTTCGCCGTTGGCGATGAGGGACTCGTTGAGGACGTCGAGCATTTCCAGAAAGGACATGTGCTCGCTGACTTGGGAATGCTCGTAGCGGACCATGCGGCCCTGGTCTTGGGAGTCTTTCTGGCGCCAGACGTGGAGAGTGAGTTTCACTTGTAGCTCCGCTGAGACGGGTGGACGTAATTGAAGGTGAGGGGCTCTTTAGAAAGAGTGGGAGCACGGCCGGGGCCTTGATATTCCCAGGCGGCGACATAGCTAAAGTTGGCATCGTCGCGCAGGGCCTCGCCTTCGGGAGTCTGATACTCTTCGCGGAAGTGGCCGCCGCAGGATTCGCGGCGCTGCAAAGCATCCAAGCACAACAATTCGGCAAGCTCGAAGAAGTCGGCAACGCGGCCGGCGCGTTCGAGGGACTGGTTGAATTCTTCGTTGGCGCCGAGGACGCGGAGGTTCTTCCAAAAATCTTCCTGGAGGGCGGCGATTTGGCCCATGGCCTTCTTTAGACCGGCTTCGTTGCGAGCCATACCGCAGTACTCCCAAACAATTTTGCCGAGTTCACGGTGGAAAGAGTCGACTGAGCGAGTGCCGCTGCCGTTCAACAGTTTTTTGGTGATGGCAGTGACGTTGGCGACGGCTTCTTTGGCTTCCGGCACATTGTCGGAAAGCCTAGCGAGCTTGGCGCCGGCGAGGTAATCGCCGATGGTGTAAGGAATGATGAAGTAGCCGTCGGCCAAGCCCTGCATGAGGGCGCTGGCACCGAGACGATTGGCGCCATGGTCGGAAAAATTGGCTTCCCCCAGGACAAACAGACCAGGGATGGTGGACGTCAAGTTGTAGTCGACCCACAGGCCACCCATGGTGTAGTGGGTGGCGGGATAAATACGCATGGGGACTTCATAGGGATTCTCGCCGGTGATGCGCTCGTACATTTCGAACAGGTTGCCGTAGCGTTCGGCAATTTTGTGTTTGCCGAGACGGCGGATGGCGTCACTGAAGTCGAGATAGACGCCCAAGCCGGTGGGACCGACACCATGGCCGGAATCGCATTCGACTTTGGCGGCCCGAGAAGCGATGTCGCGAGGAACGAGGTTGCCAAAGCTGGGATAGCGGCGCTCGAGATAATAGTCGCGCTCGGATTCGGGGATTTGGCTGGGGGAACGCTTGTCGCCGGGAGTTTTGGGGACCCAGATGCGGCCATCGTTGCGGAGGGACTCGGACATGAGGGTGAGCTTGGATTGATATTCGCCGGAGACCGGAATGCAGGTCGGGTGAATTTGCGTGAAACACGGATTGGCGAAGAGCGCGCCGCGTTTGTAGGCACGCCAGATGGCGGTGGCGTTGGAACCCTTGGCGTTGGTGGAAAGATAGAAGACGTTGCCATAGCCGCCGGTAGCGAGAATGACGGCGTCGGCGAGGTGCACGCCGATCTTGCCGTCATACAGACTGCGGGTGACGATGCCACGGGCGCGGCCATCGACGACGATCAGGTCGAGCATGTCCATGCGCGGGTACATTTCCACGGTACCCAGGCCGACTTGGCGTTCGAGGGCCTGGTAAGCACCGAGCAGGAGCTGCTGACCGGTTTGGCCACGGGCATAGAAGGTGCGGGAGACCTGAGCGCCGCCGAAGGAGCGATTGTCGAGAAGGCCGCCGTACTCGCGGGCGAAAGGCACGCCCTGAGCGACACATTGGTCGATGATGTTAACGCTGATCTGGGCGAGGCGATAGACGTTGGCTTCGCGCGCGCGGAAGTCGCCGCCTTTCACGGTGTCGTAGAAGAGGCGGTAAACGCTGTCACCGTCGTTGTGATAATTCTTGGCGGCGTTGATGCCGCCCTGAGCGGCGATGGAATGGGCGCGCCGGGGGCTGTCTTGATAGCAGAAGCACTGCACGTTGTAGCCGAGTTCGCCAAGAGACGCAGCGGCCGCGCCGCCAGCCAGGCCCGAGCCAACGACGATGATGTTGTACTTGCGTTTGTTGGCGGGATTGACCAGTTTGAGTTCGAAGCGATGCTTTTCCCAGGACTGCTCAATAGGGCCGGTTGGGGCATGGGAGATTAATTCCATAAGGTGGCCCCCAAAGAGAGTGGTGAGTGCCGCGTGTCGAGTGGCGAGAGAGATTTTTCCCGCACAACCCGCGCAAAGAGCCAGAGGTCCGCGCCGCGCCCGGAATGATGGAGTTGCTGTGAGACGTTCACAACGACGAACTGGAGTGAATGGAGCATAGGCTAAACGGGCTTAAGAAAGCCGGCCAAAACGGCGACCGGGATGGAGATGTAGCCAATGGCAATCACGATGGCGACGACCTTCGCCAGAACTTGAATCCACGGGGTGTAAACCGGGTGATTGATGCCCAGCGACTGAAACATGCTCCAGAGGCCGTGATACAGGTGATAGCAGAGCATGGTCATGGCGATAATGTAAAAGAGCGAAACCGGCCAAACTTGAAAGCCGAGGACCACATTGTTATAGACGTTTTCTTCACTGAAGGGGGCGCCGGGATGCACCGCACCGAAAGTAAATTGCAGAAGATGCCAGATAACAAAAGCCAGGATGATTGGGCCGCTCCACATCATCGTGCGCGAAGCGTAGGTGGAATGGATATTTTGCTTTTTGACGTATTTGACAGGACGAGCCTGGCGCTGCAGCAGCCAGAGTTCGAAGGAAGACCAGATATGCAAAACGACCGCGAGCAATAAAATAATGCGCGCGCTCCAGAGAAGAGCGGGAACGGACTTCAGGAAAGCGGCGTAACGATTGATCTTTTCCGGCGACTCGAAAACCTGCAAATTACCGGCGAGATGGCCGAGGATGAAGATGAACAACATGGCCCCGGTGATGGCCATGACGGCTTTCTTGCCGACGGTGGTCTGCCAGAAGCGCAATGGGCTGATGGCAACGTTTACGGCAGTGGCGCTCATGGAATGAACTGGCCCAATCTGGCGCGACTACCGCCGGGAAAAGAGTGAAATTTTCGGAAGAAGTGGTTTGAATCAGGCTGGGTTGTCGTGGGAGACATGCCCTCTCCGCCGCGAAACTCCCGCAGGTGTCGTGGAATGCTCGAGGAAAACAAGCACCGAGTTGCGGCTAAATCAGTATAGGAGAGGAGTAACAAGCGATGCAAGTTGGGTGTGGTTTGCGAAGGCACACAAAACGGAAAATTTGTTGCCAGCCAAGGGAGAAACGCTGAAGATGGAAACAGGGAGACGGGGGAAGTTAGCCGCGAGGCCCTGTGACACCCTTCCTGGCGGGGCCAGAGCTGGTACGCAGCCGGCAATGCGCATCGGAAAAGACGAGCTCCCAGAATGAAAATGAAATCATATGACTACGAGCTTGGTGTCGGAACTGGAACGAATGGCGAGCACGTTGAACGAGGATGAGACCAGCGCAGCGGACGTATCGCTGCCGGAGCTGGCAGACAAAATCGCCAAGGAACTACGGGTGAAGGTGGACGAGGTGGCCATCCTAGGGTTGTCGAATCGCTGGCGCCACCTGCACTTCCTGGTGCCCGCGGCGCTGAAGAATGTGGGCTTCGTGCCGCTGACGAGCAATTCGGCATTGGCGGCGCGCACAGCGCGCGAGAGCCGTCCGGAGATCAACAACAACTTTTCCGGGGTGCGGCATGCCACGGTGTTCGAAGGAGTGAAAGCCGCCACGACTACGGGCGAATCCATCCAGAAGATCATCAGCGCGCCGATTCTGAGCGAAGGAAAAGTGGTCGGGGTAATGCAGATCAGCCGAAAAGGCGACAGCACGTCCACCGCGGGGCCGGACTTTACCCCGGATGATTTGGCGAAGGTGCTGGCGATCTGCCGGCCGCTGGGGAGATTAGTAAGCCGCCTGGCGGGAGAGTAGGAAGAAGATACAAGGCGAAAGTCGAAAATTAAGAGTCAAAAGTCACAAGTTGGAAGTGAAGGGCCCACAGTTCACACCTCAAAATCACAACTCAATACTCGCAAGGCAGAGATAACGGCGTAGCACGGCGCGACGAACGACAGGCCACGAATCTCAATTAGAAATTCCGGTTCAATATTAAATTTTCTTGGCAGCGAATTCACGCGCAAAACAAAATTGCTGCAGTAAGGTTGCAGAGCGCTCGGAGGATCGGTGTCCGGAACGCCCGCGGAGCGGCGGAGAATTGGGAAGCGCATTGACAGTGGGGTGCAAGCTTGTTACTTTTTGAACGGTGGAAAATTTTTTCACTGCACAAAAAGCTAATTTTGGAAGGTGACCCGGAAAAATGGCGTTCGTAGCGAAGAAGATTTTCCTGACCAAGGGCGTAGGAAAACATCGCGAGAGGCTATCGAGCTTCGAATTGGCGCTACGAAATGCAGGGATCGCCGCATGCAACATCGTGCGCGTGAGTTCGATCTTCCCACCAAATTGCAAGCTAATTTCCCGAAGTGAAGGATTGAAACTGATCAGGCCGGGACAAGTGGCGTTCACGGTAATGAGTGAAAATTCCACCAAAGAGCCACACCGATTGATTGCGGCGAGTATCGGGTTGGCGCTGCCGAGCGAACGGCCGATGTATGGTTACTTGAGCGAGCACCACTCGTTTGGAGAAACCGAAGAAGTGGCGGGCGAGTACGCCGAAGAACTGGCGGCGGAAATGCTGGCAACTACGTTGAATGTGGAATTTGATCCGGATTTGTCGTGGGACGAGAAGAAAGAAGTGTACCGGATTTCGAATAAGATCGTGCGGACCATGAATATTACGCAGTCGGCGGTCGGCGATAAGCGAGGATTGTGGACCACGGTGCTGACGGCGGCGGTGCTACACGGCGATGACGAGTGAAGAAGTTGGAAGTTAGAAGTTCTAAGTTACAAGTTGTATGTTATCGGTTTTCAGTTTTGGGCGCTTCGAGAAGGATCGGGGCGCCCGCTTTGTTTGTGGGCGATTTGTAGCGCGAGCATGAGCGCGTCGCTATGGAAGCATGGCCGCTGAAACGGCTATTCACCGCGGAGCGCACAGAGGAAGAGTGGTGAGTGGCGGTCCGGCAAGAATGCCGGAATTACCAGGGCAAACCAATTGACAAGCAGCCGACGCTACTTCTTGAGATAACCGATGCGCTGGAGGACGGCACCGACGACTAGAGGAAGAGCGACGGTGGCGTCGTCGAGAACCTCCGCGAATTGTCCGCCTTCTTCGGGCGGCACGAACTTGCCCCAACTAACCGCTTCGGTGTAGGTGCTGCCGCTGAGACCGCCCCAGTGCACCGGCTCGGGACAAATGCGCACACCGTAGTGATAGCGTTTCAAAGGCAAATCCTTGTAGCCGCGGCGAGCCATGAGTTCCGCGTAGACGCCGAATTGCTGGGACCAGTTGCGCGGCACACCCCCACCGATGGTGAAGATACCCATTTTCTTGGTGGCCAGCATGGTGTTGGCGAAGGCCTCGAAATCTTCGAACGGGTCGAAGCGCAGGGGCGGGCGATTGTCGCGCTTGCGAGCGTATTGATTGAGAGCAAAATCGAGGCCGAGTTCGGAATCGGAGAAAGCGGGAACAAAGACGGGCACGTCGTGCGCGTAAGCGGATTTGAGGATCCCGCGGCCTTTGGTGTTTTTGACCAAATACGCGCCGATACATTTGTGCAGCTTCCAGCTGCAGACGACTTCGGCGGGATCCCAGTTTTCGAGAATTTTGCCGACCACTTGCTCGACGTGATCGAGATTGGTCTCCGGCTCGAGTGAGTCGTAAACGCGATTGTAGCCGGCCAGGAAAAGTTGGTTGTCGTCCATCTTGGTGGGGTCGTAGCGGAAGTGGGAACGGCCAGTGGCTTCGACCAGACCGTGAGCCATGAGCGCGCCGGTGGAGACAATGGCTTTGACGACGCCGGATTCGATGAGATCGCAGAAGACCAGGCCCATTTTGCCGACGGTGAGAGCGCCGGCAAGGGTCATGACCACAAAACAGTCTTTGTCGCGAGCCATGGCTTCGAGCACGTCGGCAGCATCACCGATTTGCCGGGCAGTGTAGGCGGTGTCGGCCATGGCGCGGACGAGGTCGTCGATGGTTTCGATTTTGGACAGATCGAGCGGATAAATGGGCCGAAGTTTGTCCTTGACCGGATCGTGCAGAACACGGCCAGTCACAGTTTTGTTGGAATTTTTGGCCATCGCGACTCCTCGAACACAAAAGATGAACGGCGGATAATGAAACAGCCCGGGATTTGCGAGCGCTGAAAGGATTGTATGTCGAGAAGAATTGATAGTACAAACAGAAGAAGAAGGAAAGTAGAATTCTGGAAAATTCGTTTGTGGCGGCGAGGTGACCGATATCCGATGATTGTAATCCGATAAGAAAGGCGATCGCTGCGAAATAGCGTGGAAGGAAAGCAAAATGGCGGATAAGTTTACGGTGGGGCTGGTGCAGATGCGATGCACCACCAACAAAGAAGAGAATCTGACGCGCGCGACCGACAAGATTCGCGAAGCGGCACGGCGCGGGGCGCAGATCATTAGTCTGCATGAACTGTTTGCGGGGGAATACTTCTGCCGGACGGAAGATACAGAGCTGTTCAATCTGGCGGAGCCGGTGCCGGGACCGACCACGGAACGATTGGCGGGCGTGGCGAAGGAAACGAAAGCGGCGCTGGTGGTATCGGTGTTCGAGAAGCGGGCGCCGGGGGTGTATCACAACACTTGCGCGATTGTGGACGCGGACGGAAGTTACGTAGGGAAATACCGGAAAATGCACATCCCGGACGATCCCCTGTACTACGAAAAGTTCTACTTCACTCCCGGCGATTTAGGATTTTTGAATTTTGATACGCAGTACGCGCGGGTGGGCGTGCAAATTTGCTGGGACCAGTGGTACCCGGAAGGTTCGCGGATCACGGCGATGCTGGGGGCGCAAGTGATTTTTTACCCGACCAGCATCGGGTGGCATCCACACGAGAAAGCACAATTGGGCGCGGCGCAGTTGGATTCGTGGAAGACCATCCAGCGAGCGCACGCAGTGGCCAATGGAATTTATGTGGCGGTGGCGAACCGCGTGGGCTTCGAGGGGAAACCGGAAAAGGGCGACCCGGGAATCGAGTTTTGGGGCAATTCGTTTGTGGCCGATCCGTCGGGGCAGTTGGTGGCCGAGGCGTCGAATGACAAGGAAGAGATTCTGGTGGTGGAATGCGATCCGGCGAAGAGCGAGGACACACGGAGGAATTGGCCGTTTTTCCGGGATCGCCGGATTGAGGCGTACGGCGGACTGTTACAACGATGGATCCAAGAGCAGTGACGGGCAACGAAACAGTGGTGAGTGATGAGTGGCGAGAACGGAGAAACGCCCAACTCATGACGCGGCGGTCGAAGATGGTCCTCACCCGGCGGACTTCGCGTGCTTGGCCCGCCTGCCGCACGTGGGCGCAGGGAGGCTCACGATGACTTGGGCTTCTTTTGCGTCACTCGTGCGAGGACTGGGTGAAGGCGATGGTCGGGAAAAGAAATGAGAAAAGATAGAGATGCGGGGAAAATGCCGGCCGAAATGGGATTCCGCATGCCAGCGGAGTGGGAGAAACATGCAGCAACGTGGTTGGCGGGGCCGCACGAGTTGACCGATTGGCCAGGAAAGTTTTCGCTGATTCCGTGGGCGTTTGCGGAAATGGTGCGGCTGCTGTCGGAAATGGAACGAGTGTTCCTGCTGGTAGAGAACGGCGAGGCAGAAAAGCGGGCGCGAGGAATTCTGAAGAAGGCAGGGGCGAAGCTGGACGCGGTAGAGTTTTTTCGTGTCCCAACGGATCGCGGCTGGATCCGGGATTCCGGGCCAATTTGCGTGAAGAACGCGACGGGCGAAGTGGCGTATAACCATTTCGTGTTCAATGGCTGGGCGAAATACGCCAATCATAGAAAGGACGCGGTGGCGGTGAAGAAAGTAAACGCGCGCCTGAAGCGGCGAGTGTTTTTACCGAAGCACCAAGGAAAACGGGTGGTGTTGGAAGGCGGGTCCATCGACGTAAACGGAAAAGGCTCGCTACTGACCACGGAAGAGTGCTTGCAGAGCCGGGTGCAGGAAAGGAATGTGGGGTTTACGAAAGAAGACTACGCGGAAGTGTTTCGAGAATATTTGGGGGTGACCAACGTGTTGTGGCTCGAAAACGGAATCGCGGGCGACGACACGCACGGACACGTCGACGACTTGGCGCGCTTTGTGAACGAGACGACAGTGGTGACCGTGGTGGAGGAAGATGCGAACGAGGCGAACTACGCGGCGCTGCGCGAGAATTTGAGCCGGCTGAAGGCCATGAAGGATCAGGACGGACGAGCGTTGCAGGTGGAAACGCTGCCGATGCCGCGGCCGGTGTACTTCGACGGCCAACGGTTGCCCGCGAGCTACGCGAATTTTTATATCGCGAATGGATTAGTGATTGTGCCGACGTTCAATGACGCGAATGATCGGGTCGCCTTGAATACCTTGGCAAGATTATTTCCGGGACGCGAGGTGGTGGGGATTCATTGCCGGGACTTGGTGCTGGGATTGGGGACGTTGCACTGCATGACCCAGCAAGAACCGGCGGGGGAGATTCGCGAATAGGGGCGCAAGCGCGCGGAATGATGTTTGTATAGGATATCTGGGACGCGTCAGTTGAAGTGAAAGTGAATTGTCAGGCTGCAGGTTATTTCGAGAGGAGGCGGGGAAATGACGCTGGCGAGTGCGCTGCTGATGTTGCAGGACACCGTGGTGATTGTGGAGCGGCACCGGGGATTGCTGGGCTGGCTGGTGATTGGGTTGCTTGCGGGATGGTTGGCCGGAAAAGTGGCGCGCGGACGGGGATTCGGCTGCATCGGGGATATTCTGCTGGGATTGATTGGGTCGGTGGTAGGCGGATGGATTTTCACGAATTTGGGAATTGTGCACGCGAACACGTTTTTGTTTTCGTTGGCGGCGGCATTCGTCGGGGCGGTAATTTTGGTGGCGATTGCGCATTTGTTTTTTGGGGGCAAGAACCCGTAGGGTGCGCCGGCGGCGAGGGGAGTAGGGCAGTATGGTAGGATTTGAGGTTGGGTGATGGAGCGCCACACTCGTTGAGCAAGCTGACGCAGACGCTGACCGCAATTCCTCTCGGTGGACTCGGCGAATTCGGAATGAACATGATGGTGTTCCGCTATGGGGAGGACATCCTTATAGTGGACGCGGGAATGATGTTCCCGGAATCGGAACTGCTAGGCGTAGACCTGGTCATCCCCGACATAGCCTACCTGAAACAAAACCGCGAACATGTAAGGGCCATCGTGCTGACGCACGGGCACGAAGATCACATTGGCGCGCTGCAATATATTTTGCGCGATTTGAATGTACCGGTTTATGGGACGCGCTTCACGCTGGCCCTGGTGAAGAAACGGTTGGAAGAGGCGGGGCTGCTGGAATCGGCAAAGCTGTTTGAGGTAACCCCGGGGCGGCTGGTGGAAATCGGGCCGTACGAAATCGAGTTTATTCCGGTGACGCACAGCACGGTGGATTGTGTGGCGCTGGCGATTCGAACGCCGCTAGGCGTGATTGTGCACACGGGCGATTTCAAGATCGACCAGACGCCGGTAGATGGAGCACCTTTTGATCTGCACGCGCTGGCGCGCTATGGAAACGAGGGGGTGCTGGCGCTGTTCAGCGACTCGACGAACGTGGAGCGGCCAGGGTTCACGCCATCGGAACGTGCGGTGGTGCCGCGAATTGAGGAGCTGACGCGGTTGGCGCCGAGGCGGGTGGTGCTTTCGTGCTTTGCGTCGTCGATCCATCGGATTCAACAAGTGATCGACATTGCGGAACGGTCCGGGCGCAAAGTGGGATTTGTCGGGCGCAGTATGGTGGACAATGTGGAAATTGCGCACGACTTGGGGCTGTTGCGGATTCCTGACGGCATGGTGGTGCGGCCGCAGGATCTGCGCACCTTCGAACCGAAGAAACTGTTGCTGCTGGTCAGCGGATCACAGGCCGAGCCGATGTCGTCGATGTCGCGGATCGCAGTGGACAATCACCGGCTGGTAAGCATCGAGGAAAACGACACCATTATTTTGTCGGCAAGGATTATTCCCGGAAATGAGAAGGCGATTTTCCGGATGCTGGACCATATGTTCCGGCGCCGGGCGCTGGTGTACTACGACAACGCCAGTGGGCCGATCCATGTGAGCGGCCACGCCAGCCAGGAAGAACAGAAGATGGTGCTGCGGCTGGTGAAGCCGAGGTATTTCATACCAATTCACGGAGAATACCGGCACTTGTTCCGGCATGCCGCGCTGGCTCACCAGTTGGGTTGCGTCAGCGAAGAGATTTTGCTGCTGGAAAATGGCAAATGCGTGGAGTTTACCGAAGACGGCGCGTACCGGCGCGATCCGGTGACCACCGGACGAGTGCTGGTGGATTCGGGATCGTTGGAAGAGATTGAAGAAATGGTGGTGCGCGACCGGAAACATTTGTCGGAAGAGGGCGTGGTGATTCCGATCATCGCCATCGATAAGCATACCGGGCAGGTGGAATCGGCGCCGGAGATCGTGACGCGGGGATTGATGAGCGAGAACGGGAACGACTTTTTGGCGGGCGCACGGGACGTGGTGTCGCGCACGGTGGAGTCGTCGAACCTGGAAGAGCGGGCGGACTGGTCCGTAATCAAAGAGAAAATTCGCGTGGATTTGAAGAAGTACATCAACAAGCAGACGTCGAAGCGGCCGCTGATTTTGCCGGTGATATTGGAAGTGTAAGTCACAATATTCGGTTTGCGCTAATACCCCCAAGCAAGGTGAAGAGATAGGCTAGAATCCGAAGGCGCATGGCGGATTTGGAAAACACGGTTTCGGCGACGCAGCAATTCCCTGCCCCGGCGGCGAATGCCTCCAACTCGCGGGCGGCGATGATCTTCATAATTATTACGGTGCTGCTGGATTTTCTGGCATTTGGGATCATCGCGCCGGTTCTGCCGAATCTGATCATTCAATTTGAAGGCGGGAATATCTCCCGAGCATCCGACATGATCGGATACTTCGGGTTCGCCTGGAACTTGATGCAGTTTTTGTTCTTGCCGGTATTGGGGGCATGGAGCGACCGGTTCGGTCGGCGTCCGGTAATCCTGATTTCCTGCTTGGGATTGGGACTGGATTACATCTTCATGGCGCTGGCGCCGTCGTTGAAATGGTTGTTTGTGGGACGAATCATTTCCGGAATTACGGCTTCGAATGTGTCGACCGCGTTCGCATATATCACGGATATTTCCGCGCCACCAGAGCGCGCGAAGCGATTTGGGATGCTGGGAGCGGCGTTCGGCGTGGGTTTCATCATAGGACCAGCGGTGGGTGGGTTGCTGGGGCAATACAATTTGCGAGCACCGTTCTGGGCGGCGGCGTTGCTGAGCCTGGCCAATTTTTTCTATGGGGTGTTTGTGCTGCCGGAATCACTGGTGAAGGAGAAGCGGGCCAAGTCGGCGTGGCATATGGCCAATCCGTTGGGGTCGTTGACGTTGCTGCGGTCGCACCCGGAGCTAGCGGGATTGTCGATCGTGGTGACGTTGTTCTACCTGGCACATCAAGCGCTGCAGAGCATGTGGGTGCTGTACACCGAATATCGATTCGCGTGGGATACGCGCAGCATCGGGATTTCGCTGGGAGTGGTGGGAGTGTGCGCGGCGATTGTGTCCGGAGGATTGGTGGGCCCGTATGTAAAGAAGTTTGGGGAACGATTCAGCCTGGCCAGCGGACTGTTTTATGGGGCACTGGGATTCGCCGGGTTTGCGATCGCAAAAAAGGGCTGGGTGATGCTGACGTTCATTCCATTTATTGCGTTATGGGGAGTGGCAGGACCGGCGATGCAATCGCTGATGTCGCAACGGGTGGACGTAACTTCGCAGGGGAAATTGCAAGGGGCGATCAATTCGCTGAGAGCAGTGACGGGGATGGCTGGGCCGGTGTTGTTCACGCAGGTGTTTGCGCTGGCGATTGCACAAAATGTGAAGGTGCATGCGCCGGGGGCGCCCTTTTACCTGGCGGCGTTGTTGTTGTTGGGAGCATTGACGACGGCGGTGGTGGTGACGCGGGCGGCACGGAATCAGAAGTTGAAAGCTGAAACTTAGAGATGACGCAGAAAATCATTCCAGGCGCAACCCAAGGGCAACCAGGAATATTTTTAGCTTTTAACAATTAGACGAAACCCGATCGAAATTCAGACCGCGGTAGGGCGCTTAATTTCCGGACAGTTGGACTGGGCAAAACAAGAAAATGAATGGGATGTAGCAGAAATGTTGATTCTGGGGGCGGCTGGGTGTAGCCTTGCCGAACCAGCCAGGAGGAAAGCATGGCCACAGCAACGAGCGTAATCGAACCAAAGGTCAAGGTAAGCGCGACCAAACTGCTGATTAATGGGAAATGGGTGGATGCGGCGTCGGGAAAGACGTTTCCGACGATTAATCCAGCAACCGGGGATGTGATCGCGCAGGTGGCTGAAGCCGATGCGGCCGACGTGGACAAGGCAGTAGCCGCGGCGCGTGCGGCATTCGATCACGGACCATGGCGGAAGAAGCTGAGCGCGGCGCAGCGTGGCGTGCTGCTGAACAGGTTGGCTGACCTGATCGAAAAGCATAAAGAAGAGCTGGCGGAATTGGAGTCGCTGGACAACGGAAAACCGTACCACATCGCGTTGGCGGCGGATTTGCCGCTGACGATTGCGTGCTACCGGTATTACGCCGGGTGGGCGGACAAGATTCAGGGAAAGACCATCCCGGTGCAAGGGCGGTATTTCAGCTACACCAAGCATGAACCGGTTGGCGTGGTGGGGCAGATCATTCCGTGGAATTTTCCGCTGTTGATGCAGGCGTGGAAGCTCGGGCCGGCACTGGCGACGGGGTGCACAGCGGTGCTGAAGCCGGCGGAACAAACGCCGCTGACGGCGCTGCGCGTGGGCGAATTGATTCTGGAAGCGGGCTTCCCTGAAGGCGTGGTGAACCTGCTGCCGGGCTACGGGCCGACGGCCGGGCGAGCGCTGGCGCGGCACATGGATGTAGACAAGGTGGCGTTTACAGGCTCGACGGAAGTAGGTCACGAGATCATGAAGGATTCGGCGGAATCGAATTTGAAGCGGGTGACGCTGGAGTTGGGCGGGAAGAGCCCGAACATCGTGTTCGCCGACGCGGATATGGATGAGGCGATCGAAGGAGCACACTTCGCGCTGTTCTTCAATCAGGGACAGTGCTGCTGCGCCGGATCGCGGCTGTACGTGGAAGAAAAGTGCTACGACGAGTTCGTGGCCAAGAGCGTAGAACGAGCCAAAAAGCGCACAGTGGGCAACCCCTTCGACAAAAACACCGAACAGGGGCCGCAGGTGGACCAGGACCAGTTCAACAAGGTCATGGGGTACATCGAGTCGGGCAAGAAGGAAAGCGCCAAGCTACTGGCGGGCGGTAAGCGCGTGGGCGACAAAGGATACTTCATCGAGCCGACGGTGTTTGCCGACGTCCAGGACAATATGAAGATCGCGCAAGAAGAGATTTTTGGGCCGGTGATGTCGATACTGAAGTTCAAGGACATCAACGAGGTGGTGGATCGCGCGAACAAATCCCTGTATGGCTTGGCTGCGGCGGTTTGGACGAAGGACATCACCAAGGCGCACGCGATTGCCGATGGCGTGCGGGCTGGAACCGTATGGATCAATTGCTATGACGTGTTCGACGCGGCCGCGCCATTTGGCGGATTCAAGCAGTCGGGGATTGGACGCGAACTCGGTGAATATGGATTGGCGAATTACACCGAGGTAAAGACGGTAACGGTAAAGTTGTAAAGGAACGCTAAAAGGTTAAAAGCACTGGCAGCGAGTACGGGAGTGCTCCTGCTACTGACCACAAATTGCAACCCAAAAATGTGAAGGACCCTAGTAAGCGCACGATACGAGTGTGTGCCCGTGGAGTTGTGGCAAGATGGGGTGCGCGGGTCCGTAGGTCACGCCGGGTAATACGCCGCGAGGACCGTGTCGAACGAACTCGACGGGATGGGCTGAATGAGGACTCGAACACGGAAGGCAGAATTCGGGACGATGCGGGCGGCTTACATGGCCGCCCGTTGCATTTTGGCGGTGGAGGTTGCGGTGATGATGGCGGGATCGTTGGTTGCACAGGATACCGGGCTGGCATTCAAACGCGCACAAAATTTGCGACACGGAATCAATTTGAGCCACTGGTATTCGCAGGTGTTCGACCCGAAGGGTTACACCAAGGAACATTTCGACACATACGACACAGCGCAGGACATGGCGCTGATCAAGAACATGGGATTCGATCATGTGCGGTTCACGTTGAACTGCGAACCGATGTTCCGGCGCGGGCATGCGGACCGGATTCCGGAGGAATATCTGGCGATGGTGGATTCCGCGGTGAAGATGATTCTAGACCAGGGATTAGCGGTGATCATCGATATTCATCCGGAGAGCGATTTCAAGGCCAAGCTGGCCAGCGACGATGGATTCGTGGAACAGTTCGAGGATTATTGGCGGGCGCTGGCAAGGCACTATTCGACGCTGGACCCAGACAAAGTGTTTTTTGAGGTTTTGAATGAGCCGGAATTCAGGGACAGGTACCGGTGGGCCGGGGTGCAAGCACGGTTGGCTCGCGCGATTCGAGAAGGCGCTCCCCAAAACACCATCATCGTGGCGGGCGCAAATTGGTCGGCGATCAGCGAACTGCTGTTTATGGAGCCGTTGCATGACCCGAATCTGATTTACAACTTCCATTTTTACGAGCCGCACATCTTCACGCATCAAGCAGCGACGTGGGCCGCCAATTTCCAACATTATTTAAGCAAAGTGCCGTACCCTTCCACGCCAGAGAATGTGCAAAGCGCAATCACGCAGGTGCCTGACCCATCGAACCAGCAGGCCATTGTGCACTATGGGCTGGAACGATGGAACGCGTCGCGCGTGGATGCGGAAATTGCGCTGGCGGCAGCCTGGGGCAAACGCTGGAATGTGCCGCTCACTTGCAATGAGTTTGGGGTGTACCGGCTGGACGCAACGCCCGAAGATCGCGCGGCATGGATCCATGATGTGCGAACGGCACTGGAGAAATACGGGATTGGCTGGACCATGTGGGACTATGCGGGAGGTTTCAGCGTTGTGGTTCGCAAGGACGGGACGACAACCGTGGATGATGTGACGCTGAAGGCCTTGGGACTGGGGAAGCGGTAGGAAGGGGCTGTAGGGTCAAGTTCTGTTCAAGTCAAAGGTTCAGAGTTCGAAGGCGTTCGTTGTGAGTTATGACGGAAGCGGCCATCCGGCAGTACGAGGCGCGGGATTTCACAGCGATCTATAAGCTCGACCAGATCTGCTTTCCGCCGGGAATCGCCTACAGCAAATGGTCGCTGCAATATTTTTTGAACCTGCCGGAGGCGGATTGCCTGGTGGCGGAAGAGGGCAAGCAAATAGCCGGATTCATTCTGGCGGAAGAGAATCCGCCGCTGGCCCACATCATCACGTTGGATGTGGCACCTGGAAAACGGCGAAGTGGTGTGGGCACGGCGCTGCTGCAGCAGATGGAGAAAAATTTCCAGTTTCACGAGGTGCGGTCGGTGCTGCTGGAAACCGCGGTGGACAACGCCACCGGGATTGCGTTCTGGGAACGTCATGGATATCGTAGCGTGGCCGTGTCGCAGCGGTATTACCTGGGGCGGGTGGACGCGTATGAGATGAGGAAACGGCTGGGATGAGGCGGTGAGAAGAAGTAGTGAGTGGCGAGAGTCGAGAATGGAAGATGAAAGATACTCTTCACGAAAGGGCTCCTTGGAAGCCGGGGCGGCAAGATTGGTCGCGTGTTGAATGATTCCGAACAGTAGACCTAATTAAGGGCAGGGTGCGGCGCAGGCATGCGGTTACACTCAAGTAGCTCGATGGAAGTGTGCAACTCAATGGGAGATCAGGCGTGAACGATTACGTGTTGAGCGTGATTCTGGGGATCGTGGAAGGGTTGACGGAGTTCATTCCGGTAAGCTCGACGGCGCATTTGCGGCTGTCGGAGGCGCTGCTGCACATCGATTTGGGCAGCGGATACTGGAAGATGTACTCGATTGTGATCCAGCTGGGAGCTATTTTGACGTTGCCGATTTATTTTCGAGAGCGCATTGCGAAGTTCCTGTCGACATTTCCCAAAGGCGAGAGCGGCGACCGTACAATTTGGACGCATCCGCTCAGCTTGGTGGCGATCGCGTTCGTGGTCACGGCGATTCCGGCGTATTTGCTGACCAAGGTAGTGGGGAAAAACCTGGAGAATCCGTACGTGATGGGAGCGGCACTGTTGATTGGCGGGATCGTGATGTGGTTTGTGGATGCGAGAAACGCGAAATCGGAATCGGCGGGCGAAGGCGCGGCCGGTAGCCTCATTCACACCTGGCACATGGAAACGATGAGTCTGGGACAGGCGGTGTGGATCGGGGCGTGCCAGATTTTGTCGGCGGTGTTTCCGGGAACATCGCGGTCAATGTCGACGATTGCCGCCGGGCAGGTGGCGGGAATGTCCCGGGCTTCGGCGTTGGAGTTTTCGTTCTTCTTGTCGATGCCGACCATGGCGATGGCGACGCTGTACACCTTGTACAAATCGTTGCACGGCACAAAGACGGAGAATCCCATCGGGGTGTCCAGCATCGACGCGCACGGGTGGATTGTGCTGGCGATTGGGTTCGTGGTGTCGTTCATTGTGGCGTATGGCAGCGTGGCGTGGTTTATGGCGTGGGTGCGGAGACGGGGATTCGGGCCGTTCGCGGTGTACCGGATTATCGTGGGGGTCGCGGTGCTGTTTTTTGCGTCGCGATTGGTGGGGTGAGGAACAACTTGGATATTCCTCAAGCGGCCAAGGAGTTTGAGCGGGCAACGCGGGGGCAGAGACGGCCCCATCCGTTTTTCAATGCCAGCGTTAGCCTTTCGAAGCTCAGGGCCGGCCCAAGGTGGCGGGACCATAGATGCGGGATTGGGAAACGCGGGGAGCTTGAGGGCTTGTGCGGAGTCCGCGGAATGGTATGATGCGGTAGTTCCTCCAAACGGGGGCGCGCCACAGCGCCACGCCCCCGGGGAAAATCGCACGGGTAGCAACTCGTGTGCGTGTGTCCCAGCCTTCCCCCTCGATGGCCGTGTTCGCCGGTCCACAGACCGGCCACCGCACAGGCCACGCCGATGAGCGATCCGCGTCGTTTCCCCGCACTCTGGGTAAACGATTGTCGATGGCAACGGCTCAAGCTGAGGAGAAATTTGTGCGCTTTCTGACACCAACGGAAAATAAGCGATTCAATGAGCTGGTGGGATTTTTGTGCCTCACGGTGGCAGTGCTGGTGGGCTTGGCACTGATTTCGTATTCACCACACGATCCGGCGTTCAATGTGAGTGTAGCTTCCGCGGGAGATAATCCGGTGCGCAACTGGATTGGTCCGGTGGGATCGTATAGCGCGGATGTATTGTTTCAGTTTTTCGGGTTCGCGGCTTTTTTGCTGCCGGTGGCGGCCGGAATTTTGGGGTACCGGTGGTTGCGCAGCCAAACGATCGACTCGCAGTGGGCGACGCTGGTGGGATATGGATTGTTGCTGCTTTCGGTGCCGTCGCTGCTGGCAATGATTCACTTTCCGGACGTGCGCGGAGCGATCCCGGCAGGAGGGCTGCTGGGAGGAGTGGTGTCGCGCGGATTGCAGAGCGGGTTCAACTTCTGGGGCGCGATCCTGGTGGCGGTGGCGCTGTTTATTGTGGCGTTGTTTCTGACCACCAGTTTCAGCTTCAGCGGCGCGCACGCGTGGGCCAGCAGTTCGAAAGGGCCGTTGGGGAGGATCGAGAAGTTCGCGATTTTGCAGCGAGCGCGGGCACGTTGGGAAGAATGGAAAGACGAACGCGAAGAGGCGCGGATGCGGCGGGCGATGGAGGAGCGCAAACTGGCCGGGCGTAAACCGGTGACGCCGCAAATTGTGGCACGTCCGGAAAAGACCGACGTGGCGGAGATAGCGGTGAAGGCGATTCACCTGGAGGAGCCCGGGGACGTGTTCAAGGCCAAGAAGGTAGCAGTTGCGGAAGAACAGTACGAGGAGGATTCGGCAAAGGGCAGCGGGCACAGAACGCCGGTGGTGATGCTCGGGCCAGACTCAGCGGAGAGGCCAAAGAAACTTGAGCCAAAGATCACCAAGAGCGTAGCGAATTACCGTTTGCCGTCGATGCAGTTGCTGCACGAAGGGCAAGGCAGCCAGAAGCTGGATGAAGACGAGCTGAAGATACGGGCGCGGGCCATCGAAGCGAAATGCCACGAATTCGGGGTGGAAGGGCGGGTAACGCAGATCAATCCGGGGCCGGTGGTCACGACGTTCGAGTTCAAGCCGGAAGCTGGAATCAAGTACAGCCGGATTATCGGGCTGACGGAAGATATGTGCCTGGCGCTGCAGGCGGAGTCAATCCTGATCGAGCGCATTCCCGGGAAGTCGACGGTGGGAATTGAAGTGCCCAACGACCGGCGGCAAACCATTGCGCTGCGAGAGATTCTGGAGTCCAGCGAATTTGCCAACTCACCCAGCAAGTTGACGCTGGCCATGGGACGGGACCTGCATGGGCGAATCCGAGTGACGGACTTGTCGTCAATGCCGCACTTGCTGATCGCGGGGTCGACGGGAACCGGCAAAAGCGTGTTCATCAATTCGCTGATGATGTCGATTCTGTACAAGGCCACGCCGGACGAAGTGAAGATGGTGCTGGTGGATCCGAAAAGGCTGGAATTGAGTTTGTACAGCGACATCCCGCACCTGCTGGCGCCGGTAGTGACCGATCCGAAAGTGGCCTCGAACGTGTTGCGCAATGCCACGCGGGAGATGGAGAACCGACTGAAGCTGCTGGCGCAGCGCGGCGTACGGAACATCGACCAGTACAACCGCACGTTTCAGAAGCAGCAGTCGCTCTCGTTGTTTGAGAATTTGGAAGAGGGCGAGCACAAGCCACTTCCCTACCTGATTATCGTGATTGACGAGTTGGCGGATTTGATGATGGTCGACACGAACAACGTGGAGGAGTCGATTACGCGGCTGGCGCAGATGGCGCGCGCCGTAGGCATCCACTTGATCTTGGCGACGCAGCGGCCATCGGTGGACGTGATCACGGGCTTGATCAAGGCGAACTTCCCTGCCCGAATTTCGTTCCGGGTGGCGAGCAAGGTGGACTCGCGAACCATTCTGGATTCGAATGGGTCGGAATCGCTGTTAGGCAAGGGCGACATGCTGTATTTGCCGGCCGGCTCGGCGCGACTGCACCGCATCCATGGACCGCTGGTGACCGAAGAAGAGATCACCAACGTGTGCGAATTCTGGCGCGAGCAGGCGCAGGCGAAGTACAACGAAGCGTTGCTGGAGCCACCCAAGGATGACCCAAGCAAGGAGAACGGCAAGGGCAAACCGGTAGTTCGAGAATCGGAGGAGCCGGCGGCCGGGACGGGCGACGAAGAAGTGGACGACGAGCTGTATCAGGACGCAGTGCGGATCTGCTGCGAAATGGGACGGGCATCCACTTCGACGCTGCAGAGGCGGTTGCGGATCGGGTACGGTCGCGCCGCTCATTTGATTGACTTGATGGAGAAGGACGGAATCGTGGGACCACCCGATGGAACGCGGCCAAGAGAAGTGCTCAAGGGCAGCAACTGGATGAAAGAGTACGACGATCGGGAGAAGTGAGCGGCGCGGTGGCGTGGCTGAGTGAACCACTTTAGAAAGCTAATACGTCCGCGGGCTTAATCTTGCCGGTGGCCAAATGAGCAATCAATTCGCGATTGGCCGCCAGGAAATCGTACTGAGCCAATTCCTTTGGCAGTACCCAAGCCACCTGTTCGAAGGTGGCGGGTTTCACGTCGTCAGACACCCGCGCGACAAAGAAGTGAATTTCTACTTCTTCGGGATAATTCGCATATTGATAGCGCACACGGGCGATCTCGCGGCTCTTGAGGAGTGTGGCGCCTAGCTCCTCGAACAACTCACGGGCCAAGGCAGCTTCAAGACTTTCGCCATCGCGAACTTTGCCGCCGGGAAATTCCCACTTGAGGGGAGAAGTGTCGTCGCGGCGGCGCTGGCCAATGAGCAGGCGGCGGTCGGAACGTTCGATGACGGCGGCGACAACTAGGCGAGGGGTGGGCATCAGTGGTTTTAAGTTATAAGTTCTAAGTTTTAAGTTAGCCCTTCTTATTCCTCAACGGCCCGTCGCAGCAGCGCATCCAATCCGTCGCGTGCCAATTGCGCCGCATGAAATGATGCCTCCGGTAGTCCACCCAATGCTGCCGCCAGCGATTCGGCGGTCACGCAGGCGGCTTGCCGCGGCGCCTTCCCTTTTATCATTTCCGTCAATGCCGACGCGCAGGCAATCGACGCGGTGCAACCCCGGCACAAAAATCCAATCTTTTGGATCATTCCACCCTGCACAACGGCGGTAAGCCGCAGCACATCCCCGCACACTGGATTGCTTACCTCCGCTTTCACGTTGGCGCCGGGGATTTCCCCGGCATTACGCGGGTGCTGGAAATGATCCAACAGAATTTCGCTGAACATGCTCAAAGTATCCCAGTGCCGGCGGGTTCTAGCAATGGGCCACACTACTTCTTCCCCGGCAAATAGCTCCTTGGCGTCGGCGCGCGGCTATCGGTAATTTCCGGTCGGCCATTTCCGTCAAGGGCAGCCTGTGCGTTCTTCGAAACGCTCTTAGGCGCGGAGCGCTGATAATCCCGATGAATCGAATTAGCTGGTGAGGCGGGCGAAAGTGTCGGGGTCGTTGAGATTGACGACGCAGCCTTCTTCCGTGGTGATGTACTCGATGACTTCACCTTTATGGGCCCAAACGACGCTGCGGGCACCTAAATCGGGGCGCGCTTTTTCCAGTTCGTCATAAACCGCGGAAGAAAAAATCACCGGATGGCCGCGCCGCCCTTCGTACACAGGCAGGACCACCGGCGCCAAGGTGGAATAGAACTGCTCGATTAAGCCGTCGACCAACGTGGAGCTAATCAGAGGATGATCGATGAGGCAGAGAAGGATACCGTCGGTGCCGGCGGGCAGACTGCGCAAAGCCGCCTGAATGGAGCTGAGTTGGCCCTTCTCCCACTCGTCGTTGATGACAATTTCGTCGGCGTTCAGGGACACAGCCTTGCCGATGGACTCGGCATGAGCGCCCAGAACCACGCGGCGCACCCCAATTCTGGGATGTTTGGTGACGTCCAGCAAATGTTCGAGGAAGGGGCGCCCTTGGTAGGCCAGCAATGCCTTCGGTGAGCCCATGCGGCTCGAGGAGCCACCCGACAAAATAACCGCAGCGAGCATAGGATTGGAGCGATCCTTAGCTTCCGACGACCGAATCCGTTTCGCGATGCACTCTTTTGTGCGCAGTGGTATCGGCATTGCGGCGAACGGAAATGAGTTCGGCAACAATGCTGATAGCAATTTCTTCCGGCGAGAGGGCGCCGATTTCGAGGCCGATGGGGGCAAAGACGCGGTCGAATTCGTCCATGCGGTAGCCTTCGATTTGCAGAGCCTTGTAGACACTCAGAACTTTGCGCTTGCTGCCGATCATGCCGATGTAGCGGGCCTGGGTGCGTACGGCCCAGGCGAGCACGCGCATATCCTCCTTGTGGCCGCGAGTGACGATGACCAGATAACTGGAGCCATTCGGTTTGAGTTTTTCGAAGGCATCCTGGTAGCTGGCGTAAATCTCGTGGGCCATCGGGAAACGCTGCGAATTGGCAAAAGCTTCGCGATCGTCGATCACACCGACACCGAATCCAGCAGCATGTGCCGCCTTGGCAACGGCCATGGATACGTGACCGCCACCGAAGAGGTAGACCACCGGTTGGGGCAAAATCGGCTCGACGAAGACTTCCAGGGTGCCGCCGCAGATCAGGCCGTTATCGTAACTGGCTTCGTCGTTCAGGTGGAAGGTGAGTTTGCGGGGCACTTCTTTGTGCATGACCTCCTTGGCGGCAGCCCATACATCGGCTTCGACGCAGCCCCCACCGATGGTGCCGGCGATGGAGCCGTCCTCGCGCACCAGCATGCGGGAGCTTTCGAAGCTGGGGATGGAGCCATTGGTGTGCACAATGGTGGCCAGCGCGCCACGCTGACCGGCCCGGCGCATGCGGACGACTTCCTCGAACAGGTCCATGCTGTTGAGCGTAAGGCCGGCCCCGGCGGCTGTCAATTCGAAGCGATCTTTACAGGGGTTGGCGAGCAGAGGTAAGGTGTCCCTAAAGGAGGGACGGGGTAGGAGCCTCCAACATATCGTGATACGATATGTTTTGCCCCTGGTCCCTTTCACTTCGCGCCCGAACCAGGAGGTCTTCCATGAAAGCGATTGTATTCCATCACCATGGCGATCCCAGCGTATTGCACTATACGGATGTTGCGGACCCGCATGTCCGGCCCAATGAAGTGCTGGTGCGAGTTCGCGCTTGCGCATTGAATCATCTGGACTTGTGGGTACGAAAAGGGCTGCCTGGGATTTTCATCCCGCTTCCGCACATTCCCGGAAGCGATATTGCCGGCGAAGTGGCGAAGGTCGGTCCGGAAGTACACACGGTGTATGTGGGACAGAAGGTGGTGCTGGCTCCCGGAGTGACTTGCGGGAAATGTGCGGCATGCCTTTCGGGAAACGATAATTTGTGCCGGGACTTCACCAATCTGGGGTACATGCTGGACGGCGGCTGCGCCGAGTATGTGCGTTGTCCGGACGTGAACTGTTTTCCCTATCCCGAGAATCTTGATTGGGACCATGCGGCAGCGGTGCCCCTGGTGTTCCAGACGGCCTGGCACATGCTGGTGAACCGCGCGCAGATTCGACCCGGAGAAACGGTGCTGATTTTGGCAGCCGGAAGCGGCGTGGGGAGCGCGGCGATTCAAGTCGCGAAGTTCTTTGGGGCGCACGTGATTGCCACCGCCGGAACGGACGAAAAACTCGAAAAGGCCAGGCAGATTGGCGCGGACGAAGTGATCCATCACGGGATCATGCCGGTGGCCAAAGAAGTGCGGCGGCTGACGCACAATCGGGGCGCCGACGTGGTAGTCGAACACGTGGGAGAAGCGACGTGGGATGAGAGCATGAAGAGCCTGGCAAATGCCGGGCGGCTGGTCACCTGCGGAGCCACCAGCGGACCGAATGCACGAATCGACTTGCGGTTCGTGTTCACGCGGCAGCTTTCGATTTTGGGCTCGTACATGGGGACAAAGGACGAACTGCGTACAGTGCTAAAGTTGGTGGCGCAGGGGCGCTTGAAACCCATCGTCGATAAGGTGTGGCCACTGCACGACTGCATTGCCGCGCATAACTATCTGGAAAAAGGAAAACAATTTGGGAAAGTGGTGCTGACGGTTCCATGAACCGGATGTGATGAACGGAAAGGCGTGATTCGGGTCGTTGCTTTCTGCAGGGTTGCGTAGTATAGGAAATGAAGGCTGAATTGGAAAGAGGCCAGGAGTAGTCCGCCGGGAGCAGGGCGAGGTTGAGTGACCTCGCAGCCTTTAGTTGGCTCCGTACCTCACGTTGCGCATTTGTTCGCGGCTGGATTGGTTCGCGATGCTGTTTCGCGCTGCACTACCCTTGTGAGATTCTGCCTGAGGAGGCGTGGAAATGATTCAGAAACTGGACGCGATGCTGAAAAAGCACCCGTTTTTCAAGGGACTGACGGATAAGCAGTTGAAAGTGATCGCCGGGTGCGCGAAACATGCACGGTTTGCGGAAGGCAAAACGATATTTGTGGAAGGCGATCCTGCCGACGCTTTTTATTTCCTTCAGGAAGGATCGGTGTCGATTGAGTTGACCATGCCGAACCAGCCGCGGTCTTCGGTGCATACAGTGGGCGCGGGAGACATTCTGGGGTGGTCGTGGGTGTCGCCGCCGTATCACTGGCACTTCAACGCGAGAGCACTGAAGGCAACCAAGGCCATTGGGTTCGATGCTCGATGCTTGCGGTCCAAACTAGATGAGGATCATGAGCTGGGATATGAGTTACTGAAGAGATTCGCGCAGGTGATCGTGCAGAGGTTGGACGCCACGCAAGTGCAATTATTGAAGGCGGCGAGTGCGAGCTGACGAAGACGGAAGTGGGAAGATAGAAAATAGAAATTCGAATTGGTCAGTCGCGAAGAGAGATTTAAACGAAGAGCACCCGGAGACACGAAAGAACACAAACTTATAATGAGTTGATCTTCTGGGAATGACGCGTTCAGTATTCAGCCGGAGACAGTTGGACTGAGGGTGACGTCCATTTGGTAAAACTTGAAGGTGTTGGCTTCCGTAGGAATGTCGGCGGCAACGGTCCGGTAGGTATCCAGAACATTGTTGATGAAGTTCCCTTTTTCCTGCTCCGGAAGGCGCCGGGTCCATTCCACTAACGTAACTTGACAGGACGCAAAGAAATTCTCGCGGGACTGAAAATCCCAGGACTGGGAAGCTGTGTGCATGTGGGTAACGCGAAGGCCATTGCGTTGGGCGGCTTGGGCGTATTGTTCGGGAGTCAGGTGAAGATACGGGTCGCGGAAATTGTCGAAATAGGGCGCCCAGCGCGGGGATTTTCGAGTTTCTTCAATAACGGTTTCGAGGCTCTTGCGCGGGCCATCGGGAACCAAGCGGAGTTGTGCGACGGCGTGACGCTTCATGGCACTTCGAATGCCGTGAAGAGGCGGGTCGGGATCAGGAAGCCAGTGCAAGGCATTGATCGAGACGATCAGATCGAATTCGGTGTGAAAGTGCAGATTGGCGGCATTGGCTACCTGGAATTGAAGATTCGGGGCGATGCGCTTGGAAGCGAAGGCGATCATTTCGTGAGAGGCATCTATGCCGAGGACCGAACCGTGAGGGACGCGGGCGGCAATTTGCGCGGTGATCCGGCCATCGCCGCAGCCGATGTCCAAGACGCGCTCCGAACCGTTGACTTGGAGAAGCGCCAGGACTTCTTGGGCCATGGACTCTTGCAGGCTGGAGCGGCGGACGTACTTGGCGGCGTCCCATTCGGTCATCGGGAGAGTGTACAGGCAGAGGCGAACGTTGGGAAGCCGTGGCGCGTGCGGGTACAATACTCAAGCAAGCGAGTCGCGACTCAAGAAAGACGGTGAGAGAGATTCACCGCGAGAGGCGCGAGGGAAACCGTCCTTCGTTGTGTCGCCTCGCCCTGCTTGTCGAGGCCGGGCGCAGGCAGGCGCGGAATGACAAAGACTACTCAGGTCTCGTAACTTCCGCGTTTCGATCATTGCACGGGGTTGCCGTCGGCATCGATTTTATGGACTTCGCCGATGTTGAGTTCGCGAATGCCGTGTTCGACTTTGCTCATATCCCCGATGACCAGCCAAACCAACTGGCCGGGGAGAATGTATTTCTTGGCGACTTCGTTGGCTTCGGCCGGAGTCACGGCCATGACCTTCTCGGTGAAGGTGTTGTAGTAGTTTTCGGGCAAATTGTATTGAAGGATGTTGCCGTAGGCGACGGAGAGTTGCTGGACGGTTTCGAAACTGCCGGGAAGAGCCAGAGTAGCGTTGGATTGCTCGTCCTTTAGTTCCGCTTCAGTGATGGGCTTGCCGGTAACAATGTCTTTGTACTCGCGAACGAGTTCGGCCAGGGATTCTTTGGTCTTATCGGTTTGCACCGGGGAAATACTGACGAAGGGACGCTCACTGCGAGCGGGCACCAGGCGGGAGAATACGCCGTAGGACCAATGCTTGTCTTCGCGAAGATTCATATTGATGCGGGAGCTGAAGTTCCCGCCAAAGATGTCGTTGACGAGTTCGAGAGGGATCTGGTCGGGATTGTTGTAAGGGGGAGCGAGTTGGGCGGCCAGGATGACGCTTTGGCCCGAGCCGGGCCGGTCCATGAGGTAGACCACGTCTTTTTCGGGCTGAGAGACTTTGGGCACGTCGATAACCGGCACGTCACCCGGCTTCCAAGTGGCGAAAAGTTTTTCCAGTTTCGGAGTGATTTCGGCAAGGGAAGCGTCGCCAACGATGAGCAGGGTGGCGTTGTTCGGCTTGAACCAAGTGTCGTGGAAGTTGACAAGGTTCTCGCGACTCATTTTGCTGACCGACTCGGTGGAACCGGTGCCGACGAAGGACTCATCGTAGGGATGGCCTTTGCCGTAAAGCAGAGTGGGAAGGACGCGCATGGCCATGGGGTAAGGCGTGACTTTTTCGCGCGCGATGGCGGCAAGCCGCTCTTTCTTGAGGCGCTCGAATTCCTTCTCGGGGAAAGCGGGATGGAGGATCAGGTCGGCATAGATGGCCAGAGCTTGATCCACGTTGATCTTGAGGGCGTTCAGACTGACGGTGGCGTAATCGAGATTGGCAGCGGCGTTGAAATTGGCGCTGAGGGATTGGAGTTCATCGCCGATCTGCAGAGAATCGCGAGTGGGAGTTCCCTCCTCCAGCATGCGCTGAGCAAAGCTGCAGGTGCCCAGAGACGAGGAGGCATCGGAAGAATATCCACCTCTGACAAGCAATGAAAAATTGACCACTGGCGCGGTGTGGCGCTCGGCGAGAACCACTTTCAGGCCGTTCGAAAGAGTGGCTTGTTGCATGGGAGGAAGCTTGAGGGCTTCCGCGGACCCAAGAGCCGGCGGCTTGGAACGATCGATGGGAGCACCAGTCGTCAAATCAGTGGGATAAGGTTGCACCTCGAGGACGTAATCGCCATCGCCGAGCCAGTCATTGGCGGCTTTGCGGACGCTGGCGAGAGTGGCAGCCTGAACGCGTTGAAGATAGGTTTTGTAGCAGGCGGGATCGCCGGCATAGGTCTGGCAACGAGCCAGGATGTCGCTCTTACCGCCGAAACCGCCGATGCGCTCGACGATGCGGGCGTAGCGGCCGAAGATTTGGGTTTTGGCGACTTGCAGCTCCGCTTCGGTGGGACCCTCCTTGAGAAACTTCTGCAATTCTTCGTCGGCCTCCTTTTCGACAGTGGCGAGATCCGCGCCAGGCTTGGCGGTGAGGGTGAAATCAAACTGACCGGCGATCTCATCGGTGTCGTCATCGGAGGTGGCGCTGGTGGCGATTTGATCTTTGTAGACCAGGCGCTTGTACAGGCGAGACGTTTTTCCGTGACCGAGGATTTCGGCGACCAAGTCGAGTTGCGCTTCCTCAGGCGAATTGAATTGAGGAACGTTCCAGACGCGATAGGCGCGGGCCTGCGGGACGCGATCTTGAACCCAACCGCGATGCGTGCCGGAGCGCTTGGCGATCCAAACCTCCTGGCGGGCAATGGGGGGCGTGGCGGGAATAGCGCCGTAATATTTTTCGACTTTTTGGCGGGCGATTTCGGGAGTGATGTCGCCGGACAAAACCACAGTGACGTTGTTAGGGCCGTAGTACGTTTTGAACCATTCCTGAACATCTTCGAGCGAGGCGGCGTCCAGGTCTTTCATGGAGCCAATGACAGTCCAGGAATACGGGTGGCCGGCCGGGTAGGTGTTCTCGGTGATGAGTTGATCAGTGACGCCGTAGGGCTGATTTTCGCCTTGACGCTTTTCGTTTTGCACCACGCCACGCTGAAGATCGAGTTTTTTCTGATCGAGCACGGGTAGGAGATGGCCCATGCGATCGCTCTCGGCGAAGAGGACGTAGTCCAGCATGGAAGTGGGGACATTTTCGAAATAATTGGTGCGGTCGTTGTTGGTGGTGCCATTGAGATTGGTGGCGCCGATGCGTTCCATGGCGTTGATGTAGGTGAAATTGAAATTTTCGCTGCCGCTGAACATGAGATGTTCGAACAGGTGGGCGAAACCGGTTTTGCCTAGCTTTTCGTTCTTTGAACCGACGTGATACCAGGTGTTGACGGCGACAATGGGCGCCTTGTGGTCTTCGTTGACGATGACGGTGAGGCCATTGGGGAGGACAAATTTCGTGTACGGGATGTCGGGGATGGGGATAGCGGGAGTTTTGGTGGAGGCGGCCGCCGGCTTGGCGGCGGGGTTGGCGGGTTTTTGCGCAGGTGCATTGGATTGAGGTGAGTTGGACTGCGCGAAGACCGAGGCGATGGAGAAGAGGGCGATGACAACAAGAAGCGTTGCGCGAATGGGCCAAGATTTGCGATTCACGGTGATCTCCTGTGGCGAAGTTCGAAGCGGCATGCGCAAAACAACGCCAGACGGAACAGACGGCGAATAGTTTCGGCACGGTAGAAGTGCGCTAAGCAGGTGATATTTTACCTAGTTAGGCGATGGAGATGCAAAAACAGGGGGGCGACGAGGCAAGCGGACTTAGGTGGAGACAGTTGCGAGGAACTTTTTGAGAGCCGTGAGGGAACTAGATAAAGCGGAGGACGTCGAGGAAAGGTACACATGAACATACAAACTAAACTGGGCTGGGCCGCACTGGCCGTGGCATTGAGTTGCGGACCGTTGCTGGCGCAAGAAGGGCCGGACGCTTCGGCAGGACGACCGGATCCGGAGTTGATGGGACCAGTGGATCCCGGCGGACCCGGCGGTGCGGGAATGGTCGAGCCGGGGGGCCCGCGGGGTCCGATGGGACCGGCAGTGCGTGGCGAATTTGGCCACGAACGGGGGCGTTTCGGACGCTTCGAGCGGGGGCGAAGGGAGTTTGCGCTGTCGCGCTTGCTGAGTGACCCGGAGATTCAGCAGAAAGTGGGAATCAGCGCCGAGCAGGTGGCCAAGATACGTCAGCAGGAGTCGGCGTTTCGCAAGACCGAGATCCGGCAGCGAGCGGATATGCAGGTGAAAGAAGTGGATCTGCGGGATCTGCTGGCTGCAGACAAGCCGGATCGCGCGGCCATCGACAGCACGTTGCAACAGATCAGCGCGTCGCGGCTGGCCCTGGAGAAAACGCGCATTGGCTTCCGGCTCGATATGAAAGAAGCCCTGACGCCGGAGCAAAGGCAGAAGCTGCGTGATGCTTTGCGGGAACGCTGGCAGGCCCGTCGCGGGACGGAACGGCGTGGCCCGGGCAGGCCTGGACAGCGCGCGCCGGGTGCGGGCGCGGGAGCACCGCCGCAGGGGGATTCCAGAGAATAGAGCAAATACAAGGCGACAAGGACCGCGGCGAGAGGATCATCTCTCGCCGCTTTTTTGTCTCACTTGAGCAATAGAGGAACGCGCAGGGAGGTTGATGGACTAGAATGGGATTGGCGTGAACGCGAAAATTGTTAATGGCGTTGAGTGGACAGCACTGAAATTGCGAGGCAACGCCACAAGTAAATGGCGGTTAGCGGAGGCTAGTTGTGGAATTGGGAAGTAGCGCGGTGGCTACGCCGTTAGGCCCATTACACCAGACAAATGGGGCCACCATGGGAGTGTGGTTTGGATGCGAACTGCCGGATGATTTTGGCGACTGGATCGCGGAGTACGGTCTGCTGCGGCAGAACGTCGGATTGTTGGACAAGAACTACCGGGCGTACCTGGAGCTCAGCGGACCGGACCGGGTCAGGTACTTGAACGCGATTTTGACCAACGACATCAAGACGTTGAAGGAAGATCACGGAACGGTTTCGTTGTTCCTGAACCCGCAAGGGCACATCCAGGCGGAAATGGAAACGCACGCGCTGAAGGATATGCTGCTGTGCGTGTCGCACGCGATGATGCGCGAGCGGCTGGTGTCGATGATGGACAAGTACATCATCATGGACGATGTGACGTTGACCGACGCAACCGACAAATACGCGACGCTGGCGCTGGAGGGACCGCTGGCAGCGGACGTGACTTTTACCGTGAGCAAGGCGGAGCTGGCGGTAATGGAGAATCTGGAATCCCAGGAAGTACGTGTTGGGGAGATCCCGTGCCGATTGGTGAAGCGGGCGCCTGGGGGAATTGCGGCGGCGGAATTTCTGGTGGCCCGGGAACAGGTGGAGCAATTGTGGAACGTTTTGATTGAGGCCGTGCGGCGGCTGGGTGGCGGGCCGGTGGGCTATAAAGCCTTGAATGCGCTGCGGCTCGAATTGGATGTGCCATGGTTCGGATACGACTTCGGGGAGAAGCAGATTCCCCACGAGGCGGGACTACAGGACTCGCATATTTCTTATTCGAAGGGCTGCTATATGGGACAGGAAATTGTGGAGCGGGTGCGCTCGCGAGGACAGGTCAATCGAGTGCGGGTGAGTTTGCAGTTTGATGGCCCTGAACCCAGGTCGAACGGGCCCTTGTTGGCAGATGGGAAGGAAATGGGATACGTGACCCGCGTTGCGTTTTCACCGAATAGGAAGACTTGGATTGGAATGGGGTATGTGCGGCGAGAGAAGTCGGTGACGGGAACGGTGCTGCAGACGGATGGAGGAAACACCACGGTGGTGGCCTCACCACCGGCGGTATGAGAATTCAGGCCGGGAGCAGCGCGCTCATCTGCTGGAACAAACGAGCGCGATCGCTGGGATCCATGGCGATGAACTCGACGGCCATTCCCTGCCCTTCCAGGACGCGACGAACGATGGCTCGGGCGCGCACTTGACCAACGGGAAGGTCCAGAAGAATCTGGACGAGACAGCGCAGAGGCACCCGCTCTTTGGTACGAACAAAGAGACCACCGACACCGATGCTGTCGACGAAAGAAACGCCGCGCTGCGTGCCCGCTTGCCAGGCGGCAACAACGCTGGTTGGCGGCTTAGCGCGAGGATAGCGCCTTCGCTCGGGAGCGTTCATCAGAGCGCCTTTCGTGCGCAATCGAGTCTATCTGGCTCGGTGGGCGGGGCCTGCTAAGATTCAATCAAATTCGAAGGCTGGGGCAGATTGCTTCGCGCCGACACGACCGCTGGCAATGTCGGCTTGAAAATAATTCTCGCCACGGATGGGCGTGCCCGCCAGGCGGCGCAGGATAGCAAGTTGACCAACATGATTCAAAGCATCAGCAACCGGGCCCTGGAACAGCTTTCCCGGCGAGGCGTGGAGCTGCGCGGGGCTGGCGAGGTAATCGTCGAAATTCTTCAGTGAATCGAAGAAGCGCTGAACTTCGTCGGGCCAAGGCTGGGGCTTGGAGTTGTGCCAAGTTTCCTGCCCCTTGGCCATGGAAAGAGCCCAATCGAAAAGGTCTCCGATGTGGGCGAGGATCTGAATGGGTGTGCGGCAATCTTCGCCGGCGTGGAATGTGGCGTAGTTTGAGGGAGCGTCGCGGAGGACTTTGCCGGCACGATATGCGGTTGTCGCAAGAGTGTGGCGGAGCAGATCGCGAGCGGAAGTGGTGTCTGGTATTTGCATAGCGGGATTACGGTAGCAGTTTACGTTAAGAGAGAAAAGGGTTTCGTGTTAGTGACAGCTGGCGAGGACGAGTGGGCTTGGGCGCAGACACGAGTACAACCGTGGAAGAACAACGAGGTGAGAAGTTAATCGAGATTGAGGGCGCGCTTGAAGGAGCCTTTTTCAGCTTCGATCTTTTTCTGCAGCTGCAAAATGGCGAACAGGACGGCTTCGGGCCGCGGCGGGCAGCCGGGGACGTAGACGTCGACCGGGATAACCTGATTGCAGCCCTGCACGATGGCGTAGTTATTGAAGACACCGCCGGAGGTGGCGCAGGCTCCCATCGAGATGACCCACTTGGGTTCGGGCATCTGGTCATAGAGCTGGCGAATCACAGGCGCCATCTTCTGCGAGAGGCGGCCGGCAACGATCATTAGGTCGGCTTGGCGGGGAGACGGACGAAAAACTTCGGCGCCGAAGCGGGCCACGTCAAAGCGAGATGCCGCCATGGACATCATCTCGATAGCGCAGCAGGCCAGGCCAAATCCCAACGGCCAAATGGAACTCTTGCGAGCCCAGTTCACGGCTTTGTCGAGTTGCGTGAAGATGATGCCCTCGTCCTGGAGCAGCTTGCCGAAGTCATCCGGCTTGGTAAGAGTAATGCCTTTGGCCAAGGTGGTGGTGTCCGTGGTTGCCATGAATACATTTTCGCACAGAGCGCAGAGCGAGACCAGCGGCGAGAAAATGGGGTAGCGGGTCCAGAGTTTGGCGAAAGCAAGCTGACCCAGCGGAACCAGGTCAGTCTGCATGCCCCTGAACCCCGTAAAATGAGGTTGTCTGAGAAGGGCGTTTACCAGGACTCGTTTACCGGCGACTAAGGTTATCCCTCTGCCGCTTTGATCTTTGCGTTCAGCGCCCCGTCCGCGAAGTTGGTTTTAAGAAACTCTGTCGAGGTGGGCAAGTCTACGTGGAGATCATGGACTGTGCAAACTTGTACCCTGCCCGAATGAAGCCAATAATCCAGTGCGTGCCCTCCGGCCTGTTTATCCTTACGCAGAAAGTGCAGGTGAAATCCCGCCACGCCGATACCTTGAGCATAGACCGGAGAACGAAATCCGGCGAGCGCCCCGTCCACGTTGGTGCAGACGTTCTCTTTTTGATGTTTCGCTGCTTCTGTAAGCGGAGGAAACGGCCTGACTTGGCGTTGCACGGTCCGGGTGCGGACTTCGTCAAATGTGCCATCTACCTTCACCGCACTGAAGAGGTTGCCATCCGTGACCTTTTCAATCATCGCCAGGAGGTCGCTCTTGGTCGTCGGCTGTAACACATTCAGCTCCTCTTCTGGTTGGAAAAAGGTAGTCACCGCGAAAGGTGTCTTTTGGTCAGCGGTGACGGGACGGGCGGACCCGTCCGAGCGAAGCTGATAGAAGGTCCCGTCGAAGCCGACCATCTCCCCATCGAGGTCGTTGAAAGTGCCAAGGCCGAAGTCACCGTGTTTCCGAATCTCCCCGTATGTCGCGTCACCTTCGTAAATCCCGGCAATCAAAGCGGACATCAAGGACACCTGATACAACTCTCCCGCCCGATGATCGTTGCTGCCTGATACGTGGTGCCACGCCGGCTGGATCATTGCCAGCGAGCCGGATACAAGTGAATCCTTCATGCACATCCTCTCAATCCCAGGCTTCGGGAATGACATGTTGGCCGATTTCCACGTTCTTGCTGTAATCGGTCGGGATGTCGACCACGACTATGCCCGGAGTCTCCAGCGCTTTGCGCAGGGTCAGCTGTAGTTCATCGGGCTTGTTGACTCTCATGCCCACGCCCCCGAGGCTTTCCGCGTACTTCACGAGGTCCGGATTTCCAAAGTCTGTGCCTGAAGTGCGCCCGTAGATAAGTTCCTGCTGAAAGGCGACCATGTTGTATCCGCCGTCGCGGAAGACAATGACTGTAATGTTGAGCTTTAAGCGAACCGCTGTCTCTAGTTCCATGGACGAATAGAGGAAGCCCCCATCGCCGACGACCGCCACCACCTTCTTAGCAGGATAGGTCAGACTCGCAGCCATGGCCCACGGGATCCCTACTCCCAGAGTCTGCTGCCCGTTACTGAACAGGAGTTTGCGCGGCTCAAAGTCGAAGAAGTGCCGCGCCATCCAGATGTGGATCGATCCCATGTCGCAGGCGACAATAGTGTCATCATCGACCAGACTCCGCAGCGCCAACACGATGCTTAGCGGGTGAGTCAAGCTGCCGTTGGATTTCGGCGCCTGCGGCCCGACCAACGCCATCGCCTCGGCATGAATCGCTTGAAGCTCCCGACCTGCGCCGAAGGATTGCTCCTGCAACAATGATGCGAGGGCAGACACCGTCTCGGGAACTGCTCCGCGAAGTTCCACCTCCGGTTGATAACGGTTATCGATGTCGCAGGGATAACTGTTCAGATGAATGATGGCCCTTGCCTTACCGACGTTCCAGAAACTCGGGTCGTACTCGACTGGATCGTAACCGATGGTTAGCACGACATCGGCCTTGGCCAGCACTTTGTCTGCCGGTTGATTCCGGAAGAGTCCAACGCGGCCGAAAAATAGTGGAAGTAGTTCACGCGATACCGCTCCTGCACCTTGAAATGTGCCCACCACAGGTAAGGCATGACGCTTCAAAAGACCGCGCACAGCGGCTGTAGCACGAGGTTCGCTCGCACCCATGCCAAGGAGGACAACAGGGCTCTTCGCTTTGGATATTTTTTCCGCAGCGCGGCGAATCATATCTTCAGGTGCTGCCCCCAATGCAGGGAGCGGCAGTAAAGGTGGTACGCTGGCTTCGGTCGCTTCACCCTGCACGTCCCTCGGAAATCCGATAAAAGATGCTCCGGCACGAGGAGTCATTGCAGCGCGGAAAGCATTTACAACTGCTTCACCGGCAGCTTCCGGCGCATCGATCGCGACACTGAACTTTGTGACCGGTTTCATGATGGCCACCGAGTCCATAGACTGGTGCGTCTGCTTGAGAGCATCCGCCAAGGGAACAACACCTCCTATGGCAACCATGGGATCGCCTTCGGTGGTCGCGGTTGCTGCGCCGGTGACGAGGTTGCCCGTGCCCGGGCCTGAGGTGACAAGACAAACCCCTGGTCTTCCGGTCAAACGCCCTGTAGCGGCGGCCATGAACGCGGCGTTCTGCTCGTGTCGACAGACGATCAGCCGCGGACCCTCGTCGCGCAATACATCAAAGGTCGGCATGATCTTTCCGCCTGGTATTCCGAATATATATTTGACGCCCTGTTGCAGCAGGCTTCGGATCAACAACTGCCCGGCGGTTTGGCGTTTTTCCTTTGCTTTAGCTTCACCAAGAGTATTCATCGGCTCCTCCAGCGGTAATGTCACCTGCAGGCAGGGTTGGTACGCGGTTTTAGATGCGCGTTTTGGGGATAGGCGAAAAAAATCTTTTTGCCACGCCAACTTCTCGGGCCTGTTTGTCGTGTGGACCAACGGGTTTCGTTCCGGCTTCATGGGCAGGTTTAAATGCGAGATGAGGGTAGGTGGTGTCTATCGTCGAACAATCAAACTACTTGTCTAACTTGGTCAGCGCAAGCCCAGACACAATGACAGAGATTGGCAGTACTGCTATCGCTGCAGCAATTGACGCGTGCTTCTTTGTGAGTGTTCCGACAAAGATAGCAATCAGCGTGATGGTCGGAAGGCTGACGCAAAAACCAAGACCCAAAAGCCGTTCAGGAGTGTGTTCCATGGGTCACTGATTCCGCGGGGGCCAGCGCGAAATTCAGGATCGCCAAAGAGGCTACGACCGCGGTTTCGGCGCGGAGAATCAATTTGCCCAAGGACGCTTCGAGAAAGTCATACCCCTGAGCGGTGGTGCGTTCATCGTCTGTCCAGCCGCCTTCTGGACCAATCGCCAGAGTTACGTCTGAGTGGCGGGTCCCGGCGAGCACAGAGCGAAGCGGAGGAGTTTCGGAGGATTCTGACAGGAAAATGCGCAGGCCCTCAGATGCCGCAGCGAAGGCGATCGCCGGTTTCGCGACCGAGTGAAGGGTGGGCAGTTGGACGCGACGGCACTGCTGAGCGGATTCCATCAGGATTTTGTTCCACCGCGCGGCACGCTTGGCAGCGGCGGTGAGTAATCCCTTTTCACTGCGCGCGGCAGCCAAGGGCACAATACGCGACACACCCAGTTCGGTGGCCTTCTCGAGCCCCCACTCGAAAGCGTCGAATTTGATCATTGAGAATAACAAGGTAATGTGGAGTTGGGGAGCTTCGCCGAGAATCTGCTCGATTAACGAGAAGTCGACGCGGTCGCGATCGACGGTGTCAATTCGCCCAAGCCAAACCGAGGCGCCATCGCTCAGTTCGTAGAGTTGGCCAGGCTGGGCGCGCAGGACGCGGCCGAGATGGTGGGCGGTGTCGCCGCGCATCGAGGCGCGGCCATTTTCGAAGCGATCGACGAAGAAGCGGCGACGCATGAGCGGTTATTGTTACGGAGCAGCGGTCAGCCGAAAATGTCTTTGACCTTATCGAACAACGACGAGCCGCGCTCGGCGGGCTTGTTTTCGACCTTCAAGGTGCTATGCAACTCCTCCATCAACTTACGCTGTTCCTTGGTGAGCTTGGTCGGCGTCACCACGCGGACGTGATAGTACAAATCGCCGCGCCCGCCGCCATGGGGATCGGAAAGGCCCTTGCCCTTAATGCGAAAGACCGCGCCGCTCTGAGTGCCCTCAGGGATTTTCAGGCGCTCTTCGCCGTTCAACGCGGGGACCTGCAACTCGGTTCCGAGAGCCGCTTGGGCGATACTCAGCGGGATGGTGCAATACAGGTCCGCGCCACGCCGCTCGAAGAATTTGTGCTCCTTGACTTCGAGAACAACGTAAAGATCGCCCGCGGGCCCGCCGTTTGGCCCCGGCTCACCTTCGCCTTGCACGCGCAGACGCGTGCCGGTGTCGACGCCCGGTGGAATGCGCAACTCGATGGTGCGCTCGCGCTCCAAGCGTCCTTGTCCGTGGCAATCGAGGCAACGTTCCTTGACGATTTGACCGGCGCCCTGACAAGCCGGGCAGGTACGATTGATGGTGAAGAAGCCTTGTTGATAGACCAATTGGCCGCGGCCGCCGCAGGTCTGACAGGTGGCCACACCGGTTCCCTTCTTCGCTCCGGTGCCGTTGCAGGATTCGCAGTACTCCTGACGGGGAACGCGAATCTTGGTGCTCACACCCATGGCTGCCTCTTCGAAGGTCAGCGTCATGTCGTAGCGCAAGTCGGCGCCACGCTGAACCCGGCGGCCTCCAGCGCGCCGGCGACCGCCGCCACCAAATAGATCTTCGAAGCCGAAGAAGTCGCCCAGGATATCGTGAAAATCCTGGAAGATGGTTTCGTTGAAATCGGTCTGAGCGCCTGCGTGGGCAAGTCCGGCATGGCCATAGGTGTCGTAGATTTGGCGCTTCTGCGGGTCGCTGAGAACGCTGTATGCTTCGGTGCACTCACGAAAACGCACTTCTGCTTCCTGCTTGTTATCCGGATTGCGGTCGGGATGCCACTGCATTGCGGCCTTGCGATAGGCGGACTTGATCTCGTCCACGCTGGCGGATTTGGTTACACCAAGTACTTCATAAAAGTCTCGAGGTTGGGTTTTGGTCATGTTAGTTCGCGAACTTATTGGATGCCGCCTTGGGCTGAACCGCTACGCGAACCATGGCGGGCCGCAGAACGCGTCCATGATACACGTACCCTGGCTGGTACACCTGCAAAATCGTGCCGTCGGCATGATCGGCGGTTTCCTCGCGTTCCATGGCTTGATGGAAGCGAGGATCAAAAGGCTGATTCAGAGGCTCGAGGCGCTCGGCGCCGAGACGCGCCAGGTTATCGAGCAACTGCTTGTAGATCAGCTCAAAGCCTTTGCGATAGCTTTGGTACTCGGCTTCACGATGAGCCGCCAGGGCGTGCTCGAAGCCATCGATGATGGGAATGAGTTGCTCGATGATGCGGGCGGTGGCGCGCTGGCTGGCTTCGCGATTGTCCTTTTCGGCGCGCTTGCGGTGATTGGCAAAGTCAGCCTGCAGGCGGACCAGGGACTGGCGCATGTCCTCGAGTTCCGAGGCAAGCCGCTTCGCTTCGGCTTCTTCGCGAACGATTTCTTCGCCACTTTTCTCTTCCCCACCGTCCGGGGCGGGTGCGTTGTTGTTAGTGTCCAATTCAGGGTCCTTCATGGCTATTCCCTTCCAGGGTGCAAATCAAGATCACTCAATTTTGGCTAACGCCTCGCTGAAAAGCCGTGCGACGTAAGCTACCGCGGTCATGGCGCGCTCGTAATGCATGCGAGTAGGCCCCAGAACGCCCAGGGAACCCTGGGACTTATCGTGAGCCGAGTAAGGCGCGCTGATGAGCGCAATATTTTCGCCGGACTGCGATATCTCCTTAACCCCAATCTGCACGAATACAGGCTCAGGGGTGTCAATGCAAGCGTTCAATACAGTAATCAGCCGATGTTTTTCCTCAATCGCGGCCAGGAGTTCGCCGAGCTGGGCCTGGTCGGCAAACTCGGGGGCGGTGACAATCTGGGCGGTACCCTCGACGTAAATCTGCGATTGCGGACTTTCGCCGAGGATGGCTGGATCACAAAGGGTGAGCACGCTGTGCGCCATTTTCTCGTATCGTTCGCGCTCGGTGGCCAACTTCTGCAGCAGGTCGGTACGAATGGCCTCGAGAGTGCAGCCCTTGTAGAGACGATTTAAGAAATCGGCGGTGGCGTCCAGTTCCTCCTGGGTGAACAGACGAGGTGGGCGCAGGACCTTGTCGCGGGTATTGCCGCCCGGGGAAATCAGCACGACAACCACCCGGCCGTCGGGAATCAGCCACATGCGGGCGTGCTCTAAGACGGCCTTGCGCAGGGGCGGCGACACGACGATGCCCAAACCTTTGGACACCTCGGCCAACACGTGCCCCGCGCGTTCGGTAATTTCGGCAGCGCTGGAAACGTTGGCCATTTCGCGGCTGATCCAGTCGCGGTCTTCGATGCTGAGGGTAGCTTGGGAAGCAATTTCCTGGGCGAAGAAGCGGTAGGCCGCCGCAGTGGGTACACGTCCCGCAGAGGTGTGCGGCTGATACAAATATCCCCCGTCCTCTAAATCGGCCATAACGCTGCGGATAGTGGCGGTACTAAGGGGTTCCTCGTAGCGCCGGGAAATGGCGCGGGACGAGACGGGTTCCCCGGTCTCAATGTAGGTACGCACGATGTCGGCCAGAACCTGGCGGTTGCGGCGTTCCTGGAGGGTAGGGTACCGCATGAGCAGCGCTCCTGAACAAGTGCTAACTACCATTTTAGAAACAGTGTCAAGGGGCGTCAAAGGTGTTTGCAGTCATGTGTCGGCCAGAGCAAAAGGACGAAAGAGAACAACGGGCTGGGTTGCGATGTTCGAGATGACAAATCTCCACACGAACGCAGATCACCAAAAAAAACGAAACGCATTTTTCTGGCTATGCTTGTCTTGCAGCACAAGTGAAGTGGCCGGGACGGTCTAGTTGTTGTCGATTTGGGCGCGCTGGAGTTTGTCGGAGTAATCGATGTAGACGGACTTCCACTCAGTGAAGAAATCGGTGGCGGCGACGGCCGCTTCGCGATGGCCATTGCCGGTTTGCTTGGTGCCGCCGAACGGGAGATGAGTCTCGGCGCCGATAGTGGGCGCGTTGATGTACACGATGCCGGTGTACAGGTCGCGCAGAGCAGAAAAGGCTGCATTCACATTGCGGGTGTAGACAGAGGCGGACAGGCCATAGGGCACGCTGTTGGCTATATCAATTCCCTGCTCCAGGCTGTCGATGGCCATGACCGCGACAACCGGGCCAAAAATCTCCTCGCGAGCAATGCGCATGGTGGGCTGGCAATCGCCGAAAACGGTGGCTTCGTGGAACCAGCCCTTGGGGTATTCTCCGTTATCAAGACGATGGCCGCCGGTCAGAAGCTGGGCTCCTTCTTTCTTGCCAATTTCCACGTAATTCATGACCGTCTGCAATTGCTGTTCGTTGATGATCGGACCCATCTGGGTGGCGGGATCCAGGCCATTTCCAATTTTCAGGGCACCGGCGCGCTCCACAAAATGGGAAACGAATTCGTTGTAGACCGGCTTATGCACAGCGATGCGGCTCGCAGCGGTGCAACGCTGGCCTGTGGTGCCGAAACCGCCCCAGATAGCGCCGTCGATGGCGAGGTCGAGATTGGCGTCGTCGAGCACCACAATGATGTTTTTGCCGCCCATCTCCAAACTGCAATGTTTAAAGTCGGGCACACAAGTCTGGGCGATGATGAGCCCTGTCGAGGTGGACCCGGTGAAACTGATAACCGGCACATCTTTGTGGGCGGCGAGTGGCGCACCGGCCTCCGGGCCACCGCCACTGACGAGATTAACCACACCTGGGGGCAAGCCCGCTTCGACCAGCGTTTCGATCAGGTGATATGAGGAGAGCGGCGTATCTTCGGCCGGTTTCAGCACCACGGTGTTGCCGCAAACCAGCGCGGGCATCATTTTCCACGAGGGAATGGCCATCGGGAAATTCCAGGGCGTGATCATGCCGCAGACCCCAATAGGTTGGCGCAGCGACATGGCGAACTTGTTGGGCAATTCCGAAGGCGTGGTCTGACCGAAAAGGCGACGACCTTCACCCGCCATGTAATAGGTCATGTCGATGGCTTCCTGGACGTCGCCGCGAGTTTCGGGGAGAATCTTGCCCATTTCGCGGGTCATGTCGCGGGCAAAATCCTCTTTGCGTTTGACCAGGAGTTCGGCGGCGCGAAACAGAATTTCGGCGCGCTTAGGAGCAGGGACGAGACGCCAGGTCACGTAGGCTTGGCGCGCGGCGCTGACTGCGGCATCGACATCAGCTTGTGAGGACAGCGGAAACTCGCCGATGAGTTCCCCAGTGGCCGGATTATGATTCAGCAGTGTCTTGCCACTGCGTGGCGCAACCCACTCTCCCGCAATGAAATTCTTGTATACCCGGGCGGAAGCAGCCGTAGCCATGACTCCTCCAAAACGCAATCGAGTCTATCGGGCGGCGGAATCGGGGTCAAACTGCGCGGAACGCGTGCGGCGGGGCGGAATGGGCGGAATGCTCAGTTGACTAGCAGATTCTAATCGGTATGATAATGGCCACTCGTTTTTACTCCGCACAAAGAGTTTGGTCCCCAGAGAGAAGGCCGGTTGCTCATGAAGCGCATAATCTGGCGTGCCCTGGGAGCGTGGCTGGCGGTGTCGTTTGGTTTGGTGTTCAGCAGTTCGGCGCAAACGATCAAGTTGGTGCAGCACGGATCGACGGACAATGGCACAACCAGCACCAAGTCGACGGTGGTAACCCTGCCCAGCGTGGCTAGCGGGCACCTCCTGACCTGCACCCTGACGTATGGCAACACTGGAGGAACCAGCTTGTCGGTCAGCGACAATCTGAATGGACCGTGGTCCGTCGCCAATGCGGTGCACTACGACACCACCATCGCGCAGACCACCGGGCAGTTTTATCTGGCCAATAGCAAGGCTGGAACGACAACCATTACGGGCACCCCGGGAAGCGCCGGGGAATATGGCGCGATGAATTGTCAAGAATGGTCAGGAGCGGCCACATCGAGTCCTCTAGATAAAAACACGGAGACGGACGGCACCACGGCGAATCCGTCGAGTGGCAGCGTGACCACCACGGTAGCTGGCGAATTGATCTTGGGGGATTTGGAAAATGTGCAATCGCCGACTGCGGGCAGCGGGTTCACGTTCATTAACAACGCGCCGGAGACCTGGTTGGCCAGCGAATATCAGATTCAAGGCAGTGCCGCTTCGATCGCCGCGACGTGGACCGCAGCGGCCACCACTTGGGCTGCCCAGGTGGCAACCTTCAAGCCCGCGGCGACAGCATTAACTCCCACCGTCACCAGTCTTTCGCCAACATCCGGCCCAACAGGGACGCCGGTGACGATCATGGGGACGAATTTTGGAGCAACGCAAGGCAGCAGCACGGTGACGTTCAATGGCGTAATGGCGACGCCGACCAACTGGAATGGGAATAGCATCCTTGTGCCGGTGCCGAGTGGAGCGGCCACTGGAAACGTGGTGGTCACTGTAGGTGGGGTGAACAGCAATGGTGTCAACTTTACCGTGTCGCAGAGTTCGTCCTCGATCAAGTTAGTGCAGCATGGGTCCACGGACAATGGAACCAATAACACCAGCTCGGTGGTGGTGGTGCTGAACAATGTGGCCGCAGGAGATCTGCTGACGTGCGCGTTATCGTACGGCAACGCCGGAGGAACCAGCTTGTCGGTTAGTGACAATCTGAATGGGCCGTGGTCCGGCGCCAATACGGTGCACTATGACACC
>Ga0187782_10000048_pt1 | contig 64414 bp, 99 predicted proteins | sample 0715_SJ02_MP15_2_FD_132454 | JGI IMG/M metagenome (GOLD analysis project Ga0187782, IMG submission 132454) | Tropical peat soil microbial communities from peatlands in Department of Meta, Colombia - 0715_SJ02_MP15_20_MG | ecosystem: Environmental > Terrestrial > Soil > Wetlands > Peat | place... | reverse complement strand
GTCCAACGGGATCGGCAGGCCCAACAGGACCAACAGGAAGCACAGGTCCAACTGGTTTGGGCGCGACGGGTCCGACTGGCGCCACCGGTCGCACAGGACCAATAGGAAGTACAGGTCCAACTGGCTTGGGCGCGACAGGTCCAACGGGATCGGCAGGCCCAACAGGAAGTACAGGTCCAACTGGCCGCACGGGCAGCACAGGACCGACAGGCAGTATCGGTCCAACAGGCTCGATCGGGTTGACGGGACCGACAGGAAGCGGCGGTTCAACTGGCGCGACGGGATCAGCAGGCTCGCCATTTTCTGGGACGATTGACGTCATCCTTAATGCTCAATCAGACTTTGCGACAGGCGTAGTAACGGGTCTGCCGCAAGCTCCGATCAAAGTCGTCGGTCAAGTCGTATTTGAAGAGAGCGTCGTAGTACAGAGCGGGATTCGGTATCAGTTCATTCCATACCAATTCAACTCGAACGGCTTCAACTGGACGGTCATAGTGCTGGGCGATGAATACTGGCCTGGCCCAGGTTCGATCACATTGCGTGTAAACTACTTCTGGAGCCCAACATGAGTTTGGTCCAAGACCCAGCAACCGGTACTGCTGCGAACGTCGTCCCAGCGAGCACTGCACCCACCGCGGCCGATGCAGCGCTATGCGTCACGATGTCGCCAAACAGCCCGAAGTCCACCATCCAGCCGCTCTATGCGACGGAGGCGACGCTCACCATCACGATGACGAGCCTAGCTAGCGGTGCGGCTCGAAATTCGACGGCGATCAACAACTCCACAACTCTCTATGAGGACGTATATCTCTTCTTTTCAATCAACCTGGCTGCATCTGGAGTCAGCGCGACGGGCTACGTCAACATCTATGGTTACGGATCAATCGACGGTGGCTCGACGTATCCCGAGGGAATTACGGGCACAGATGCGACCGTGACTCTCACAGCGCCACCTAACCTAGTGCTTCTTTGCCAGATCCAAGCAAATACCAACGGTGTAACCAAGACCTACGGCCCGATCTCGTTCTGTCGCCAGTACGGTTTCGATCGTCTACCTCAACGATGGGGAGTTGTTGTGGTCAACGAGACTGGAGCCGCTCTCGGCGCTACGAATGGCTTTATCGAATATCAGGGCGTTAACGGACAGGCGGTGGTCTGATCATGGCTGTGATGATCCCTTCCACAACTGGAAGTTATCTGAGCACTGCATGGTCAATGGCAGCAGGGAGCGATCTGACCCTGATGTGCTGGGGCTATCTCAGCACCACGAATACCGGCACCTTTCGGAATTTCGTCAATGCTGCCCCAAACACTGGCCTTTCAACCTACAGCGATGGCTTGACCTTCGACGCGAGCACACAATCTGCTGATTATCTTGGTCAAGTACTCAGTCCTGGGGTTTGGTACCATTTCTGTGAGACAATCTTTAGCAATGGTAATGCAAGCAGTCACGTCATAAATGGTTATGTCAATGGCATTACAGAGGTTACTGCCCTGGACACTTCGACATTTTCTGCCTTCACTGAAATCGTACTTGGAGTTTCTCCTGCCACGTTTACAAATCCTATGTCTGGAAATATGCGTGATGTTCGTGTTTGGCAGAGAGTGCTTCGGGCTGACGAAGTAGTGCAAGAAATGCACTCGGCGAGACCACTGCATTGGGAAGCCATCGTGGGTTGGTGGCCGCTCGATGACGACATATTCACCGATCGCAGTGGTAACGGGTACATATTGACTGAAACGGGTACGGTGGCATTGGTCGGAGGGCCCCTACAAACTACCTGGCCCGGCCGGGGAACGAATTTCATTCGATAGGGGAGATCTCTCTGTCAGCTAATAACTCGACGAAGTCGGGACATCTCGATCAGCTCAAGGGTGACGCTGACTACGAGAAAGTTTTCTAATCCTCAAGAGAGGAACGCTATGGCGAACCAGATTGTTGTACTCAACACTAGCATCAACCCGATCGACTCTAGTTTCTCAGTTTCTGGAGTGTTCTGGCTCGTAGTGCCGACTAACAATGTCGTGCCACTGCCATACTTCAAAAGCCAGGTTCCATTTATCGATCAAGGCACCCTCGGGCAGCTGCGCCTAGGAACGCTCCTTGAGCAGGCATTTACGTCTGGGTTGTTCCCTTCGGGAACGACGCTTGCGACAGTGCAAGCTGAACTTCAGACAATGTATACGGCGGCGCAGACCGCACTCAATAACGCTGCATGTCCGCTCGCAAGCTTGATAGCGACGGAATATACGGGCTCGGCATGGGTAACAGTGGCTTCTGGACTCGTCGTATTCGATCCGCTCGGTAAGTTGATCGCAGACGTGGGCTGGGCTGCGGCTGCCGGCCTCGTCCCTGGCATGACCGCTGGGCGCGCCACGGGATATTGCTCGACCAATGCTGTCGTGAACAAGATGATCTTAGGGACGCCGTATACGCCGCAAGGCTCGAACGGACAGCGCAGCTTCGCGTCCTCCAGCGCCGCCGATGCCGCCGCGGGCATAGGGGCTCAACAAGTCACCATCACGTATCTCGACGCGAGCTTTGTGGTCCACACCGAGGTCGTGACGCTCAACGGCACTACGCCGGTCAACACCGTCGGCATGAACTACGCGTACATCGAGAGCATCGTCGTCACCCAAGTTGGGTCTTCTGGAACGAATCTGGGCACGATCTCGATTTATACAGGAACGGCAGGTGGCGGCACGGTATGGGGATCAATCGCAGTCAATGGTATCCAACCCTTGTCCGGCACTGTCACGGTCACGAACGGCAGCGCAAACATCACGTTCTCCACGGCGCAGTCGATCCCAGCGGGCACGACACTATTCTTCAGTGCGCAGTCCGGCGTCGCCTACGTGCTCAGCGCTGCCGTGTCCGGCACGACCGGCACCTTGACGACGAACTACACGGGCACGACGTCGAACACCGGTACAACTCAGACAGGTGTCGGCGATAACCAGACGTTCTGGTGCCATCACTATGTTCCGGCCGGCGTCACCGCCTACGTCATGTCGATGGAGTGCGCATCTTACGCTGTGCTCGGCACGATGTACCTCGCGCACTCCGGGAACCCGGCATCATCGAACCTGCCATGGGTGCAGATCGGTCCCACGGTGCTCCACCCAGCGGGCGACTACCGTGAGCACGACTTCCAGGTGGCGCTCGGCGTATCTGGACCCGATCTAATCCAACTGTTCACGCGTCCCGTATCGTCGACGACAGACACAAGCCTCGGCAACTTCGAGTGGATCCAGTTTTGAGTTTTCAGCGCGTCTTTGTGAGCGGCGCGCGTACGTGCGTGTGATCGCTCGCGCGATCGTTTTGGACAAGTTCGACTAACCACGCGCGCGCGATCGCGCCTGGGACTGTTGCCAAGTCGATCGTGACTTGATAGCGTGCAGTTGACTTGTGGTGGCGACTTCCTGCGAAGTCGATCGCATGCCGAAGAGTATGGTGATGAAAGCTGCACGCGCCAAGCAAGCCAAACCACGTCGGCAGACGAAGCAAGCCGGACGTGTCCAATTAACCAAGCCGGCTGAAAAGATCGTTACGCGCGCGTCTTCTGTACCGGAGAAGCCATCTTCATCAGAACTGTCAACACCGACAGAGCCTGCGACCGAGTTACTACTCGGGCTCGTGATGATCATCAAGAACGAAGCGCACGGCATTGCCGATACGCTCGAATCATTTCGTCCCTACATCGACTACTGGACGATCCTCGATACAGGATCGACGGATGGTACACAGGACGTAGTGAAGCGCGTGCTCGCTAATATTCCAGGTCAGCTCATCGAGGAACCGTTTGTAGACTTCTCAACGAGCCGCAATCGCGCACTCGACCTTCACGGACTGCGCACGACGTTCACCATCATGCCAGATAGTGATGATCGTCTAGTTCACGGCGAAACGTTACGCACGTACGTTATCGACAATGCCAAAAGCGAAGGCATCGTGCATGAGGCATACGACGTCTGCATTCATCGCGGCAGCAGCACGTATTACCTGCCAATCCTGCTGCGCGCGAAGTGTCGCTGGCGCTACCGAGGCCGAGTACATGAATATTGCGGACGACCGGGCGCGCCGCCAGCCCAGCTTCGTGTACCAAGCGTTGAAGTAACAAAAGTGGCTTCTGAAAAAAGTCTCGCAGCAACTCGTGCACGCTGGGAGCGAGATCTTGTTCTGTTGGAGGCAGACCGCGCACAAGCGCCAACGGACCCGCGTACACTGTTCTATCTCGCGCAGACTTACGATTGCTTAGGGCGCACTGAAGAAGCGATTACTTACTATCGCGAGCGTGTTCGCGTCGGCGGTTGGGCTGAAGAAACGTTCGAAGCAGCGATGCGCATAGCACTCATGTTGGCGCGCATCGATCGCCCGTGGCCCGAAATCCAACAAGCGTATTTAGATGCGCATACGTTCGATCCAAAGCGTGCTGAACCGCTGGTTGCCATCGCCGAGCACTACTACTACAAGCATGACAACCTGCCGCTTACGTTTCTATTCGCACGTCGCGCAATGGAACTGCCACTGCCAAATGCGACATTGTTCGTAGAGCGTGAAGCTTACGAATGGAAAGCCGCACACCTGGTTTCTATCGCTGGCTATTACCTAGGCGGTGATGCCTGGCATGTCGGTAAAGCAGGCGCCGATCGTGCACTTGCCAGTGGTAGGGGTCCAGAGGGACTTATTCGAACGAATCGATCCTGTTACGTAGGTTCAGCATACGAACGCTATCTCGCCAAAACGTGGCGTATTCCATACGCACCAGAAGCACCGTTCGTTGCCGCCAATCCAAGTGTTCACTACGACGCACGCAGCGATCAATGGCGCTGCCTTGTACGGACGTTGAACTACCAGATTGTCAACGGGCATTCATATACTCCGCCAGACGACACGATCTTCACGCGCAATGTGATGACCGAATTGGCCGGTGATCCGGCCGCCGGCTTTACGCTCGCGCGTGTGATACCGATGCTCGACCGCGACGAGACACCGCGTACTGACTTCAAAGTGCACGGCTTTGAAGACTGTCGACTGTTCCGCGCGGGAGACAAATTCTACTGTACAGCTACAGTCTGCGACTTCAACATGGAGCGCTACGGCCTCCGCGAAATCGTTCTGTGCGAACTTGCAGATGATTACTCGATCATTCGTGCCACACCGCTTCGCGGACGATGGTCCGAGCATGACCAAAAGAACTGGATGCCGGTCGCTAATACATCTGACCAACGAGTCCATATTGCGTATGCACTGACGCCACGATGCGCGATGATCGCGCTCGACATCGGCAAGCGCACTGTCGACGCGTCGAGCGACTTACCTATCGCTAACTCACACCTGCGCGGCGGCTCCCAGCTGGTTCCTGTTGGCGGCGGTTACTTGTGCCTCGTGCACGATGTAATCCATGCAAAAAACGCATCTCGCACGTATCTGCACCGCTTTGTATGGCTAGACAGCAACTTCGTGACGCGCAAGATGTCCGATCTGTTCTACTTCGAAAAGAAGGGCATTGAGTACGCTGCAGGTCTCGCAGTCGACAAAAGCGGTAGCTACCTTGTCGCGAGCTATAGCGTCAACGACTCCAGTGCAAACCTAGCTATTTTCGGTGTGGACGCTGTGATGCGAAGCTTGCGCGATGACTATGTGGTCTGAGGCATAACAACCATGGCCAAAGAAATAACTGATCTCACCAGTCTCTTTGCGATCATTGCTGCGACTAGATCAGCACAGGCATGGACATCTCTGGAGAAGTGCCAAACGCTTGCTTCGATGATCGTCGCGCAAAGACCGCAGCTCGTCGTCGAGATTGGTGTATGGACTGGAGACAGTTTTATCCCACAGCTCTTTGCGCTGAAACATATTGGCGCCGGTATTGGAGTCGCGATCGACTCCTGGTCAGCTATGGCATCGATCGAAGGGCAAGTCGATCCGGCAAACGTAGAGTGGTGGGGTAAGCAGGCTATGCACGATCACGCGTACGGAAAGTTCACTGCGCGGCTCGCTTGGCATGGCCTTACTAATATCTGTCGCGTTATGCGCTCACGGTCAGAAGACGTCGACGTAAAGGCACTCGTTGCATCTCACGGTGAAATCGGTATCTGCCACATCGACGGGAACCACGGCGATGCTGCGATACATGACGTCGAGCGTTTCGCGCCGTATATCGCTCGTGGCGGGACGCTTGTCATGGACGATATTGGCTGGTCTGGCGGATCTGTTGTGAAAGCACGCGACCTTGCAGTTTCGATGGGATTCGTCGAGAAGTACCCACTTGGCACTGGATGCGTGCTGCAGCGGGTGACGTGAGCAATGAAGGTCTGCGTTACCGGCGTCGCGGGCCTTATCGGCAGTCACCTAGCCGATGCACTTCTTGCGCGCGGCGACGAGGTCTACGGCGTCGACAATTTAATCGGCGGCTATGAGGACAACATCCCAAGCGGGATCAACTGGCTCAATGCCGATTGCAACGACTTCGACGCGATGTACGCGGCGCTCGATCGTTGCGAGGTCGTTTACCATTGCGCGGCGCTGCCGTACGAGGGCCTGTCGGTGTTTTCGCCGCACCTCGTGACGCAGGGGATCGTGACGGCGTCGACCGGCGTGTTCTCAGCCGCGATCGCGCGCGGTGCGCGGAGGATCATCTTCTGCTCGTCGATGAGTCGCTATGGCAAGGCCGATCCGACGCCGCCATGGTGGAGAGGATTTACCGAAGATCGGCCGACGCAGCCCGTGGACCCATACGGAATCGGTAAGGTGTGCGCCGAGCAGCTGCTCGCGAATCTCGCCGAGATTCACGGCACCGAGTACGCGATCGTCGTGCCCCACAACGTCACGGGCCCTCGCGCTCGGTACACAGATCCTTTCAGAAACGTCGCGTCGATCTTCATCCACCGGATGCTGCTCGGCAAGCAACCGATCATCTACGGTGATGGTCAACAGCGGCGCTGTTTCTCGTCGGTGCGAGACGTCGTGGATCCAATCTGTGAGATCGGTACGCGTGACGACTGCCGTGGGCAGGTCATCAACATCGGACCCGACCACGGAGAGGTGACGATCAACGAACTTGCGCGGCGAATCGCGGGACTGCTGGATTTCGACCTCGATCCGATCTACTTGCCAGATCGGCCAGCCGAGGTGAAGGTGGCGTTGTGCAGCGCCGAGAAGGCGCGTCGGCAACTCGGTTATGAATCGCGCGTCGGACTCGACGAAAATCTCGCCGAGACGATCGAATGGATCCGGCAGCGAGGCGTCAGTGGATTCGACTACCACCTGCCACTAGAAATCGTGAATGAGAGAATTCCACGTGCGTGGAGTGAGAGGCTCATGTGATCGAGCACAAGCCTAAAAGCGACCCCAATGGCTTGGCTTATCGCGTGCTCAGTTGCTCTTGCGGTTGGACGCCGCCGAGCAATGTGATCGACTCGGGTGAAGCGTTCAGGCTGCACGCCAAGGCCGAGCCGCTCGGGCCAGATGTCAAAGACAGCACGCACCCGAGCCAGACTACGTTCACTGAGCTGGAGCTGGCGATCGCCAAGGTGGTCAGGCGCCGTATGGCCGACGGGCGCTGCTACAGCTCGTTCTGGCGAATGTTCGGCACGATCCCGCCCGTATGGATCTCGACTGAGCTAGCGTTCGGAAAGTGGCGCGTCGCGGTGTTCGAGCAGGGACTGTGGCGCGTCGCGCAGTGGCACAGTCCAGTCGGCGCATCCGAGGAAGAAGCCCTTAAGGGCGCGCTCGCGGCGTTCGAGAATGCCCCTGGCAAACACTTGGAGCTTGGCTAATGAAGAGCTTCGACGATCTCGACGTGGGCATCTGGCACACGTATGAACGAATCTTTGGCCAGCCTTCGCGCGGTCGTTGGATCGTGATCGCTACAATCGATGGTCAGCGACGCGGACTCCGTTGTCGGAGCAAACGCCGAGCACTCGCGATCGCACGCGAACGCAACGGCATTGTCAGGCGCTACCATCGGCGCAATTGGCAGACGCCACCTACAGACAAAGTAAAATGCGGATTCATTGTAATTTCGAAAGCCAAACCATGACTAGACCATTCGTCCTAGGCATTCCTCGCTGCAACGAACCGGATTGGATCTTTCGTGAGACGCTCGCTGCCATAGTAGCCAGCTCCGTCAAGCCGGAATATCTGATCATCGTCGACAACGGTGACAATGCGCTCGTGCGAACGTCCGCCGTGGATGACTTGGTCGCGCTGTCCAACCTCTTCCGTGTCGAGCTATCGCGGTCCACTAAGAATACAGGCTGTGCAGGTGCATGGAACTGGATTTGCGGTCGGGCGTTGTCGCTAGGGGATTACGCGAATTACTCTTCGGCCATCTTGCTCAATAGCGATTGCGCTGTCGCGCCGGACACATTCGAGAAGATGCTCGCCGAGCCTTCAGAGATCGTCTTGGCGCACGGTTGGGAATGCTTCCGCTTCGATCGTACGATCTGGGAGCACGTTGGTCGCTTCGACGAGGAGTACTATCCAGTCTACTTCGAGGACACGGATTACCGGCGGCGACTCAACATCGCAAGTGTACCTGTCAGCGAGTGGCCAGTCGTTGAGGTTTCACGACCGTCCTTCGGACGCGCTACGTACAGCACGGGCATTACACATGGCTGGCGCTTAGAAGAAGCTGGGTACCAAGGCTGGACCGGCGAGAAAGCGGCATGGTTTCAATCGCGCTGGGTAGCCAACCGCGATCGCTACACTGCGAAGTGGGGCGGGCCTCCTGGCGAAGAAAAATTTACTACTCCGTTTGGACAGTAGGAGGTAGCGATGGCCGGACTTTTGACTGCGATGCGCGAGCAGAATCCCGAACTCGCTGAACAATACGCGAGGCACTACACCGCACCTAACCATTACCAGGACTACCTACGGGAGATCCTGCTTGGTGAGCGCAACGACGGCGGCGGGTCGCCGAGGATCGTCGTCGAGACCGGCGTGTCATACGGCATATCGAGTGATCGGATCCTAGCCACCCTCGATGAAATCGGCATACAGGAGCGTGGCCTGCTCTATTCCGTCGATCCGAATCCACCAGCCGGCGTCTTCGAGGTCAGTCACCCTAGATGGAGCAAGCTCAAGCAGCTATCGACTGAGGCGCTGCCCTTCATCTACGAGCACACGGGCCCGTGGGACATTTTCCTCCACGATTCCGATCACGAGGTGTGGTGCCAGACGTTCGAATACGAAGTTGCTTGGCACTTTGTTCGCGGTGGCGGCCTCATCATGAGCGACGACACGACCTGGGGTAGCCCGATCCACGGTGCATGGGAGCGGTTCTGTAAGCGCTACAACCTGACGCCACGCAACTACGGGCACTGCGGTGTGGTGCGCAAGCCCGCTGCGACACCCGGTTCACCAACTACGCGCATGGATCACGAATTCATCCGCAGCGTAATCGACGGCGCGACGGCGCTCGCTGATCGCGCGCTTGCGGAGTACAAGACACATCGCACCGAGATCCAACCCAACCTTTTCGTCGGCACACGGGAAGCCGCAACGGCACTGGGTGCTGACGTTCCTGCAGACTGGTGCTGTATCTCAGTCACCGAGTACCGTGCCAAGTACGGGCGCGGTGAGGAACTGCCCAACGAACCTAACGGTGCGATGGAGTTTCCGTTCATGCTGAGCGGGACAGCGGATAACACCATGCTCGATCGCATGGCTAAGGTCATCCATGCACAGCTCGCCGCGGGCAAGAAAGTACTCGTGCACTGTGTGCAAGCACACGAGCGCTCGCCGCTTGCTATCGCATGGTATTTGGCGTGGACGGGCGAGCGGACAATGGAGGACGCGTACGCGCTGGTACGCTCGCGCCACGTCGAGACCGAAGATCGCATGCGTTGGATTGGCAGCCTTCGCCCGATCAGGAGTTAGCGATGGGAGACGACTACGATAAGCTGGCGCGCGCTCGCCGCTACGACATGCTAGCGCGCGCTCAGGCAGCTCTCAATGAACTGAGAGAAGTGACCTGGGAAGCGCATCATGATCACGGCATCATCTCTAACGATGAGCATTGGCGCATCGTCGGTGCATATACGACGCTCGAAGGGTGGCTCAACAAGCTGGCAGTGCATCCTATGTACAAAAAGAGTCGCGAATGAAAGCGATTTGCATCTGCTTGCCAGAAGCTCCCGCGAGAATCGAGAAGGCCAAGAGTCACTTCGAATCGCATGGCCTCACTGACGTCGACTTTTTCACAGGTATCAATGCACCGGTAGCGGGTCTCGCGACGTGGCACACCTACGAGATCGATCACCCTGGTTGCGGCTTCCGCATGGGCGCCAAGCCAACAGGCTGCTGGCTGGGCCACTACATGGTCTGGAACGCAATGACGCGCATGCCAGACGACGCCTATCTCGTACTGGAAGATGATGCCGAGCTACACGAAGGCTTCGCACAAAAGTTCGAACAGGCCTTGCACGACGTGCCGTCCGACTATGCGTTCCTGTACGTCGGGCACTGCTGCATGCAACACGTGCCGATGACGCACGTCAAAGGTGATGTCTACGAGGTTCACACCACGAACGACGCGTACGGACCCATCAAGTCTGTAATGTGCACGCACGCGTACGTGATACGCCGAACCATCGTACCGTACTGTCTACGGACCCTGCGCAAGTGCTGGGCACCGGTCGATATCCAGCTCTCGCGCGAGGTGTTCCCCAACGTCAAAGTGTACGTGGTCATGCCGCGGATCATCTCGCAATTCGATACAGTGATACCGCCGTGAGGTGCGAGGAGCAAAAGTGACCGCCGACCTTGCCGGCTACGAGATCCCGCCCGGCCACTACGCCGAGGGCGTCCTCGTTGGTCCAGGTCCGCAGTGCGAGATCGACGGCAGGATGATCAGCACCTGGATCATTCGCCGCGTCAGCGGCAGGGGCCGTCTGCGCATCGCCGTGCCGAATGACGTCGACGCCACTCTCGCAGCCCGGTCGCTGGGGACCTTCGTGCAGGTCGTGCGATCCCCGAGTGGCGTGTACACGGTCAGGCCACGCCCAGGCGAGAGGCTGTCACTCAAAGATCGCCTGGAGAGGACGCACCTGGCGATCGAGAAAGAGTGGCGCGAGAGGAGGCCGAAGTGATCCGCACATTTGGCAGCGTGCGCGCGATTTGCATCTGCTTACCTGAACATCCCGCGAGGATGGAGCGTGCCAAGGCGCACTTCGCGTCGCACGGTCTCGACGTCGAGTTCTTCTGGGGTCTGAACGCTCCGGTCGCAGGCCTCGCGACTTGGCATCCATACGAAGTCGACCACCCGAACATGGGCTTCCGCATGGGCCCTAAATCTACGGGAAACTGGCTCTCGCAGTACATGTTGTGGAACACGATAACCAGAATGACCGACGACGCCTACCTTGTGCTCGAAGACGACGCACAGTTGCATGACGGATTCATGCACGACTTCGCGCAAGCACTACGCGACGTACCGCCTGATTACGATTTCCTGCACCTTGGTCACGGCTGTCTGCAAGGGCGGCCGATGACGCACATTGCTGGCTCAGTTTACGAAGCAAAAGACATGATGTGCACGCATGCGTACGTGATGCGTCGGAGCATTGCGCCGTTCTGCCTAAAGACCTTGCGAAAATGTTGGGCGCCGATCGATATCCAGCTCGTACGCGAAGTCTATCCGCACGTCAAAACCTATGCCGTAGTGCCGCGGATCGTTTCGCAGTTCGATACTGAGATAGCGCCATGAGAGCGTGCGGTCATCGCAACTATCATGACGGTTGCGAGTGCTGTGATGCCTACGCGTTGCCGCCTTGCCCTCGCTGCGGCGCTAGTCGCAAAGAGCTGCTCGGCGTCGTACATGACTGGATCAATGATTGCCCTGAATGCCGACCTGGACCTCAGGGGCCGATTGATTTCACACCGCCGGTGATCCGGATCAAACATCGTCGAGCAGCGAAGCGCGCTGAGATTCGTCGTCTCACGATGAACCTATCGCGTTATCTAGATCGATGGTTAGACGCGAGGAGATCGTCATGGACGCACAAAGTTGCATCCTAGTTACCGGCGGTGCCGGTTTCATTGGCTCACACTTCGTGCGCCGTGCAGTAGAAATCGGACGCAACGTAGTCGTGATTGACGACCTGAGCGGCAGCAAGACCCACGATCACGCGCAATGGAGCAAATGGTCACGCTCTGCGGGAAGTGGATTCCTTCATATGTTTATGCGTGATGACGTCGGCGACCGCACCTTACTCACGCGCATATTCACGGACTATCGCATCACCGCCGTCGTCCACTTCGCTGGAAAGATCTGCGTTGGCGAATCGATCACGAATCCAGAAATCTATTTCGATGTCAACGTCACTCGCGCCTTACCGCTGCTCAAGATGGCCGCAGATCGCAAGATTCCCTTCGTGTTCTCATCGTCGGCCGCGGTCTACGGCATTTCGCCTTGGTCGGATTACAAGAGGGCACCGCTTGAAGAGAGCGCAGCATGCATGCCGATCAATCCTTACGGCGCTACCAAGCTCGCTTTCGAGTTTGCGCTTGAAGCATATGGCCGCGCCTATGGCCTACCATGGGCCGCGCTACGCTACTTCAATGCAGCTGGTGCGCATCCCGATGGCTGGCTTCGCGAGAACCACGAGCCAGAGACGCACCTCATACCGCTAGCGATCGATGCGGCACTGGGTCGACGGCCGCCACTCACGGTGTTCGGTGATGACTACAAGACACCAGATGGCACGTGCATCCGCGACTACGTTCATGTTTGGGATCTCGCGCGTGCGCATTTTGTCGCAATCGACGTACTCACACGCGGCGAATCCGTAGGCGCCGTCAATCTTGGCACCGGTCATGGCTACTCTATCCTCCAAGTACTCACAGCTATAGAGCGCGTCACCGGTCAACAGGTGCCAAAGATCTTAGGGCCAAGACGCGAAGGCGATCCAGCGATTCTGGTTGCTGGTGTTGAGCTGGCGGCCAGTCGCTTAGACTGGCGCGCCGAATGCTCCACCATTGACAGAATCGTCGAGGATGCTCTGCGGAGCCGGTTCAAATCTTGATCTCGACCTCGCGAAGCTCGGCGATGCCGGTGATCTCTTGACCGTCGACGTTCACCTTCAGCGTGTTCTCGTCGAGAGATCCAAACTCCTGAAACCAGACCTGTCCGACGATGATAGCGAAGCGGGTTTGAGCGGTCTGGTAGATCAAACCACGCGTCTCGGCAGTGGCTGTGTCTGTCTTGCCGGTTAGCCATTTCTCGTGGAGGTTTTTTGGGTTCTTCTTGAGGTAACTCTCCACTGCGTCGATGGCATCGGACATGAGAACATCGCACGGATTCTTCTTGCCCGTTTTCTCTTTCACGGCTTTCACCGAATCGAGCTTGCTGCAGCCCTTGAGCTTGATCTCCAGCTCTTTACCGATGATGAAGTCTTTGCTTTCAGCCTGGACCGTCTTTGGTGAGAAACCGTTGTACGTGATGCCTTGCTCCTTGAGCCATTCGGCGCCGTCCTTACCGTAGAGGTCAGCTAGGCTCTTGAGCTTGACGCCTGGAAACAGCTCGTTCTGGTAGTGCTTGTAGACCTTCTGTGCAGCACGCGATTTCAAGAGTGCCCACTCTAGCTCGATGCTCGACTTGGCACTGACGGCCTTCACCATCTCGCGATTGATGATGGGCAGCGGCTTGAGGTCGATGACGACGATGCCAACGCCGTTCTTGCCAGCGCCTGGTTGCGCTTCTGCCTGCACGCCCGCAGTTTGCAGCGCTTTCCACGTAGCCTCGGAAATAGTAACCGGCAGCTTCTCGACGTTCACGAGGCCGTCGCAGACGATGGTGTAATTGCGCCAGACATGCGTCTCGAAGTCCGTCGGGATCTTGTACTTCTTGTGGTCAGGCCGTGATGACAGATCCACATGACCAGCCTTCTTCACGAGTACGCTGATGTTGGGCCGGCACTCGTTGTACGTTAGATTCGAGATCGCGTAACCGTCAGGCGCCGAGTCGGCTATGAACTTGAGTGCTTCCTTCTTGGAAGCAAGGATCTTGTCGATCTCGGCTTGATACTCCTTGAGCTTCTTGACCGACTTCTCACCGGCCATCTGACTACGGATTGTTTCAATCTGCAGCTGTTCGTCAGCTGACAGGTTCTCGTCAGCATCGACACGCTTGCGCGACACACGCGAGTACTTGAACTCGGGATGATCGAGTAGAAGTCGCGCGCTTTCGTCTTCAGCCAGAAGCCTTAGTAGATCGAGAACGGTGAACGCATCGTCGGCTGGAACCTTCTTGGGATCACGGCCCTTGGTGAAGCGTTGGCCTTCGTCGAAGGCCGCAAGCTTCGCCGCGTCCATAAACTCGCTGTACTTCTGCTTACCGAAGCAGATGCTGAACCGTTCGATGAAGGCGACATCACCGAGCGCTTTGAGAATCGGGTAGACGATCTCTGGCTTCATGCGTACTGCGAACAGCGAAAGCGCAGCATGGGCTGGGCTGATTGCGCATATCATTGCGCCTTTGGCGAACTTCTCGCTTTGGTCAGAGAGTGTCGAGCCAACAACGCCGACAGGCGTTGGCGATAGATAGTAGAGCTGCTGCGTGAACTCCGGGACGATAGCCTTGCCTGTGCTCACGTTGTACGTAACCAAGTCACCGTCCGTAGATGGACGCGTGAGCGGTCGAGAACCGTCATCGTTCTGTTTGCCAACGGCGTAGCCTTGGCCTTCCATTGTCCAAGCGAATCCGCCGATAGGGTCACCGCCGACATCGACTTCAATGCGCTTGCCACCTACGGGACGCTTTTGCATTGCAGCTTCGAATACCGGCTCGTACTTGTCGAACGCCTCGGCGAAGATCAGCGTACCGCCAGCTTTCTCGGCCATCGCTGAGAGGAGCATGCGGTCCGCGTAGTACCCGTATTCGACGAAGGTTGACGATACAAGACCGCCCGCGGTCTGCTCGACGACCTTGAGGATGTCAGCGCGGTTCCACTGGTTGTCGCAGCCGTCTGACATGAAGAACAGTGCAAACGGGTTCTTGTTCTTTTTGCTGATGCGCTGGACCAACTTCTCGACTTCCTGAAGCGGCTCCTTGAAACCGGTGAGCCCGATCGGTTTGAGCCAACGATCGATGCACTTGTTGACGTCGTTGAGGTCCGCGAGCGTGCTCACTGGCTCGGCCTCGAACAACGCGCCATATTCACCGCGGCCCGAGAACCAAACCATCGAGAGTGTGTCGTCTTCCTTGAGCAGCTTCGGGAGTTTCTTCTTGAGCTGCTCGCGAATCTTCGGCAGGTCGCTTGTCATGCTGCCGGAGACGTCAATGCACGCAATGTGGTTTGTCGGTGTTTCAACGGCCTTCTTTTTGTTTGGGTCTCCGTGGCTGATGGTCTGCGCAACCAAGTACAGGCCCTTTTCGATCTCGTAGGACTCAGCGTCGATCTTCTTGCTCATGTTGTGGCTCTCCGTTTGTGCTGAAGGTTCTCGCATGAAGCTCTGACAGTCGAACGTAAAGCTTTGAAATGTTAGATGAATTCACTCATCAGGCAGATGGTGACCGCACGTGGCCAAACCTCGTCGTGCGGCTCGACGTCGACCCGTTCGGGAAGTCACCGCCACAAGTCAAAGCGACCGCACGCTATCAAGTCGCGAGCGCCTTGGCAACAGTCGCTGGCGCGATTACTGACTGATCGCGAGAGCGATCGTTAGCTAGCGCATTTGCTCTATGAGTTGCGGGAACGGCACGCGTTGCACAAGGATCGTGCGTAGTTCCGCAAGCCGCGTGCACATCTCGACGGAGCGGACGTCATTCACACTATGCACCGTTACGATGGGCGGAGGCGTCTGCATCGTACAGATGTGATCTACGACCTTCATGCCTACGTCGTCGCAGCTCAAATCGTGATCGAGGAAAACCTGCTCGATCGTGCCTGCACGGTCACGTAGATGCTGGATTGCGTCTGCTGACGTAAAGACCTGCACGATCTGAAAGCGATCGTGATAGCCGAGTGCTTTCGTACGTGCGCGGAATGTGTGATGACGCTCGTGGTCGTCGTCGAGAAACAGGATCTGCTTCATTGGACGTGAGGATTATACAGTGACCAACACTGTTAAGCCGCACCACAGACAGGAGTACGTGTCGCCTGTACTATGAAGCATGGCATACCTCACCCTCGCAGCTCTTATCGGCGGCCTTTTGATGTACTTGCTCTGTGCAAATTCGAAGGCAGCCGAGATCGGCCGCATGCTCTTCTTCGCGGCTGTACTAGCGCTGCTCATCGCGCTCGCGCCTGCAACAGTTCACGTGCTGCACGGTTAGCGCTACTAGTGGTAGCCCAAGTTGTCGGCTGCATCAGCACCGAGCCTGAATAGCATCGTCAACGGGACAGCTTGTTCAGCGATCTGCTGACGCGAAAGCTGTCCGTCTTGAAGTGTCTGCAACAGGCTTAGCGCTTGGCGGCCGATGTTGAGCTGGTATTGACGAAGCCTTCCGGTAGCCGCGAGACCTGCATATAAGCCAAGGATGGCGCCAGCGGCCCGTTCGGCGGCTGCCTTCGTCTGCTGTCCAATGAAGCCGTCGCGCGTTACAGGAACGATGCGATTGAGATGGAGCTGAAGCGTTCCTAGAACGCCGTGAATGGGCCCAACGCCATAGCACATCTGAGAGGTGCACTTGAAGTCTGTGCCTTCAACGAGCAGCGGCTTGAACGGGACGTATTGCTCTTCGGCAGTCTCACGTGCGCTTGGCGGCAGCGTTGTAGTGATAGCAAGCATGTCTATCGTCTGCGTGCAGCCGTGCGTGAGCGAACTTCTCGGATTTCAACAACCACACCAGACTTTTGCCAGATACGCTCTGCGTACTCGTTAGCCGCTTCTGGCGTGTCAAATGTCTTTTTGCCGCCAACGCGATAGCGTACTTGCGGCCGTTCAGGATTGCCAACACCGGTAGTAGTCGCTCGTCGACGCCGGTAGATCCAATAGCCGCCGCCACCAACGACAGCTACCGTACCGACTAACAATGCCCAAAACTGCCATTTCTTGTAGAGTGGCTTCTTGTCTGTCTCCGCGTCGGATAGTGCACCCGATGGTGCAGTACCAGGCGCGACTAGCGCGGGCCACGTAGCTTCAGCCGTCGAAAGAGCGAAGTTGAAGCCGCTCAGCAATTGGCCTGTGCGCTGAGTCAACCATTCAGGCGTATAGATCCCGCTTGTCAGCTCCATCAACTGACGAGTGCCATAAGGCTCCATCGTCTGGACGGCAGGCAAAAGCGCTGCAATACGCGCAGCACGTACTGCGGCATCCAGTGTTCGCAAGTCCATTTGTCCATTCAAATCGAGTGGCGCAAAGTTGGCGGCGCCCGAAAACTGGTTGATCAATGCTTGCAGTGCTTGGAATGCTTCTTGGACGTCGGGATTGTCGCTGTAGCAGCCGCTGTCATCGCAGGCAAAGCCAGAACCTTCGTAGAACGTTTCGCTATAGAGGAAGGGCCAGATAACACGTGAATCGCGCCAGAAACGCGCGAAGTATTCACGTTCCAGCCGTGCTCGCTCGACGTTTGGATGGATAGGAACATGAGGAGGCGCAGGGGCATGAGGCGCAGAAGCGCCAGGATGGCCGCCAGAGGAGGCTGCGTGACCGCCTGCGGCAGCTAACTGAGCGTCGAACATGCCGTCAATCTACCACGGCTCCGATCGCGTACGCGATCGATTGCCCTGTAGCCTATTGCGCGATCGAGTGTCTGAATTCGACCGAGATGATGCCGAGTGTAGTTTCCGCGACTGTAGGTCCAGTCAAGTCATACGCTTGGATCAGCAACTGTGGGCGAGTTTCCGCGTTTATGGTGTTAACGTGTCCTACTACACCGAACGTGAGTGTAGGATCGAACTGCACGATACTGACACGCATGTTCTCGTTGAAGATCAGTGCTTGGTCGGCTTCTTGAACCGTAGTGATGCCCTCGACTGCTAGAACGTCCACCAGCGGGCTGAAGTTGAGGACTTCGACGGCCATGTTGGCAGGGAGCGCCGGATAAGTTCCAGGCAAAAGGTTGTTGTACAGGATGACGCTATTGCTTGCTCCAACGCTCCCGCCACGCGTCACGTTCAACGCGTAACGAAGCATGTAGGGCGTTGCTTCGATAAGTACGGGCTGCGCAAGTACCGGTGCGGACATGGCTTGACCTCTACTGTTAGCTCGCGATCGAGTGTCTGAATTCGACCGAGATGATGCCGAGTGTAGTTTCCGCGACTGTAGGTCCAGTCAAGTCGTATGCTTGAATGGCCAGCTGAGGGCGAGTTTCGGAGCTTGAGACGTTGACGTGTCCTACTACACCGAATGTGAGCGTAGGATCGAATTGCGCGATACTGACACGCATGTTTTCGTTGAAGATCAGTGCTTGGTTGGCTTCGGCAATGGTAGTCACGTTCTCGATCGCTAGAACGTCTACCAGGGGGCTGAAGTTGAGGACGTCGACGGCCATATTGGCAGCATGAGCTGGCAAAAATCCGGCTATAAGGTTGTTGTACAGGACGACGAAGTTGCTTTCGCCGACAGTCCCGTCACGCGTCACATTCAACGCGTAACGAAGCATGAAGGGCGTTGCTTCGATGAGTACGGGTTGGGCGATGGACGCAGACATGGATGACCTCTGCCGTCAGCCTAACACGATTTCGATCGCGCACGCGATCGAATGCGTTTTACCTAGCCAACGCCCTTGCAGATCTTCTTCAAGACGAGCGCATCGACGCGGCCTACACGACGAGTCTCAGCAGGAATCGAATGCTCGCCTCCGCCATCACCGCCATCGACACTGCGGTACTGGATGCGAAAACTCTTACCCTCGTCTGCGCTGTCGAGCTTGCAGATTGCTCCGATGCGATCGTTGACTTTGACGATGTCTCCAGGGCGCAGCGGTCGACGAGCCATGAAGGCATCCTAGCAGATCGACAGGCTACTGCCTCATACGACCGTCCGTTTGATCAACCCGTACTTGAACCATTTCGTGTCGGCGTAGTCGAGCGGCCCGTTCCCGCTCATGGAGACTTGCGACCAATTCAATGGCGCCTCTGGCTGTATGATTCCTTTGAAGCTTAGGTTTTCTCGCTCGTGCACTGGGAGCACGAGAGCGACACGATCACGTGGCGACTGCACGCCGTTCTGCGCGTTCTCGGTTACAGTGTTTGTCGTAAACGTCTTGTAGCCGTGACCGGTCGTGAAGTCTTGCAAGATGCCCTTGGTGTAGATTTTCGCATTGTACTCGTACAAGAGCATTGTCACGCGATCGATTTGGAATAGGGTATTGATGGACGGGAGTTGCGATTCTGTATAAGTAACAAAAATGTCGGCAGGCACTCCATCAGGGAGAATGGGGTAGTTGTTGGGGCCCGCATTCATCACGCGAGTAACCATAAATCCAAAGGCGTACACAAGCATCTCCCAGTCCTTGGGCAGACCGGTGTCACCGTTACGTGGAATGTTTGTATCGACGCTGGTCTGAACGCGAACGCCGCCAGGGATCGGCTGGCTGCGGCCCGTAGAAAAGGCTTCTAACGGGTTTGTCTGGCCGTTTGTCAACTGGGCAGAGCCGTACAGCTTGTCGTCGATCCAATCTGCCAGGGCGATCGTACTGCCATCTGGCATGGTCAAGGTCGTGGTTGATGGTGCAGTTCCTACCATGCCGGACATTGGTGTTTCCTTGTGGGAGCTGTTGTACGAAAGTCACGGCTAGGATTCTGCCTAGCTAGACTTCACACGACCGTCCGTTTGATGAGCCCGTACTTGAACCACTTCATGTCGGCATAGTTGAGCGGTCCAAATGCGCCGATCTGCTTCCAGTTCAGTGGTGCTTCAGGTTGTATGATGCCCTTGTAGCCGAGGTTTTCGCGCTCATGCACTGGGAGCACAACGGCAACGCGATCACGTGGTGACATGACGCCGTTCTGCCCGATCTCGGTGTCCGTATTCGTCGTGAACGTCTTGTAGCCGTGACCAGTCGTGAAGTCTTGCAGGATGCCCTTCGTGTAGATCTTCGCGTTGTACTCGAAGAGGAACATCGTCACGCGATCGATCTGGAACAGGGTGTTGATCAGCGGGACCTGCGACTCTGTGAAAGGCCCTGTGGGAAGACCAGAAATAGAAACGTTGTCGGCAAGGATCGGATAGCCGTTGGGGCCCGTACTCATCACACGCGTAACCATGATTCCCCAACCGTATACGAGCATCTCCCAGTCCTTGGGCAGACCGGTGTCACCGTTACGTGGAATGTTTGTATCGACGCTGGTCTGAACGCGAACGCCGCCAGGGATTGGCTGACTGCGGCCCGTCGAAAAAGCTTCTAACGGACTAGTCTGGCCATTCGTCAGCTGAACGGCGCCAAACAGCTTGTCGTCGATCCAATCTGCCAGGGCGATCGTACTGCCGTCCGGCATGGTCAAGGTCGTGGTTGATGGTGCAGTTCCTACCATGCCGGACATTGTTTTCCTCGTTTGGGCGCCATTATACGAAAGGCGAGAACGCAAACACTGTGTTGCATTCTCGCCTTTGAAAGTCGCAGCTAGGCTTTTGCCTAGCTAGACTTCACACGACCGTACGCTTGATGAGGCCGTACTTGTACAGCTTGATGTCGGCGTAGTTGAGCGCCGTGTTGGCGTCGTTGAGCGTCGCGTTCTGGACCCAGAACAGCGGCGCCTCGGGCTGTAGGATGCCCTTGTAGCCGAGGTTCTCACGCTCGTGCACTGGGAGCACGAGAGCGACGCGATCACGTGGCGACTGCACGCCGTTCTGCGCGATCTCGGTCGCGGTGTTCGTGGTGAACACCGTGTAGCCGTGACCAGCTGGGTAGTCCTGGAGGACGCCCTTGGTGTAGATCTTCGCGTTGTACTCGTAGAGGAACATCGTCACGCGATCGATCTGGAACAGCGTGTTGATCAGCGGGACGTCTGACTCGGTCGTACCAGATCCCTGCGGAATGCCGTCCGCGAGGATCGGATAGCCGTTGGGGCCCGCATTCATGATGCGGGTGATCATCAGACCCCAGCCGTACACGAGCATCTCCCAGTCCTTGGGCAGACCGGTGTCGCCGTTACGCGGGATGTTGGTGTCGACACCCGTCTGGACACGGATACCGCCAGGGATCGGCTGGCTGCGGCCCGTGGAGAAGATCTCCAGTGGGCTCGTCTGGCCGTTCGTTAGCTGGGCGGAGCCGTACAGCTTGTCGTCGATCCAGTCCGCGAGGGCGATCGTGCTGCCGTCGGGCAGCGTCAGGGTTGTAGTTGATGGTGCAGTACCTACCATGCCGGACATTGTTCGTTTTCCTTGTTTTGGGCCGTTGCCGGCCAGTTTTCGAGTCCGTTTCTCACGCTACCGAGGTCTATTTGATCGCGGCAGCGATTTAGTCGCTCGTGTGATCAGTTGTTGCTGAACAGCGTGGAGCCGAAGTGCGCCCCAAGGGCCGACAAGGTCGGTCCGCCGAGGTTGGCGTTCTGCTGCACGGCTGGGTTGTTGCTCAGGCCGTAGTCACCGGCATCGAGCAAGGTCGGTGGGCCTACCGGAGCTTCAGCTCCGAAGCCGTCGAAGCTGGCGCCGCCTTCATGGACCGATCCTGGGATCGGGTATGCTGGCTCGACGACGGGCGCTCCCAGACCTGGCTGGACATAACCAGCCGGGACGGGATACCCAGGCTCGATGGCATGGATGCCGAAGCCACCTGGAGGCGCTGCGGCAGGACCTGCGGGAAGTGCTTTGGCAGCATCAGCCGCAGTGGCAGTGCCATCACTGGAGACGGCCTTCGCATGCATGGCCGCTAGCTCATGGTGATGGAACTTCGGCGGGAACAGCGAGTGTTCGAGCTGCCGAATGCCGTTGGTGACCAGTGCGGTCGCGACCGCGGCCCAGCCCATGCGTCGCGTAGCCGGGAATCCGATCATGACACCGCCTGCGATGCCGGCAGTCAGGAAGCCGACGCCTTCAGCATAGCGATGCCATCTGGATGAGGGCCGAGTCATTGCGCGAGCGACAAGGGCCGTTGTAGTGCCGAGGCCGCCGCCGATGACGGCGCCCCACAGCGGATCTGTGCCTACTGGCATGCCGAACTCGTCGAGTCCGAACATGTCAGCATCGCCGACCTCACCGTCGGAGAATGCACCTTCGAGTTGCTTGTTCTTCATCTTGTGTTTCTCCTTAGAGGCTCAGCGACGCCGAGAGGACGTCGATTTCTGAATGCGCCAGCCCGTTGGGCTGTGTGGACCGACTCCGACGTAGCAAGTCTGCTGCGTCTTTCCTGTACGAGGATTCTTGAAGGTCTTGCACTGGCCGACCCGTCCTAGGCCGTGAGACTTGCGCCGACGACCACGACGGCCACGGCGAGCGCGAGAGACACCTTCGATTGTGAATACGCTGGGCATGTTGATCACCAATACCTAGTGCGGTTGAACGGTGCGACGGACTGACGTGCGACAGCGCGATACGGCGCGTCCCGCGTCATGGTCTGGTAGTAGTGGGAAAATCCGCGACTCGCGTCTTCGCTCCAAGGCGCTGGTTCATTCGGCACCTGCGGGACATTCGGAATCTGAATGTACGGGCCGAAGAACCGACGGTCGCGATGTGCGAAGGGCGTTTGGCGGACAGCGACCGTACGCTGAAATGGCGCAACAGATTGTCGCGCTACTGCGCGATACGGCGCGTCTCGCGTCATCACGCCGTAGTAGTGAAAGAACCCGCGATCCGCGCCTGCCGCATTCCAAGGTGCTGGTTCGTTGGGCACCGCTGGGATATTCGGGATCTGAACACGCGGTCCGAAGAACCGCCGGTCCCGATGTGCGAAGGGTGTTGGACGGACAGCAACCGTCACCGGTGCTGTTGGAGGTCCGGCTGCTGCAGCTGGCGCTACTGGCGCAGCCGCAGGTTGTCCGAATCCGTGTCTACCAGCACTGCGGCCACCGCCAATACGACCGAATCCGTACATGTTTGACTCCTCATGTGGCGACGCTAGGAACGACTGTTGCGGTCCGTGCTTGATCGTAACGGGAAGCCCGTTTGCGACAGCCTGTGCTGCTTTTACAACCGCACCGATGATTCCGTTTCCTGGCGCTTGGTCAGGGTGAACACGCACCTTCGCATCATCGATTTGCACAATCGCTGATTCACCCTTACGGAACTGATCAGCGACTCGCGAAGCAGCTTGCGCGATAGTTTGTGGATCAGGTGTAGGCGCGACTGCGGGCCCAGGTCCACGTACACTTGCGATGAACGGATCAATCGTGTGCCGCGCGATCTCGACGGGACTCAGCACACGTGTCCAGAACGGTTGAATAACTCCCGTCCTGATTACAGCGTCTGGACGCAAGTGCATCCATTCATGCTGTTCCTGCGTCCACGGCGCGGACATGTAAAGACCCTACCGCCGATCGCAGGAGCGATCAATACGAATAGTCAGTAATTTTCGATCGTTACGTAGTGATCAGAACGTATACTGGGATGATCAGGGAGGATCAAAAGACGTACACTGATAGGCGCAGTGATGATTTGATCGCTCAGCCAACATCAGTTAGGTTCAGACCGTGGCAAGAAGGAGACGCGCACCTCTAGGAGATACGACACCGTCGTTTGTACCTCCTGATTCGACAACACCGGACGCGCCAGACGCACCTTATGTGCCACGTCCTAATGAAAAGCCAATGACGCCAAAGCAGCTTGCGGACTACTTGCAAATCAGTCCAGCCACAATTCGGCGGCGGCTAAATGATCTGCCACATATGCGTGTCGGTAATCGCATTCGGTTTTTACCTGGCGAAGTCGTGCAGTACTTTCGTTTTCGCCGGAAACCAAAACCATGATTCAACTCGGCCAGATTTCGCTGCCACAAGGCTTCACGCCTGAAATGGTTATGGCTGCTGCCGGAGCTGTCAGCACAGCCGCTGCAGCAATGCAGGAACTCGCCAAAACCGGCTTTACGTTGCACGTCGATGTGAAGCTGCCGCCATCGGGTGAGTTCCTCGCACGCGCGCTACCGCCCGCGATCATCACGACGGCATTTATTACGGCGACGGTATTTCTGATCGGCGCCGGAGTGCGCTACGCGCGAAAGCCACATCAGCCACGCGCAGCGAAGCTTCGACCTGCCGTGAGCGGGCTTCGTCGCCGCCGTCGTTGATCGTTCTTCAATCGCTTGGGTTGTGCGTAACCCTGAGCGAGCGCGATGACGATAGTAGGGAACGGCAAAATCGTCCCTGCCGCAAACCAAGCGAGGCTCCAGCCCACATTTCTATTTCGACGGTAGCCGTGAAATGCGCTTAGGCTGCCCATTGCGACAGCAAAGGTCCACCAAATCACACGCAGATTGCGTTGAACGCGTAAGTCGTGCTGCCTCGACAGGTCGCGCACGACAGTGATGATCTTTTGAGGATCGACGCCCGCAGCTAGCAAGTCGAAAATGACCTGTTTGCGTTCTTGATAGTCGAGATGCGCCAGCAACTCGACAATCTCCGGCACTGTTAGGTCTGCGCGTATCGTCATGCGATCTTGTCAATGCGTCGAAGGATGCCTGTGAGATCTTCGATTGCAGTAGCGAGATCAATGTAGTCGTCACCGTCTACGTCAGCATCAATCTCACCTGCGTCGACGAGATCTTTTACATCGACCAGTTCTTCGAGCGCGCATTGGAGATTTTTGTACGCGTAGTCGCCGGCTGCTAGACGGTCACACGGACCACCTTGGCGACTCTGCCAGGTGTGGCAGATGTCCGCGATGTCGGCCAAATCCTCTAGCCATGCACGCGCGACTTTGTCGGTCTTCGAATTTCGATAGACCAAGTAGCCATTCTTATCCGCACGTCGCGTGATCATCTGTCACCGACGCGGCAACCTGACGCCAGCCTCGTGCGCCTCCCGTTTGATTGCCTTGTAGATGTCGTTATGGATAGCGGTGTCCCACTCAAATCCGCGTGGCGGATCAACATGGACACCCTCATCGAACCAGCCAACGCCTTCGCCCTGTGACTGCATCGCACCATAGTAACCAGCATCTCTAGAGGAGAAATTGGAGAAGACTTCGTCGAGTTGGTCTTCGGTTAATGTCTCGCGAACGGCCTTGGTGAACTTCTTTGCGACGGCTATAGCCGACGGTGGCGTATCAGGCAGGACACTTTCCCAGGCGCCACCAGGTCCTGGCGACAGTGCGTCGTGGGCTTCCTTGAGCGCTTCAGCCTTGCGGAATTTGCCTGCACGCTCTGCTTCTCTGGCGTCCTCGTAGAGATTTTCGACTTCGGACATGTACGGACTTGCCCAGAAAGCGAAGGCAGCGCCCTTGATGAAGGACTCCCAGTCGTAATCGTCCTTAGCTGAACCCAGCCAGTGTCTTGCCTTCGCCATGCGTTTATTTACGCGCGCGACGCCTACGACGTCCAGCGATCGCTCGCTCTGAACCGCGCGTGACTTCTAGTTCGCAGTGAACGAGAGGTGGGATGCCTTCAACGGGACGATGGGTCAACTCACGACGGCACTTGTACATTGCGACCTGGCCTTTGCCGCAACGAAGATCGACACGAGAGATCCACAAGTTGCTCGGATTTTGCCTGGCTATCTCGCTCGCATGCGAGAGCGCGTCGTGCCAACCGGATTGGCTCACTGGAAAGGTTCGCTGATCGGCGCGCAGCGAGTGAACGAGGAGCTGACACGATTGCTTCTTCGGCATGATCCCTCTTCTCGTGTTCACGCCACGAAATCGACGTGCTTTCCGTACGGAGCCTCTTTACCGAACATGTCTTGGCCAGGAAGCGTCGTGTCGAGTGCTATCCACTTGCTTGGACGCGTTTTCGCGAGACCTGCCAGCGTGTAGATATGCTGCCAGTCAGCAGTCTTGCCAGGCGCCGTGATTCGGAACTTTGCAGGGACGCCGTTTAGGGACAGCAGCGTTGCATTGAGTACAGAATGCCCGTCGCAATCCTCGCCGCCGAATTCGACAGTGCGAAGTGGCGACTGAAATAGGTCGATGCCCTCTACGGCGCCGTTGGGCATCTTCACGGGCGCGACATCGCCGGTGTAGCGAACGTTGTTGCGCACCCAGTTGTAGACTGCTTCGGCTTCGCAAAGCCCGTCACGTGGAGGACAGTTCGCACCGCGCACACGGAATTTGCGTTTTCCAACTGTCACATTTCGATCGCCCTGACCAGTGATCGCAAGTGCTAGCTCACGCATTTGCGGTTGACGCACACCGTTCCATACTAAGTCTTGCAGAATACCCACGCGCTTCTGGATCGGCATTTCCGCATCGTAGTGGTGTGTGAGTGTCATGTTGCCGTGCTTGATACGCGCTTGAACGTCACCTAGGGCAGTCCGTTCACGTCGGCGCGATCGAGCGTAGACAATCGCGCCCGCTACCAGCGCAAAACCACTGATCACCATCGTTGCAATCGCTGCCTTCTGCCCGCGCGAGAACCTGGAATGGGTAGAAATCGACGATCGACTCATGCTGGTCAAGCTATCATGGCCTCAGAAGATTTGACAAACACAGGTACGACCAGGTAGCGTTTCCATCATCGATCGCGCGCGCGATCATCCGCCAGGAAAGGCGCTTTTACATGCTCTACGCTCAATACAACGGTCTCGGCTTTTCTTTTTCAAGCCTGATCAAGGACGTTGAAAAGGTAGCGCCTCTTGCACTGGGTCCGGCTGGGGCAGCGTACGTCGCTTACGAGCACTTCAAGCCACACGAGAAGCATCCGCACGCTCACCCGCATCCTCATGCAATGCCTCGTTACGAAGTCACTGCGAGACAAGCACCGGCGGGTCTCGGTATCTCTTTCTGGAAAAAGCTAGAAAGGGGTGCGGCAGGCCTAGTTCATGAAGCCGAGAAAGTTGCGAAGGAAGCCGCGCCAATTGCCTCGCTGTTGCCGATCCCTGGCGCAGGAATCATCTCGACGGCCGCTCAACTCCTTCCACAAGCAGAAGGCATAGCCAAACAGGCTGCAGGAGTTGTACGAGACGTACGTCATTTGGTTCCTGCAGCGCGTGCGGCCGTACGTGCTGTGGCACCTGCAGGTCTCACAATCGTGCCTGTAGCAGCGGCTCCTGCTCCTGCGGCAGTCGTACCGGCTGCTGCGGCAGTCGTTCCAGCCGCTGCGCCTGCGGCTGTCGTTCCAGCTGTTGCGCCAACCCCTTACGAAGGTATGTACCAACAGTGGGATGCGTGGCGCCAAGCGAACCCGCAACAATGGGAAGCATGGCGTATGGCAAACCCACAGCGATACCAGCAGTGGGATGCGTGGCGTCGCGCGCGGTGGCAGCGGCAACAGATGCAGCAAAGCCAGTTCGTCAACCCGGCCATTGCTGCTGGAGCCACTCCTAGTCAGTTCATCAATCCAGCTCTCACAACCGGAGGGCTCGGCATCGGACCGCATCACGGATTTGAACATCGATTCGCGCACGGCGGTCCGCGCCACGCATTCGCACGCGCAGGTGCACGCCATAGCGTCTATGCCCCCAAACATGGCGTTCCACCTGGTCCTCCATCTCCGAGAGGCTATTGGCCAGGCGGTCCATCTTTCGGGCCAGGGCCTGGAAACGGAGGCGGTGGCGGAGGCGGAGGCGGACCACAAAGTCCATGTCCACCGCCCGATCCGACGACGGGCCAGTGCGTGCCGTGCACGATCGATCCGACGACTGGGCAGTGCCTGCCGTGCATCCTTGATCCATCGTCAAACCAGTGCGTGCCGTGCGATCCTGATCAGTGCCCACCGTGCGTACAGGATCCAACGTCGGGTCAGTGCATACCGCAGCCCGGAGCTGCGCCGGCTGGTGGCGGACCACCTGGCGGCCTAGGTGAATGCACCACGCGCTTCAATACGACGCGCAACATGTGGTCCGTGTACTGTCCTGGCGGTACGCCAGGTGGTCTCGGCGATAGTGTTACGCCAGCTGCGCCGACGGGTATGACAAAAGTTGGCGAGTCGCCGACTCCAGTGCTTGGTACGTGGGACCTCGGTGATGAAGCAGACAAGAAGCCGCTCTACAAGAAGTGGCAGTTCTGGGCTGCGACAGTTGGTGGCGTAGCTCTCGTAGGTACGACCGGCTATCTGTTCGTGCGGCGTCGCCGGTACGCTCGCGCGTACTAAGCCAAGTACTGATCGCGCATGCGATCAGTACTTCAAACCGTGGTAAGGTCGAATCGATGCAAGCCACATCGGTTCGATTCGCACCCAGTGTTGGCGTAGCGCCAGCGACGTCGACCTTGCAGTATGGCCATCAACGGCCAGGGTATTTCTACCCTTACGGTACACCTCAAGATCTCCGTGCGGGAGGCTTGGGTCTCATCGACGAGACCGATGCATGGTTGACGGGACGTCCATATGGGCTACCAGGAACCGTTGGCATACGAATCGGCGATGACGGCCGTTCGACGCTCATCGGTGCAGAGCTTGGCGCTGTAGGGCTCGGTCAAGCAACGGACGCCTTTCGCAACGAAGCGATCCGCGCCGTGATGGCAGATCCGCGCGGCTTGGGCACTTATGGTGTGCGACGCGGTGGCGGCCGTCTTTCACTTCTCTATTTCCCAGTCGCAAATGATGCGTTGGCGTGGTGGCAACAGGTCGACGCATCAGGCTTGGATTACTACGCAGTTATCGCGCGAACCAATGTTGGTCCTGATTTGCTCACCGAAGCGACGGGACGTGCAGTCGGATTTGGCGGTCTTGGCGGTGAAAGCTGTCCGCAAGGCCGTCTTTATCAGGGCGTAACGTCCGACGTATTTTCTGCGATCGTAAGCGCGCTACAAGCGCGAGGCGCTACGCTTACGCCAATCACGGGAATTCGCCCGAGCAGAAGTCGAACATTTGCCATCAACACGAACGTATCCGGCGTCAGATTGTCCGGGACATGGGATCCTGATAATGCGACGATTTTCGTCATAGTAAGCGACACTGGCACATCCGCGTTGGCGACGTGCGATCGGGTCTTCGATAGAATCGATGAGATGCTCCGCAATGTCGGCGCTGTACCCGCAGGCGGTAGCCTCGGTGATGCTGGCGACGCGAGCGTCTCCGAAGTCTTGCGTCAGATGATCGATGTAGAACGTGGCAGCCAAAAGGCGCTCAAGCGCATCGGATTCTGGACCGCCGTCATGGGCACCATTACGGTGGGTGCGGCAGTCATCGCCATCGGGACGCGTGTTGCACGGCACGTGGAAGTTCGTCGACGCCACTCACGCACGGGACGCATAGCGCAGGAGGCGTGAATGCTGGGCATCGCAGTGAATGAGATGCAACGCAGCTTGGGTGGACCACAAGAGGCTTCACGCAATGCGCTGTTTCACTACCAGATGACGCACCTGGATCCACGCGGTCCGCAGATGCGCGTTGCGGATCCCAGAACGGGCTGGTGGTCCACGCGTCGTAGAGTGCCAACGGCTGCGATGGATCGTCCGTTTCGCGTTCTGCCAAAGTACCCTCCACCGAGCGCCGCGAACATGTACTACGACTCGCGTGATGCGCTCTTCCACTACCAAGTGTCACATCAGGTGCCATGGGGTCCGCAAATGCGCGTGGCAGATCCTGATACGGGCTGGTGGTCCACACGCCGCGTGATCCCGTATGCGACTCCTGGACGTCGTTTTGACGTTCTGTCGAAGGTTCGTTACCGCCACTATGGGCTGGGCGATGTGCCTAGCGATTCCGAAGCAGCAATCGATCTTCAGTATACGCCGGTGCGTCAAGGCTGGTTTTACGGAGAGCCGGTTCAGGGATTTCCAGATCACCATCGGGAAGGCGATCCACAAGTCTTCGTCGGGCCGGAAGCGCTAGCCATGCTCGGCGAGGCTGCGAACAACAAGAACAGCAGTGATCCTGCGCTCAAGACGCTTGTTCGTGTCGAGCGTCTTCAGACGGCCTTGCAAATCATTTCAACCGCGTCTATCGCGGTACTTGCAACGCTTGCAGTTGGCAAGGCAGTACATTTCGCGCGTATGCGAAAAACGCACGCGGCGGCGAGGTGAAGCCCGTTGATGCCTGGCCGCTTATCCAAGCTCGTCGACGCAGATCTCGTCGTACCAGGTTTGTTCATGGGCAGCGCGCCACAGCCAGGACGGTATCGCTGGCTAGGTGCGCTCGTACTGTGTGCAAAGGAGTTTCAGCCCGAGTCAGCGTACTTTCCAGGACTGACTGTGCTGCGAGCGCCGCTAGACGATGATCCAACTCGTTCAGTGCCGCTGCAGGAAGCCCAAATTGCGAAGTCCGTAGGCCGTACGGTGGCGCGCTACCTAAGTGCGGGCCAACCTGTCCTCGTTACCTGCAGGATGGGATGGAACCGATCTGGACTTGTCATAGGTATGGCGCTCCACGCTGCCTACGGCATGAACGCGGATGAGATCGTAGGACGGATCCGGCGTGCACGCGGCTCTAGAGCGCTCTCAAACCCACGCTTTATCGAGCTGCTCAAGCGCGTAGCTGGCTGATCGCCAATCTGATGTGCTGCTAGGAAGTCGCGAAAGAATGTCACCCAGCCACGGCAACAACACGCCAGCGGTACACGTACACCACGCGCGAAACCGCACACAGAGCACGTCACGGTGTCTCGAAATACGTCGCCGATCGCGTACTGCACAATTTTCAACGCAGGTCGGTGTGACGAATGTCCGCGAGGAAACCTTCTGTATGCGTCTGAACGTCCACGAATACTCCATCCTTCGACTTGCTCGGATAGCTAACTACGTAGCCTGGAATCCAATCGCCTGATAATCGAACCCAAACTTCGTCGTGTGGATGCAGCTTTATCGCTTCCGAAGCTCTCATGACTAGCAGCTCCTCTGTTTCTTCTTAGTCATCAGGCAGCTAGCCGTCGACGGTAGCGCATACGTAGCTCTGGCTTTTGTTTGGACTGCATCCGGCCGCGTTGCACCGCTGTGAACGTCAGTAAGAACAGTGTAATCAACGTCGAGCCCGCTAAAGCGCCTGTGACAAGACGTTTGTCGCGAATACCTGCGATGTAGAGACCAGGCATCATGAGCGCCGACCGCAACAACCAGTGGCCCGCGAGTTTTGGGAGGCCGCCTCGGCGTCCGTTTAGGACATCACAAACAGAGGCTGAGGATGGTGCAGTGGGACAGTCCGCGGTGGCCACGAACCAACCATACCACGTCACTCCGAGGTTTTTGAATCGTTACCGGTAACGGTGACTGTCGCGGATCCTGAAGGAGGCGTCGCTTGCGCGTCACTTCCATCGGCGCGCACGCGTATTCCGTGGACCAGCGCTGCTTCTGGCGTCTGCGGTCCAAAGTCGGCGGCCGTTGCAAATACAGCTGCACGACGGTTCTGTTGACGCGTAGCTTCATAGCTTGCAGCACGCTCAGCTACTTCTTCGAACACTAACGGCAGTTCATCAAAGTTCCTTGGAATCCCAGGTAGCTCTTTGATCATTCGCGCGATGTCGCGCAGTGCCTCGAACGGCCAGCCACGTACCGTCGCTGGATCATTGTTGGCGACTGCGAACTGGACAATTTTCAGAGCAGCGCACAAAGCGATGTTGTATTGCTTGATGGTACCCGCAGGGTCAATAAGACGGGCGTCTTCGAGCTGTTTAGTCAATTCCGCAATCTTCGAGCTTGCGTTATCGAGACCAGTGCGGAGTCGTTCGTACTCGGAGTACTTGATGCTAACAGTGGGCGCGTCACTCATTTAGACGACCGTAGCGAGCGAGGTTGGATAAGTCAAGATTGTCTTGGCAGTTGACGCAGTACGAGACCGACCTGCGCGAGCACACGTTCTGCGAACGTGAACGTCGGCTTCTCGCGGTCGAGTTGTCGCATTTTCTCGTCGCGCTCGCGCCAGTCAGGGACACAAAGACTGCAACGATCGCCGCAGTTGTAGTCTCGACCCCACCAGCTCTCGTCGTCTATGTGCCGCTCGTCGATTGCAAGAGTGACGGCTCTAGCGTCCTGTTGTGCCAGAGCCTGCTGTCGTTTGACCGTGCCGCGACGACGCCAAGTCACGTCGAAGACTGTACTACACACAGAAGGATCGCGTGCGCGATCTTTGACTTCTCTTGCGTTAGAATGCGGCCATGCCGAAGAAGCGTGAGATCGAGGTCTACGAATTCGACGAGCTATCGCCGAAAGCCAAAGAAAAGGCGATCACCACGTATCGGCATGCAGGCTATGCCTGGGACCAGAGTGATACCGACATGCTCACGGAGTTCTTTCAAGATGAACTTCGCGCGCTCGGTTTGCCGACCGAAGACATACGATGGCGCATAAGCTATAGCCAAGGCGATGGCGTTGCCTTCTATGGCGAATTCGACTTAGAGGAGTACCTTCTGAAGCACAAGCTGAAGTCGAAATATCCAGCACTCGCGAAGATTGCAGATGAGGTCAAGATGGATATCCAGAAGGTCGGACCTCATATGTACGATCACTGGAACACGATGCGTGTCATTAGCGACGTACTTGGAACTGGATTGACAGATCGCGAACAAGCTGAACTTGACGATCTCGAAGAGCTGATCAACGAGGAGATCCAAAAGGTTTCGAAAAAGCTCGAAGCAGCAGGCTACGCCGAGATCGAATACAAAGAAGGTGATGAGAACATCGCTGAGATTTTCCGCGCGAACGATTATGAATTCGATGTGAACGGCAAGGTTCTATAATGACGCGACACCAGAAAGAGGCGCTTGCTTACGCACTGCTCGGTCAAGCAGGAGATCTCATCGAGTTCTGGCACGATTACTTACGAAGCGGAAAGCTTCCAGATAACCTAGCTGGTGTTGATGTCGAAGAAGCGGCCGAACAGCTCACGCAGTGGTTGAAGCGACTGCCTGGAGACATCTGGGACAACCGACTGCCGTTGCCGCAAAACTAGCGTGATACGAGTTGCTGATCGAGTTGCTGAAGCTGCTCGAACTTGAGAAGTCCGTGTTTGTACTCAGCAGGGATGCCTTCGAGCCCGAAGCGCGCGCCTAGAATCGCGCCGGTAATCGCTCCTCGTGTATCGGTGTCGCCACCCAGTTTTACAGCAGCAAGAACACCGTCACGAAAGTTCTCGCACGTGGCTGCACAGTAGAGCGCAGTCGTAACGATGGAGCATGCATTGCCACGACGTGAAAACGGGTAGGGTGCAATTTGGATTGCTGGCGTTCCTGTATTTGCCTCAATGCATGCGCGCTGCAAATCTTGACGAACTAGCGTGGGCACCAGACTGTATTCGCGTTCGGCGTCGAGAATCTGATGCGTCACTTCGTCTAGTAACATATGCGGCTTGGGTGCGTTCAACGCGAGGCGCACCGCAATAGCGACGGCATAGCTTGCTGCGACGGCTTCGGGCGATGCGTGCGTGATGTACGCGTCTTGTCGACAGATGTCGAAAATCATCTTGGGCGCAAAGTTGTATGCACCGATCGGCGCCGCGCGCATTGGTGGCCCGCTACCGACCTTGTACGGGCTATCGAACTCGATGCCACTGCCAGTCCATGGAACGCCGCGCGCAAGTAATGCCATCGCTGCTTTGGTCGTCCCACCCATACCGTGCGGCGTAGCTTGCGACCAAGCCAGATAACGTTTGGCGATATCAGCGCCGTGGAAGCCTTTGCGCGTAACGAGCGACGTCGCGAGACACTCGGCCATCTCTGTGTCGTCGGTCCAATGGCCAGCGGGCAGCTTGTGGTAGGTGCCAGGTCGAAACGATCCGTCCCATGCAGCGAGATCCTTGTGGACGCCGTCGGAGAAGTGCTCGAAGGGCATCCCGAGTGCATCACCAATCGCTTGGCCTACAAGTACAGCTGGAGTCTTCACGACAACTCACTCACGATATCCCGGGCAGCCGCTGCGCGATTCGCGGCGTCACGAAGCGGACGCCCGACGACGATAAGATCAGCGCCAGCAGCACGAGCTTCGCGCGGCGTCATCACACGTTTCTGATCGCCATGGTCAGTGCCGGCCGGTCGAATACCTGGCGTCACGATGAGGAAATCACGAGGGACGATCTCGCGAATGGCTTTGACCTCGTGCGGCGAAGCAACTACACCAGCGCAGCCAGCAATAACCGCTAGTTCAGCACGTCGCTTGACAACGTCCTCGACGGGAACTGCTGCACCGTTGGTCCAGAGCATGTCGTCGTTGGTGAGCGATGTCAGGACCGTAACGGCCAAGATCTTGGTGTCGCCAATGAGACCGGCATTGTCTTGCGCGGCTTTGACTGCAGCTTCCATCATGGAGCGTCCGCCACTGGCATGCACAGTGAGAAGTCTTACACCAAGCTTGGCAACACGCGCAGTGGCACGTGCCACTGTCTCTGGGATGTCATGGAGCTTCAGATCGAGCATGATCTGTAGCTCTTGAACTAGCCGAATCGATGCTCGGTTTGCATTGAGAAGAGTACTAAGAACATGAGGGCCTTCGGCACAGAACAGCTCCAAGCCGACCTTGACCCAACTCACCACACCTTCGAGTGCTTTAACGAAAGCAACGGCATCTTTGAGGTTCGGGACGTCGAGCGCAGCGATGAGACGGTTACCGACGGGAAAGCTCAAGGGATCTCCTTTTTTCTACGTCCTTCAGAAACGAAAAAAGCCCTGCTTTGAGCTTGTCGCTCAGGCAGGGCAGAAAAGGGACAAAGCCGGTGGCATGGCGGCTCCATCAATTGGTTTCACCCATGCGTGTTGAGGGACTAGAGTGGAGTTACCCTCGATGTATCGGTTTGATCCACCATCAGCCGTCCTTTCACGGCAGTCACTCCGTGCTACTTCGTGCACCGCCTTCGCCTCAGCTTTCACACGGAGAGCGAAAAAATTCGAAGCCGTCGAGTAGAAGCGCTTGTTGATTTGCAACGGGACTCGAACCCGTATCAGTCTGTTTCGAGGACAGATGCCCTACCATTGGGCGATGCGTGTGAGCGCTTCGGGATGACAGCTTCTAGTAGCGAGGGACGGGAATCGAACCCGCTATGCCCGAAGGGCAGAGGGTTATGAGCCCTCTTGGCGACCGGTGCCTGTCCTCGCATAGCAAAATCATGAATGACCGCTTCAGTGGTCTTTGCCTTAAATCTAGCAAAGCAAGCATTACAGATGAAAGACCCTAGAAGCGATCGAGGTGAGATGCTGGTTTGAGTAAGCGCTGGATTTGCACCAGCAACCTACGGCTTATAAGGCCGTTGCTCTATCTGATTGAGCTTGCTTGTGAGCATCTCTGGGATGACCGCTTCAGTGATCTTCGTGGAGGATGCTGGAATCGAACCAGCCTAGCTTGTAAAGACACAACCGGATGTCGTCTTCGTTTTACCGTCGACGACGAGTGACGGTCTTGGATTGTTGCTTCGTTGATATCGAAGTGTCCGCACCAGCGGACTTATCCCCCATTGGTTTCTTCGTGCAGCGATTCAGTTGTCACAGTGCAGGCTTCGCAGCGGTCACCCATAACGGTCTCGCCACATTCGCCACCGACGAAGCAACCCTAGCTAGTCGCGAGTGCAATGTCAAGCCTCCGTCGGGATCGGTCTAACCAGGCGCGTGATCTCTTCTTCCGTTCGCGCGCGGCCAGCGACGACGTTCGCAAAAGTATTCGGGTTACGCATCGTCTGGCGCAGTTTCACAGCGCAGGCTTCGCAGCGGTCACCCATAACGGTTTCATATACTGCTGGCTTAGCGCAACGAGGACCGCCAATGACGCCATCACGTGCCGCTTCGCACTTTCGTTCTTTCCGCCTCACCGGATCCCATGAAGTAGCCGTTTGAGACGACGCCCGAAGTGAACAATGCCAGGCGCCAGTCCTTGGCATTCCTCTTCGATTGCCGCACGACAATCTTCGGCTGGACACGGGATCAAGAGGTCTAGCTCGTGTGGCGTGCAGTCGCACTGGGCTTTGGGTGAAACGCCTTTTGGTGTCACAAATCCTCAAAGCATGTCACGTGACAAGAGTTCTCTGGTCGTACCTGGACATCGTCACATGTTTCACACGTAATGGCGATCGGTGTACAGATGCCGCTGTTGTCGGTCAGTTCACGGAACGTGAAACGTGGATGGACTAGATCGCTCTTGTGCTTTAGCTCGGTGTGCTCTTCTGCCCACGTCGCTGCTACGAGTAATTCTTTCGTGCACAGCTTGATCACGGAGTAGACGTCTCCAGCTGCGTTGCGCGCTCGATCAAAAGTTCACATTCGGGCGTCCAGACAGCATGCTCCATGATGTAGTGCTCGGCTCCTTGTGGCCAGATGAATCCATACGCCGATAGATCATCTGAACCAAGTGTGGCGCTGCACATGCGGCACTTTGCCGAGCCCTTGTAGGAAGCAACACTCTCGCCCTCGATGAGAACGTGCACAAGGAAGTCTCGTACGCCCTCTGGTACGTCGCTGCGGACGAAATCCTGCGGTCGATGGCCTGGTATATCTGCCCAGAACAAAATCCGTTGCAGCTCTTTAGTGGTCTTCGCTTGAGAACTAGCGAAGCGAGTACTGTCAACTTGTGGCTCGATGATTTCTTCGTCAGGCTTGGCAGGGCAATCGCCGCCTAACTGAAAACCGACGAACTGCGTAGTGATGTATGTATGCGAGGCGCATTTCATGCACACGCAGTAGACGCGGCCTTGCTGTGGATCCGGCATACGAACTTGAGGAACGATGTCCATTCGCGGCTGCATGCCACCTGCTGGATCCAGCATATTCAGCGGTGAGTTCAAGGCGCGCTGTTGCACGGTCGACAACTCTCGTTCGAACACGAACGATACAGGTTGCCAGACATGGACGCACGTTCGACGGTGCTCGAATCCTTCCGCTTGATCGATCTCCTCCACGAAACGCTCCTAGCTAGGATCTTTGTACTTGATTTGGTCATCACTCTGCCAGACGGCGTCGCCGCGAACGATTCCCTTGAGGTCTGACAGCTTCAATTGCTCCGTGGGTCGTCGAGTAAAAGCCAAAGCCGCGAGTCGTGTAACGCACACAGAGCACACAGCGATCCAGTGACTCTCTCCTGTGGTCCCGTCGGGACGTTTGAACACGATTGCATCCTTTGGCATCTTGAACCAATGCCAAGAGGTCGCTGTCTTGAAGTGACCGCAGTGCAGGACGGTGTCGCCTGCGTGAGGTTGTGGCCTATCGGCGCGCATTTTCTTCTTCTGCTAACTCGCGCTCGCACTGGTCGCACACGTCCTCGTTCTCCCACCACTTTGGCGCGGCCATACGAACATTGGCACATCGAGAGCACCAGTTGTCGGTGTACTTTTTCTTGCCTGTACAGAAGTCGCAAGAGCAGCCGTTAACAGTCGATGCAGACAATCCCGCTTCTTGTGCGGCAACGAGCTTCTCTAATAGCAACTTAGCGTCGATCATGCGCTCACTAACCCTTCACACACAACACCTGCTTGAGTGTCGCGACAATCTCGACGAGGTCTTGCTGATTCTGCATGACGTGATCAATGGGCTTGTACGCCATCGGAATCTCATCAAGCACACCGTGGTCCTTTCTGCACTCCACGCCTTTCGTTGCTTCGATCAGATCGTCGACGGTGAACTTCGACTTCGCCTTGGCGCGACTCATCTTGCGACCAGCACCGTGAGATGCACTTTCAAGTGCATCTGGGTTGCCCTTGCCACGTACGATGAAACTCTTGGTGCCCATGCTGCCAGGAATGATCCCGAGGTCGCCGCGACCGGCACGGATCGCGCCTTTGCGAGTCACGCAGAGATTCTCACCGAAGTGCTGCTCCTCAGCGACATAGTTGTGATGACAGTAGATGCCTTCCTCGAAGGTCACGCTGGGCCAGAAGCCTCGCAGGACTTCTTTGTAGAGATCGAGCATCACCATACGATTGATGCGCGCGTACTCCTGCGCCCAATAGAGATCGTGTCGGTACGCCGTCATCTCGGGTGTATCAGCTAAGAACACTGCCAACTCACGATCTTCGAGGGCTTCGTTGTGCTTGAGTGTCTTAGCGATAGCCATGTGATGTTCGGCAAGCGTCTTGCCGATGTTGCGACTGCCTGAATGCAGCATGAGCCAGACGCTGTCATTCTCGTCGAGGCACAGCTCGATGAAGTGGTTGCCAGATCCGAGCGTACCTATTTGACGGATAGCGCGCGTTTCGATGTCCTGCACTTTACCGGTGAGATCCTTAAAACGCCCCATGAGCTGCGCGATTTCATGTTTGGTGCTATCGGGAAGTGAATCACGAACGTCAAATGTACGCGCTGCGTGATCTCCAGGGCCAACTGGAATCGCGACTTCCAACTCGTTGCGGAGATCTTTTAGACTATCTGGCAACTTCTTCGCGATCAGGCTCGTTTTTAGAGCCGACATGCCGCACCCAATATCGACTCCCACTGCAGCGGGACTTACAGCGCCTCGCATAGCAACAACAGAGCCGACTGTAGCGCCGATCCCGAAATGGCAATTACCTGTGATGAACACGGTCTTGCCTTGCCGTGCGACGAAGAATGTCGACGGACAAGCTAAGCACACGACACGCTTGTTGTACGCGACAGGTTTGATCGAAACCTTGCGATTTGGGAGCCCGGACGGATTGTTCTTAGAGAGGTCCGACACGGCGGATACGATGAACATCTCTGCATCACCGTAGGTGGTGGTTACTTCGCGACTGTAGACCGCAGTGGCGCTGAGCGTTGTGACGATCAGCGCAGCGAAAAAGTCGGCGATATTGCGATCGGAAGTGTTGAAGCGCCAGGTACCGCTAGTTGCATGCTTCTCGTAATCACCATCGATATGTACAGCTTCATCTAAAAAAGCACGGACCTTCAACGGGTCACTCGCAAGCATGTTCCAAGGAGCTTTTTTCGAGTACCGCAGCCCCTCTAGGTAGCGCTCGGAAGATTGTGTATTCACCACGATCACGGTTTGATCGCGGTCGTCTTTGCTTTGGTGATACGTGAGCGCCAGCTTGTCGAGCAACGTAGTCAGTCGGTTGATTTTGCGTGACTTCATAAGTCCGAACCGAATTCGATGGTTGTCGGAGCGCGCGTTGTGCGTGATCTTGATATTTCCGTCACCTAGAATCCACGCGAACAGCCTGAACTCATCTAACGTATAGTCATCGAACGCACTTGGTTTTTGGCGCTGAAAGCCTTCGCCATGCCACACATAGTCGCCGATGACAGTATTCGCAATGTTTTTAGCCTCGATACCCATGCGTGCAGCGAGAGCCATGCGATGGCTGTCAGTGACGCGAATTGATCGCGTATAAACGTTGTGGAATGGATACGTAAACTCCAGTACCTGCTCGTCCGCGCGTAGTTCGCGTACGATCAAGCCTGTACACGGTTCGATTTTGCAAAGACGTGTCTCGGGATCGAATCCAACAATGTCTTCACCCAATTTAAGGTCGCGAATGTGCTGCCAGCCGTCTGGTTGAAGCACCTCAGTGTCTTCGTCTAGGCAATCTGGCATGACGGCAAGATGCGCGATCCATGGTAGTGCAGCGATGTGCTTGAGCTGATCGATCGCTTGGCTCTCGACTTCTCGAACAGGCGCCCACAAGTTAATCGGGACGTTCTTACCTTTGATGACTTCAATCGGCATAACTTCATTCCTTCGCTTATCCAATCAACTTTACTTAGCCACTTGTGGCTGCGGTTCTATGCGTGGGCGCGCCTCCAAGATCGGTAGATTCGCCTCGGTGGGCACGTATACGACTTCGCGCTGCGTAGTACCTGCCACCTTGTCGATCCACAAGTAGCGCAGATACTCGTCGTGCCCCTTTAGCCCGTCGGCAATGATCTGATTTGCACCGGCCACGCCCTTTGCGCGTTCGATCTCGGCCTGCGCGTCTAGCTTGGCCGCATCGAGCTTGGCTTGAGCTTCGAGTACACGAATCTGCCGATCCTTCTCAGCCTTAGCAAAGCTGGCCTGCCCAGCTTTCTCCGACGACCAGACGTTATAGATGGGACAGCCACTCAAACCGGCGACCATCGCGATCACCAAAAACAGCACGGTGTCGCGAAAGATCGCACCGCCGCGCACACTCGTGATCTCACCGTGCTCGTCTGTATACCAATAGTAGTGTTTCGTGAGCTTCTTTGGTTCGTTAGTCATCACTTCTCCGTTTCAGGTTGGCGTCTTGAAGACGTAGACGGTTACCTTAGCCAGTTCGATGGCGTGTTCATGAAAGCAGCGGGATCCTGGCAAGGTCCTTTTCACCTGCGCGGTACATACATCGCGATGCACCCAGCCAATGAGTAGAGGATCACAGACGTTTGTGTTGACGAATTTTCTGTCGACGGCTGTCAAACGTCCGTCGCCTAAGCACCAGATGCGAACTCGTGCGCGTTGTCTAACGCACTCAGAAGCACAAACAAAGCAGCGATCCAGTTTGGCGTCGCGCAACAGCTTGACCGCGAGTTCATAGTCGCCCGCAAGTGATGCGGCTTGCACCGCGGCACAGATCGCGTTCAGTGACAGCCCATCGATGAACACATCATCGGGCATGGCGCGATACCTTCCTCTTGCGAAGCGGTCGACGACGTTTGCCGTCGCGTCGCACGAGCACGGTAGCGTCAGGATACGCCTCCAACAGTAGCCGCAAAGCCTCGGTTGGATTACCGGCACCGAAGATTCCGATGTTTCGCTCGCCTGGATGCGCAGCAAACTCGTCTTCGGTCACTGGACTGAAACCGCCCAAGACGTTCGATACCTCGAAACTCACTGCAAAGTCGGATTCAATTCCGTATTCGATACGGCTGTGTATGAGACGTCGGAGTCGCTCGTTGAGCGATAATCCGAGTTTCTGCGTGACGTAACCTTGCAGGTGAGCACGAGCCATGGCTAGACCTGGATAACGTTGGTCGGCGAGATCGAGAAGCCGATTTTCTTACCGTGCCGCAAGAAGACTTGAGCAGCACGTGCAAGGTAGGCGCTGACTATACCAATGTACGGAAGATGCTCGCCGCCTTCGCACGTTGGTGCACCTTGGCTGTCCTCTTCATCGATTACAAACTGCGCGTCCCAGATCACGCGTCCGAACGCTCCATCAGCAGCGAGCGCGCCGTGAAGGCACGGCGTGTTATGCGCGCGTACGTAGGCCTGTACGATGCGTCGAGCTTCGCCGTTGTCGAGTGTATCGATGATCAAATCCCAGCCGCCAAGTAACGCATCTGCATTGTTCTGTACAAGCTTGTGCGGGATCGTATCGACCTTGACGTTCCACAGAAAGTTCATGGTCTGTTTGAGTGCTTCGACTTTGGACTTGCCAATGTGCGACTTGCCGTGAAACTGCGCGAGCACGTTCTTGGCTTCAATACGATCGAAGTCGATCACGCGGAGCTTGGCCTCACCGCGCAGGAACTGCACGACATGCGAGCCAAGAGCGCCTGCACCTATGATGGTTACGTTCTTCATGGCTATTGGACTCGAACGGGCTCGAAGAGATCACAAACCGGATCCTCATAACCGATGTGATCTGCGCGCACACGGCTACAGTTCGCGCACACGGTATGTGCTTGATCGAGCGCCTTGCTCAGCCTATCGAGTGCCCTGGCGAGCGCGATGACGATTGTTTCGCCTTGACCGTCGAAGCTACCCACTGCGGGCGAGTACGCAATCACGGAGTACCGGCCATCGGCGGCCAGCATTGCCGTGACGAACGGATTAGCTAGCTCATCGAGGTGTGCACTCAGCTCAGCGAGTGTCGTTTGATTCGTGATCATGGGATCCAAAGTGTTACGTGAAAGCCAAAACAAGTCAAGAGTGAGTTGTCACCGACGGATGGACCTTGCGAATGCGATTGCTGCCGGTTCTACTGCTCCCTCGAAGGGAATAAGCCGCAGTCTGACGAAGTGTCCTGGGAGCTTGCGAAGCTCGTCCTTGGAGTCATTACCCACAAACTCGAAGGCGATGCTCTGAAGTCCCTCACGGTGAGCTAGGTCCCAAGCGAAATTGTCTTGACCTGCAAGTACCGCAGCCTGCACGGCCGCGTGTGCACGTTGTTTGGAAGCGCCGTACACGGCGACGCCCCATCGTATCTCGCAGTCGATCGACAGGACCGTCCCTTTGATGTAGCGAGACTTGCCCCTACGCTCGGGCGGCAGCGCCTTTTGCAGCAACGCCTTCTGCAGCCGCGTTATCTCATCGCGCTGCAGATCGATCTGCATCCCGCGTAACTGCACAGAGAGAATCACTTAGCAGCCCTAGCCTGGTGATCTTCCCAAGTCCAACGAGCCCTCCCACGCCACTTGCGCTTTGGCTTGCCTGTGAAGAGCCACCGACGGCGTCCCATTTCACGTTCTCGCCGTTCGTCCTTCGTAGGCTTCTTGAAGTAGCGGCGTTCTGCCTTGCGCTTACGTTCACTGGGCTGCAAGGCTATGAACGTACTCTTGGCCTTCGTTACGACGACCGGCTTGCGGTCAATCTCAGAACGTACGCGTTGGCCCTTACGGCGCTTGTTACGCTTGTTGCTCACCGAGGGCCTGTTACGCCAAGCGGTAACCGCAACTCAGATCCGTCGTGCTGATTGCTCTTAGCTGCGAGGCGGGCCTCGACGGCTTGTTGCAGGTCGATTTGACCATCTGGACATGTGTTCGCCATACGGAGCGCGCAAATCACCAAGTCGGCGACGTACTTTTCGACATCGGCGCGCTTGGACCGATCAGCCCAGTCATAGCCAACGTGCTCGGCCTCGTCGACGATTGATGCGAGCTTGCCGCCGGCTTTATGGACGTGTAGAAGCGCATGCGCGAAATCCTTGTGCGTCATCGGCGATGCACGAAAGTCCCGATGGTAGTGTCCGGTCCACGGTAGGCCGCACTGCAGCTCTCGTAAGGTCTTTTCGTTGGACATTTAGACGTCTCGACCTTTCACTTGGCGCTTCGTATAGTTTCGGCGCCCGAAGATCGGTTCGCCATCTGGAGTTTTCCATGAGTTGTCGTAATAGGGCTTCTCGTGATCAGGCATGATGAGGAAACGAATCGTTCGGTGTTCGCCGATGATCGGCGTGACATAGCCGATGAAGTCATCGAAGAACATGTCGATGCCTAGCTGTTCGAGCATCACGGCCTTACAAGCTTCGCCATGCGTATGATAGTCGGCGCTGTAGACATTCTCTTCGGGAATCAGTGCAGGACCGATCGGCCAACGTTCGTCATCGGTCACGAAATGGTTCATCCGTAGAAGGTCCAAGATCCGTTCGCGCGGATGTATGTCGCTGATGATGAAGACCTCGTTGCCACCTCGAATGAGGTTTGCGATCAGCTCGCGGAACTCACCAGGGTACTTACTGAGAACACCGCCGACATCGAATGCTACGCGCATGGTTTACCACCTATCGACTGCAATCAGCAGATTGGACATCGGTACCGACACAACTTTGGCTCTTTGCAACAAACGCGGCTTACCGCCGCGAATAGCTGAATCTGCGACGGGTGCGCTGACTATCCACGTTGGCGGGTGCGCGATACCGGTAGCCGTTAATACGGCAGAGACATCTGCTGGCACGATCACACGCAAGCGTGCACGCATTTCCTCACTACCTTCTTCAACGGCCGCTCGAACTAACCGCTCATCCACGTTGTGTCCTACCAGCTCATCAACATCCACAGGTTGTTGCGCGTGAACGTCAGCGTTATGCCCAAGCACTGAAACGCGTTGCTCTACATCTCCAATCGTCCAGACTTCAAGGCGCGACATCATCTTGCGTAACAGACTGCCTGGGAATCCGATCGCACGCAGTACACAATAGATTTCGAGCGGCCCTTCACCGATGGGAGCGTCCGTAGTCGCTACTACATTAGTTCGAACTGGAACCACCTCCATATCGCTTCTGCGAGTCATTCGATGTCGGCATTGCCTGGCACATGGCTGCCGTGCTGAATGGTCCTGATGTGCTCGTCGACTTCTTCAGTTGTCATCGGCGGCGGATGGTTTTTGAGTCGACGATCAGCCAACGGGATCTCTAGAACACCAACGCGGGCACGATAAGCGTCCTTTGTCAGGCCACGTTGTTTAGCCAATTCGTCGAACTTATCACGCATAGCTTCAGCGACACGTTCGGCATCTGCGCGGCTTACGATGGCGCCTTCCATGCCAAGCCGAAACTTGACGGTAATGTCGCTCTCGAACCAAATCACAGTGTGAAAGACCGTCTGGCTCATCAGTTCCTCAGCGATATGGATCTGTTGAAATCGGTAACGTGACTTCATGGATGTCGATCACTACGTCCACGCCAACGACGTTGACGCGTTCACCTGTCGATCGCACTAAGCACACTTCGATCTGATCTGCTGGATTGGTCAGTTTTACACCGCGGCAGCGTAACCACTCATCAAGTGCCTGGACTAGCTCATCATGACTGATCTGCATGATCATTCGGGCTCCGTGAGCAGCTCGTCGCACATTGCGCGAAGTTTCACAACCTGGTCGCGCGAGAGCCCTAGCATGATCGTGAAGCCTCCGTCGACCTGAACGGCTCGAATCGATCCGACCGCGAGCGAATAAGGTTTACCTTGTCCTGGTGGCCCGTGCGCTAAGCCGAATGTGCCTTTACCACGAGAGATCGAAGATCGGATTTCGTTCAGGACATCTTGAAGTGTCACGGCGATCCCTCTACCTCGTGTAGCGCTAGCAGACTTCCATCGTTGGCGAAGACGACTTCGACGCGTTGACCAACTCGCGGCCAAGAGCGCCCGTGATACGACGTACTGTGAAAACGGACGGCAGTGAGGTCTATCGTGACGTCACCGACGCACGTCTCACGGTTGAACGAGACAATGTTGCCGTAGATAGTGCGTTCACTCATTGCTGCTCCGACGCTCGTCCAGTTTAACGCCCAAAGGCGGGATTGGGAGGCGGTGCCTTCGGCATGTGGCTCATGTCAGCACAGCGTGCCGCAATCCAGAAACGCAGGTAATCGATCATCTGCTCGACCGTCATTTAGGAACCCTTCTTTGGAGGACAGCCAGACAGGCACGGTCGGTCACGGCTGCTTCTCCCGGGCATTCAGGAGTGCAACTACCCGATCAAGCTCCTCCTTGGTCAAGCCGCGCGCATCGCGATCTCTTTCGATCGGAGCACGATCTTCCCATGGAGGTTCTTCGCCTTCGCCCGGAGGAAAACTCCAGCCATATGGCCGTGGTGGTGCTGTTGAGTTTTCACTGAGCACGCCAAGCTCCCACGCAAGGTTCCCGTCTGGATCTTCGGTGAGCATACGGACGAACTTCATGGCTTCTTCCTGAGTCGACGGATCGTCTCCTACAAACAAAACAGCGCGACTGGTTGCCGCCAGCCGCGCTGTTTGTCGCTTCATCTCTACACGCTTGCGATTACGACACCGGTGCCGCAGTCGTAGTTGGCTTTGCCGCGCCATTCGACTGCACTAGCTTCTCGACAATGCCTCCCAGTGGCGTGCCATCGAACACCTTCTTGAGCGTGCCAGCGAGGGTCTCACCCGCGATGGTCTTTTGAACATCCCACGCCTGCGCGACCTTGATGAGCGTCTCGTTGCGGCTGAGAGCCAGTAGCGCTTCGCTGAAGTTGCCCGACACGGCCTGGAATCGCTGCACGATGCTCTCGGCCTCGGCCTTGAGCAGCGCGATTTTGCGGTCCTGTGCCAGGTCTTCGAACATCGCTTCCTGATCGCGTTCACGCTTTACACGCGCCAGGTTCGCATCATGCTTGAAGTCGGCAGTCTTGGAAGCTGCCGCCTGGACAACGGCATCCTCCTCGATCTGCTTGAGCTGGTTACCGAGGCGCGCCAGAGTTACAGCTAGCTCGCTCGCAGCCAGCTCGACTTGAAGTTGATCGTTGAGTCGTTTGGTCTCGGCTCTGGTGTGGTCCTCGTCGCGCTTGATCGCTTCCTTCTGCTTGGTGACTTCCAAGCCACGCGCAAGCGTGGACAGCTCGATGTTGGTCCGCACGACTTCGTGCTGTGCAGCATCGAGTAGTGGACGAATCTTTTCGTCTTCGAGGCGCACTTTCAGAACCTCGACATCGGTGACACGCATGCCGTTCTGCTCGAACATCATGCCTGCACGCTTGCCGTTCTCGGACTTGCCGAGAATGAAGTCACGGATGTGATCCGTCGAGTTTGCGTAGAAGTCCTCGACGCGCAGCTTGCGCGCACGGCCCTTGAGCACGCTGCGCACGTGGTCGCACAAGAACTTCACGTAGTTCTCGACGGAGAACCAACTGGCTGCATGTTCTTGCCAAGCACGGATTTGCTCGGGCGTAGATACCGCTGTCGGAATCGGATGTGGGTTGACGAAGTCCACGAGGTAGCCCAAGTAGATCTGCACTTGGACATGATCGGAGGTCTCGATGTTGATGATGTCCGAGACCTTGTTGTTGTCGATGCGCAAATACGGAACTCGCAGCAGCGTATCAGTGGTCTTGGGCTTGCCCGTCGACAGCTCCAGGATCTCCAGCGTCTCGTCGTACTCCAGTAGGACAGTCGTCGGGCCACGTTCGACACGACGCTTACCGGTCTTGGAGACGACCATCACCGCGTAGCCCGTCCACACGTCGATCTGCGGCGCACCTTGGTACTTCGTCTCCAGCGTCACCGTACGAGGCTGGGTGTAGTTCGACGAGCGCGAGATCTCATCGCCTACGAAGTTTTGTTCGCCGCTAACACGGCTGACTTCCATGACCGAATTGGCGGTCGATGCGTACAGAGCTGCAGCTACAGGTGCAGCACCTTTTGCGCTCTTGCGGGCACCGCGCTCGATGTCACCCTCGGAGACCGCGCCTTGACGGGTTGTCGGGACATTCTGAAGAATCGAACGAAGTCCACGGTTGTACTCCAGCGCTTCTTGGTTGCCTGGGTACCACAGATCGCACTGCCGGTCTGACAACACACGGCGGACGATCACCTCGTGCCGCGGATCAGGGAGTAGCATCGCCGGTCCCTTGATGGTGCGAATCTCGCCGGTCAAGCGGTCCATCACGTAGCGAGCTTCGCCTGCTGGAACGGCCGTCGCGAAGTGTTTGGCCTTGCCGTCGTACTTGAGGGCCGAGTGCTCTTCGCGCGGATAGTAGATGGCAGTGTCTTTGCCCGTGATGAACAGCTCATCGCCTGCGTTGTATTTCTTGCCGTTCTCGGTGTATGGCGCGATCACCTTGATGTGCAGGCCCTGGATCGGGTTCAGCTCGATCGCACGGAACTTTTTGCTCAGAACGCCCTCGTCCTTGACCTCGACGAACCGTTCGGTCGGCAGTGGGAACACGACCTGCGGGCCAGTCTCGTAACGCTTCTTGCCGTTTTCGTCGACGAGGATTGCGTATTCCAGCCGTTCGAGCGTGAGCGCGTCACGGACGTAGCGCTCGGTTGGCGCCTCATCGTTTTGCCGCGCACGGCGCTCGGAAGGATCAACGACGACTTCGATACCGGTCGGCGGGATGTAGAAGGATACCTCCGTACCGCGGATGATAAGCTGCTTGCCGATCGTGAGATCAGGCGGCGGTGTAGAGGTGACTGGCTGTGCCGGTTCGCCTTCACCAGTCACAGATTTCACGACTGCCTTCGTCCAGTTCTTCTTGGCCTCTTCTTCGTTGTAGACGCGGATGAGGAGGTACTGGTTCGAACGCAAGTGGTGTCCGTCGACGACTTCAGCGATCTGACCAGGCCAAAGCGCGAACGTTGCAGGACCTGGAACGATGATTGCGCGCCCGATCTCCAACTCGGCACTGGGTTGCGCACTACCGTCCTCAGGATGCTTGTTACCCTTAGCAGGGTTGCGCAGGATGATGTAGCTGCCCTCTTTGGCGATGGGCGAGATCTTCATCGACTCTTCGAGCGTGGTCGCCCTGCGGTACATGTTGCTTGCCGCGTCGTACACGACCTGTTGCTCTTGCGCGGTCGGGTTGATCACCGTCGGGCCGGTGTAGGTCTTCACGACGCCCTTGGTGACGTCCTGCATATACGCGTACGTGCCTGGCGGCAGTACCAAATCACGCTTCGGTTGGTTTTCGCTCATGACGATGGTGATCTCCCTAGGGTTTCGATTCACGCGAGTTCTTGTAGTCGGTTGTTGATGCGGCGGAAGGTGTAACTGTTTCGACGAAACGTTTCAATACGATCTCGCTGCTCGTATCACTCCCGTTGGTCAGCCTGTGCTTCCTTCATCTCGGCGTGTGCTTCGTTGAGCAGATTTGTCGGTAAGTCATCGATGGCCGTCCAGAAGGGATCGATCTTCGTGCCGCCAACGAAAACCTTTTGCATGTAGAACTTGAACTGATATGCAAGTTTCGCGACGAGCTTCAGCTTCCAGAGATCTTCGGCAATCGGAATGTAGACGCGTGCGAAATGGCAGATCGTTTCGCGCATCTTGATCTCGAATGCACCGCGCGCCAACTCGCCACGATCCCACAACGTGAGTAGGTCACGAACCATCATCGCGAGCGGGCTCTCATTGGGTGGCGTCTTTGGTAGTGTGAATCCCGCCGTCTTCAACGCCGTTTCAAGATCATCTGAAAACTCAGCATCGACCTTGCGTCGGCGTTGGGCGTACTCCCAAAGCAAGTCTTGAGCGGTGACATCTTTGACGCTGAGCGGAACCTTTCCGCGCGGCGTCGTCGGGTACTTATCGCTCTGGAACTCACCATCGACAATGTGCACACCCATCACCACGGCTCCTTCACGATTCGGCAGTAGCGCACTTCCTCCCTCGTTAGTTTGCCGTTCGATTGCTCAACTAGAAGGATGAAGTCACCGTCAACTAGAGCGACCGCGCGCACACGTCCTCGGGTGACCGCAGTGTCGTAGCTGCTTTCTTTCCACTCGACGATCGATCCCAGGAGATCCGTCTCGATGTTCGGCGCGGGCATCGAAGTCTCTAGCTACGTGAAGACCTACGTACGATCGACATGCTAGGCAGTGGCATCGGCGGTGAAGCAAGCTTCGGCAAATGCGCGCAAGCCGAGCACGGCGGTTCGCATCTACCGCCTGTCAGACGTGCTGTGCACGAGGCGTAGTCGAGCGACTCGAAATAACGTGTAGCGGAGTCCTCATCGACCGACATCGCTTCGCTCGCATCACCACTCGTGCGCGTGATCGCGATGGAGGCTCCGCGTCGCCGTACACTTGCAGCACTTCTCCACGATGTGTCCATCAGGGACGACCATTAAGAGCGCACCTCGAAAGAGGTGCCAGCAGTGGGTGTGGTTCGTGAGACCTGCGCCGTAAGCCGTCTTGGGCCGAATCTGGATCAGGTTGTACGGCCGCGCTTCGGTGGCCGTAAACCGATCTACGACGAAGTCACGCAGATCTGCAGTCGCAGCAGCTGGGATGCCTGCCACGCTGCCAGCTCGCAGTGCTTCTGTAACCCAGCCTTTGATGTCGCCTTCAGGCGCATCGAAAAGAACAGGATCGGCCAGCTCGCCATTCTGACCGCTGTACGTGATGTTGACGCGGGCCTCCTCGGGACGGATACCGCGTACCATTGCGCGCTGCTCGTTGTCGTTCAGATCTTCCATCGTTTTTTCCCTCAAGACGTACTTTCTATGCCACCAGCCAAAGCCGAGCAAGGGTGCCAATCCCTGCAAGGTCCGATCAGATTCGGGTTATTCAGTCATTCCAAGTCGTCACCTGGACCGAGGCCACCGTTGGTCGATTAAACGCTCGGGCCTAGCTCGCCAAGGACCACCGTTCTCAAGGTTCGCTAGCACGTTACCCTACTACTGATCTCGCCTGCCATCCAAGGTGTTTGAACGCGCCTTACCGACACGGTGATCGGGACTTCGGCCATCCGCCCTGGCGAGCAGCATACAAAGCACGCTTCAGTTTTCAGGCTATCGACTCTACGGGTCGACTCACGACTTGTCAAGAGTCATGTCGCAACTGGGATCTCCGATCGACGGCGCAGCTCTGCTGCCCAGTCTGGATCATCAGGTCCAAGGAGAATCTGACCGTACGCAAGCCGATCAGGACCTATCCATTGCAGCTCGACGACGCGGTCTGCATTAGCGATCCACCACTGCAGGCGCACTCCAAGGCCAGCCTCAATCGCAGCGAATGTAGTCAGGTCCTCGTGTGAAGGACCTGGAATACCACCACCTGGATGGCTGTGCGCGAAGCCGCGCAGACGTTTGCGGTTCTCCCAAAGCACCTGCCAAAGCTGCTGGCTATCTGGCAACGCACCGCCTGATCGGTTGTCAGGGACGTGCCAGTAAATAATAGAACCATCTTTCGCCACTACGGCGCCAGCTTCACGCATGCCCAGTCCACTCCTCGCGATGTATCCAAAAGAGATGAAACACTAATCCAGGTGCAGGTTGGAACGTGCCAACGTAATCGAGCCGGCCGTCCTCTGGCATGTCATATACACGGCCCGTAGGAATGACAACGAAGGTCGGTTTCAGACGCGTTGCTGAGCGATCACCGTTTACGCTGACCCACATCTGCGGTTTGTCGTCTTGCATCTGTACAGTGAGGATGTGAAACGGCGTCGGTAGTTCGACCGTGAACTGACCCTCGGCAGGAACCTCGAACTTCCAGATGACGCGCTTCAATTGACTACTCCTCGGAATCTTGTGCTTCGAGCGTCGCGCGAAATACGCCATCCTCATACGCCATGTACGCTTTCGTTCCTAGTTCATACGGGTTCTTTTGGCCTTTCAGTTCACTACCTCGAAGCTCGGCCTGCATGTACCAGGCATAGCCCTGCGCTTTAGGCGGTAACTCTTTCCACTCACGCAATGTGACCAGATCGCTCATGGGATCTCTCCAAGTGGACCAAATTTTGGACGGCGGAATCCGTGGCGCACGAACTCTTCGACGATCTTGTGAGCTTTGACGTCATACTGCGCTAGCCAGTGCATGTCTACGCCGATCTCGACGTAGCAGACCGTTCCGTCCGGCAAATCGTGAAACGGGCTAGTGTCGTGATGGACGCCGAGCTGCACTTTCAGATCGGTAGCATCGAACACGAACAGCAGCGGATTACTGGACCGATCGCTGTTGATCCAGCCGATAGAGCGCCCAGTCAGCTTTGCTGCATGTCGAAATAGCGCGACGTGCCAACGCGCTTCCGAATGAGTGAGGGCGTTGCTGATACGCTCGGCGTGTACTTGAGAAGCTGCACGTGCGACGACTGCACCGTCTTCGACGATCAGAAAGTCGCTGCCGTCGCGAACCACTTGAATCGAGCTACTCACTTCGACTTGTCCAAAACAGATGATTTGTTTGGCGGGATGACCGTTACTATCGTGCTTGCACCGTCAGCCGTCACAACGTACTCACAGTCACAAGCACTCCACATGATCACTCCAGCCGGTTTCGCTGGATGCTGAATGTGACGATACGCAGCGCCACACCTTGGACAAGTATCAGTCACGCAGTCTGGCTCCTCAACTTCATCGCTTTCCATACCATCTCGATGCCAATACCTAAGCCAGCCGTAAACGCTGCATCGTCGCGCCCGTCACGCGCGTCGCCAAATGGGTTTTTGTAGCGCATGAAGCCGAGATCGTGCCACCTACCATCTTTGGTCTGCTGCAGGACCGTCGCTTCATTGCGAAGCCATGGTTCACGGTGCTCCAAGATCAGCTTGGCCGCTAAGACTTCTTCCTCTGGCGGCACGTCAGTCGCATGGAAGTGAAGCACGAAGTGATCATCGAGGTCGTAGCAGACCTTGCCAAGCAGCGCGGCTGTCGACGTGTAGCGATGAGCCAACAGGTAGCGGTGCCCTGATAGACCACCTCTGACCATGATTGCGCGGTGCTTGGCCCAGTCAGCATGCTCTTGTTTGTTGAGAAACGACAGCAGCACGTCACGTGCGGGCGCGATCGAGCCGACTTCGCACTTCGGGCAACATGGTGTCGGTCGCGCTACGGACACCGCTTTGGCTTCTGGATCGGTTTCAGCCTTAGCGACCAGCGTTTCGATCATGCCCGTCTCAGCGACTTCGAGCTGACCGTTCTTGAAGCTGACAGCAGTGAGCGTCCGATCGACGGGCTTGGTGGCCTTGATGAGCACTGGACCGACTTTAGTCAACGGCGCATTCAGCACGATCGTGCGTGTATCGACGACGTCTTGCTCAGTGAGAATCTCCGTCGTCCATTTTTTCTTTCGCGCTGTCGTCATGAACTGCGCGAGCAACTGTAGTTCGTGTGGCGTTGGTTGCATCATGAGGAGCTTGGACGTGTCTTTGTCGTCGCCTGCAATGAGGCGAAAATCTCCATTCCACGCGGGTACAAACCAGGCTCTCATGCTCCTTCTCCCGTCTGCTTCGGAGTCGCAGCCTCGATAGCATCGGCAGTTAACTGAACCTCTCCCATCCACACACGCTCTCCAAGCTTCGTCGAGTGAGCCGGCGGCAACGTTGGCGTTTCCGGCAGTACGTTCACGATGGGCACTACAGAAACAGGCTTGTCACCGGTCAGTGCCCGCCCAAATAGCTCGATCTCTAGCTCTGCCGCTACGTCAGTCATGCCATTGCGCCGCGCGTCAGCAAGCGCGTGTACAAGCCGCCTGGGATCTTGATGCTGCTGTTGACTTTGTCGGCTGAAGAGCATTGGCAGCGCTGCAAGAATCTCACGCGTAAGCCGCGCACCGAACGTTTCAGATGCCTGCAGCTGTGACTCAGTAGTTCCTGGCGTATCGAGGCTCTCCATCGGACCGTTCGTGTCTTTGATTTGTTTGACGGCGTCATCGACGGTACTGCTAGCGGCCACGCACATGTCGCGCGCGGCGATCGCGAGGTCGTATACGCGACGTGCGATGTTGACGTCGAACGCTTGACCGTTTGCGTCGAGTGCAGTGCGAATCTCATTGCGAAGTGCCTCAGCAAGTTGCGGCGACATAGCATCCTTTCCTCGACTCCACATCGTGTGATCGCGGTGCCAGAGTATTTTGTTGAGCTTCTCTTTGAGTGCCTTGGGAAGCTGCGATTCATCCATTGGGTTCTTTGGGCGGCCCAAACTTGGTGAGCTGCATGCAGGCGTGGTTAGCAAGGTTTATATCGACCAGGCGACGACAGCGGCTACAGACAAACGTACCAGTAACTCCGCCGTGTCGAAGAAACATATGCTGATCGGGTTTTGGTTCAGGCGCCATGCTTACGTCTCTTCCATGCGTTCGGTTAGCCAACGGACTTGAGATATCGCTTGGCATGCGAGCTTATCGGCCACGCGGGCTGCCAGCTCCGCGGCGTGTCTTGCGTTGATCCAGCGAGCCATACCGACTTGAGAGTCTCAATGGCCCGCTCTGCGTCGTCTCTCCGCATGAAGCGTATCGCGTGATCGGGAATCGAAGGATGCGACGCGCCGACCACGTACGGCGATGCTGTCCATCCACCAACGGCGCCGCCGCAATTGCCACCGACCCAAAATGCACCGCTCTGTTGCTGGATCACCCAATATTCGTAGTAGTCATTGCCTCCACCACGTTCCCGTTCTCGCGCTTCTAGCCCGGCTATCCGGTCGGACAGCTCGCGCAGAGTCTTCTCGACGCTTGTCTTGCTGATTTTGCGTTGTGTCATCTTAACTCCTCATTTTTAGATGGTGTAAGCATGCATCTCTTCATCGAGATTTCACATGAGCAACGCGAGGGATCGCATCCAGTGTGTCGAGGAGCATCGTGTTCTGTACGTGGCCCTGTGGCGTAAGGTTCTTGGACACCTTGCGGTAGTGTGGATGCTGCAGCCACTCTACATATGGCGTACGGCCTCGCGCCTTGTTGCATTTTCGGCACGCCGTCACGAGATTAGCTTCGATCGTCGGGCCGCCGTTCTCCCAGAGCACCAGGTGATCTACAGTGAGCGGTACCTTGTCATTGCCGCAGTAACGGCACGCGAAATGGTCGCGACGAAAAACGCTCCAAGTGACGTCTTGGTTGACGATGCGTTCGCACTTGCGTGCAACGATCTTGACCAGCTCGCCGTTCTCGTTGCGTGTGAGCACTTCGGTCTCGACAGCGTCTGATTGTTTGATGAGCGTTTGCCAGTCAGCAAGCGTCATGGCAATCGGCGTTGCTTCGAACTCCTGACCGTACTCTGGGAAGTAGAAGAGATATGCCTGGCCATTGCCGGCCCACACACCGCCGACGAGTTGGACCTCTTGACCGATCGTATCGAGCTTGATGTCGGAGAACTTCATGATCACTCCCTGAAAGCGCCTCCACCACCACCCACGAAAAGACCGTGCGTTGCAACTAAGAGACGTAGATTGGTCGACGTGTCATTCGAGATGATGTTTGTGACTTGTCCGAAAAGCGCATCCGATCCGTCCGTGAACTTGAAAGTGATCACGTGGTCGGTTTCCAAGACGTCCACTGAAACCGTGGTCATCTCGATATCGGCGATAGTCTTGCCGACCAGGAATTTCAGAAGCTCGGTGATTTTAGAAGTCATGACGCGATCACCGACCAGTCCTCGGCCAGCATGTCTGTTTGGCTCGCAAGCCAGCCAGGCTGATGCTTGCCTTGTGCCGTGTACATCACGATGCACGGCTCGAATGTAGATACAGCCGTTACCACGCTTTTTTGAAGGTAGAGATGCATGTTCTTGCCGTTCCAACCAGCGCGGGCAACGCTCTTGCCCTGTTTCAGTGCTTCGATCGCTTCACCAAACGTCATTTGCCGCTCCTTTGCTCGATGTATTGCAGCTGCAGCTTGCAACGGGTCGTCGAAGATCTCGTGACCACGCCCAAATTGACTACATCTGAGTTTGGCTTCTGAACATGTACACTTCTTCACGCCTGTACCTTGGCAGTGCGGGCACATAACTTCGAAGCTCGCACCACAGTTGTAGTCGGTGAATTTTCCGCTGCCGCCGCAGAAGCAGTTCATCACGACATCCTCTCGTAGAAGCGGTCGATGCCAAGCACCCGACAAAAGCACTTGAGGTGGTACGGCTTCTCGGTGATGGTCTCGGCGATGCCGTCGCCGATGAGGGCCATGTGCGGCAAGACAACTCCGACGTCATCTACCGTGATGGGAAGGTCGCATCGCAGACATCGCTCGCCAATAGGTACGGCTGTAGTTGGTAGCCTGCCGTTTGAGTAGCCGAAGGTCTTCATCGGTACGGGCTCTTGGCAATGATTTCGGGCCAATCGCGAAGGATCATTTCACGCGCACTTGAATCGACGGTGTAACAGTTGAGGTCGAGAAGCAAACGATCCAAACAATCCACGAGCGCTGTTGCGCGTTGGTCTCGCTCTTGTGCAAAGCGCTTAGTCAAGATCTTGTGCACATCACGGTTCCAGCGTGCATCGGCGAGCGCGTCATGGTGTCCACTATCAGGGACTAGCTCCTTGAACTTGCCTGTGTAGCCAAGCGTCGTCGCCCAGACGCGTAGATCATGAACGAGCCATTCGAAGTGTTTGGGTAAGTCGAGCATCCTACCGAAGATCCAACAGAGCAGAATCCAATCGTAGCTAGCGAAATACGCCCAGAACTCGACACGCTCACCGTTCCCAGGATCCTTCACGAAGTCGATGATCATCTCACGCATGTCGGGCGTTCGACGCCAGCGGCAATCCGACTTGTGAACAAAATAAAGTGCACCACGGCGACAAGCGCTGTTTTCAGGACACTTGCAGTAAGGGAGTTGTGGGAAGACGTGTTCGCGGAGCCAGCCGTCGGCATTGGATGCGTCCGGTTGTCCATCGTCGCCAAGCCAGGCGCTGTTGCAGAGGTACAGTTCACGACCGTCGTCACAGACGAGCGCGAGTGAAATCAGACGAAGGTCGTTGAGGCCGTTATCGGCGAACTCTGTGTCCAGGTAATAGCGAGGCGGCATGGAGATCTCCCTGTATGTCAACGCTGCCGCTTACGAACCTTGTCGATCCAACCTTGAGCTAGCTCGCTCGGCGACTTGTCGAGGTTCGCTTTGACGTACTCAATAGCTTCAGGGTTGATTTGAAGCGTGAAGTTGAAGGTGTTCTTGCCGTCTGGACATGCCCGATTGCCGTCCGGTCGCGGTACGTGCGCCTCCAAAGGCTGTTGGCAGTGCATACAGTTAGGCAAGTCAGGTAGGTCGTTCATGGACTCGCTCCTTCGGTAGCGACGACTGCTTTTCTGGCCTTGCGTCGCTCGATGTGACGCTCCGCTTCAGGATGCTTGGACAGCGCCCGTAGCTCGGCAATCTCGGCGCGAAAGTCTTCGTCTTCACCAGATTCAGGATCGAGAATGACCTCTTCTTCGAGGATGACGTCTGCGGCATCGATTGCGAGATCGCATGCGCGTGCGAGTGCTTCACGAAGCTCAGTGTTGGCTTTCTGAAGCTTGCGCTTGTCACGCTGCAGATTGAGTACGGTTGGTTTCTTCTTGGCTTTCTTGCTCGGCATTATCGACTCCCTAACGCTTCACACGTGTCTAAACACAACGAGAACGCCTCTGCGATCGGCTTCACGAACAACGGCAGGCAAACTTTCCAGCGTAAACCTCGTGTCACCTTTCACGCCGGTACGATGGTCTACGAGGCAAATGCCAGCATCGGAAATCCGTAAAGCCTCGTCGCAAACGCACTGGTAGCGCGCACCATCTAATCTATACGTCACGACGTACTCGTTACGGTTGATGCTTTTCCAGTCGAGTAGCTCCGCTTCGCCGACAGCCAAAGCAGCTCGGGCAGCTTCTTGAAAGTCCGTCTTAGCTAACTCGCGCCGACCAGCAGCATTTCCCAGTTGGGCCACAATGGCAGCTCGACGTTCTTCAGCAATCCGACGCTCCTCTTCCTCACGACGCAGTCTTTCCAGCTCAGCCCGTCGACGCTCTGCCTCAGCACGCTGGTAGCTTTCCATACGAAAAGCGGCGTCGAGAGCTACGGAGACGCCTTTGACAACGTCTACAGACGACGCACGGTCGTAGAATGCCTTGAGGACGTCGTCTTCAGGGCCAAGTGGCATCTCTGGCGAGATGAACACGAGCGGGCCGTTCTCGTATGCACGACCGGCTGAGACGCGTGCGAATCGATCAAGATTTTCGTCGAGCAGGTAGACACGTTCCGAGCCCTCTACGATGCGCGCAGGGTCGGGATTGATTCTGGCATGCTCAGCAACCAGCCGATTACCGACGAGGTAACCACGCTCACGGTAGTGAAGCTGCGTGTAATCAGGATCTGCCGCGCAATCTAGCGTCACGCGGCGACTGGCGACCTTGAAACGGTACCAACCGTGTTCGGGCGGAAGACGCTCCTCGATCGTCCAACGCTGCGTTTGCGAGCGCAGACCGCGACCGCCGAGCCACGGCAACGTGACACGATCGCTATCGTTTGCGAGAAGGTCTCTCCAGCTCATATCCGTTTTAGTCATTCCAGAAAGAAGAGCTTGTAAAGCGGCGTTTCATTCCACATAGCTTGCAAACTTCGCCGGTGACTTGCGATTGCCTACCGTACCCGTCGTCGTGTTCCCAGGTGAATTCTTCACGGTGACCTGGTGGATGTACGCAGACCGGACGAAGCGCTTTCCGCGTCTCTTTGATTTCTTCTTCGAGCGCCTTCAGACGAGCGCGTGCACCGACCTCCAAACGTTCCAGTGATTTCAACTTCGATGCGAGTTGATTGAACTTGGCCAGCTTGCGAGGCGACGTCGTCATCGTAGGAAGTTCTTGAACATCTGTGACGGCTGTGGCTTGTTGCAACGCTCGTTGTACTTGGCGCTCGGTTTTTTGTTGTAGGGCGTATTCACTTCACCGGTCTCGAAGTAGATCAGCTGGCCAATTGGCATGTTCGCGTAGACGCGAACGGGCTGTTGCACGTGCATTTCCAATGTCCAGTGATTGCAAAATCCGACATCGCCTCGCCCAGCCGTGCAGTGAATAGTGATGCCATAGCGTCCGATCGAGGACTTCCCGTCGAGGAAAGGTACGTGCTTGTGCGTCTCCGTGTATTCCACGGTGACGCCGAGATAGAACCGGTTCGGGATGAGTACGTAGCCTTCGGGACCAATCTCGCACTCTTCGACTTTGTACGGTTTGCGACAATCGAGGACGTTATCCCATAGGATGTAGGCGCCGCTCTCGTCGGCAAAATCCGATAAGGGAAGCTTCAAGGTTTCGCCTTTGGCGACCATGAGCGTAGATCCAAGGTGAACATCGTAGCTGTTCGTGCCGAGTGCGTTATCGTCGAACGGCTCGATGACGATGTCGCGCCGTTTGATAGCTTCTAGAATCTGACGGTCGCTGAGAATCACTCGTCCGGCCCTCGTTGGATGATGTCACGCAGCTCGGAGAGCGCATGCTCGGTTGGAGCACCTGGACTATCCAAGCCTCTAACCCTTTTGCGTGCCCAAGCAAGCAGCTTCGGTACGTCAGCGAGTCTGATTGAGTCGATGCCATCTCGAAGCGGACAGAGCGAGCAGCACAGTTCGCCTCGCGCGTTGATGTAACGCGCATGGTTGCCGCAACGACAATGAACGTCTTCGATGCCGATCACGATTGTTCCTTGTTGTCGGCCTTGCGGACGGCTGCTTCATATATGGCGCGCTCTTCATCTGTGAACGGCGCGTTCCACTGAATCGCCTTGTGTAAGCGCCGCGAGACGTCACAAAACTTCTCATACGCGGCCTCGTACTCGGCCCACAGTTCGTCACCATCGACCAACACACCGTGTAGGTAGATTGGGTTCTTCCACCCGGCTGGGCTTATATCCGAGACGCGTTCGGCGTCAGCAGACCACGCGACGCGTCTTCGTTTTGTGATCATCGCGATCTCACTTTTTAATCCCGCCGAATACGAACCTTCGCAGCGCCGCGACGTTGGATGGGATTTTCAAGTGCGACAAAGGTGCGCTTTTCGTAATCACCGATAGGCTCGCGAAGCGTAAAGCTGTCGCCTTGTCGAAGATCGCCGACATATCCTTCATGCTCTTGCCCGTCACGTGCGTAGCGAATCTGGCGGTTGCCCATATAGGCCGTACCGTCACCGAGGCAACCTAAGCCGCGACCGTCTCCGTGGCCGTCTTCGTTGTTGAAGCGGGTATCGAACCATCCGCCGCAGACATCGCATAGCTGCGAGCGTGCTGCTTCGTCCTCAACCTGTCCTCGGAAGTCCTGTTCCAAGGCATCAAGCTGCTCCAATACATCTTGGCAGATCGTGCGAATCGTCGTTAGGTCGCCTTCGATGTAGAGTGCGTCACCGCTCTCGAACGGTGTGCCCTTTTCTGGATCTGGCTGTGTTGAGTCGATGATGAGCCCTTCGACATGTGCGCCTCGCCAAGTCGGTTGTTCACGCCCAGATATGTATGGACGCCCTGTGAACGAGACCTGAGGGTGCTTGCCGTCGAATCCAAAGACGATCTTCATATGTATCGTGGGCCCAACGAGAATCGAACTCGTACACGTGAACGCGCCAGCGTGTGGACCCAAACCGAGCGTTATAACCTGTCCACCTCCGTTTCAGTTGACCTTATCGTGCTCGGAGCTTTCGGTTGCTTGGCAGGCAGCCTTCCACTTTCGTGGCACTCCTCCTTCCGCTATCCGAGCACGTAGAAATATCACGCCCACGCAGGCTTTTGGAGTAGCTCCGTCCTTAGGATCTGATCGACGATCGTCACACGCGGCGCCACGGGAGCTTGTGCAGCCTTACCGACGGGCGTTGCTGTGATGAGGTTGCGCAACGTACGTGAAATCGCGTAGGCGTCGTCGAAGGTCTTCTCGTCGATCAGGAAACACGGAATGTCTAACGCGGCGGCCGTGCGCTCGACGGCACCGAAGTTTTCACCAGGTAGCCGTACGAAGCCAAACGCCATCGGCCGTAGCTTGCTGTCGCGAACAGCCGCAGCAAAGTCGTTTCGTTCACCACCGTCTCCGACGAAGATGAAGAGCGAGTCTTCGTCATCCTTCGGTAGATAGGGTACGAGTGCACGGACGCCACTGGCGTGGTCGGTACCGCCGCCAGCATTCAAGCCCTTGAAGGCAGCTTCGACACCCGCAGCTGAGGCATGCTTGATCGTGACGATACGGCCGCTCGTCGTAAACACGACGATGTGCGTACGATCGACAGGGAATCCCTGCACCGACTTGGCAAGGATGCGCTTGGCATGCTCGATCGACTGCTGCATCGAGCCAGATGCGTCGATGAGGTAGTAGATGCGCATGTTGCGCGTGACTTCCTCGACGGCCTTCTTGATGGCTGTATCAGCAGCTTCGACGAGCTTCTCCTTCAGCGCCTTACCGTGAACGTTGCGTGCGATGTTGGCAGCACGGGTATCGTTTGCCTCTTTGGTAGCCTTTTCCCACTGCGCGCGGATGGTTGGGATTTCGAGCAGACCTAATTCTTCGAGCGTCGGTGTTGCGATGATGAGATCGCGCGGCGACAGTGACTTCGCCTCGATCGCTGCAGCGACTACCGCACGTGTGACACCGATCGTCTTGGGCAACCGGCCGACGATGCTCTTCCAGTCGAGCTTCTCCTTGACGATCTTCTCGCAGACCTGCGCTTCGCTGAGGCCCTCCCACGAGTCTGCCTGCTTGACTTCTGTGCCAATCGAGATCGCTCGCCGGCCGTCGTCAGCTTGTGCTTGCTTCCAACGCAGCACCTCGAAGAAGTAAGGCGTAGTCGGCTTGTAACCAACACGCCGTGCTAGCTCCATGATGTGCTGGCGGTAACCAGCCTTCACGAGCGCATCTAACATCTTGGGATTCTCTTCACGGTGCTGGAGGTACTTCTCGACCGCACGCGGCCAGCGGCCAAAGAACGGCTTGCGCGCGCTCTGACCAAATCCCAGCTCGCGGTTGAGTGCAGCGACGTCAGGCAGTGCGAGAACTTCACGGATGCGTAGAAGCATCTTCGGATCGAGGTCCTTGTCGTCCTTACGACGGAGCAGCATCATCGCTTCACCGATGTCGCGGTAATCCTCGTCGTAAAAAGCGATCTTGCCGGCGTCGATGACGGGATCGCCCTTACGGGACTGCACGAGCATGAAAGCCGCAAGCACGACCTTGAGGTCCTTGTGGTCTTGCGTGAAAGCAAAGCTCGCCCATCGTGCAGCGAACTCGTTGTCGAGCTTCCACACGTCAGCAATCTGGCGATAGAACCACGCCGCAACTTCTGGGAAGATGCCTGGACGGCGATACTCGCCGATCGGCGTGTTCGGGTTGCCGTTGACGATCTTGTTGTCGGCCTCTCGAAGCGTGCCGAGCTTGGTCTCGACCTGCTTCTTCTTGCCCTGCTTATCGAGGCGGTAGACGATCTTCTGACCGTTCTCCACCCGATGTGTCACTGGCATCCAATTGACAGTTGGAGTACGTCGCGGATCGACAGTGACAATGCCAGGACGCCCGTGGAATACGTGGTCCTGGTACGTGAGCAGTGTTTGGATGATCTTCTCGGCTGGGCCGAGGTTCTCACGCGCGTTCATGGTCCTTTCCCTCTTTTCACTCCGCGCGTTAACTGCAACTAGCTTGGTCTGGCCTCATGTTCCAAGTTAGATCAGTGTAGGCTCCTAATCGCGGCCGTCCTATTTCGCACCTAGCAGCAACGCAAGCCCATCTTCTATCGGCTTGGACCAGTACAAGTCAAGACTGATTTGCGTTATCTCGGCCAAGAACCGGCCGAGCAAGCATAGCTTTTGACGTTCGAGCTGGCGTAACATAGAACTTGAGGCGCGGGAGTGCAAGATGAGCTTGAGAAAAACGGCGGTTGTCGAGTACGAGGAGATCGAATGCTGTGCATGCGGCATCATCTTCGCAGTGACTGCACTACACGAAAAAAATCTCCGAAGGACCCATGACACGTTCTATTGCCCGAACGGTCATCAGCAGATATTCAAGGCCCAAACAGACGCCGAGCGACTGAACAAAGAACTTGCTTCTGAGCGCCAGCGTCGTGTTCTAGCAGAGAACACGGCACGAGCCGAAGCCGATCGCGCAAAGGCCGCTGAGGACAAGCTCGCACGACTACAACATCGTGTCACGCGTGGTGTGTGCCCGTGCTGTAAACGAACGTTTGCGAACGTCGCGCGGCACATGGCATCGAAGCACCCAGAGCAGAGCAGCCAAGACAATGCAAAAGAAGCCGAAAACTGTGAGTAGCTTTGGCTCCGCCAAGCACAATCCACTCGTCGACATCGAAGTGCTACTGGCTGAAGCGCTTGGTGAGAACGCGCTTCTGCACGGGTCAGGCCAAGAGCTGGAGCGTGACGCTGCGGATGAAGCCACGATCAATGCGGCACTGGATAGGATTGTGAGTGAATCAAAGAATTGTCGACGACCGCGTGCTCCGATCGAACAGATGGTCGACCGATCGACAGGCTTCCAAGCGGTGATCGATTTTTGGCATGAACTCGACGGGAAGCTATGAGACGGCCAAAGATGCGCAAACGATCCAAACGGTCGACGTTGGAAGACGTAGCCACAGCTATCAAACAAGCCATCGACGATGCAGGAATCAGCCAAGCGCAGCTGGCTGACGGCCTTGGCGTGTCCCAGCAACGGGTTTCACAGATGCTCTCAGGTCGTTTCAACATCACGGTGGCTTCGTTGGCGCGGATCGCGGATGCGATCGGCGTTTCACTGGAGGTTCGGTTTACGTGAATGATTACATGAAAGACTTGGCATATGCCGCATTGATGCAAGCGCGTCGCCCGAAGTGTCCGACGTGCGGCGAACTGGCGTCGATGGGCGGTGCGTTTGGCAGTTCGGTCGACGGTGTGGAGAGTGTGAAGGGCTACGCCTTTTCGTGCCCAAATGGGCACAACTGGAAGACGGGTCCAGATTATCTGCCACGCGAGCTTGTAGAGCCCTTGCTGTGAACACCGAGCATGATCGCTACGACTGTGAGGCGTGCGACGGCACCGGTCACCGTGACGGCTGCGAAGCACGAGAGCCAGCATGGGATCTAGGTGATCTGATATGCCGGTCGCCGTGCGATGGTTGTTGTCCGAACGGGCACGTATCAGAAGGGCTACAGGCGCTACAAGATCGCACTGCTCGACGTGTGCGCGATCTCGTTGATCCTGGGCGTCAGTGGGCGGCCTTGGAGGGCGACGTTCAACATTTCCAAGCTGTCATCGAACGCATCTGTGCAGAACAACCAGAGCACGCAGACCACTACATTCGCCGCGTAGACAAAGACACGCTTGGATACATTGTCGCATGTCGCTGCGGCAGCGTATTTCGCATCGAAGGAGCCGTAGCATTGGACGCCGATGCACTGTATCAAACCCTCGACGGCATGCCCGTTTGTGAGCGTCATGCCACTGAGCTGAAGCTCAAAGTCAAACCGATTCCCAAGAGCCCTTACCACACACTTGGTAGCGCGCACGGCTGCACGATCTGCCAAACGCCGCCAGCTGAAAACCGGACCTGTGGCTACTGTCACCAGCCGCTCCATCCACAATGGCCCGCCGTGTACTGCTCGAACGTCTGCGCATGGAAGGACGCTTGAGATGTGGTGGGTGATCCAGAACAACCTCTACGACGAGTGGAACTTCGAGAACCTGATTGCGACGCTCGAACGACTCAACTTGCCGCACAGCCAACATCGCGTGGTGCCCTTTGCAGGCACGCTAGAACCTGAACCAACGCTTCCCGACGGCGCTAACGCGATCGTGATGGGATCGTATTCACTTGCACGTACGGCACAGAAACGCAGCTGGCAACCAGGCGCGTGGCTCGACAACTTGGACTTTGAAATCCAACGTGAGCATTGGGGTGACCTGATGTTCAACTACGACGCCAGGGTGATGTTCCTCGGCGACGTACCGATGCAACGTGAGCCGTTCTTCCTACGGCCCGTCACCGATACGAAGTCGTTCACGGGCAAAGTCTTTGACTGGCCTGAGTTCGATGAATGGAAGCAGCGATTGGGAGCGCTCACGAAAGACGACAATCCGACGGTCTGGTTCGATACCGCTGTCATGCTCTGCACCAAGAAAGAGATCTACAACGAAACCCGTACTTGGATCGTCGACGGGCGCGTGGTGACTGTATCTGGCTACAAGGTTGGAACGATCAAACGCTATACGCCGCCCGAGCAGGTTGATGAACGCATCGCACGTTTCGCTGCGGATTGTGCACAACACTGGTCGCCGAATCGCGCCTACGTGCTTGACGTCTTCGATACGCCACAAGGCCTCAAGATCGGCGAAATCAACAACCTGAACTCCGCAGGCTGGTACAAGGCCGACATGCAGCGACTTGTGACAGCGCTAGAGGACATGCCATTGAGGATCCAATGAGTAAGCCGAAGCGCAAATCAAAGTCCACACTTGCTGATGTTCGACGTGCCAAAGCTGCTATGGACGAGCATCGCTCGCGCAAGGAAGCAGTCGGCATGGAGGTGTGTTTAGTCGTCGTTGGCTACGCATCGGGCCGTGAACCGTTCCGGTTACTTGGTCGCGTTGATGCCGATATGGGCGAGGACATGATGCCCGATCCGCCGCTCACAATGGCTGAGATGCAGCCTGTTGCACACGCCGCGAAGATGGCGCTTGCGAGAGTCATTTGGGGGCGCCGAAAAGCGAAGCGTGGATGACAAACAAAAACGAAGAAGGCCACATGCACCACGAAGACTTCGATGATCTCGTCGAGAACTATGCGCTGAAGCAATATCCCAAGCGCGGCACGTTCTATCTCGTTGTCTACGACGTTTCGTACGCAACCGAG
>Ga0187782_10000047_pt1 | contig 65015 bp, 60 predicted proteins | sample 0715_SJ02_MP15_2_FD_132454 | JGI IMG/M metagenome (GOLD analysis project Ga0187782, IMG submission 132454) | Tropical peat soil microbial communities from peatlands in Department of Meta, Colombia - 0715_SJ02_MP15_20_MG | ecosystem: Environmental > Terrestrial > Soil > Wetlands > Peat | place... | reverse complement strand
CTGGTGGGTGGCATCGGCGTGATGAACATCATGCTGGTGAGTGTGACGGAGCGGACACGCGAAATCGGCGTGCGCAAAGCCATCGGAGCGCGACGCGCCAATATCCTGTGGCAGTTCCTATTGGAAGCAGTAACGCTTGCGGGAGTGGGCGGCGCGATTGGAGTGATTCTCGGCGCAACCATCGTGCTGGTGGTCCGGCTGGCCTTCCCGTCGTTCCCCGCGTCGGTCTCGCCGTTTCTTGTGGCTCTCGGAGTGTCCGTGGCGAGCTTGATCGGAGTTTTTTTCGGAGTGTATCCAGCGTGGAAAGCGTCGCTGCTGAATCCCGTGGAAGCCCTGCGTTACGAGTGACCCGCCAAGTCCTGCAATGACGCCTCAAACGGCGGCCGCGCGACCCCACATTCCGTGATAATCGCCGCGATGAACCGCGCGGGGGTTACGTCGAAGGCAGGATGAGCGGCGCGAACCTCCGGCGAGATGCGCACGCCGGCGAGATGAGTCACTTCCTCTTCCGCGCGTTCTTCGATCGGAATTTGATCCCCGGACGGAATCGAAAGGTCGAGCGTCGAAATGGGCGCTGCCACGTAAAAAGGAACGCCGTTCTCGCGCGCAAGAACGGCAATTCCGTAGGTGCCGATCTTGTTGGCGGTGTCCCCGTTCCGCGCGATCCGGTCCGCGCCCACCACGACCGCCCCCACGCCGCCAGTCTTGAGAAAATGCCCGACCATGTTATCGGTGATCAGAGTGAGCGGAATATGGTCTTGATGCAGCTCCCAGGCCGTGAGCCGGGCTCCTTGGAGGTACGGTCGGGTTTCGGGAACTAGCACGTCGATGTGATGTCCTGTCTCGACCGCCATGCGGATCACGCCGAGCGCGGTTCCAATGCCGCCGGTGGCCAGCGCCCCGGCATTGCACTGCGTCATCACGCGTCCGTGCTTGGGCATGAACTCTGCGCCGAAACGGCCGATCCGCTCGTCTGCGTCGCGTCGTTCCTGGTGAATCTTCTTGGCCTCCTCGACGAGCGCCGCCCCGATGGCGCTGATCGCACCCTTGCCGTTCTTTTCGGCAGCGTCTGCGAGTTCAGCGAAGCGCCGCTCGAAGCGTTTGATCGCCCAGAAAAGGTCGACAGCTGTGGGGCGCGTGCGCGCGAGCGTGTCGCAAATGACTGTGAATTCCGCGCGCAACTCGTCGAGGGTTCGCGCCTTTGAGTGTTGCACTCCGATCGCAACGCCCATTGCCGCGGCCACGCCGATCGCCGGCGCGCCGCGAATCACCATGTCTTTGATCGCCTTCGCGACCTCGCGGTAATCCGTATAGGTATGGTAGACGACCTCGCGCGGCAGCCGCCGCTGGTCGAGCATGACCACACCCTCTCGCGTCCAGCGAATGGGTTCAACCGTGTGCAATGACGTGTCTCCAGGCGGTTTGCGCGCTTGTCGCGGAGTCGCGCTAGGCGCAAATCAGCATTCTATCCGATTCCGCGGCACTGGTAGAGAGGCCACTCTATGATCCCGTCGGCAGTACGCGCAGCCAGTGGGAGCCGATCAGAAATGCGAGCGAGATGCAGAAGTTGTAGCTGATATGTAGCAGAAAGCTAGCCAGAACGGTTCGCGTCACCGCGCGCGCGTAAGTCAGCACGATGCCGACAAACACCAGCAGCGCGATTTGCGTCCATCCTCCCCACAACTGCGCCGCGTGCAAGAGTCCAAAGAGCGTTCCCGTGACGACCACGCCGATGCCCCGGCCGAAAGAGCGAGCGATCACAGGGTACAGAAGGCCGCGAAAGAGCGTTTCCTCCACCAAGGGCGCCATCAGAACCGCCAACAACAACAACAGCAGCGCCACGACGCGATCCTGAAACAGCGCCTCCATCGGCACCTTGGCATTCTGCCCGAAATAGACTGAAAGAACCTGCACCACGATCGCGAGAAGAAATCCTCCCCCTATGAATCCGAGATACGGGAGCGGAACCGGGAAACGGCTGCCTTCGAGCGGCCGCCATCCGATCGTCCGCCAGAACGGTGTGCCGAAGCGCAATCGCACGTACAGTGCGAGACACCCGATCAGCGCGCCGAATAACAAGACTTCGTAGATGACGCCGAAAACCCCCGTCGTCCTCGACGCCCCCTGGAGCTCCGAGGAATGATGGCCCAGCGCGATAAATGCGATAAGCATCGCAATCAGAAGCACAGAACCCGCCGCAATCGCGACCAGCACGAACAAAACTAAGTCAACCCATCCCCACGGCACACGGAGATCCTCTTGCACGAACCGCGCGGGCGCCGCAGAAACCTGCGTCGCGGGATCGCCCGGGTCGACAGACTGCGGCACGCCGCCATCCGGCAAGGCCGGCGCTTCGTGTTCGTCGTCGAAGTTCACGTTGCTCCCACCTCTAGTTCGCTCGATTCCCGTTTGCGCCGTTGAGCGCGCGAGAAAGAATCTGGCCGGTGTAGGATTTCCTGGCACGCGCGACTTGCTCCGGCGTGCCGTGCGCGACCACGCGGCCGCCCGCCTCGCCGCCCTCCGGCCCGAGATCGATGATCCAGTCGGCTTGTTTGATCACGTCGAGATTGTGCTCGATAATCAGCACCGTATTGCCGAGAGACACGAGCCGGTTCAGCACGTCGAGAAGTTTCTTGACGTCATCGAAGTGCAATCCCGTCGTCGGCTCGTCGAGGATATAGAGAGTCCGCCCCGTCTGCCGGCGAGACAATTCGCGTGCCAGTTTCGTGCGTTGCGCTTCGCCGCCCGAAAGCGTCGTCGCCGATTGCCCGAGCTGCACGTATCCTAACCCGACATCGACCAGCGTCTGGAGCTTCTGCTGAATCGCAGGAATATTTTCGAGCACTTTCAGCGCCTCTTCGATCGGCAGATCGAGAACGTCGGAAATCGAAAGGCCCTTGTAACGCACGGCCAGCGTTTCGGCGTTGTAGCGCCTGCCGCGGCACACCTCGCAAGTGACGTACACGTCCGGCAGAAAATTCATCTCGATGCGCCGTTGCCCGTCGCCCTGGCACGCTTCGCAGCGCCCGCCCTTCACGTTGAAACTGAACCGGCCAGGCCTGTATCCCCGCTCACGCGATTCCGGGAGCATTGCAAACAGCTCGCGAATCGGCGCGAACACGCCAGTGTACGTGGCGGGATTCGAGCGTGGCGTCCGCCCGATCGGCGCCTGATCGATCTGGATCACCTTGTCGAGGTGTTCGATGCCAAGTAAAGCACGATATTCACCGGGTTTTTCGCGGGAGCGATAGAGCTTGGCCGCGAGCGCGCGATAGAGAATGTCGTTTACGAGCGTCGATTTTCCGGAGCCGGAAACGCCGGTCACGACGGTGAGCAGGCCGAGCGGAATGGCCACGTCGATGTTCTTGAGATTGTTCCCGTGCGCGCCGAGGATCGAGAGCGATTTGCCGTTCGGACTGCGGCGCTGCTCGGGCACGGAGATGTGCATCTTCCCAGACAGGTACTGCCCGGTGAGCGACGCCGGATTTGCGGCAATCTCCCCTGGTGCGCCCGACGCGACCAGATATCCCCCCGCCTTGCCCGCACCGGGGCCGAGGTCCACCACGTAGTTCGCGCGGCGAATCGTCTCCTCGTCGTGTTCGACCACGACCACCGTGTTGCCAAGGTCACGCAGCGTCTCGAGCGTCGAAAGCAGCCGGCCATTGTCGCGAGCATGCAGGCCGATGGACGGCTCATCGAGTACGTAGAGCACCCCGCGCAGGCGCGAACCGATCTGCGTCGCGAGGCGGATTCGTTGCGCCTCTCCGCCGGAGAGGGTGGCCGCAGAGCGCGCGAGCGTGAGATAGCCCAGGCCGACTGCGAGCAAGAAATCCAGTCGCTCGGCCACTTCGCCGAGCGGGCGGCCCGCAATCTTCCGCTGCCGCAGCGTGAGCTTCGCGCGAATCTTGTCCACCGCGGCGCGCGCATCAGTCAGCGCGAGCGACGTGAAGTCCGCAATCGATAGGCCCGCAATTTTCACGGCGAGGCTTTCAGGGCGCAGCCGGCGTTCGTTACACGCGGTACACGGAGCGGGAGACATGTACTGCGTGAGCCACTCACGGTACGTATCGGACGTCGATTCCTCGAGATTCTTTTCCAGGAACGGCAGCACGCCGAGAAAGTTCAATCCTTTGCTCGAACCGCCGTTCGAAGGATTCCCGTACAAAATCAGGTTCTGCGTCTTTCGCGGAAAGTTTTCGAAAGGCGTCCCGAGATCGAAGCCATACGCCGCAGCCGCGATTTGCAGAGTCCGCTGAAGAGCCGCGGTCCCTGAGCCCGGGCCGAGACCGCCTTCAAAGACCGGCTTCGTCCAGTCCACGATCACTTTTGCAGGGTCAAACTCGTACTTGGAGCCAAGGCCGTGGCATTCGGTGCATGCACCGTAAGGCGAGTTGAAGCTGAAGGAGCGCGGTTCGAGCTGCGGCACGGAAATTCCGCAATCGGGGCACGCCAGCTTCTCGGAGTACACGTGCTCTTCGCCGTTTACGACCGCGATCGTGACCAGACCGCCCGTCAGCTTGAGCGCCGTTTCGATCGACTGTTCGAGCCGCTGTGCGATGCCGTTCTTCAGCAGCAGGCGATCGACCACAATTTCAATCGTATGGTTCTTTCGCCGGTCGAGGGCAATCGGCTCATCGAGGCTGACGAGCTTGCCGTCCACGCGCGCGCGGACGTAGCCCTCCTTCGCGTATTTTTCGAGCTCTTTCTTGTACTCGCCCTTGCGTCCGCGAACCACGGGCGCGAGGACCATGATGCGATCGTCCGGCTTCAGCGCCATCACAGCCTGCACGATTTGCTCCGTGGATTGACGGGCAATGGGCTTGCCGCAGTTGGGGCAATGCGGCGCGCCAATGGCGCTGTAGACGACGCGAAGGTAGTCGTAGATTTCGGTGATCGTACCGACCGTCGACCGCGGCGAGCGTGTGGTGGTCTTCTGCTCGATGGCAATCGAGGGCGAGAGGCCCTCGACAGAGTCCACCTCCGGGCGCTCCATCTGGTCGAGGAATTGCCGCGCGTAGGCCGAAAGCGATTCCACATAGCGGCGCTGCCCTTCCGCGTAGAGCGTATCGAACGCGAGCGAGGATTTGCCGGAGCCGGAGAGACCCGTGATGACGGTCAGCGTATTGCGCGGGATTTCCAGGCTGATGTTCTTGAGGTTGTGCTGCCGCGCGCCCCGGACGATGATTTTGTTGAGAGCCATGGATGAAGGGCCCCGGTACAGAGCGGGTCATCGCTCACTGGGTAGAAAAGGGCCAGCTTAATCCACCAACATAGCAGGGGCCTGTCAGCAGGGTCAAGGCGAGGCCAACGGTGGCGGAACGAGCTCGTTTGGCTCACGGCGCAGGCGGTATAAAACATGACGCCGCAGGGGATGGCCAAGGCCTAAATTCGGATGATCGAAGTCGTCCGACGAGTCGTGGGTCATTCCGATCTTCTCCATCACACGCCTGGACCGCATGTTCGCCGGGACGGTGAAAGACACGAGGGCATCGATCCCTAGAACGTCAAATGCGTGGCGAACAACGGCTCTTGCCCCCTCGGTGGCCAGGCCGCGGCCCCAATAATCAGGAGAGAGCCTCCAGCCGATCTCAATGCACGGGGTGAAGTGCGCCTGAAACGTTGGCACGGCGAGGCCGATGAAGCCTATGAATGCGCGTTCCGGGCGCGATTCGGCCGCAAATAGCCCAAAGCCGTGCACGCGAAAGTGATCCTGGATGCGCTCGAGAAGCAGGTCGCTCTCGGCACGGGACAATCGCGCAGGCATGAACTCCATAACGCGCACGTCGGCATTGAGACGTGCGAATGGCTCGCGGTCGCGGCTTTCCCAATTCCTCAATAGGAGGCGATCCGTTTCGATCAACGTCGCCTCTCGCTCAGTTTCACCAGCATGCGGAAGTAGGCCTTGTTCGCCTTTCCTTTCCGGCGAAAGCCTCCCCTGAGGGAAAGTCTTTTGCTACGAGCCGCGCGTGGCTCTGCCCAGGCCGGAATTTTTACTAGCGCCGGGGACTTTTTACGCAAGCTCCCGGAATAAAAGCCCATGCTTTCAGCAGCTTAGCTTTGGTTTCCTGCGTGCCATACATTTCGCGTCAGGGGGAGGAAAGCCGAGGATCCCTTTAGGGGATTGAGGGCTGGGCCGGCTTCCTTCCCCCGGCCACTTCCTGCCGGACCGTAACTCCCACTCACCCTTATCGAATGCACGGCGGAAGTGCTTTCATCCATTTCCTTTCATGACGCGTAGTGAAAAGTTTGGCGCGGATCATTCCGCCCCCCAAAAGTTCGCTCCGGGATTTCTGCGATCTTGGTTAAAATGGAGTCAATCGGTTGGGGCGTGGTCCAATCGGTAGGACACCTCACTGTTAATGAGGATGGTGTTGGTTCGAGTCCAACCGCCCCAGCCACTTCTCTTCGGCGATCAGCCCCTGGCGGCGCTCAACGGACCGCGGATCACTCGCTCAAGCGTGCCGGCGGGCCAGGATGCCTTCAGTTCCGCGGAAAACGCGCCATCCACGAGAACGAACGCCATCCGAGCGAGCTTATTCGAGCGGTTTTCCCATGCGTGGTTAGTGCCGCGCTGGATTACCACGTCTCCGGCCTTCAAATGCAGTTCGGAGTCATCCAGCAGAAGAAAGATCTCTCCCTCCAGTACGATTCCGTAATCGACGGTCTCCGTGCGGTGCATGAAAGGCGGATTGCCAGACTCTTTCTCTGAGAAACCCGGCAGGAAATCGAGGATACGAATAACCGTACCGTGAGGTTTCGGCGCAAGTTCGATTGGCCGGTCAGTCGGTTCTGCCTCAATGGCAGCGATGGGAGCTGGGCCCGAATTAGTGTTCCAGATTTCGAAGAAATCGACACCGCGATCCGCTATCTTCAGTCCGTTCGGCGGATGTGCATCGGAGAGAACAATCGATTTCCCGTTCTTGTCGTGACCTGTAACGACTCGGCGTGGAGTGCCTGCCATGGCGAGTTCCTTCCTCAGCGCAAGCTTCCGCGTGCGATACGCTTTTCGGCCTCGTTCCCGACCTAGTCCTTGGTGACCGGGAAGCCGGCTTCCGTCCAGCCGCGCCAGCCGCCGTCCATCGAAATCACGTTTCGATAGCCCATCTTTTGCAGGTTATCCGCGGCGAGCGCGGAGCGGTAGCCACCGCCGCAGTACAGAACGATCTGAGCGCCTTTGTCGGGGACCGTCTTTTCGATGTCGCGTTCAATGATGCCCCGGCTGAGATGAACCGCCTCGGGAATGTGGCCGCGCGCCCATTCGGAGTCTTCGCGCGTGTCGATTAGAACGAACTTCTGGCCCGCGTCGAGCCGCTTTTTCGTCTCGCGAAAGTCTTCTTCCTTGACGCGCGTCTTCGCGTCCCGCACAAGCTTCAGAAAGGCTTCCGAGTGATCCAGCGCCATTGATTCACCTCGCACACTCGATTAGATTTCGCGAAAGCCCCTGCAGTCCGGGCCTGTCTTTTTTTTAGCCTGCGCGCCGGTCAACCCTACCAAACCACGAAATGCGCCCCGGCGTAGACCAACAGACCGGCGAGCGCGAGACCAAGCACACCGACCGTCAGGCTGATCAGGTTCCAATGGGAGGGGTCGTCCGGAGTTTTCATCGAGCCGATCCTAACACCACTCTGGATTGTCGCGGAGCACTTTGGGACGTCAGTGCCGCGAATCCCTGTGGAGAAGAGCAGGCTGGTTAGGCGCGCTCGGAATTCCAATTTCTTCGCTACTTCATATCGCGCCAGTTCGGCCCGGCCTTCGCGTCCACAACCAGCGGCACGCCTAGCTTGTGCACTCCCTCCATCACCTCTTTGACGAGATTCGTGAGACCGGCCAATTCGTCCTCGGGCGCCTCGAATAGCAACTCATCGTGGACCTGAAGAATCATGCGCGATTGAAAGCCATCGGCGAGGCGGCGATCCAGCTCGATCATGGCGAGCTTGATCAAATCGGCCGCAGTGCCCTGCATGGGCGTGTTCATCGCCGTGCGCTCGGCGAAGCTGCGCAGGCTCGGCTGCGGCGAATTGATTTCCGGGATCGGCCGCGTGCGCCCGAAGAGCGTTCGCGTGAATCCCGTCTTGCGAACCTCGGCGATCTGGCCATCGAGGTATCTCTTTACACCGCTATACCGCTCGAAATACGCGTTGATGAATTTCGCGGCCTCTTTCGTATCAATTCCGAGCTGCTGGGCGAGCCCGAAAGCTGAGAGTCCGTAGATCACGCCGAAGTTGATCACCTTGGCGACGCGGCGATGTTCGGGCGTCTGCGCGAAGGGCGCGACGCCGAAGACCTCCTGCGCGGTGCGGGAATGAATGTCCTCGCCGCAGCGGAAGGCTTGCACGAGAACCGGATCTTCCGAAAGATGGGCAAGAATACGCAATTCAATCTGAGAATAGTCGGCGGAAAGAAGCAGATGGCCCGGCGCAGCAATGAAGGCTGCGCGGATTTCGCGCCCCAGTTCGGTCCGCACCGGAATATTCTGCAAATTCGGATTGGACGAGCTGAGCCGGCCAGTGGCGGCGCCCGTCTGACTGAAGTGCGTGTGAAGGCGGCCGGTCGACGGGTGGACGAGACGCGGCAGAGCATCGGCATACGTGGACTTAAGTTTCGCGAGTTCGCGGTAGTCGAGGACTTTCTTCGGCAAGTCGTGCATGAGCGCCAGCTCTTCGAGCACTTCGGCGGCGGTCGAGCGCACCTTCATCCGGCTCTTGCGCGGAGGCTGCAGGTTCAACTTGTCGAAAAGGACTTCGGCAAGTTGTTGCGGCGAATTGATCTTGAATTCGAAGCCTGCGAGTTCGTAGATCTCCTTTTCGAGCCGGGAAATTTCCGCCTGCGTTTTCGCGGAAATGCTTTCAAGCCGCTGGGGATCCACGCGAACGCCATCAGCCTCCATACGCGCCAGCACCGGCGCCAGAGGAAGGTCGATTTTCTCGTAGACGTCGAGGAGCCCGTGCTTTTCCACTTCCGCGCGCAGCACGGGCGCCAAGCGCAGCAGGAAATCCGCGCGCTCGCCAGCCGCGCCCGAAAGCGTGCGATTCAGGTGTCGCAAGACAACCTCAGCGAATGCGTGATTTGCAGTCGTGGGCCGCAGCAGATAGGAATAGAGCATCGTTGCATCGCGGATTCCCGCCACGGTTTTGGGTGCAGACGAACCGGGAGAAACGAGCAGTTGAAATAGCTTCGGATCGTGCATCACTTTGGGTTGATTCGGGTCGGCGAGCCACTCGCTCATCGCGGCAAGAGTCTTGTTCTCCACGTCGTTGGCAACGATTCGGGCCGTGTCTGGTTTCGCGGACACCTCAACTCCCAGGACCTGCGTGCCAAAGCCTTCTTCCTCCGGCTCCTGGGAGTCGAGCGACAACCACACCGATGCAGCGTGGCCAGCTGCAATCGAGTTGAGAAACTGGTGGAGCGCGGCCGGAGAATCGAGCGTCACATAGTCCGTTGCGCGGTCGTCCACAAGCGGAGCGAGGTCTTTCAGCAGCGAAGTGAAGCCTAGCTCGGTGTAAAGCGCACGGAGGGCGGCGTCGTCCGGCTCCCTCAGTTCCAATGCTTCGAGCGAAAGCGGTACGGGAGCGTCCACGTGAATCGTCGCGAGCTGCTTGCTCAGTCTTACGAACTCGCCGTTCTTCTCCAGCGCTTCGCGATAGCTCGCTCGTTTCACTTCGGCCGCCCGCGCAACAGCTGCTTCGGCGCTGCCGAACTGCTGAATCAACTGCCGCGCTCCGACGTCTCCGATCCCCGCCTTGCGCCGCTCGCCGGGAGCAGGTTTTTCGTTCGGATCGCGCGCGCCGGGAATGTTGTCGATGGCGTCGCCCATCAAGGCCATCACGTCCGGGACCTTGTCTGGCGCCACGCCCATGATCTCTTCGACCTTTTTTTCATCGATCACGACATCGTTTTTGGTGGGGTTTAGAACGCGCACACGCCCGCCGACGAGCTGCATGAGGTCCTTGTCGCTCGTCACGATGACAACGTCGAGGCCCTTCTTGGCTGCCTGACGGGACAGAGAACCGATCACGTCGTCCGCTTCATAGCCGGGATATTCGAGGATAGGCATGTTCATTGCGGCGCAGTACCGCCGGACGAAAGGGATTTGCACGGACAGATCCTGCGGCATCGGCGGTCGGTGGGCCTTATAGGAAGCAAAAAGCGCGTCGCGAAACGTAGGGGCCGCTGCGTCGAAGACGACCGCCACATAGTCGGGTCGTAAGTCCTTGTTTTGCAGCAGCCGCCGCATCATCGTGGCAAATAGATACGGCACCTTCGTGGGCAGACCGGCCGAGCTTTGCAGGCGGTCCATCGGCGCATAGAACGCGCGGAAGATGTAACCCATCGCGTCGACTAAGAAGATGCGCTTTGGATCCTTGGCGGGCATTCAGTCGGCCTTCGTCGGCCGCTTGCCGGGGACGGCTCCCGGCAGTCAGACGGCACACAGCCACGGGAGTATAGCAGACGCGGATGCTGTGATCTGGCTCGTCCACCCACACCTAGCCTACAAGTTGGCGGGTTTTTGTTTCGGAGACAAGTGCGGCAGTTTGTGATAGTTGTGAAATATTCCGAGGCGGCCCTGCGTATCAATCCATGGACAGACAGAAGACCACCGGGGCGATGAACGAAGCCGATTTGGCGCAGTTGCTGTCCCACGTCCAGGCGGGCTACGCAGACGCCTGGGGCGAGTTGTATCGGCAATACGCTCCGGCGATCTTCCGGTTTTGCCGGCGGCTTCTGCCGGCGCGTGAGGATGCGGAAGACGCGACTACGGAAGTCTTCATGAAGGTGCGGCAGAAACTCGGGACCTACGACTCTTCGCGGCCCTTCACCGCGTGGCTCTACAAGGTCGCCAGCAACCATTGCTGGGACACGCTGCGCCGCCGCCGCATCCGGCAGGACCTGGAAACCGGCGACGTGGACGCGCTTCCGCTCGAGCACCCGGATCCTGGCCAACTTCAACGTCTTCAAAACGAGCACACGAGCAAGGAAGTGCGCACCGGACTTGCCAAGCTTCCGGATCGCGCGCGAATGGCGCTCGTGCTGCGCTACTACGCAGACATGAGTTACGACGAGATTGCAGACACGCTGGGCGTGCGCCGCGCGTTTGTGGGCGTCCTGCTTTTGCGTGCGCGGCATCAGTTGCGCGACGCGCTGAGCGAGACCGGCGCGAGCATGGCGGCGAAATCCGGCGGGAGAAAACCATGAATCCTTCTGACGATCCATTGGCCAGTCACTTTGATGAAGTGACCGCTCTGCTGTACCTCGAAGGCCAGCTCGATGAGGAGCACTCTCGGGACGTAGCGGCGCATGTGGCCTCTTGCGCCCCGTGCAGCCAACTGCTCCGCGCGCTGCAGAGCGAGACCGTCTGGCTGCAAGAGTCCCTCATGGCCGAAGACGAGCCGATTCCGGCCCGCTTGGTCGCCGCGCCGGAGCGCGGCACCGCCCACTGGGGCTGGATCGCCGCGTTTGGGCTTTGCGCTGGCGGCCTCTATACCGTCTGGAACGGGATTGTGGCGCCCGCGATTGCAAATATGTCGCAGGCCGGTTTCTCGCAGGGAAATGTTTTGAACATGCTCTTCTTCTACGGCGCTTTCTGGAAAGGATGGGATGCAATGCGAAGCCTGACCGAACTCCTGGCATTGATGACTCTGGGCGGCCTTGGGATCTGGCTGCTCAGGAAGCAGTGGCGGCGCTTCACCCCCATTGTGTTCGTGATGGGCGCGCTCGCCTGCGCCTTGCTGCTGCCGCCCGCGGCGGCCGCCGCTGATATCGAGCGCGGAGACCCCAGCTACACGCTGCCTGCAGGCCAGGAAGTAAAAAATGATCTGATTGTGGCTGCCGACCGGACGCGGATCGATGGAGACGTGGACGGCGACCTGATCGTATTCTCCAGCAGCCTGACCGTGAACGGTCACGTGAAGGGAGACATTCTCGCCTTTGGACAAGAGGTTCGCGTGAACGGCCCGGTAGATGGCAACGTCCGCGCTTGGGGCCAGTCGGTGGTCCTTGATTCCGCCATCGCGAAAAATGTGATGGCTTGGACGGGAGAGCTCGAGCTCAATGAAAAGTCCACTGTTGGTGGCTCGCTGACGATGTTCTCAGGAACCAGCGAATTGAGCGGCAAAGTGGCCGGGGATTTGCTCGCATTTGCAGGCAATCTTGAAATCAACGGTTTGCTGGGGCGCGATGCCACGATTCGCGGAGACCGCCTCATCATCGGACCGAACGCTCAAATCCAGGGCCAAACAAAGTACACGGGCCGACGCCAGCCGGATGTTTCTCCCGGTGCGAAACTCGGCAGCCCGATTCAGATCACCATGCTGAAGACCGGCCCGGACTACACGCGGGTCCGCTATTACTGGCATCGCGTGCTGCTGTGGGGAGCCAGTTTTCTGTTCGGCCTTCTGCTGTTCCTTTTGGCACCAGGATTTTTCGTCGATGCCGGGCACGCTGTGAGGAGAATCGGGCCAGCGCTCGGCTTTGGTGCATTGTTCCTGTTCGCGACGCCGATCGTGGCCATCATCGCTTGCGTCACAATTGTGGGATTGGGTGTCGGCATCACAGGTCTGCTGCTTTGGTTGATCGCCATCTACACTGCTCAGGTGTTCGTGGGTTCATGGGTGGGAGAAAAGCTTCTTGGCGAGGGGGTGGGAGCCGGAGCCGTCATCGGGCGACTGGCCCTCGGGCTCGCGGTCATCCGTGTTGTGACCATGGTGCCGTATGTCGCTTTCTGGATCAACGTCGTCGTCACCTGCTGGGGCATGGGCGCACTGGTGCTCGCTCTTCACCGGAAGATGCGCCCGCAGCTCCCGGCTGCAGCGTAGGCTGACTGTCGTCGCCCGCATCGAGCGACCAGAATCAGCAGGCTGATTCCCTGCGCTTCCGCTACAATCGCGCCTTGCCGCCTGCTGCATTGTGCGGCGCCTTGCGAGGACACTTTGGCGCTTTCGCAACGTTTCCAAGAAATCCGATCCGGTTTCGAGCGCTCGTTCTGGGTCGCGAATTTCACCGAGATTTTCGAGCGCGTCGCCTACTACGGCACCCAAGCCGTTCTTGCCATCTATCTTACCGAGCACCTCGGGTTTTCGAGCGTGCTTACCGGCTCGATTCTCGGCGTGGTGGGCTTCACCGCGTACGGATTGCCGATTATCTGCGGAACGCTAGCGGACCGATTCGGATTCCGCCGGTCGCTGATCTTCGCCTATCTCGTGCTGACCGCCGGCTATTTCCTGCTCGGATCGCTCGAAACATCCTGGATGGAGCCGCTTCGCAAAGCCATCGGAGACAAGTGGCTCGTCCTTTTCGTGCTGTTGCTTCCGACGCTCGGGCCGGGCTTGGTGAAACCGTGCGTTGCCGGCACCACGGCGCGTGCTTCGACTGAAAATGTGCGTTCGCTCGGCTATTCGATCTACTACACGCTCGTGAACGTCGGCGGGGCGATCGGGCCCAGCATGGCGTGGCTGGTGCGCAAGAAGCTGGGATGGGGAATCCAGAACGTCTTTCGCGTGGCATCCCTCAGCGTGTTCCTGATGTTTCTGGTGACGTTGCTTCTCTACCGCGAGCCGGGCTCGTCTGAGGAAGTCAAAGTGCAGAGCGTTTCGAGCGCGTTCAAGAACATGTTCGTCGTTCTGGCGAACCTGCCCTTTCTCGTCTTCCTGCTGATTAGCTCTGGCTTCTACATCGTGTTCTGGCAGATATGGATTTCGGCGCCGATCTTCATGCGGCGGTATGTGGACGCAAACGCGGACGTGGACCGCGCGCTTTCCATCGAGGCCGTCACCGTCATCTGCTTTCAGATTCTCATCACGTACTTCACGAGAAAGGCGTCGGCCGTTAACGCCATAGCCCTCGGCTTCCTGATTACGGGTCTTTCGTGGGCGATTCTCGCGCTGCATCCAGCCATGATTTCATTGGCGATCCTGCTCGTTGTGATGGCTTTCGGAGAAATCACGCAGGCCTCGCGGTATTACGACTACATCTCGCGTCTCGCGCCTCCGGGCCAGCAGGGGCTTTACATGGGATATGCGTTTCTGCCTATCGCCATCGGCTATTTTGTTGGAGGATCGCTGGGCGGCTACTTGCTGCAGGAGTTTGGCGAAGTACTTCACCGTCCCGCCGCGATGTGGTGGGTGATTCTCGGAATTGGCGTGTTGACAGCTGCTCTGATGTGGATCTACGGAATTGTCGTCAAGCCATCAAGGGCGCCGTCCCAAGCCACCTGACAATTCACATTGCAGAAGGCTAGTGCACTGCCGGCGCGCCGACTTTCTTCAGCGCCTCTTCGGTGGTGATGAGTCGGGCACCTTGCGATTCCAATTCGTTGAGAGCGCGGCGTCCCTCTGCGGAGTCGAGTGTCTCGATTGCGTCGCGCACGATTTCGACTTTGCGGCCTCGCTCGAGCAAGCCTTTGGCGGCGCAGCGCACGCAATATTCGGTGACGACGCCGAAAACCACGTACTCCGCACCTGCTCCGAGACGCTCGACCAGCTCGCTCGTGTGCGGATTGTCGAACACGTCGAGCGTCTGCTTTTGGAGCACGACCTGACGGTGCCGGAGAACGTCGTCCGGCAGCTTTTGCGATGGATCGTTCGGAATCGTAAGGAAGTCTCGGGTGAGGCCTTCCGGAATGACTTGCGCGCCGGGCGTGCCGCGTAAGCAATGGGGAGGAAATCTCCGAAACTCCGGATCGTTTTCCGGATGCGCATCACCGCTCGAAACCAGAAACACTCCAGTCTCGGTTGCGGCATTCACTAGACGCCGGATATTCGGAATGATCTTCTCGGCACCCGGAACGTAGAGTTTTCCTCCCGGCAGCATGAAATCGGCCTGCGCGTCTACTTCCCAGAAGACAATTGTTCGCGCGTAAGGTCGGTTACTCATTGCAGACTCTATTTTAGCGCTTGTTTGCGAATCCGCCGGCGGACCTCTTGCTGCATCGCCGTAAGCCGCTTGCTGTACCGCACAGGATAGACGGCGCTCCGATGGATCTGACGCAAGCGTTGGGGAAGCCTTGCGAGGTTTCGCAAACAGCGGTCTCGCAGTGCGCCGATCGGTTCGGGTGGCCCCACGCGGCGTCCTGCGCGCATGACCTCGATCAGCAACGGCTCGCCGCCGTCGCCCTGTTCGTCGTGGAGCGCAATCTTATCGCCTGAAAATTTACCGCGCCCGTTTGAGTAGCGAAAAACCTGCTTCTGCCCGGGATACGTCGCTTTGGCGTGACTGAATTTCGCCGCTTCGCGCACTTTGCCGCCGCGCTCGACCTCGGTCAACTTGTAGATCAGATTCAAGTGCGGCGCGTCGCCCGGCGTGCCGAGTGCCGTTCCGACGCCAAACGCATCGATGGCGGCGCCGTCCTGGAGCATCTGCGCAATCTTGTACTCGTCCAGGTCGCCGGACGCGAATACCTTCACATCCTTCCAGCCGGCTCGGTCGAGTTCTCGCCGCGCCCAGCGGCTGTCCGCCGTGAGATCGCCGCTATCGAGCCGGATGCCCCACGGCTTGCGCCCATTCGCGATGATCGTCTTCACGGCGCGATGCACATTGTACGTATCGACGAGCAGAACGGAGCCCTCGGGGAACGCATCGAGAAACCGGCTGAACGCCTCGGCTTCCGTCTCATGCGCCATGATCCACGAATGCGCCTGAGTTCCGTACGTGCCCATTTCGAACACCTTGCCCGCAAGCGTGTTCGAAGTGCCTCCACATCCTCCGATCGCGGCCGCCCGCGCGGATAGCAGGCTGGCAAGGCCGCCGTGGGCGCGCCGTGCGCTGAAATCCACCACCTCGCGACCTTGGGCCACCGTGACGACGCGCGCCGCTTTGCTGGCGATCATTGTCTGGTAACTGATCATCGCGAGCAGATACGTTTCCATGATTTGGGATTCGATGATCGGAGCGGTAACGCGCATCAGCGGCTCGCCCGGAAACACGAGCGTGCCTTCGGGCATCGCCCAAACGTCTCCGCTGAATCGAAAGCGCCCGAGATAGTCGAAAAACTCCTTCTGGATGTGGCGAAACGCTGGGTGGCGCCGCAGGTAATCGATTTCTTCCGGCGAGAAATTGACGTTTTCGAGATACTCAAGCGCCTGCTCGAGCCCGGCCGCCACAAGATAGTTTCGGTGCGGGGGCAGGTGCCTCACGAACAGCTCAAACGTCGCGCGTCCGTCGAAGCGGGTCTGAAAATAGCCCGCTGCCATCGTCAATTCGTAGAGATCGGTTAGAAGGCCCGAGTATTCGCGCATGGAGTTTGAAATCGTGCGCCGAGTGTCCGCGGCGGGAGGAAAAGACAAAACCCCCGAGCCTCCTCCCGCCGTGCGGGTCGGACGCTGCTGGGGGTTTCGCCGCGAAACTTTGCGCCGGGATGACCTACTTCAAAACGGCGTCTTTGAACGCCTTTGCCGCGCGAAGGCGAACAACCGTCTTGGCCTTGATCTTGATCGGTTCGCCCGTGGCCGGGTTGCGGCCCATGCGCGCTTTGCGATGTGCCTTCACCGCGCGTCCCAGTCCAGGGATCACAAACTTGCCTGAACTCTTCGCCTCCTTCACCGCGAGGTTGAATAGCTCATCGAAAAACGATGCGACCTGTTTCTTGGACACCGGCTTGTCTTTCGTGCTCACCTTCTCAGCCAGGTGCGTGATAATTTTGGATTTGCTCAGCGGAGTTGCCATCGAGTGTGTCTTTCCTCCTCAGAATGAATTGCTCGTCAGCTCCCGGCGTCCCGGAGGCCGCGAGCGACTATAGCTGCCCAGTTGATCGAACGCAAGTACAAATGTTCAAAAAAGCCCCAAAAAACGCTCATTTTCCATTCTGGGAACCGCTACCCGCGATCTACAGGCTTGCGAGCTGCTCGTAAAACAGAGCAACCGACTTGATGCCGCCAAAATAATTCTCGAGCGCGATGTGCTCGTCTGGCGCATGTGCGTTCTCATCCGGCAAGCCGAAACCCAGCAGAACGCATGGGATCTTGAACGTGTCGTGCATCTGGGTGACGAACGGTATCGATCCGCCTTCACGGATGAAAACGGCCTTCTTGCCGAAGCCCGCCTCAAGCGCGTGCAGCGCCTTCTGGAAAATTGGATGATGGTACGGCGCGACCCACGGCTTGCCCATGCTGAGCACCTCGAACTTATGCGTCACCGTCTTTGGCAGCAGCTTGCGAATCTGCCGCTCGACGAACTTCGCGATCTTCGCGGGGTCCTGATTCGGAACCAACCGCGTCGAAAGTTTGGCGTATGCCTTCGAAGGTATCACTGTCTTTGAGCCCTCGCCCGTATACCCGCCCCAGATGCCGTTCAGCTCGAGCGTGGGACGCGTCCATACCTGCTCGACGATCGTAAATCCCTTCTCACCGCAAAGCGCCGGTGCGCCAACCGTCTTGCGAAATTCCTTCTCTTTCCAGGGCAGCGAATTGAGCGCTTTGCGTTCCTCGCGCGAGAGCGTGGCGACATCATCGTAGAAGCCCGGAATCGTCACGCGGAAGTTTCGGTCGTGAAGTTTTGCGATCGTTTCTGCCAGGATCGTGATCGGATTTGGAACGGCGCCTCCAAAGACACCGGAGTGCAGGTCCTGCGCCGGGCCCGTGATTTCAATCTGGTAGTAGTTCAGCCCGCGCAAACCGTAGGTGATCGACGGGACGCCTTTGGCGAGCATCGACGTATCGGAGACGACCAGCGCATCGGCCTTCAGCCTTTCCCGATTGTGCCGGACGAAATCCCACAGGCTGACGCTTCCGACCTCTTCCTCGCCCTCAATCATCACCTTTACGTTGATCGGCAGCTTTCCGGCCGTGTTCCGCAGCGCTTCGAGCGCCTTGAGATGGATGTGGACTTGACCTTTGTCGTCCGCGGTACCGCGGCCGTAGAGGTTGCCGTTGCGCACAGTCGGCTCGAAAGCAGGTGTCGTCCACAGTTCGAGCGGCTCAGCCGGTTGCACGTCGTAGTGACCGTAAAAAAGAACGGTCGGCTTTCCCGGCACCCGCAGCGATTCCCCGTACACCAGCGGATGTACCTTCGTGGGAACGATTTCGATGTTCTCGAGACCTGCGGCGCGCAGCTTTTCGGCCACCCAGTGCGCTGCCCGCTCGATATCCGGCTTGTGTTCGCTCTTGGCGCTGACGCTTGGAATCCGCAGCAGCTCCTTCAACTCGTTCAGATGGTCTTCCTGCTTCGAGTCGATGTAACCGATCAAGTCCATGGCCGGGCTCCTGCACCGAAGGGAATGATACTGCTCGCACCGATCCAGAGAGCCTCGGCGCGGCGATACGGCAGCTGAGCGGCTGGGTACAGCTCACATACTACGCAAGCCCGCTCCAATTCAACAGGCTTTTGCGAAACTGCTTTTTTGAGCACGGCGCGCACTTGCGCAATTGACTCCTTCCAGCTCGCATTGCACGATATTTGTGACGATGCCAGAGATGCAAATCACGAAAGAGCGCCGCAGTTCCCGCGTCTTCACGCGCATTCCCGTGCACGCTAGGGGCAAGAACGTGGAAGGCCGGAAATTCCACGCTAAGAGCCAAACGATCGTGATCAACGCGCACGGCGGCCTGCTCTACCTCAACGAACCGCTCGAAATCGGTTGCGAATTGGTTCTCATCAATCCCGCCACCGAAGAAGAGCAGGAATGCCGCATCGTCTACCTCGGCGACACCACCGACAAGGGAACGCGCATCGGCGTCGAATTCCTTTGCCCGAGCCCGCACTTCTGGGGCGTCGAATTCGCGCAACAAGACTGGCACTCCGCCGCACCCCCCGCCCCTAGCAACTAGCCAGCTGTCGTTTGTCGCCTCTTTCCATTTGCGATTTTCCGTACGTGTGATGTATTTTCGCCCGGCGTGGCGCAGTCAAACAAAGGTGCGCGCCCGCGACGGACCGGGCTGTGCAAGGGGAACGATCATGCGATTTGTGGAGAGGACGGCGTTTGCGGTTTGCCTGGCTTTGATGGCTGCAGTGTCGTGTCAAGCGCAGACATCTGGCGGGGTCGTGCCGGCCATTAAGTGCGCGGACCTCGTGAATCTCAAGATTGCAGGGACGGACGTTCAGATCACGAAGACCGAAGCCGTCCCCACGACTCCCGCCAACACTTTGCGCACGCCTTCTCTGACGCCAACATTCATTTCCGTCGCAATTCCTCCCTACTGCCGCGTCGAAGGCGTGATCGATCCGCGCACCGGGTTCGAGGGCAAGCCCTATGCCATCGGATTTGAAATCGCGCTGCCCGATAACTGGAATGGCAGATTTTTGTTTCAGGGTGGCGGCGGACTCAACGGAAACATCATTCCACCTCTTGGCATGCCGGGCGCTGGCGATAATCCGGCACTCGCGCGCGGCTTCGCGGTCGTCTCAACCGATACGGGGCACAAAGGCGCGGTGTTTGATGCCTCGTTCATGAAGGATCAAGTGGCGAGCCTCGATTTCGCCTACATCGCGGTCGGCCGCGTCGCGGTCGTTTCCAAAGAGATCCTCGCGCAGTATTACGGCCAGCCCGCGAAGCATTCCTACTTTGGCGGCTGCTCGACTGGCGGCCGCGAGGGCATGCTGATGTCGCAGCGCTATCCCGCCTATTTCGACGGGATCATCGTGGGCGATCCGGCGATGCGCACCGGCTATTCCAATATCGGCCTTGCCAATGCGCGCGCGCAATGGGCGAAGGTTGCCCCCAAGGACGCCTCCGGCAAACCGGACCCTGCGAAGGACTTTTCTGACGGCGATAGGAAACTGCTCGCCGACTCCATCATGAAGGCTTGCGACGAACTCGACGGCCTGAAAGACGGAATGATTTTCAACCCAAAGGCCTGCCACTACGATCCGGCGGTGCTGAAGTGCAAGAGCGCGAAGACGGGCTCCTGCCTCACGTCGCAGCAGGTGGACGCGCTGCAGCACGCGTTTGCGGGGCCGAAGGACTCGCGCGGTAATCAGGTCTATCCTGCGTTTCCTTGGGACACGGGCCATTTGCAGGCCGGCATCGGCCCGTTCGCGCCATTCACGAGCTTCCTGCCGAGTTCGGGGCCCAGCATTTTGGCCAGCGTCGAGCAGCCCACCGACGTGAGTATCGACACGTTGGTCGATCGAGTGCGAAACGACGACAATCAGACTCTTACCGATACCACCTGGACGAACCTCAGCTCATTCTTCGGCCACGGCGGGAAGATCGTTTTCTATCACGGTACGAGCGATCCCGTTTTCAGCTCGTTCGACACCCTGGCCTACTACGAAAAAATGGCGGAGGCGAATGGCGGCCTCGACCAGGTCCTGAATTCCAGCCGCTTCTTCTTCGTTCCGGGGATGCTTCACTGCGAAGGTGGCTCGGCGACGCTCGACAAGTTCGATCTGCTCAGCGCGGTAGTCGATTGGGTGGAAAACGGCAAGGCGCCCGATTCTGTGATCGCTACAGGAAAGGCGTTTCCCGGCCGAAGCCGTCCGCTCTGCGCCTATCCCAAGCACGCGCAGTACAGGGGACAGGGAAATCCCGAGGATGCGGCCAGTTTCGAGTGTGTGAAATGACGGCCATGTGGTCGGCTCGTCATTCTGAGCGGAGTGACCGGATTCTTGTTCGTGTCCCGGCGAAGCCGGGACGTCCAGTCACGGAGTCGAAGAATCTCTCTTCAGCCAGGAATCGCTGACGAGTATCAGGAGACTTTACCCTCAAAGGCGTTTGCGTCTCTGAAACAGGAGGTCATGTCACATGAATACGCATAATCCCATCGATCGCCGCTCAATGCTGAAAGGGTCCGTGCTCGGCGGCGCCGCGCTTGCCGAGAGTCTCTTTAGTTTCCTTCCCGATCCGGCACTGGCCGCGCCGCAAAACGCCGCCCCCGCGGCTGCGCCTCAGGCCGAAGCGAAATCGCTTGGCGAAATTGTGCCCATCAAGCTCGAGTATGTGTTTCAGATCCGCATCGACTTCAGTGAGCGCGTTTCGTTCGAGACGCCGAACGGCCGCCGCGCCTACGTCCCCGCTGTCTCCGGTGTGATCGAAGGCCCGCGCCTGCAGGGCATCGTCGTGCCGCACAGTGGTGCGGACTATGCGGGCAATGGCCGCCTTAATGCGCATTACATGCTCAAGGCCTCCGACGGCACGATGATCTACATCCATAACGAGGGCTATCTCTATCCGTTGGACGGCAAGCCTATCGATCGCAACGACCCGAGCTGGGGTGGCGACCGCGAGTTCTACTTCCGCATCACGCCCGTGTTCGATACGCCCGTCGGCCTGCACGATTGGCTCACGCGCACCGTCATCGTCGGCACGGGAAAGCGTCACGCCAATCCCGACTATACGATCTTCACCTATTACGCCGTGCTTTAGCTCGTCTCAACCGCCGCTTTGGGCAGCCCGTGCGGGCAGCCCTCGCAGCGCCAAATCTGAGGCATCCCGATTGCCCGTCAAGGCCATCTTTAGTAGTCTCTACGATTGCTCTTATCCGCCTGCTCCAGCCTGCGGGCTCAGAGGTGAAGGATTTGCAGGGCAAGTCTTGTCTCAATTTTTGGCTGCTGACCGGATTCCTGGCGATATTCGTCGCAGGCTGCCAGCAGCAGCTCAACTACCCGGTGCCGGTGGCGAAGGCCATTTCCCCGACACACATCTCGGCCGGCCAGCCTACTTTCACACTCACGGTAACAGGCTCGGACTTTACTCCATCGTCGGTCGTCGAGTGGAATGTCGGAGCGAGCACGCAGCCGCTGAGCACTCTCTTCGTCAGCACAACGACTCTAACGGCGCAGGTCCCCGCGATCGACATCCAAAACGCAGGCCAGGCGAAGGTCCTGGTCTTCACGCCGCAGCCCGGCGGTGGAACGTCGCCTCAGGCCTCGCAGCCGCCGCTCGTTCTCACAATCGATGCGGTATCGAACCCAATTCCCCAGATTACATCTGTCTCTCCATCCGGCGTTTTCGCCGGCAGCGCGAGCTTCGTTCTGACTCTGACGGGCAGCAATTTCGCTTCGCTGGCTGTGGTCACCGTCAACGGCAATCCCCGCTCGACGGGCTTCACCAATTCAACCACGCTCACGGCCGCGATCCTCGCTTCTGACATCGCCCAAGCGGGCACGCTGCAAATCGCCGTGATCAATCCGCAGCCGAATGGCGGCGCCTCCGACAACTTTCCGTTTACAGTGAAGAATCAGACGCCCACCGTCACGTCTCTCACCCCTGTCGCTTTCACGGCCGGCAGTGCGGGAGGAGTTCTCGCCGTGACGGGCACGGGCTATGTCTCGACGTCGGTGGTCTATATCAACGGCGCGCCGCAAACCACCGCGTTTGGCAGCAGCACGCAACTTCAGGTTTCTCTCACCGCGGGCGACGTAGCGGCCGCCGGAATCAATTCCGTGGAAGTCGTGAACCCCCCGCCGGGTGGCGGCACCTCTACCGCCGTCACGTTTGCCGTGGATCCGACGCCTTTGGCCGGACTGCCGGTACTCCTCGACCTCGCGCCGGATGGCACCCAGGCGAACAACGGCGTTTGCGGGCCAACGTGCAGCGGCGTTCCTACGCTTACAACGGCTGGCCCCTCGGTGAACGGGAATGGCCAGTTCGTTGCTTTCGCGTCTGATTCCACCAACTTGGTGCTGAATCAAATGACCGGCGTAAGCAACATTTTCGTGCGGAACACCTGCCTCGTTACCAGCACTACGAGCAGCAGCAGTAGCAGCGCAGCATGCAGTCCCAAGACGCTCAAGATTAGCCAGACGCCCAGCGGCACCGACGCCAATGGCCCTAGTTCCGAACCGACGATCGACAGCGGTGGTGCCCACGTTGCCTACACGTCTACCGCAAGCAACCTCGTGAACTATGTGGCTGTTTCCGGAACCCACCAGCAGGTCTATTGGCAGCAGACCTGCGCCGCCACTTCCGGCACTGCGGGATGCACTGGCACGAGCGCCTCCGCGGTGCTCGTATCGATCTCTGCGGACGGTTTAAGCGAGGGCAACGGCGACAGCTACAATCCGGTGATCAGTGCCGACGGGCAATACGTAGCATTCGTGTCGCTCGCCACGAACTTGGTGAGCAATGTCACGGTGGATGGCGTCACGCCGCAAGTGTACGTTAGCAATACGTGCAGCGCCGTACCGCCCGTCGCTTCCGGCTCCTGCACGCCGACCACGTATCTCGTCTCGACCCTGGATGGCACCACGCCAGCCAACGCTTCAAACTCAGATCCGGCCATTGCGAATACAGGCCTCTTCGTTGCTTTCGTCTCGAACGCGACGAACTTGCTTGCCGGCAAAAACGGTCTCAACGGCACTTCGCAGGTATTCGTCCGTTCCACGTGCGTCACAACCATCAGCGCAACGGGGAACACGTGCGTGCCAGCAACATCCCTTGCTTCCACGCCCGATGGCGTCACACCGGCAGACGCCGCGAGCATCGAGCCAGCCATCTCGAGCGACGGGCGTTTCGTCGCCTTCGCCTCCGCCGGCACCAACCTCATTGTGGGCGTGGGCCCGACGCAGGAAATCTATGTGCGCGACACTTGCACGGGACAGCTAACTGTGCCGGCTTGCTCTCCCTCGACTCAGTTGATTTCCACCCCCGACGGCATGACGGCCGCGAATTCCTTGAGCGAGAATCCGAGCATCAATGCAACGTGCACCACGACGACTACGACAACGACCAACGCTTGCGTGTCGGGGCAATACATCGCGTTTGCATCTCTCGCATCGAACCTGGGAGCGAACGTCGAGAACGGTGTCGAGAACATCTTTACCCGCGACACCTGCAACGGCATCACCATCGTCAGCACGAGCACCACTCTCTGCGCGCCCTACACGTTCCTTGCCACTCAGCCGGGCGGCACTTCGCCTGCACCGGCCAATGGCGCGAGCATCGCTCCCTCCATCAGCGGCGATGGTCAGACGGTCGGTTTCATATCTTCGGCGACGAACCTCGTGGCGCACGATACGAACGCCCTGCCGGACTTCTTCCTGGCGGGAGCCGATCTCATCTTTGACCTCACCGTGACTTTGCAGGGCACAGGTTCCGGAACCGTGACTGACAGCACCGGACAAATCAGCTGCGTCCAAACGGCCGCCACATCCACGACACCGCTCACAGAATCGGGAACTTGTTCGGCGCGGTATGTGAGCGGCACCACGGTGACCCTCACCGCTTCGGCAGAATCCTCATATACCTTTACGGGATGGGGTGGCACTGCCCCGAGTGTCACGAACGCAAGTTGCTCGGTCACTTCCGGCAGCACGACCACTGGCACGTGCGCGTTCGGAGAGATCGCGAACAACACCGCCACGGCGACGTTCAAGTAGCGTTCAAATTCTCAGGCGTTTCTAGGGACCTGCACGAGAAGAAATGCGCTTCGACACCGCGCTGCGGGTGGTGGCTAGCGTAAACGTGAGAGATTCGCGCGGTACGCTGTTCACGTACGGTCCGATCATCCAGCCCAGTCCCGTCGGAATGTCGCGCGTCAGCGAAATCGACTGGCACTCCACGTAGGTTCCGCCATCCTTCTCTTCGAAGCGCCAGTAAGTGTTCATGCGCCAGAGAAATCCGCGATCGTGCCCCACGGGCTCGAGCCGCTCGTTCGCTTCGTCTGCGTTATCCACTTCCTGAATGCGCGTGGTGCGCGAGCGGCTCCAGGCATGCGTCGCGTCGAGCAGCGTGTAGTGCACGTCATGCTCGGTATCGAGAATTGTGGTGATCACCTTCTTCTTGTACAGCCGCAATTCGATCAGGAAATCGTTTCCATCGTGCCGCAGGATTTTCGAGCGCATTACATCCGGACGAAAATATTCCTGATGGTGATCGTAATCCTCTTCGAGCGCGAGCGTTTGATCGAGCGTCGCGCCCGGAATGAAGACGGTGCCGATCCAGTGATGGATCATCCCATCTGGCACGGCGATCGGCTTGTTGGGGTCGTCTTGGCCGTCAGGCTCGAACGCATTCACGCGCTCGATCACGACCTGTCCCGCGCGCAATTGCGCTTCGGCGGCGGCGCGACGATCAGGAGGCAGGCGCTCCACCCACAGGTACGGGCCGCGGTCTTCAAGCTCCGCGTTGATTCGTGTCTCGGCGATCTGCACGTAGTGATCGAAGGCCTGAATCGTCTTGGGTTCGAGATCCGTAGCACGCGCAGTCGGCGCGAGCCCAGACAAGGCAGCCAGAACAACGGTGATCGCCGCCAGAACCGTTCTGTCGGATTTGCCCTTCACCTGTCGCAATTCCGCGCCCCCGAAACAGTGAGGTATCGAAGAATTCTCGGAACTTAGGATGCGGAATGCCCGCATGATCGTGAGTCAATGCATCGCGGCTGCCAAATGGCGCCAGCGGCGAATGATCGAGCGGTGCTTCGAGAAGGCAGGCAAAGCCCTGCCTGCTAACGGGGGTCAGGAGGATCGTCGGCAGGAGGGCTTGAACGGGTTGGTCAGCGTGCTACGGTTCTTTTCAGAACCGTCGTCCCCGCAACGCAGCTCCCAACCCGCATTTTTAGCTTAGGAGACCAAGCAGAACGGCCCAATGACGCGAAGGTATGGTCTGCAAAGTACCGGGGTACTACCGCGCTCCCATCCGAAATCCGAGCCGGCCGAATCCTTCTAACCCATTCTCGTTGCAGAGGTTAGATCGCATCCATTGTGACTACGGACTGAAGTCATTTCGAAACGGTCACCGATTCGTCCGCAGCCGGCGGCATATGCAGGATCACTTCCGTGGTCTTGCCCGAGCGGATCGAGATGCGCTTCACCCAGTCGGAGAACATGCCGTTCCAATACGCGCGCAGATCGTATTGGCCGGTCTCGTAGCGCACAAACTCGAAGTGGCCGTTAGCGTCGGTGTGCGTGGCGTAAGGATGCATCGCATCGGAGGTCTGCATGGTGACGGTCGCGCCTGCCACGGGCTTCCCGTGGGAATCGACGACGGTTCCCGCCATCGTTCCGATCGCGACTCTGGCTTGCAAGGGCGAAATAAGGCCGAGCATCAGAATCAGCACTGGAAATATCGCTCGCTTCATCATGGGCACCTCGCGGCTTCCTGCGTCCATTGTAGTGAGCGCTGGCGCAGCGGGCTTCGATTTCCAGATATCGTTTTCCGCTCGGTCACCTGTCCCATTGTTCAGTTGGGCGGTCAGTTGGACTTTGGTTCGCCGGCGGTGCGTTTGCTTTTTCGCCGCAGCCGTTGTATTCGAGATGCTCGCGGCGCAGATCACATTTCGCGACCAGGAGACTCGATGCCTCGCTACCTCTCGCAGCACACGCTGGCCTGCTTGACCCGTCAGGGCGCCGAAGAGCTTTCGAAGCGCATGCACCGGCCGGGAGACGTGTCGGCGCGCCGCGTCCTCGTCAACATGCACGAAGGGAAGATGCTCGTCGAATTCGACGCGCCCAGCCGCGAGGACCTCGAAAAGTGGTTCGCCGCCGAGAAGTATCATTTCGATTGGCTGCTGCGCATCGAACTCGAGTCTGCCGCCAGCGGTTCGCTGCAATCCGTCTAGCAGTTGCGCGGCATTCGACGATTTGCTGCTTCGCGCAGCGCTGGAGGCTTGACGGGTAGACGAGACTCCAAGTCTTTGTTTTGAGCGAGTTGCGGAGGATTCTATTCGACAGCATTGTCGAGTAGATGCGATTGGCTGATCGGAAGACGCCGCGGAATACCCCCCGAAAAATTGTCGAGTAACTTGAGCGCCGACCGTTTGTTTTGAAGGGGATAGAGCGATTTCTACTCGACAGCGCTGTCGAGTAGAAGTGAGGTCGGCAGAGAGGTCCCTCGGCTCATCCGCCGAGGCGGATTCGCTCGGGACGGCGATTCTGAACGAATCGCCGAATTCTACTCGTATTTCATTGTCGAGTAGAAATGAGGTGAGATCGCATACGGCTGAGGAGTCGGGGGTTAGGTGCGGTTCGACGTTGGCGTGTGACGGCGCTGGCGACGAGGGCGATGCGGGTGTTGAGCCGCGATGGCGCGTCGTCACCAGTGGCGCTGACTGCCCACCGAAATTGTCGTCGTGTCGCATAGCTCCGCAACCACGCTAGCAAATTGGATCCGTGCGCGAACCTCGGCAGTGGGACAGGAGAAGTACAGGGCTAGGACTAGGTGCTCCCGCATTCTGCGAGTCAGGACAGCGCTTTGGAGACGGAGATCGACCCCTCTGATGGTTATCGGCCGATTCGGCGGGGTCGCTTCCGAGTCGCTCGTGATCCTGCCACCTTCGCCAAAACATCGGCTCGGATTACATCTCGGGTTACCTGATCACGTCTGCCGCAACTGAGGTCCTGCCACGCGGAGCGGTCGGGATCGCTTGGATTTCCCGTTTTTCTTTTTCACCTTGCTCTCTTTGGCTCACCGCCCCAAGAAGTCACCATTTTCTTACGCGCTCGCGATAACGCCGAATGACACGCTTGCTCACTTTGCCTTCGGCATCCTCGATTAGCTCTCGCATGGAATGCTGTGCCGCCCAACATCCATAGATTGCGTGCCTGCCCGAACTTTCGTCGATAATTCTGTGCAGTTGCTTCGCCGAGAACGGACGGAAGCTCAGCAACCCCCGCGCCGCAATCGGGACTTCGGTTTTGAAATCATTCGCCGCCAAGAACGCCCTAATCGCTCCACCGCGAGCGACGGAGCTGAATTTCTCATTTTTCCCGATGCACGCAGATACATCCCAAGCACATGCGTACGACGATTCTTTGTTCCATTTCAACGCTTGGATGTGGTCGATGAAACCGTGAGGATTCTCTTCGCGGTGGATTTTGACCGGGATTATCGTTTTACCGAGGGCGACTGCAAACCCGGTTTCTTGGTCCGTCCACTCTGATTCAGAGAAGGCTCTGGTGAGCAGCGGGATGAAAATGTCGCATTCGCGCAGAGCCTTTCTAATCTCGGTGCGCCAGCGGGCAGACGGACGGATGTCTTCGTGGGCCAGAAACGCGCTGAAGCCGAACTCTTCAAGACCCGCCTTTAGTCCTCCGGCGAGCTTCTTCGCCTTATGCGAGTAGCTCAGAAAAATGTTTAGAGGTTCCATATCACCCCTCGAAGGGTATGGCGCTTCTCTCGATTTTTTCGCGCAGCCAAAATGCGGCATGTTGAAGCTTGCCTACGCAAAGTTGACTCGGTCCCTGCCCCTTAAGCCAAAAGAGCCTGCCGGTCTGGAGGCGGACGGTGATTTCCAGTTCTAGGCATTGGGAGCGCGACGTTATTTTGGGCACCGGAGCGACGTTATCGAAATGGCGTATCGAACTGGGCGGGAGTACCGCATCCCAAATTGACTTGTTGTCGAACCAAACGACTTCCTTCCCGTTGTTTCTCGTGTAGGCGATGTTCGCAAGCAGGTATTGCTTCGTCCAAGACCGATTCCGAATGTCGAAATTCGGGTGGAATTGTGTGCCTTCCCATGACCAGTTGTAACCCACAATAACGTCGGTGGCCCGCAAGAACCACAGGACTAGCCTGTACAGCAGCACGAAAAGAGAACCTGCGAAAACAGCGCCTAGGAAATTAGCGAGAACCTCAGCCCAAAATGTCATTTGTCGGCTCTACGGGTGAGACCGCGTTCCGCGCTGACCCCACGGCCTTCACGTAAATCGCTTGCGGCAATTTGGGTAGTTGTCCTTGATAGGAGTGCGGAACGGTGACCAAGAATCCCTGACTACGAGGAATCACAGTCATCTTGTACTTGGCATCTATGATTCTGAAAAGACCTTCGCAATATCCTGCGAGATGGTTCCAGTACGCTTCCAGCTTCATGTTCAGTTCCCGTTCCTGCACCGCCTTCTGTATCTCCGCTTCGTCGAGCGACGCACGCTGTTCGGGAGCCTTCGCATCCAACGGCGGGAAAACGTGGGCGACGAATGCGTCACTGACATCGTGGATCGTGATGACTACTCCAGAGAACTGGTGGGACAAGTTCCGGTATAACCGAATCTCTTCGACCATCGGGTCGGCGACGAGGGCCTTGACCAGTTCGTCGTGCCGCTCTTTCGTCACAATGCCTTCCTGCTTGCAGCGCCTGTATGCCGTGCACAGCAGTTCACTAAGATGGCGAAGCTGCCAGAGAACGCCCGCGAAATGCGCACGGAACACGAGCGCGTCCTCTTGCAGCATGTCACGCTCAGCTTGCGATAAGGGTTGAGTGGCTGCATGGGCTCGCTTGCTTCCAACCAAGCGCATCGCACCCGTGTCCGCATAAACTCTCACGTACGCTGCGTGATAAAGGCAGACATTCAGCGTGTGCCAGACCTCGGCCACCATGCCCTCGAAGTCTTGGATTGGGAATGAACTTGTCCTGTCCATGCTTTACGTTTCTTCGCACAAACAACGGCAGGGGGCCAATCCCACTTCCAAGATGGTTAGTGGCCTTCTTGCCTGTGCGAAGGTGCCGATGGGGCACCTGATTCAGTCCGCGCGGACTGAGGCTGATAAAATACGGTCCCAGCCATGCTTATTTCAAGAAAATACAAAGCCAAAGACTGGGAGGCGCTGACTTTCAAGACTGAGGCTGACTGGAAGATTGCTGTTGCGATATTTCAGGATCGGATTGAAACGCGATATTTGGAACACATCGACAGAATAATTGGCCATAGGACCAGCGGTTTCGCGGTACTTACTCTTGACTGCGCACTCATCGAAACGCTAGAGCAGTTTAGGCAAGGAACAGAAGAAACCCCTTGGAAACAGGGCGAGAAGTACTTCGTTTCCTTTTTGAGGGGCACTTCGTTTAAGGAGCACGTTAGCGCAGAGCAAGCTAGCCTCTTTTACACGAATGTCAGATGTGGCCTTCTTCACCAAGGTGAAGCTAAGTTGTCTTTGGTTAAGCGCAACTCGACACTTCCGCTGATCTCCTTCACAGAAGACCATAAGGGCGTCATAGTGAATGCAAAGGCTTTCCATGCCCAACTGGAAAAGACGATCCATGAGTATTCGGATCTCCTGAGAAAGCCCGAGTCGACTAGAGAGCGAGCGGCGTTTCGAAGGAAAATGAACTACATCTGCCAAGTGGAAAACGCGCCGCCAGAAGAGGTTGCCGATTGACTCAGCAGCTGCGGCTCATCTACCCGGACACGATCATTTGGAATTTGCTGTGTGACCAGAACATCGACCCCCGGAAACTTCTCGACTTACTCCGCGCCAAGGGATTCACCCTCGTTGTCAGTTTCCACACGGTCTACGAACTTGCCCGTAATTTCGAACGTGACAATGCAGCCGGAAATGCGCGTGGCCAGCAACTGTTCTCCTATCTCAAGCGATATCTCGCCCTCGATATTCCGTCCACCAAGCAATTGTGGGAACTGATCATGGCGGAGGACGAGGCTTTCAGGAACAATCTGTCGGTGATTGACCCGTTAGCCACATCGCAGGAGTTGGGGATTGAAAAGCGTGAAGTAGAGAAGCTAGCCGATGGCATTGTCGAGGGGCCCGTAAGAACGTTCCTTGAAAAGCGAAGGCAGTTTGCAAGAGACACAAAGGCCCAGCAGGCGGCGCGGATCATCGAAAATGAGAAGCTCAGGGAATACTTAGAAGCAATTTCCGAAGATGATCTAGCGACATGGATGCCGAAGGAAACCCTAACAGCCTCCGGCGTCAGCACACTCTACAAGCGTTTTCTTTTGCGAGCGGGACCCAGTCGAACGCCGCAGTATGTCCACGGCCTGCTGAGCTTTCCGCTGGCTGATGCATCGAGAGGCACGGTGCATGCCGATTTGTACTCCAATTGGAAATGTGCAAAGGACCGCTCCAATCGGTTGGATCTGGCCGATGACATGCTCCATGTTCTTCAGGCAATGTACTGCGACCTCTACATCACGGAAGAGACCAAACAATTGCATTATGCTCCGCTCCTTCTGACCTCAAGAACACGGGTCGAAATTTACGGGGATCGAAGCGTCCCCATCGATGAATGGCTCCTGAGCCTTGTTTGAGTTCCCCTAGATCCGTAATGGCAAGGGCCGAGTGTTGAGCAATCCAGTCGGCTCCCGGCTTGTCGGCAACTCGGAAGTGATCGCCACAGTTATCCTAATCGTGCCAACCCGGGACTGCTCCCTGCCTGCACCGGGCCGCCGTTGCCGTCCCGATCGAATCGGGTGTATGCTGCGGGGCATGAAGAGCTGCTGCCGGAGGATGGTTGCGTGTTGTTGCGCGTGTTGTACGGGCGTGTCCTCTGGCGCGGGCAGGCGAGGCATCTGAGAAGGTTAGCGAGATTCCTTGAACCCACCGCCAGAAGGGAACTGGCCGGTGGGTTTTTTGTTTTGGGGCGGGAAAGACAGATAGCCGACCTGCCCTTCGGCTCCGCTCAGGGTGAAAAAGGCCGCCGCTACAAAGGCGTCCAGATGCCGGGCTAAAGTACCCGGCGCTACGTTTTCGCGTCGCACGTTTGGCATTCGACGGTAGTCATACGAAATCTTTCGAGGAGGAAGTGACGTGGCTGAATACGCGCATCCGGAAGTGCTGGTTTCGACGCAATGGGTTGCGGACCATCTGAACGATCCGAAGGTCCGGCTGATTGAAGTGGACGTGGATACGACGGCGTACGACCAGGGCCACATCGCGGGAGCCGTTGGCTGGAACTGGCAGACGCAGCTGCAGGACAACGTCCGGCGCGACCTGATCGACAAGGCGGCGCTCGAAAAGCTGCTGGGCCAATCGGGCGTGGGGAACGACACGACCGTGATTCTCTACGGCGACAACAACAACTGGTTCGCGGCGTACGCGTTCTGGCAGCTCAAGTATTACGGCCACAGGGACGCGCGCTTGATGAACGGCGGGCGCAAGAAGTGGCTGGAAGAGAAGCGGCCGCTCACGACGGACGCGGCGAAAGCGGCGCAGGCGACGTACCGCGCGACGGGTCCCGATGAATCGGTGCGCGCGCGCAAGGAAGACGTTTCCGCCCTGCTCGCGAAAAAAATCAGCGGCCAGCTCGTGGACGTACGTTCAGTGGACGAGTTCACCGGAAAAATCATCGCGCCGCCGGGAATGTCGGAGACGGCGCAGCGCGCCGGGCACATCCCTACCGCCGCGAACATCCCGTGGGCGCAGGCCGCGAATGAGGACGGCACGTTCAAATCCGCGGATCAATTGAAGCAGCTCTATCAGGGCAAGGGCGTGACCGGGCAGGGCGAGACCATTGCCTATTGCCGCATCGGCGAGCGGAGTTCGCACACGTGGTTCGTGCTGAAGTATCTGCTCGGCTACGGCAACGTGAAGAACTACGACGGTTCGTGGACCGAGTGGGGCAACCTGATCGGCGCGCCGATCGAAAAAGAAATCGCGGCCGCGGCGCGGTAGCAGGCTCCGAGCGAACTCGTCAGCCTCGGCGCGTCGCAGCGCTCGCGAACTCGACTACATGCCGCCCTTCGTAGCCGCGCTCAGGGTAAACGGGTGAAGCGGCGCAAAGGAAGCACGCTTCGCGTAGTCGCTTTCCGCAGGGCTGAAGCCCTGCGCTTCCACCGGCACGCCTGCGCGCAGGCTCCTCGCGCAGCTTCGGCTATTCGCGTCTGCCTCTAAGGCAACGCGTTGGCGGGAACGCCAGCCTGGCGGGCCTGATCGCGAAGCGCGCTCGCGCGGGCGGCGATGTCGTCGCGCTTCTTCTGAAGGTCCTGCAGCTCGGCGGTCCAGTCGCCGAATTTCCCATACGAGGGACGCGTGGATTCCTTGCCGTCTCCGGTGAACTTGCCGGAGATGCCAGCCTGCAACTGCGCGATCTTGGCGTCGAGCGGCGGGAGCTGGTCCTCGAGCTTCGCAATCTGATCGTGATACCACTGCGCATTCTTCTGCCCCTGCGCGCCTGCGGATGCGCGCGCCGGTTTCGAAGACTTGCCAGCGCTGGTGCCGACGGTCGAGATCGGGGCATCCGCCCGCAGGTCGCCGACATCGTCGTTGGTCCAGACTTTCTTCGGCGCGGGCTGACCGGACGGAGGCGCTGACGCCGCGGAAGTGTCCTGCGCGGTCGCCGAACCGGCGAAGATTGCGATCAGGCAAAGGGCGCCCAGAGACAAGAGTGCGCGTCGCATAAAGCCTCCCCAGAGCGGGAACGATCCTTCCTCTATTGAACACCGAAACGAGCGGGAAGTTATGGGTCTACGATGAAGGGTTTCCCATTCGCCAACTCGCTTTGCACGAGCAGCAGGGCTTCGTTCGGAGGCCCAACGCGGCGGTAGCGGCTGGCGTCGATGATCTGATGCTGTTCGAAGGAGAAGAGGAATTTGCGGCCGGAAAAATCGTACTGCATGTGCGTCGGCAGCCAGACGCCCGGAGCGACTGGCGCCTGTTCGAGGGAGACGACGCCGCCGCGATACAGCTTGCCGAGGATTCCGCCGCCGAAGGAAATATCGCTCATCACCTGGGCTTCGCCGCGCACCATCTGATCGGTTTCACGATCGACCCAGATTTTCGCGGTGACGTGCGCGAGCGCGTCCTGAAAAAGCCCGTGCGGGTGGAACGCAGGATCGGGATCGAGCTCGAAGACGTCGCAGGTGCCTCCATGCCACGGCGAGGTTCCGAGCCACTTGATGAGGAAAGCGGTTTTCGCCGCGTCCACGAAATCCGCGCGGTCGTGCTCGTGCTTGGCGCGCTTCGCAAAGGCCGCTTTCGCTTTCGGATCGCTTGGATTCGCCATCGTTTGCAGGAGGTCTTTCAAAGCCTGCAGCTGGCGATCGTAGGTGGCCGCATCGACGGGCTTGTCTCCATCGCGCAGCACGATTTTCGAGTTTCCCGCGCCCGTCGGCACGATGCGATAGATCTTGTCCTCAAGCGTCCGCGGACTCACTCCTGCGGTGCGGTCGACGTGATGCTCCACGCGCTCATACTGCTCGAGAGCCTGGTCGTCGCGATGCTGATTCTCGACGAATTTTTCGGCGCGGGCGCGAATTTCCTGGTCGGAGGGAGCTTTGCCCTGAGGATTGATCTGCCAAGGGTCACTGGAGCCTGACTGCGGGCGAGCCACCAGCGAACCCGCCTGCCGCGAAACGACCGGCATCGCCAGAGACGCCAGCACTGCGATCAAGGCCGAGACTACAATTCTTTCAAAGGTACTCATGGGCATCCCCCGGGGGACTCGCGGGGCTAGGCAACGGTCGCCACACTCCATTCTAACCGGATTCGGGCAGACGGGCTGACTTGCGGAGCCGTGGTGACAATCCGTTTTCGGGAGACCTTAGCGGCTAGTGACTGGACGCGGAGCCCATCTCCTTGGGGATAACGACGGGACTATCGGGATTTAGAGCGGCTTTCCCGTCTGGCCCGAAGACGTAGGGATATCCGAGCGGGTCGACTGGAACTGCCGGCAAAAGTCCCGCGGAGCGCAGTTCATCCATGGATGAAGGGAGCTGCCCGAAGCGCTTCTGGTATTCCGCCGCAAGCGCGTCGAGCTGCGCTTCATCCTCTTCGGCTTTGAGCCCCTGCATCGTCTGCAAGGCTTGCGCGCGAATTTTCGGGTCGCGGTTCGACTCGTAAATCCCGGACCAGATCATGCGCGAAGTGTCGAGCGATCCGCCTTTTTGCGCTACGCGCGCGGCCATGACCGCCATCCACGGCGGCGCGCCTGGCTTCTTGCTGCCTTCATAGAGGGCACCGGCGGACGCCTGATAGTCCTTCAGCCTCCAGTAATAGAGGAATCCCAAGTCGATGTTCAGGCGCCACTCATCCGGGTTCGCCGCGATGCCTCGCTTCACCAGCATGACGGCCAGATCGGCGCGGCCGGGCCCGGTGCCTCTCTCCGAGAGAAAGACGGCGCCAAAGCGGTAGGCCACTATCAGTTTCGGGTCGAGCGTGGTGCAGATGTCGAGAAGCGGCCAAAGCAGTTCGTATTTCGCACCTTTGGTCCCGAAGCGTGCGCCGAAATACTGCACGGCGCGGGTCCAGTAGATATCCGCGAGCAGCGGATCGTACCCGAGGCTCATCTTCTGGATCACCGCGGGCGAGCGCAGCAGAAGCTCGTCTTCTTGTTGCGCGACGGAGCGGGTCTGCGAATCGATCCTCGCCTGCAATCCGGCGATCACCGCAAACAGCAGCGGCACCGCGATGAAAGCGGTCCAAAGGGCGCGAGCTTGGCTGCCTTGTTTCATTTCAAATTGCGGTTCGAGAACACCGCGGAGGCGGCGACCAGCAGCAATGCGACGTACAGAGCCGCGTACAGCGTGTTCTGGGCGATGAGCGACAACGGAATCGTTTCGCCGTGAGCAGCGGCCGCTATGGCGTTGAAGTTGTGAAAGTTGGGGACGAGGTAGTAGAGGACTCGCATGATGACTTTGACTGCCGGGCTTTTCGTAAACTCACCGAACTCGCGAATCTCGCCCGCAAAGACGCCTGTGATGTAGATGCCCAGCGTGAACAGTGTGGAAAGCATCGGGGTCGAAAAGCACGAGAAGAAGAGCGCAAGCGCGGTCACGAGCGCCAGCTCCAGCAGAATGAAATACACCGCGACCAGGATCAGCGCATCACTTTTGACGAAAGGCCGCCCAACGTAGAAGAGCGCCTCGGCCAGGCCCAGCGTCATGAACGACGTGTTCACGGCGAGCGTCAGCACCAGGCCCGCATATTTCCCGACGAGGAATTCCCAGCGGTGGATCGGTTTTGCGAGCAGGCTGTAGAGCGTCCGCTTTTCCATCTCCTTGGACACCAGGCCCACGCCGATGAAGATCGCCATCACCAGTCCGAAGAGCGATATGGCGGATAGTCCCAGATTGACGATCACCAGACGCTCGATCCCGATCGAAATCTGTCCCACGAGGATCGCCGCGCCGATCATCAGCAGCGCGAAAAAGATGAGGTTGTAGAGGACGCGGTCGCGCACGGCCTCGCGGAACGTGTTGATCGCAACGGGCAGCGGCGCGGAGTTCATCGCGTCGTCACCTCAACGGCGTGAGAAACCGGCCGCTCGTTGCCCACCAGACGAAGAAAGTAATCCTCGAGCGTCGGCCGCACTGGCGATACCGAAAGGATCTTGGCGTCGCAGTTCTTCAGTTCATCGAGCGCGGCGTAGAGCTCCGCTTCGGGCACGGCAATGTGGCAGCGCCCGCCGATGTGCGTGACTCGGTCGGCGAGAGCGGCGGGCAGGGCGCGGCCGGCACGCGGCTCGAATAGGATGTCCATGGCATGCACTTCGAGCGACATGATCTCTTCCGGCGCGCCCACTCCCTGCAGCCTGCCTCCCGCCAGCACCGCGACCCGGTCGCAGAGCATTTCCGCGTCCGAAAGAATGTGCGTCGAGAAGAAGACCGTCCGTCCACTCTTCTTGAGGTCGAGAATGATGTCGCGCACCTCGCGGCGGCCCACCGGATCCAGGCCCGACATGGGTTCGTCTAGGAACACCACCTGCGGCTCGTGCAGAATCGCCTGCGCGATTCCGGCGCGTTGCAGCATGCCTTTCGAATATTTTCGCAGTTGCAAGTCAGCGGCGTCGGCCAGGCCGACGCGCTCCAGTAGCCGCGCGACGCGCTCGCGTCGCTCTGCCTTCGTGTAGTTTGTAAACCGGCCGTAGTAATCGAGGAGCTCTCGCGCAGTGAGGTAATCGTAGAAGTAGGGCTGCTCTGGAAGATAGCCGATCTCGCTGTGCATCTGCACGTCGTCGATCGAGCGGCCGCGAATGCGCGCGGTGCCCGCCGTGGGGAAGATCAGGCCGATCAGGAGCTTCAGCGTTGTCGTCTTGCCCGCGCCGTTCGGGCCGAGGAAGCCGAAGATTTCGCCTTCTTCGACTTGAAGCGTGAGGTTGTCAAGCGAGCGGCGCATCCGCTTGCGCCAGAAGCCCACGGGATAATCCTTCGTGAGCCCACGAATTTCGATGGCTGGATCGCTCATGGCATTGATTATGAATTTTTTTCAAAGCGGCCGCCGCTGTCAATCTCGCGCCGTTGCTTCGAACGGCACATCGCCCGATCCATCCGGCGAAATTCGACAGTTGCCGTTACTGCGCGTGTACCACTATGGATAGACAGGTTGGACACGCGGCACCGAATATTTTGTGGTCCGAATATGAATTTCTCTTGACAAGTTTTCCACAACCCGCGATACTCCGCACCCAGACTCGGGCAGCGCGTGCGGGCCGTTTTCACGCAGCGTCAGCGGCCGCAACGCCATGACCCGACCGAGTTCAATCGAATAGCCAGAGGAAGCGCTCACTGCGATCCGCGCTGTTGCCTTGCGCGGCTTAGCTGCGCTTTTCTCTGTTTTTGATTCTGGGCGGTCGTTTTCGGGGGGTCGGGACGCGCCGCTCTTTCGGGAAGCACCCTTCAATTCTAGCGTGCCGCTCGATGCACGCGACAACATTCCGGGCTCCGAATAGGGAGTAAAATGAATCAATTGCTCCCGCGAGGCGCCCCGGCCAACTATTCGGCAGCGGAACTGCCGGCGCGGAGGCAGAGATGGCTGAGACGAGAACGGCATTGAGTTCCAATCTACAGGTCGAACAGGCAACGTGGCGCGCGAGTGGTTTGCAATTCCAGCGCCGGTTCACGAACGGAGCGACTTCCCCCTTCGATGCCGTTGAATGGGAACGGCGCACCGCACTCATAGGCAATGATAAAGGCCAGGTAATTTTCCGCCAGGAGAATGTCGAGGTCCCCAAGAACTGGTCGCAGACGGCGACGAACATCGTCGCTTCAAAATACTTCCACGGAAAAATCAACACGCCCGAGCGCGAGACGTCGGTGCGCCAACTGATCGGCCGCGTGGTCGATACGATCGTGCGCTGGGGACAGGACGGCGGCTACTTCGCCTCCACCGAATCCAAGAACGCGTTTCGCGACGAGCTGGCCCACCTGCTCGTCGAACAAAAGATGGCCTTCAATTCGCCCGTGTGGTTCAACGTGGGCGTGCAGGCCAAGCCGCAGTGCTCCGCCTGCTTCATCAACTCCGTCCAGGACAACATGAGTTCGATCATGGACCTCGCCAAGACCGAGGGCATGCTCTTCAAGTGGGGCTCCGGCACGGGCACGAATTTCTCGACCTTGCGCGGCAGCCACGAAACGCTCTCGGGCGGCGGCATTGCCTCCGGTCCGGTGAGTTTCATGAAGGGCTTTGACGCGTTTGCCGGAGTGATCAAGAGCGGCGGCAAGACGCGCCGCGCCGCCAAGATGGTGATCCTCAATGTCGATCACCCCGATATCGTCGAGTTCATCGACTCCAAAAGGAAAGAGGAGCGCAAGGCGCACGTCCTGATCGAGCAGGGCTACGATTCGTCGATCGACGGCGAGGCCTATGCCTCCGTTTTCTTCCAGAACGCGAACCACTCCGTGCGCGTCACCGACGACTTCATGCGCGCCTATGAAGAAGACCGCGACTGGTGGACCCGCCAGGTGACCGACGGCAAGCCGCTCGATAAGTTCCGCGCGCGCGACCTGATGCGACAGATGGGCGAATCCGCATGGCATTGCGGCGATCCGGGCATGCAGTACGATACGACGGTCAACCGCTGGCACACGTGCAAGGGCACGGATCGCATCTACGCCTCGAATCCGTGCTCGGAGTACATGTTCCTCGACGATACGGCCTGCAATCTCGCGTCGCTCAATTTGCTGAAGTTCCTCGGCCCCAACGGCCAGTTCGACACCGAAGGATTCCGCCATGCGGTTGATGTCACCATCACGGCGCAGGAGATTCTGGTCGATAACGCGAGTTATCCGACGGAAAAGATCGCTCGCAATTCCCATGACTATCGCCCGCTGGGCATCGGCTACGCGAATCTGGGCGCGCTACTGATGTCGCTCGCGTTGCCGTACGATTCCGACGGCGGCCGCGATTTCTGCGGAGCGGTCACTGCGCTAATGACCGGCGAATCCTACGCGCAGTCCGCCCGCATCGCCGAGCGCATGGGGCCGTTTGGCGGCTACCCGCGCAACCGCGAGCCGATGCTCGAAGTGATCCGCATGCACCGCGATTCGCTCCGGCCGATCAAGGAAGAAAACGTGCAGCCGTCGCTCCTGCGCGCTGCGCGGGAATCCTGGGACACCGCGCTCGAGCTCGGCGAGAAATTCGGCTACAAGAATTCGCAGGTTTCCGTCCTTGCGCCCACCGGCACGATCGGCTTCATGATGGATTGCGACACCACGGGCATCGAACCCGATCTCGCGCTTGTGAAGCAGAAGCGGCTTGTGGGCGGCGGCGTGATCAAGATCGTCAACAACACGGTGCCGCAGGCGCTGATGCGGCTCGGCTACGCGCCGGAGGATGTCGCCCGGATCGTCGATCACATCGACGCGCAGGGCACGATCGAAGGCGCGCCGGGATTCAAGGCCGAGCATCTCGCCGTCTTCGATTGCTCGCTTGCCCCTGCGGACGGCGGCCGCTCGATTCCCTGGCGCGGCCATCTGCACATGATGGCGGCGGCCCAGCCGTTCCTTTCCGGCGCGATCAGCAAGACGATCAACATGCCGGAGGAATCGACCGTCGAAGACGTCATGCAGGCCTACACCGAGTCGTGGAAACTGGGGCTAAAGGCTGTGGCCATCTATCGCGATAACTCGAAGCGCTCGCAGCCTCTTTCTGCCGCTGGCAAGAAGGAGGAGGAGAAAGCCGCAGCTCCGCCGGCAACTCAGGCGCCAGTTCCGACGCCGCCGGAACAGCAGGAGCTTTTCCGAGCCTCGGCCCGGCGAAAGAAACTGCCCGCGGAGCGCAATTCGATCACGCACAAGTTTTCAGTCGGCGGCCACGAAGGCTACCTCACCGTGGGCAAGTACGACGACGGCAACCCCGGGGAGATCTTCATCAAGATGGCCAAGGAGGGCTCCACGCTTTCCGGCATCATGGACGCCTTTGCGCTGTCCGTTTCGATTGCGCTGCAGTATGGCGTGCCGCTCCGCGCTCTCGTAGATAAATTCTGCAACTCGCGATTTGAACCTTCGGGATATACAGGCAATCCGGAGATCCGCTACGCCAAATCGGTGGTCGATTACATTGGCCGCTGGCTGGGTGGGAAGTTTATCTCGGCGGACTATCTCGATCACGACGGAGCGGCAGTGGAGGAGGAAGCGGCGGCGCCGAAGGCAGCGGTTGCGGCAGATCCTAAGGCGGCCGAGGTTGAAACAACCACGCGTCCGCGCGCCGCAATCGACGACGCGCCCTACTGCTCCGAATGCGGCATGCTCATGACGCCGAATGGCAGTTGCTACAAGTGCGCCAACTGCGGCTCGACCTCCGGCTGCAGCTGATCCCTAACGTATTTGTTGGAAATCAAGAAGGGCGCCTGCCACAGCGGGCGCCTTTTTATTTTTCCGGCTAGGCGTTGGACTGCGGCGTCGATGCGCTGCGCCGCAGTGACTGGATGGCCGAGTAGCCCAGCAAAATCGCCGCGATTCCCACCACGATCCACAGCACGAAGCGGTTCTTTTCCGTCCACGGCTCCGGGTGCGGGTCTGTGTACGCTGAATTCTCCTGTTCCGGGCCCACCCTCCCCGTTACGGCGCCTTGTTCTCGCGTGGCCTCCAGCCGCCGGGCCAGATCGTACTCGGGGCTTCTCGCGTAGCCTCGTCCGTAGATCAGCCGATAGCTGCGTCCCGGTTGCTGCTCGAAATAGACGTGCCGCGGCCTTGTGTAGAGATGGAGCGTCACTCCGCTCAGTGGCGGGTCGTCGGCGTTATCGACCTCGACTTTCCAGAAGCGGCCCTGAGCACCGCCGAACGGAATCTGTACGCTCAAATGCTGTTGCGTCGTTTCATCCACGGTGTAGCGATAGATTTCGCCCTGCGTGAACCGGTACCACTGTATTCCGTCATCGCTACCGAACATCTCCACGGTGCGGATGAATTCCGCCGGCCCGGCCACTTCAAAGCTCGCCTCCGATACCGGTGCGCCCAAGCCCCCGAAATCTGTGATCCACGCGCTGCGCTTCGGATCAGAGGGCGTGCCGGGCGCGAACGCCGCCGCAAACGGAACCCGCTCCGCTTCTGTCTCCGTCTTGTGATACACGGTCGCGCCGGTGGCCGCGAACGCCTTGTCCTTGTCGAGAATGCGGATGCGCAGGTAGCGCGCGTTGTTCTCCGAATAGGGCACCACCTGCGCGCCCTCGTGATACTGCAAATGGAACCGGAAGAAGGGCGCGCGCGGCTGCACGATGCGCCAGACGCGCGCGTCATCGCTCGCCTCGATGGAAACCCACTCGATGAAGTCGGTCTCCGCGGTCTGAATTTCGACGGCATTGTGAAATGGCGGCGCCGCTCCCAGATTCAGCACGAGCTGCGTGTAGTTTCCCGGCGCGAAGCTCTTTTCCACCACGGTCGTCGGCGTCGGCACGTTGTTGACCGAGCCCTCGCGTATGCGCGTCGCGTAGCCGACCTCGGCGCCGCCGTCATCGATGATGCGAAGATCGGGAAGAGTCGTGCGGGACCAACGGAACACTTCGTTGGGAACGACAATCGTGGCCAGCCGTTCCGTGTCCGTCGGCGCCAAATCGATTGCCCGCCAGTACCGCCAGTTCTTCCATGCGGACGGTAGCGGCACGGCCGCGACCGTGAATCCCAGCGCCAGCAGCGCGCAAGCCGCCATCCACCCGCGGCGCGGCCCCGTCTTCGAGCGCGAGATCATGTCTTCGCCGTCTTGGCCGACATCTTCTGATAGAAGAACGATACTCCCAGCAGTACCAGCCCCAGCGCGAAGAACGAGATGATCCGGTAGAACCGCGCGAGAAACGACAGATCGAAGAAAAACACCTTTATGATCGTCACGCCGAGCAACGCCAGCCCTTGCCACCGCAGCGCCACCGATTTCCATCGCACACCGGGAATGATCTGCGCCAGAGCGTACACGACCCAGAGCATTGAAAGACCCAACTGCTGCGCCAGGCCTCGATCGATCCCCAGCGACGGCGTGCGCCCAAGCAGGTCCCACGTTTCGCGGGAGATCGCCACCAGAAAACAGAAATTCCCGGCGATAGCCAGCGCAAAGAATATGCGCGCCTCGATCCCCTCGATCTCCGCCTCCGACCGGCGTGCCAGCGCGAAAGCGGCGATCGCCGCCACGGCGCAATACGTCATCGTCAGAAACCGCGCGTTCAACAAGAACGATGGTGCAAACCCAACCTCAATCGGCAGCACCACTACGCGGACCGCCACAATTGCGAACATCAGCAGACCCGCAGCTCGCAGTGCCCGCGAAAAGACTCGCAGTCCGCACCAGACCAGCACCAGTCCTTCCGTGGCCCACGCAAGCGTGATCCAGTGTGCTTCGAGCCGGATTGGGATGGCGAGCGTCGCGAACGTCAGCGCGAGCCCCGCGTAGAGCATCCGAGTGATCTGCGTCGTACGGCCCGGCTTTTGCGGCAGCGCGCGCTCGGCCAGCAGGTGCGCGGCCGCGAGCGCCAGCACGGCGAGCGTCAGCCCCCACCGGTACTCAGGCCAGAGCATCACGCGCAGCGCGATCAGGAACTCCATCGCGTTCGCGATTACCAGGCCGATTTCGAGGCCCGGCAATTCGCCGTCCCTGATGCTGCGGATCGCCGGCAGCGCGCCGAACAGCGCGAAGAAGATCGTCGCGAAGGCGAGCGTTCGAGTCAGTTCGTCGAGCCGGTAGAACTCGGCGTACCAGCCCCAGAAGTAGAAGACGGTCGAGGCGAATAGCACCGGCGGCACCGTTTTCCAGTCGCGTTTCCACGCGATCACCAGCATCGCGGCGCCGAGGATCGCCAGATACGTGAACAGCACGACCTCTTCGTTCCGCCCTGTGCTCACAATCGCCGGCGTCAGCACGCCGCCGATCAGCGCCAGCACCGCGATCCGCTCGGACTTTCTTCCGATCGCCACGATCGTCGTCACCGCCGTCACGACGATCATCAGCACGAACGCGGTGCTTTGTTCGAAGAGCGCGTAGTAGTGCCAGCCCGCCCAGATCGAGAGATACAGAATCGTCGTGCCCAGCCCGGCGATTCCCTCGGAGAAATACCGGTAGCCGCGGCCGAGCAGCCAGTGGCTCAGCGGAAACATCGCGCTGCCGACCAGCAGCCCGATCGCCACGCGGCCGGTCGGCCCGATCCAGTTGTTGTCGAAGGCGTACTTCAGAAAGAAAGTCGCCGCGAGCGCCAGCGCCAGGATTCCCACGTAGTAAAACCAATGCCCCGCGATCATCGTCTCCACGTCTGTGTCGGGCTGCCCTGCGGGTTCGCGATGGGAAGAGAGCGGAGCAGTAATGTGCGATGGTGTCGCGGGCGGCGTCGGCGGCTCGGACACCGCGCGCGGTGGGGCCGGTGTCTGCGGCTGCTGCGTGAGCGGAGGGCGCGCTCTTTCAGGAGTCGCTGCTTCCGGCAGGTGGGTAGCGGGAGCCGGAACCGGCTTGACGCTCGCTGAACTACCCTGCTCCTTCAGCAGCGTATCTAAAGCTCCGAACTTCCGCTCGAGATCGTAAATCCGGGACGTGAGCCGAGGTATCTGGTCGACGAGCTTTTTGAGAGACGAAACCTGCACGAGTGCGGCGATCGCCAGGATGGGCCCGACGACCACCAGTGCAACCACCAGCAGGGCCAGCAATGCCAATCCGGATTCCATTTTGCCGGAGCGCGACCGCCTAGAATGCGCGTATTACAGCACAGGCCCAACCGACTTGGCGAGCAATCTCTACAACAGGGAGGTCCACCGTGGCTGAAAGCGAGTACAAAAAAATAGGGGGCCCACCCGGACCCCCTGTTTGCTCTACCCCCAGAATTCCGGTTTCGGCGCGACGAAACCGGCCCACCCCGGGATAAGAGACAGCCGGACGTTTTGTTTGCACGCGCCGTGCCACCTCTGCCTACATTTCAAATCGAAATTATCTTCTTTTCAGAGAATGAGTTACGTCATGGAAGCCGAGGCGCATTCGCAGCCAGTGGAATAATGAATCCAGTTTCTGAGAACTCCGACCATCATTTTCTTTGTTGTTTGGAAGAACTTCAGCCTTAGCCTCCGAGTGTGTAGATCACTTGGATCGTGGTGTCGACTTCAACGGGTTCTCCATTCAGCTTCGTTGGGCGATAACGCCACTTTCTGACGGCTTCCATTGCAGACTGTGCCAGCCAGCACTGCCCTTCGTCGAGGTAGAGATCTCGGATCGATCCATCCTTGGCGATAATCGCATGCAGGATCACCGTCCCTTGAATGCCCGCCGCCTTCGCTTCTGGCGGATAGACTGGCTGCTCTTGATGAACGAGTTTCGCTGCCTGAACGTTTCCCCCAAGACGAATTCTTTGGGTTGATCCGGTTGGAGGGTGTGCCTCTCGCACTCCGAGCTCTTTCTTCTTCATGTTTCCGATGAACCGAAACCCGCCATCGACGTAGGTAAAGTACGCCCAGAGGGAGCCGGCCGAAGAACTGAGGAAGCGGACGTCATAGAGGTGCTCCGGCCTTTGGCGAAGCAGCAAGAACGGATACTCGATGGCTGTCGCCCGCGAATTACACGAATCATCGAAACGCACTGCCTCGACATCGGTCCGCTTCTCCGCCACCTGAGTGGCGAGCATGTCGGCCGTGTGGAGCTCGGCATCGGCTCGCATCGGAGCGGAAACGCGTGCCATTTCGGCTCCCAGCTCTTCCCCGAACACGGATTTGAACCAGCCGTCAGGATCGGGCAACGCGAGCGATTTCTCGTACAGTTCGAGCTCCTGCTGATTGCCTTCCTTTTCCAGCTTGAGCATTTCCTTGACGAAACTCTCCAATCCCTTTGTGCTGTCCGGATAGGAGGGAATGTTCACCGGGCTTGTCGCAGCAGAACCGGACGCGGACGCAGGCGCCGCAGCGGCGGCTGCAGCTTCGCTCGTCGGTTGCTGGGCCACTGCCGCCAGAGTTAGGAAGGCCACTGCTGATCCAAATAGTGCGAGACGTACCCTGAGCATCATTAGGCCTTGAATGTCGAATTCTCCGGGCGCATCGATGCCAAGGAATACACAAAGCCTAACGTTCTTGCAAGGGGAATGGAACGAGCAAGGCGGTGCCCGAAACGTCTCTGGATGCTGAGCGCCTCCTATGCCCCGACCAAGAAGCGGATCGCGGACGCCAACGCCTCAGCCCAGCGGGCGAAATCGTCTCCGCACTCAGCGTCGACCGTCACGCGCGAGAACGCCACCAGCGCCAGACGAATCCGGCGGGAACCATCACGATAGCGCACCAGAAGACGATCGACATGCCGTAGTTCAGCAAGAAGATCAGCAGAGCCATCACGCCGTCTGCGAAGTTGCCGTAGCCCTCGACGGCGGCATTCCAGATTCTTGTTCGCGCCGACGGAGACGCAGAATCGAGCTTTGCGCGGTACTCCTCCTGGAGTCGCACATCGACCGTCGCATACTCGACGCGATGCGCAAAGAGATTCCGCTGGCCCTCCATGCTCTCGATCTCGCCGCGGATGCGGGCCAGTTCGCGCTCGGCGTCCAGCACATCTTCGAGCTTGCCGGTGCGAGTCGCCAGAAGCTGCAGCATCCGCTGCTCGGACGCCCGTGCGCTCTTGAGCCGCGCCTGTAGGTCCACGTACTGATCGGTGACCTCTTCATTGGCTTGCGACTCCTGCTGGACGCGGCCGAGCTTGTGGAGTTCGGCGAGGAAGCCGGCGAGTTGTTTCGCTGGCACGCGCACAGTCGCAGAAATCTGGCGCGGCGTATCCGGCGTCGCCTGGGCGTCGAGTTTTTGGACGTATCCGCCTTCGCTTGCTGCGAGGCGGCCCAGCGACCCGCTGGCCTCATCGTAGTTGTTCGCGATGATCGTTAGCGACGCCGTCTGCGCGATCATCGGGCCGGTGGGCTGCGGTGCCTCGATCGCACCTTCTTCACCACCTCCGCCCCCTGCTCCGGCAGTAGCTTTCGCGATGGGCGCGCTTTGCATCTTTGCGAGGTACGGGATATCGAATGTATTCACTGGTTCCGTCGCCGCACTCGTAGGTTTGTGCGAGAGCAGTAGGTTTGGGATTCCGAATCTCACAACCAACGCAACGATTAGAACGCCTGCAAGCGCCCAAGTGTACGGGCTAGCGAAGGCCAAGCGCCATCGGCGCGGCTTTTCAGCATTCGCCTTTCTTGCAGTCGCTGGAGCAACGCCGCTAAGTTCATCCAGCACACGTTCGTCCAGATGTTTCGCCCCCCCATCGATCTGAAAATCGAGCAGGCGTCCGGAGAGCCGCCGAAACTCCGCTGCAACTGCACTGCACCCATCGCAGTGCTCCAGATGCCCGGCCAGCGCAGCCGCTCGCGCGGAATCGAGTTCTCCATCGAGATAAGCCATCACCTCTTCCGGTGCGAATTCGTGTTGTGTTGTTTGGCTCATCGTATTCCTCAGTCCTTGCCTTGCACCGGCGCCAACTGTTCCCTCAGCGCCATGCGTGCGCGAAAGAGCCGAGAGCGCACGGTATTTACCGGCAATCGCAGTAGCCCGGCGATCTCGGCGTAGCTCAGTTGCTCGTACTCGCGCAGCATCAAGATCTCCCGGTCATTCGTCTCGAGTCGTTCCAGTGCCTGCCGCACCCACACGGAGGCGTCCGTGTTTTCATTTACTGGTGGATCGGGCATTTGTCCATCGTTCGCCACTTCGCGGCCGCTTTTCCGGCGCTCGGCGGAGAGCATGTTGAGCGCGACGCCGTAAAGATAGCTGCGGAAGGCGGCTCTAGGCTCATAGCGTTTCGCATTACGCAGCAGCGCGAGAAAACATTCCTGCGCCAGCTCCTCGGCCCGCGCGGGATTGTCCAGCCGGCGCCGAAAGAAGCCGTATATGGGCTCGCGATAGCGCTCGAAGAGTTCGCGAAATGCGTCGCGCGAACCCTGCTGGAACTCGATCGCCAGTTGATCGTCTGTCGTCATTTCGGCCAATCCATGCGCCTCATGCCTGCGGCCCTTCACTCTTAGAATGTCGCCAGCCGGGAAAAAGTTCCCGCGCACGAGCGCTTCCTGAGTAATAAGGCTTCACGGGAAGAGAACGGATAGGAGGGAATTCCTTGCAGCGGCCCAGAAGTTCGAGTACTAAGCGCCGATGGAGGAGCGCAACGCCGCGGCGAGCGCCTCGGTCCAGCGCAGAACATCCTCTTCGCGTTCGGCCTCGACCATGACGCGCGCGAGCGGCTCAGTACCCGAATACCGCAGTACGACCCGCCCCGACTTACCGAGTGACCGCTCGGCCTCGGACATCACTCGCGTGACATCCTCCAGGGAAGAAATGGGCGGTTTCGACTTCACCTTCACGTTGGCGATCTTCTGCGGGAAAACCTTTAGGTCGGCGACGAGGGCATCGAGCGGCCCAGCAATCGCAACCAGCGACGCGATCTTTACCGCCGTCAACATGCCATCGCCCGTTGTCGCGTCGTCGAGAAACAGAATGTGCCCGGATTGCTCGCCGCCCAGATTCGCGCCGATGCGCTGCATCTCTTCGAGGACGTAACGGTCGCCCACGTCTGTCCGGGCGAGCTTCATGCCTGATTTTTCGAGCGCCCGCTCGAGGCCGAGATTCGCCATTGTCGTGCCGACGATGACGCTGCCCTTCAGCTTTCCAGTCGATTGCAGGTAACGTCCCATCGCCAGCAGCACGCCGTCTCCATCGACGCGCTTTCCCGACGCACTCGAGAAAATCGCGCGATCCGCGTCGCCATCGAACGCGACGCCCAGCGCTGCGCCCGTTTCCACCACGCGCTTCCGCAAAGCTTCCGGATGGAGCGAGCCGCAGCCGGCGTTGATGTTGCGCCCATCGGGCGCGTCGTTGATAGCCATCACGTTCGCGCCTAGCGATCGAAAAAGCCGCGGCGCCAGGTTGCTCGCCGCACCGTTGGCGCAATCGAGCGCGATCTTCATTCCGCTAAGGTTTGCGCCGGGCAACACCGCCGCGCGCAAGCCCGCCAAGTAATCTTCGTGAAGCTTTTCGGCGCCCGCATGACGGCCAATCCGTTTCGGCACGGCCGGCGGCCTCGCACCGTTCGGCGAAAGAATCGCAGCTTCAAGCAACCCTTCGATCGCGTCGGGAAACTTCATGCCGGAGGAGGAAATCAGCTTCACGCCGTTATCGTGATAAGGATTGTGCGAGGCGGAAATGACCACGCCCGCCGCAAAACCTTCGCGGCTCACGAGCCACGCAACTCCCGGAGTTGTCAGGACGCCTGCGGAGACGGCGTCCACACCCGCCGAGCCGAGGCCGATCGCGATCCGCTCTGCGATGTGCGGCCCGGATTCGCGTGTATCACGGCCGATCAAGACTCGCAGCTGCGTCCGGTCCTGCTGCTGAGCGAGCAAATAGTCGCCGAGTGCGACGCCTACACGGTCGAGCGTCGCGTCATCCAGCGGGTATTGCCCGGGGACGCCGCGGATGCCGTCCGTTCCAAAAAGTTGTTTCGCCATGAAAAGAGAAACTCTCGCCGTGCTGGAGCAGGTGACCAATTCTACCACCGTGCCCGAAGCTCCGGCCCGCCGGGCCCCGCTCGAACGCCCCAAGCGTTACCCGCGTGGGCACCCGCTCCAGTGTGGATGCCGGCATGGAAAATGCTTGTGCTATGGTATTGCCCATGCCTGCAGACGAAACCGTCGTTCAAGCCCGAGGATCGGCCAGCGCGCGGATCATTGCGGCCGGAATCGTCATCGCGTTCTGCTACTGGGCGTCAACCGTTCTGATGACGCTGCTGGTTGCCGTGCTGATGGCCTATTTCCTCGATCCCGTTGTCACATGGCTCGAGCGAATCCGCATTTCTCGCGCGCTCGGGTCGCTCCTGGTCGTTCTCTTCACTCTTGCGCTGCTGGCCGTGGTCGCTTGGTTCTTGATCGACCGAGCCGACCAATTCGGCCGCGACTGGCCGAAGTACCGCGAGCCGCTGCGCGCCGCGTCGCAGGCGGTCGAGACGCGTCTGGAAAATCTCGAAAAGCACGTGTCGGAAATCGAGCCGGCTGCCCGCGCCGGCGAGCGCGTGGTCACCATCGCAGAAAGTCATCCCGTGCGAGACACGCTGATCGGCAGATTGAGCTCGCTTTCCACGTTCATGCTTGCAGCGACGTTCCAGCCCTTTCTCGTATTCTTCATGCTCGCCGCCAAGCGCCAGGTCTGGCACGCTACGATGCAGCTCTTTCCGGCGAACAGGCGCACGGAGGTGCGGGACACCCTCGCCGACGTCACGAAGGTGTTGCGCAGCTACTTGATGGGGACGGCGCTCGTCGGGCTGATTCTCGTCCTCGGCAGTTGGCTGTTCTTTTGGTTTCTCGGGCTGGACTTTCCCTTCCTAACGGGGCTCGTCTCCGGCGTGTGCAATCTGATCCCGTATCTCGGCGCGGTTCTTGCGTGGATTCCGCCGCTGCTGATTGGCCTGAAGCAATACCACACCATCGGGCCGTTCGTCGGCATCTTCACGGTCCTGACCGTGTTTCACATCGTCACCGCGAACCTTCTGATTCCGGCGCTCGTCGGTTGGCAGGTGCGTCTCAACGCGCTGGCGCTGACGGTCGCGCTGCTCTTTTGGGGATGGATGTGGGGCGGCATGGGCCTTATCTTGGCGATACCGGTCACGGCGGTCATCAAGGTGATTTGCGACCACGTCGAAAGCCTACAGCCTGTGGGCCGCTGGCTGGGCGCCTGACGCGCTACCGGGCGTCGCGCAGTCGGTCGATCACCCTCTTCAGCTCGGCTGCGTCGCGCAGCTCCTGAAACAACCGAATCGCCGCAACTCCGGCTGCACCGGCGCGAAAACATTCCAGTGCATTCTGCTCGGTGATTCCTCCAATGGCGATCACGGGAATGCGTACGGTTCGGCAGACCTCGGCCAATTTCGAAACGCCCTGGGGCTGGCCAAACCGCCTTTTCGCCGGTGTGTCGAATACCGGTCCGAAAAAGACGTAGCTCGCTGCTGCGTCTTCGGCCTCGCGCGCCTGCTCGAGCGCATGGCACGAGATACCGATCAAAAAGTCCTCCGGGGCATTGCCCTGGCGGCACCATCGAACCGCTTCGCGTGCGGGTAGTGATTCGCCGCCCAGATGGACGCCCGCCGCTCCTGCGGCCAGCGCTACATCCAGCCGGTCGTTTACAATCACCCGTGCTTCGCCGTTTTCCGCCGCCACGCGCACTGCCTCGCGCGTCATCGCGAGCAGCTCTCGCGCCGTCAAATCTTTTTCTCGAATCTGCACCCAATCGACGCCCGCGGCGACAGCTGCCCGGATTTGCGCGAGAACGCCGGCACGGTGGCCGCCCGCATCGAGCGCCCTGCGGTCCGTCACATAACAGACGACGCGCCTGCCTTGCGGATTTCTAGCTGCGTTTGGCAACGGAGGCTGTCCGGCGACGGAATCCTTCAAGCGAGAGCAACACGTTCATGAATCCCAGCCCTGAGATAGCGCCGCGGAAATACGAGTTCTTGAGTACCAACCCGAGGGCCGGATATTGGTAGAGAAAGTAGTTAGCGTCCCAAATGCTCGACCACGGCACCAAAATGAGCGCCAGGCCGAACACGATCCAGAGCAGAAGGAAGAGCGTGCGGAGAATCCGGTTCATCGTGAAGCTAAGGATTATGGGAGATTATTTCTGGAGTAGCAACAGCGAGTCGTGCCGCTTGCGAAACGAAGCTTAGTGCTTCTGCAGGGTGGCAATGCGGTCGGCAACGTCCCGATAATCGATGTTCATGGCGTAGACTTGGCGGAAGCTGTCGAGCGCCGCGTCGGCTTCGCCAGCCATGTCCAGCGCGACTCCCAGGTCGTACTTCAGCGCGAGCACCGCTTCCTGGTCGAGCCCCGGCAGTGCCAGCGCCCGCTGATACCACAGTGAAGCGATCTTGGGCTCGCCTTTGTCCATGAACGACAGCGCGAGCAGCGTGGCGCAGTTCATCGAGTACGAGAAGGACTTGCCCTTCTGCACCGCCGTCGCGACCTTCTGGAACTCTCCGATTGCCTCGTCGAGCAGGCCCATCTCGCGGTACGCAATGCCGAGGTTGTAGTGGGTTTCGAGGTCTTCGTCCTCATCCTGACCCATCTCCCCTAGCTCGTCGCGAAACTCCTGAAATACCTCGGCCAGCTCGTTGAGGCTTGCAGCCGTCATTTCGGGAACCGGCTGCGACGGAGGCGGCGCGGCTTGCGGGGGTGCGGTCGAGGCAACCGGCGTTGGCGTGGGCGGCGCCGCGTGGGATGCCGCCCCAACCGGTTTCGGCGCGGGCGCATCCATGTCCTCGACTTCGGCGGCGAGTTCGCTCAGGAAATCCTCGGTAGTTGCCGGGCCGGCCTTGCCCTGCGCCGAAGTTGGCTCAGGCGTCAGTTCGAGTTCAAACTCCGCCTCCGCTACAGGCTCGGGAGCGGGTGCTGCCGTTGCGGGCTCCTCATCGAATTCGAACGTGGGCTCGGGTGCCTTCTCTTCGACTGGCTCCGGTTCTGCGGGCGGCGCAGCAGGCTCTTCAATCGTGATTGCCTCGGGTTCTTCAGGCACGGGCTCGGCCGAAACAGGCTCGGGCGCAGCCGCCGGAGCAACTTCGGCCACTTCCTGCACCATCGCCTCCCATTCGTCGGATAGATCCACCTCGGTCTCGACAGCGGGCTGAGGCTCTGATGCCTTGGACGGCGCCGCAGCGACAGGTGCCGACACCTCGGCGGCAGGCACTGCCGGCGGCTCCGGCTCGATCGGCATCAATGGGATTTCGAACTCCGCTGGAGCTGCCGCTGCAGGAGCGACCTCCGCCTCGATCTCGGGTGTTGCCGCAGCTGCAGCCTCGACCGCCGCCGGCGGCTCCTCGATCTGCGGGGTTGGTGCGGATGGCACCGCTGGCGCGGGCGACAACTCCTCTTGCGTCAGCCCGGCTACCTTCTGATATCTCTGCCGAAGTTCGGTGAAACGCTCCGTATTGACCGAGTCTCCGCGCTCGCGGTGAATCTGCTCAAGGTGCGCGGCCAGTTCGGCGGTCCGGCGATCGTTGCCCGCCCCAAGGTACAGATCAAGCAGGCGCTCGAGTGTGGGCGTGTGCCGCGGCGCCCGCTGTAAGACGTTTTCGAGAAGCTGCGTGGCCTTCTGAGTCAGGCCGTAGCTTGAAAAGAGATCCACGTCCGTGAGCGCCTGAGCGACGTAGCGCTGCGTTTCCTCGTCCAGCGGTTCCTCTTCGGCAGAAGCCGGCGCCTCCGAAGCGGGCTGCGCGAAAACCTCTGGCGCAGGAGTTTCCTCCTTCAATACGGCGGGCGCGGCTGCTTGGGGCGGCTCGGCCTTCGCCTTCGGAGAAGCCCCTTTGCCGCTTTGTGCGCGGAGCTCTTCGAGCCGGGCGACCAGCCGCTCGTCGCCTTTGTTCCGGTCGATCAGCTCCAGCAACGCCGTTTCGGCGCGCGAAAAGTCTCCTGCTCCCGCGTAGAGATCGACGAGCTTGGTGAGCGCGCTGCTCAGTTGGAAAGGGTCGCTCGCGTGCCGCGAGAAATCCGCAAGCGTTTCGAGCGGTTCGGCATCGTTGGGAAGTTTCTGGATGGCATTCGAAAGCAGCTTCACGAACTTGTCGTGCTCACTGGTCTCGATCAGCGGATCACGCAGCTCGTTGAGCAGCGGCAAGGCTTCCCGCGCGTGCCCCGCTTCCATCATCGATTCCGCCACCTTTTGCAGCAGCGCGGAATGCGAGCTGCCGCGAAGCAGCTGATTGCGTCCGCGGTCGGCGGCCTTCTCGAATTCCCCGGCCTTGAGCTCCAGATCGACGAGCATGTTGGTAACGTCGCCGCCCGCGTCCGCCTCGGGATGGCTTTCGAGGATCGCGATGGCTTGTTCGTTCTTGTTCGCTGCGGCGAGGATTTTCGCCTTCAAAAGGATCGCGGCCGGATTGCCGCCCTCAAGCGAAAGCCCGCGCTCGATCAGCTTCTCCGCTTCGTCGGCGTCGCCGCTGTCGTAGAGCCGCTGCGCGTAGTTGAAGTAGGTCTGGGCCGCCTCTTTCTTCTGGCCCATCACGTTGTAAAGCTCGGCCAGGCGCATCTGCACCCGCGGGTTCTCGGGCTCGACATCGAGCAGCCGCTGCAGCACCTCCACGGCCTTGGGAGCCTTGTTTCCTTTCAGGTGCGCTTCGGCGATCTGCAGGAAGAGGGGCCGCGCCTCGCTCAGCACGCCCTGCTGGACGTACAGGTCGGCCAGCCGCTCGAGCGGAGCGAGCTCCGCTGGGGCCAGCTTGGCGATCTTTTTATAGATCGCGATCGCCTTGCTGTTGAAACCGTCGCTGAGATAGACCTGCGCGAGGCGCTCGAAGTATTCGACGGCCTGCGGCATGTCTCCTTGGCGCGCAAACAGGTCGCCTACCGTCATCAACGTCGCCTGATCCTTGGGATCGTGCCGCAGGATCTGCTGGTATTCGCCGATGGCCTGGGCCACCTTGCCCTGGTTGAGGAACTTCAGCGCGCTCTCAAGCGCTTTGCTCTTGTTGAAGGCCATAGATGCGTTCGAGCGGTCTGGCGCCCTCCGCGTGGAGTGCGTACAGACCACACCCGCGACTCGAACTCGAAGCGTAGCATGCGCGGAAAAGGGGGGTCTATGAACCGCCACCGGGCTGGTGCCGAACGGGATAACAGGCCGGGCATGCCCGGCCGGACGGGTTCGGTCCCCCCGGCGCGGAGGGCCGGTCCGGTCTACATCTTCACTTCGCTGATCTGCACGACGGGTTGAAGGTCCGTATAGTTCGGGACGTCCGCCAAGATCGATGGGGCGTGAGCGCTAAACGCAGCCTGGTAGGCCTCCACAGAGTCGAACGTCATGTGGGCGATCACCCGGTAGGTCAGCGGCGCTCCGGGCATGCCACCGGCAATCCCTTGCTCGACTCCCATCCCCTTCATCGCGCCGGCCATCTTCTGGCGCACCATCGGTATGTGCTTCTGGAGGTAGTAATCCATATCGAATCGAGCGCCCTCTTTGTTTGGGTAGAACACGCTGACTTTGATCATTTCGCTCTCCTTGCTGCGCTAGGTATTCAACATATTCGACGCGCCTTCGAGCGGCAGCGGCGCCTGCTGCGCCCCGCTCGCCCAGCAACGCGCTTCGCGCACCGGAGCGTACGAGAACCGGTGCAGTGGCGACGGCCCGAACCTCCGCAGCGCGTCCAAATGGTCCGGCGTGCCGTAACCCTTATTGCGAGCGAGCCCGTACTGCGGATAGATCTCGTCGAACTCCTCCATCTGCCGGTCGCGCTCGACCTTGGCAAGTATCGATGCGGCCGCGATCGAAACTGACCGAGCGTCGCCGTGGATTAGCGCTTTTTGCTCGATCGGCAGATCCAGTTCGATCGCGTCGAGGAGAAGAAAATCCGGCAAGGGACGAAGCTGCGAGACCGCCGCGACCATCGCCTGCCGGCTTGCCTGGTAGATGTTCCAGGCATCGATCCGGCTCGCATCGATTTCCGCCACCGCCCACGCCAGCGCGTGCTCGCGGATGCGCTCGGCGAGTTCGGTGCGGCGCTCGGGCGTCAGCTTCTTCGAGTCGTCAAGCCCGACGATTCGCCGCCGGGGATTGAGAACCACGGCACCCGCGACCACCGGCCCGAAGAGAGCGCCGCGGCCCGCTTCGTCAAGTCCAGCGATGCGCTGCCAGCCGTGCTGGCGCGCGTCGCGCTCGTACCTCGCGGAGCAGAGTCGCCTGCGGTGAGCGAAGCCGAACCGTTCCATCGGCCACGGATTCTAACACACGCTCCGTTGATCACAGGGACTTGAACACGGTCAGAAAATGAAAAAGCCCGCCCCGATTTTCCCGGAGCGGGCCAAAAGGTGATATCGAAGCGCTCTTACTCTTTCGCTGCGCCTGCTGCTGCGCCGGCAGCGACCGCTGCTGTCTCCACCGTCTCGGCGCGCTTGATGCGCGCTGCCTTGCCCTTGCGCGCCCGCAGATAATTCAGCTTGGCGCGGCGGACGCGGCCTGGCCGCACGACCTCGATCGTGCTGATCATCGGCGAATTGACGGGAAAGATGCGCTCCACGCCGATGCCGAAGCTGACGCGCCGCACTGTAAAGCTCTCGCCCAGCAGCTCGCCTCGTCGCGCCATCACCACGCCCTCGAACGGCTGAATGCGTTCCTTTTCGCCCTCGCCTTCCTTCAGGCGCACGTGGACGCGCACCGTGTCCCCGGGACGAAATACCGGGAGGTCCTTACGCAGCTGTGACTCCTGCACCTTGGCGATGATCGGTTTCATGGCTCGTTTTCCAGGCAGACCCGCTCAGGTGGGGCCAGCACACAACGCACAAACGGCAATTATAGCGAAATCCCGCCGCCCTGCCTATACGAAAGTGTTGGCTTTGTGTTCCGTACCACAGCAGAAAGCCTCTACCACGCAGCTTTCATGCCGAACGGCATGGGCCAGGAGACCCCATCGATCTGGCGAATCTTGCCGCCTTCGATCTTGAAGAGCTGCGGAGCCATGAACGTCATCGGCCGCAGCATTTCATTCGGAACGGCGACCGCGCCCACTCCCGGAACCGCGACCGACTTCACATTGCCCTCGTTGTCGTAAAACGCGAGATTCAGCACGAGCCCTTGCTTTTCGTCGACCACCATCGGCCGCGCATCGCGCACCTTCGAAAGCGCGCTGAAGAATCCTCGGTCGAGTTCCCCCGCGCAGCTCTCGCTGAACACATGAAACGACGGCTGCGCTTTGTCGGGCACGGGGCCATCGGGATTGTTCGTCGCCGCGAAGCCGTTTTCCCTCCGCGAGCACTGCGCGTCAAACGGGGCGAGCGAGCCCTTGCTCTGCGAGAACGCCTCGAAATACCCGTTTGTCGCACCGACCAGTTGATCGTGCGTCTCCGCGACGGCGAGCGGTTCAAGTAACACTGCGCTAGGCGAAACGAAGCCCTTGGGATCGAGCTCGTCGATCTGCCGCGGCGTCATGACGCCCGCCGTGTTCATCCCAAGACCGCCCTTGGGCCTCTTTTGCTCGCGCACGGTAATACTTTCGATTTCCGTAATGCGGTGATCTTTCACTTTAATCCGCAGCGCCATCATCCCGACCAGCAAGCCGCCGTCCTCGGTGACGTCGCCGTAGTATCCGGCCTCTCCCGTCGCCGGATCGGCGAGATAGACGCGATACGTGCCGCGGCCGGAGAACGTCTTCCACATTCCCTCGCCCGGCTTCACCGCCAGCTCGTTTTCGGTGTACTTCACATCCGGCGCCAGCGATACGTTGCACGTGCAGCGCGAAAGCATCGCGTCGAAATACTTGTCGACGAATCCGTACAGGCACTCCCGGTCGCACAGGCCCGGCGAACCCGGTGTCACCGGCAGCGGAGCGTGCACGAGATTCTTGCCTTCATCGGGAGCAGCGGTCACGCGGGGAGCCACACCGCAGATTGCAACGAGCGCCAGCACAAGAATTGAGCCGCGAAGAATTCTTTTGATCATGGTCTTTTCCAGCCTCTATTGGAACGCGGGTTCCATGTTGAAGGGAATCTCGTACATCGTCATTTCAATCAGCCGTATGCTGCCTTTTTCGATCCGGTAGGCCTCATTCGACTGGTTCGTCCGCGGCACCATGAAATAGGGCGGCACTTTCCAGACGCGCCCGTCGGTCAGGTGGGCCTCCGTGATCGTCCCGTCGAAATCGAGGAATGCGTTGGCGAGCACCGCTCCCCGCTCCACGTCGGTCACCAGAAACCGGCGATGCCGGCAGCCCGTCGTGAATCCGAGAAAGCCCAGCTTGTACTGGTCCGTGCAATTCATCGTCGTGAAGTCGCTGATGTCCAGGTCCGAATGGCCGTAGTTCTGGGGGCGCGGTTGGTTGGTCGTCCGCGTGGCGTCTTCGATGCGATTGCAATCGGGAGTGAATGCGTAGATGCCTTTGCCGTCGTTGAGCTGCAAACCTTCGTAGTACATCCACGCAGCCTGATCGAGCGCCGCGCGCGTTTCGCGCTGGTCTTCCGGAACCGGCTGCAGCCAGAGCGGATCGGGCGCGCCCATCTTTTCGTAGTTGGACGCGCCGAATGGATCGTGCGCGACGAACTGCTCGGCCTCGGTGATCTGGCCGTCCTTCACCTTCAGCCGCACGATCAGGATCGCGCCCACGCCGTTCTCATACACCACGCCGATGAAGCCGATGTCGCCCTGCTCGGGATCGGCGAAGTAGTGGATGTACTTGCCTCGGGCGCTGATCGTCGCCCAAAGCGCCTGCCCGATCTTCAACGGCACATTGTCCTGCGCGTACTGGACATTCGGCGCAAGCGGCGCCTTCGACGGATCGTGCGCCGCCATGGCGTCAAAATACCTGCTCGCGATGCCTTCCAGACACGCGCGATCGCACGCCGGCTTGCCGGCGGTTCCCTTCGCCGCCTGCGCCGTGGCGTGCGGCGCCATTACGGCGAACATTGTCAAGACAACGAAAGCGCCAGTCACAAACGCGCGAATGTCAAGCCGTCCTGTGCTTTTCAATTTCGTCTCCCTGTCGGAATTCCCCAGCGGACTAGCTGAACCCCACCCGTGATAGCCGATCCTGCGAGGCCACCTCTTTTAGCCGAATCGGCGGTCCGAGTCAATTCCTTACCGGGACCGAATGTGGCGCACGGCGCCAGCCCTGCGGGTTCTTCCCTGCGCCTCGATGGTGAGAACGATTATGCGGGCGCCTGTGCCGTGACCAAGTCGGGACGGTTGCGGCGCGTCTTTTCGAGGGCCTTCTCGCGCCGCCAGCGGCGAATCTCTTCGTGGTTTCCGCTCATCAACACGTCCGGCACGTCCCATCCGCGGAACGACTGCGGCCGCGTGTAGTGCGGATAGTCCAGAATGCCGCGCGGCGCTTCCGCCTTGGCACGCGGCGCCCCAATTTCCGCTTGGCGCATTTCGCCAGCGCTGAACGACTCATCCACGGCCGAGTCCTCATTTCCCAGTGCGCCGGGAATCAGCCGCGTCACCGCGTCCAAGATCATCGCCGCAGGCAACTCGCCGCCGGAGAGCACGAAATCTCCGATTGAAATTTCGTCCGTGGCCAGATGTTCCGCTACACGCTCGTCCACTCCTTCATAGCGCCCGCAGATGAGCACGATCCGCTCGAGCTGCACAAATCGGCGCGCCGTTTCCTGCCGGAACAGCTTTCCCGCCGCCGATAAGAGCACAATCGCCGTTCCGGCTGGCGAGGGCGGAACGGGTCCGCCGACCAACGACTCCACTGCCTCGAAGATCGGCTCGGGCTTCATCACCATGCCAGCGCCGCCGCCAAAGGGACGGTCGTCCACCGTGCGGTGGCGGTCGTGCGTGAAATCGCGCAGATCGTGGATGTGCGTTTCGATCAGGCGCGTCTCGCGCGCGCGCCGCACGATCCCGTAATCGAGCGGCCCCGCGAAAAATTCCGGAAAAATGGTGATGATGTCAAACCGCATCGTTGTTCATACTAACGCAGGCAGGTGCGCAGTCCTATTCGTTCAGATCGCGGAGGCCTTCGGGGAGGATCACTTCGATGATGCGCGCGGCGATGTCCACATGCACGCAAATCTCTTGCGCGAGCGGAATTAGCACTTCGCCGCGCGGCGAATCGAGCGCGAGGATCGGCGTACCGGCCACGTCCTCGCCAGTGAACTGCACGTCGCGCACGACACCGATTTTCGCGCCGCCTTGCTCGCGAACTTCGCAACCGATCAGATCCGTGACGTAGTAGCTGCCGGAGGGAAGCTGCACGCGCTCGGAAAGGGGAATCTGCACCTGCAGTCCGGCCAGTTTTTCTGCGTCCGAAATCGAATCGGAGCCTTCGAAGTGGAAGATCGCCTGGCCGCCGCGGCTCTGGCTCAGCCAGCAGGAGCGGACCGCGACGCGCTTGGGCGCCGAGCGCCCGTCCCAGAGCCACGCCGAAGCAAGCGTCTTCAGTCTTTCAGGAAAATCGGTGAGGATTTCGGCGGCCACTTCGCCGCGGCGCCCGTGCGGACGCAGAATCCGCGCGATGGTGACGCCCGCCGGTTCTTCGGTGGCCACTTATTCGAGGATTTCCAGCGTGTACCGTTTCTTCAGCTTCATGCCCGCGGCCCCGAGCAGCGTTCGGATCGATTTCGCCGTGCGCCCCTGCCGGCCGATTACTTTGCCGAGATCCTCGGGATGAACCCGCAATTCCAAGACGGTCACCTGCTCGCCATCCACTGACCTTACCTGCACTTGGTCTGGATGATCCACCAGAGCCTTCGCAATCGCCTCCACCAGGTCCTTCATTGCATTTCCCCCACGGTCCGCCAGGCTCAGCCGAAAAACTCGCGTGAGCTTGAAATTGAGAGATGAACTGGGCTCCGTGGGATAGGACGCTCTAGGCGGGCTTCGGGTTGCGTATCAGGCTGCGGACTGTTTCGCTCGGCTGCGCGCCTTTGCCGATCCAGTACTGCACGCGCTCGCTATTGAGCTGAACGGCTGCGGGCTTCTTCTGCGGGTCGTACGTGCCCACAATCTCGACGAAACGGCCGTTGCGCGGCCGGGTCTTTTCCGTCACCACCACGCGGTAGAACGGGTGCTTCTTCTTGCCGATTCTGGCAAGGCGTATCGTTAACACTCGCAATTCCTCCTCATTTCAATCCACTCAGTATAGCGGACGGCGCGCCATTCACCAATCGCAAACTGCCGCGGACTGCGGCTATGATGCTGCAGGGAGCAACTGATGGCCGACATTTCCATGCGCCTGGCGACGCGCGCCGATCTGCCGCGGCTGACGGAAATCTACAACTACTACGTCATCAACACGCCGGTTACGTTCGATGTGGAGCCGTACACTGTGGAGCGGCGCGCCGAGTGGTTCGGCCAATTCGCCGAGAAGGGACGCTATCGGCTGCTGGTGGCCGAGGAAAATGGCACGATCCTCGGCTACGCCGGAACGACGCGCTTCCGCCCCAAGGCTGCTTACGAAACGACCGTGGAAACGACGATTTATTGCGCGCCGGAAGCAACCGGCAAGAGAATCGGGTCGCGTCTCTATGCCGCGCTCTTCGATTCGCTCGAAGGCGAAGACATTCGCATGTTCGTCGCGGGGTACACGCTGCCGAATCCCGCGAGCGCCGCGCTGCATGAGCGCTTCGGCTTCAAGCGGGTGGGCGTCTTTACCGAAAACGGCCGGAAATTCGGCCGCTACTGGGACGTCGCCTGGAACGAGCGGCCCGCCGCTGGAAAGTGACGGCGGTCGCCGGTCGCTCCCTGAAGCTATCGCGACGTTTCAACCGGCGCCACTTGCAGATGATTCTTCAGCTCAATGGCGGCAGTTTGTTTCGGATCGATCTTGAGGGCTAGATCGGCATTCTTGAGAGCCTCGGTCCGGTTTCCGAGGGCAGCCTGAGCCTGAGCGATGCTCGCGATAGTCGCCGGGTTCGCCACGCCCGTCTTTGAAAGATTGGCGACGTTCTGCCGAAGCGTCGCCTTGGCCCCCTCGTCCGAAGGATTCTGTTCGACCTGCTTCGTCAGCGCGGCAACCTGCTTTTCCGTTTCGATCCGCACGCTCAAAGACTGTGCGGCTTCCAGCTGGGGATTCTTCTGCAGGGCCAGGGCTAGGTTTTTTTGCGCGCCCTCCTTGTCGCCGACCATGAGCTGCGCGCGGGCGATGTTGGTCAACGTTGTTGGGTTCGACCACGGCCGCGCGGCCACGTTCGCAATAGCGCTTGAGAGAGCGGTGCGCGCACTCTGGTCGGCTGGGTTCTGCTGCAATTCGTCGCTGTACTTTTGAATGTCAAGTCCGTCCTTGGTGACGCTGAAGCTCTGGATTCCGGAGTAACCGACCATCCCGATGGGCAGCACGAAGAACCAGAGCAACGAGCCGTAAGGGCGGTTCTTCAGGATCGTGAAGACCAGAAGAACCAGCAGTACGGCGAAAAGCGCCAAGCCCATCAAGAGCAGGACGACTTCGTAGGGGTAGAGGCCGTCGAGAAGTTGCATAGGGAACCTCGCCGACTCGCTTGAGTTTTCTATAGGCCGTTCTTTTGGTTTTCCGATTCGGTCGAAGGATAGTGATCAGCGCCGAGGAATCGTTACAAGCGTCGGGGCAGCAAAATGCTCAGCGGAGTAGCCAGAGGGGGAGCGCGGCCTGAGCGCATTGCTCGATCATCTGCTGATCGCGAGCGCCGAAGGCGTTGGTTTGCTCGCTTTCGACGTCCACGGTGCCGATCACGCGGTCTTCGCCCGGCGCGAGAACCGGCACGATGATTTCAGAGAGTGTGCTGCCGAAGGCGGTCAGGTAACGTGGATCGTTGCGCACGTCGCCGACGACGATGGTTCGCTTCTCGCGAATCGCCGCGCCGGTCAGACCCTTGGTCGCCGGAAACGTCGGATATTCGGGCGCGCCGGGGCCGCTCCAGGCGATGATCGACACGTTTTCAGCACCCACGTCGTACACGCCGACCCAGCGATAGTCACCGAGCTTGCGGATCAATTCCGCGAGACGCTTGGCGCGCTCGGCGCGGTCTCCGCCCGTCGCTGCGGTTGAGCGAATTTGATTGAGCGTGTTGTCGATCACAATCGGCATTTTGTTCTACTTCGGTTGAGGCAGCCGAATATTTCGGAGCGCCTGAACTGTTGGCAGCATGTCTTCCCGCTTCGCTTGCTCGAATCCCATGTGCTCTTTCACTGCCCAAAAAAGGTAGTCGAGGATTGCGTCGTCGCTGCTTTGTTCCAGTAGCAGCGCGAAGATTCGCCCGATATAACCGTCGTATTCGTCCTGGGCTTGGGGATACTTTCTTACGCCAATCGGATCCCAGACTTCGAGCAGGACGCTGCGTATCTCGCGCAGGATACGGCCCCGCTCGACCTTATTCGACCATGCCGGTAGTTCTGGCATCTCTATTTGAGTCCTGCGAGCTTTCCTAAGCCGCGCATCTTCATTTTGGCCATGCTGCCGTACTGCTTCATCATGCGCCGCATGTCGGCGTACTGCTTGAGCACCTGATTCACTTCCTGCACGGAGGTGCCGCTGCCGCGGGCGATGCGCTTGCGGCGCTTGCCGTCGATGATGTTGTCGTTGGCGCGCTCGGCGGCGGTCATCGAGTTGATGATCGCTTCGGTGCGCTTGAGCTGGCCTTCGTTGATCTGCGCGTCCTTGGGAATATTCGCGAACGGGCCGACCTTGGGCAGCATTCCCATCAACTGCTCCATCGAGCCCATCTTGCGGATTTGCTGGAGCTGATCGCGGAAATCGGCGAGCGTGAAATCGTTTTCGCGCAGCTTGCGTTCGAGTTCGCGCGCCTTTTTCTCATCGACCGTTTTCTGCGCCTTTTCGATCAGCCCGAGGACATCGCCCATGCCGAGAATTCGCCCGACGATGCGATCGGGGATGAACGGTTCGAGCGCGTCGTATTTTTCGCCGACGCCGACGAACTTCACCGGCGCGCCCGTGACTTTGCGGATCGAGAGCGCCGCGCCGCCGCGCGCGTCGCCATCCATTTTCGTCAGGAGGATGCCCGTGACGCCGAGGCGCTTGTGAAATTCGCCCGCCGAGCGAACCGCGTCCTGCCCGATCATCGCGTCGGCGACGAACAGAATCTCCGCAGGATTCAGCTCGCGCTTGAGCATCTGCAGCTCGGTCATCAACTCGTCGTCGATGTGCAGGCGGCCGGCGGTATCGACGAGGATCACGTCGTAGGCAGAAAGCTTCGCTTCGCGCGTGGCGCCGCGAACGATTTCGAGCGGCTTGTCCGTGCCCGCGCCGGGCCAGATCGGAATGCTGACCGCTTTCGCGACTTGCGCAAGCTGTTCGCGCGCCGCGGGGCGATAGACGTCGGTTGAAACGACGATCGGGCGATGCCCGTGCTCGCCAAGCCATTTCGCGAGCTTGCCGGTGGAAGTCGTCTTACCGGAGCCTTGCAGGCCGACGATCAGCCAGACCGACGGCGGGCGCGAGCCGAATTGCGGCTTCGCTTCGCGTCCGAGCAGATCGGCGAGCTCGTCGCGCACGATCTTGACCACCTGCTGATCGGGCGAAAGCTGCAGCAGGACTTCAGAGCCGAGCGCCTTCGCGCGGATGTGCGCGATGAATTCTTCCGCGACGCCGAGATTGACGTCGCCTTCGAGCAGCGCTTCGCGAATTTCGCCAAGCGCGCCGTCGAGGTGCTCCTCGGTGAGCTTGCCCTGGCCGCGCAGGTTCTTGAACGCGCGCTGCAGTCTTTCGGTGAGGGTTTCAAACATTCGCGTGACCTGAGTTTAGTCTAGGCGGCGCTCCGAAACGGGTCAAATTCGGGCTTGGAGCCCCTCGATTCATTGTCGAGTAGAAAGTGCACCAAGTCTTTTTTTTCAATAACTTGCAGCGAATTCTACTCGACAGCATTGTCGAGTAGAAACTACGCGGCCAAGCTCTGCCGTCGCATTTGAATTTGTCAATCCACATCATATCGTCGCGATCCCCGCCTCCACCCGGAAGGCTTCGGCGCGGCAAGTAGGCTAGCAATTCGCGGAGACATTGCAAGCGCGAAAGTCTGTGGACTATTGCGCCGAGTCAAATCCGTCGGAGCACAGACAGGATTGTCTGTGCCACCCAAGTCAGACTCAGTGATGGCAGCCGGTGGGCTGCGACGGGAGGTTTGCACTGCTCATCCGATGTGGCTAGAGGGAATACTATGGCGCGCGTGGAAGGGATCGATCCGAAGAAGACTTCGTTTCTGATGCGGCAGGTGTTCGCGCGAGTGCGGAAGATTCTGGGGAAGGATTTGACGCCGCAAAAGATTCAGGCGCGTGTGCCGCGCGTGTTCTGGGCGAACGTCATCCTGGAGATTTTGCTCGGGCAGAAGGCGAAGGTGTCCCGGCGGTGGCGGTCGATCGTGCAACTGCGGACGGCGGCGCGCGTTGGGTGCCCGTTTTGAATCGACAGCAATTCTGCCGGAGGCAGGATGTACGGCTTGAGCGACGACGAGATCGCGGCGCTGCTGCGGGACGATGTGGCCGGGTTTTCGGCGAAGGAACAGGCGCTGATTCGCATGGCGGACGCGCTGAGCGGCGCTCCCGTGAATGTAAGCGACGAGCTCTACGCCGAGCTGCGCCGGCACTTCTCCGAGGAGGAATTGATCGAGCTGGCAGCCGACGCGGCGCAGGAGAACTATCGCGCGCGGTGGAATCGCGTGTTCGACGCTGGCAGCGACGCGCTCTATTGCGCGATGCCGAGCCGACGACACAGTTGACGTGTCCGTTGTGGGCTGAAATTCCATCGTCCGTTTCCGCAGAAAAAATCAACAGCAGATCCCTCGAACTCCGTCCCGCGCGCCCTTACGGGCGAAAGGAAAGACGCGGGACTTCGCTCGGGATGACAGCGCTTGGGTGGGTTGCGCCAAATGCAAAGAGCAGATCCCTGCCTGCGGCAGGCAGGCCTCGTCGTCCCGGCACCGGCCTTGCGGCCGCCGGGACTCGGTCTCCTCGAATGCTCTCGGCGCAAGCCCTTCACGCCTCAGGGTAAGCGCTTCGTACCTCAGGGCAAGCGGGATGGCAGCGTTTGGGTGGATAGCGCGCAAACTTCCTACGTTCCTGGGTTCTTCGCGAGCGCAACCGTTGCGAGATTTCCGCCTAGCCCCATCGTCTCCACGGCCGACGAGGGCACGATCACCATGGAGCCCCGCTCCTTGATGGCTTCATAAAGCATGTTCATCGCGCGGAGGTGCAGCGCAACAGGATTATCCTGATAGGTAGCGGCAGCCTGCGAGAATTTCTCCGAGATCTCCGTCTCGGCCTGGCCAAGGATATTGCGTGCCTGACGTTCGCGCTCGGCTTGTGCCTGGCGAGACATGGCGTCTTCCAGGGCCTGGGGAATACGGACATCGCGGATTTCCACCGATTGAACAGTGATGCCCCAGGGATTGGTTTTTTCATCGAGAATGCGCTGGAGCTCGCGGCCGAGGGACTCGCGTTCGGTGATCATTTGCGCCAGCTCATGGCGGCCAATGGATTCGCGAAGAGCCGTTTGCGCACTCATAGCGATCGCCTCGACGAAGTCTTGCACTTCGAGGATCGATTTTTCAGCGTTCCATACCAACCAAAAAACAATGGCATCTACGTTGACGGGGACGGTGTCACGAGTCAGGGTGGACTCAGCGGTCACGCTGGCGGTGCGCACCCGCTGATCCACGAAGCGACTGAGCCGGTCCACTATGGGTACCATGTGGAAGATGCCGGGGCCTCGGAGACCAATGAACCGGCCTAGACGCAGCACGGCGACCTTTTCCCATTGGTCGGCGACTCGGATGGAAAAGAGTAGATAGACACCTATGAGCAAGCCTGCGAAGAATGGTGTGCGACTGCCAAGCGCACGCATCAGCCCAATACCGGATGTCACCGAAATCACGAATAGAGCGACAGCGATG